>Ga0207733_101016_pt1 | contig 9850 bp, 11 predicted proteins | sample A23P3SouthBayCA_FD_187735 | JGI IMG/M metagenome (GOLD analysis project Ga0207733, IMG submission 187735) | Aerobic enrichment media microbial communities from Eden Landing Ponds, California, USA - A23 P3 (SPAdes) | ecosystem: Environmental > Aquatic > Marine > Unclassified | place: Emeryville, CA... | reverse complement strand
GACCGCGCGGTCGACGCGGCTCACGCCGAGCCCCCAGAGGTCGATAGCGTAGCCGAAGAGGACCGCGGAGACGAACGCGAGTCCGTAGGCGTACAGCGCCGCTTCGGGCGCGAGCGCGAGGATGATGAACGCCGAGTCACCCGCGGTCGCCGCCAGTGCCGCCACGACAGTCCCGAAGCTGACCGTCCCGCGGATGTACAGCGGCATCGCGATGATTGCCCCGCCACAGCCGGGTGTGATGCCGAGCAGGGCGCCGACGAGCGGCTGGGCGCGTTCGTTCGCCTCCAGCCACTCGGTGAGTTTGCCGTCGAATCGGTACTGAACGAGGCTGAAGAGGAGGATCGTCGCGCCGACGAACCCCGAGACCTGCACGAACCCCTCGCGCCAGGACCCGATGAGGATGTCGAGTATCTCCTGTACTGTGGGGCCGAACGTCCCCGGTGGTAACTGCAGCGGTATCATCGGTCCGTCCCCCCGGTCGCGGTGTCTCCGCCGTCGTGCCAGCCCGCACAGAACCCCGAGAGACGATATCTACGCAGAGTGCCTGCTCGCACGCAGGCCACGGTATCTACTGCCGTCATGAGTCTGTGAACAGCTCCCAGTGACAGCGCTAACGATAAAAGAGTTTCTACCTAATCAGTAATTTAGATAGGGCTAATCCAGTCGGGCCGTAGAGCGAATCACGTCGACGTATCGGGAGAGTCGGGGAACGGCCAGCGGATCCGAACCTCGACCACAGCCCGGCGCATGTACCTGCAGGGAACGAAAGAGTGATGTCCGAAAATATAGAATTAATTATACATGGTCGACCCGACAGACGTCGTCGAGACCGTGATAGCCGTCTTCCTCGGAGCGGTGGTCGTCCTGACGGTCTGGAACGCCGTGTTCGAACTGGAGATCTCGGGATTGATCGGCACACTCCTGGTCGACGGCTTCGTGATAGCGCTGATGATCGCCATCGGGGCGGCGATATTCCTCACCGTGATCCGGAGTATCTCGATTGAGGTCGCTCGTGTGAGAACCCGACGCTCAGTCGCGTGATTCGAGCCCGACGGCCTCGGCGCCGGGGATCTCCCGGTCGGCGAGTCGTTCGGTCCCGTACACGGCGACGAGGACGATCGCGACGGCGACGAGCGGGACCGCGCCGGTCACTTCCGAGAGGAGGCTCAACCACGGGTCGGGCACGCCGCCGGGCGCCATCGCCGCCGTGTCTGCCGGGTGGAGGACGCCCATCCCGTTGATACCGGCGTGGAACACCGCGACGGCGAGGACGCTCCCGCCAGTGCTGTTGTACATCCACGTCCAGAGGACCGACCCCGCGAGGATGGAGACCCCCCAGAGCAGTTGCTGGGAGAGGGGCCAGCCGCCGTGGGTCGTGGCCGGGTTGAGAAACAGCGGGAGGTGCCACCCGGCCCACGCGACGCCGACCAGCACACTCGAGACGAGCGCACTGTACTTCTCCTGGAGCAGTGGCAGCATGAACCCCCGCCAGCCGAGGTCTTCCTGCCCGCCGCCCCAGACGGTCCCCCACGCCAGGACGAACAGATAGACCCCCGGAAACGGGAGCGCGCTCACGTCGGTCGGGCCGCCGAGGGCGACGAACAGGGCGACCCCTGCGGCCAGGACGACGAGCGGGAGTCCGAGCGCCGCGAGCCACCACCTGAGGCCGATACGCCAGCGGAAGAACTGCCCGACCCACTTCCGGAGGTCGCCACCGCTCGCCCAGACGACCGCGGCGGCCCCGACGGGGGGTCCGAACCCGCCGAACCCGACGAGTATCGACTGCGTCCACGACGCCTCCATACCGCTGGCCAGCAACGCACCCTGGATGACCCACGTGAACGCGTACGTGATCGCCAGGAACGTGCCGATCCGGTGGCGGTCGATCCAGGACCGCACCCCCGAGTCGTGCGTCGATTCACCTGCCATCGTTCGTGCACACCCCCGATCGTGGCCTCGCGACCCGCCCGTCTGCTGTCTTCCTCGTGACCCGCCCGTCTGCTGTCTTCACACCCGAAGTGCGTCTACCGCCCGGATATATGTTGTTGTTAAATGAACATTTTGTCGCCTGTGTTACTCAAAGAGTTTCGAGCAAAAGTGCGAGTGGGAACGGGGGGATTCTCTGCTACTTTGCCGGGGCGGGTCACAACGCTCCCCAGGCACGACGTTCCCGAAACCACGGGTCGGTCTCGGGCTGTGGGAAACAGCGTCGCAGGTACCGCTGGTCTCGTCGGCGTCCTGCGTCTGGCGTCGGAACGACGTCGACCACACTTTCCGGACGCCAGGGTATTGGGGGACCAGTCCCAAGTGACGGTCGATGGACCGCCCTCCGACAGTCCTCGTCGTCGCGCTCGTCGTTCTCGCGGGGTGTGGCGCTGCCCCGCTCGGTGGCGGGTCGGCTCCAACACGACAGGAGACGCTCACGCCAGTCCCCATCTCGCCCACGGGAGACCAGCCGCGCACGAGCACCCCCGTCGACCGGCCGCCCGGAGTTTCCGTGGTCGGACCGGTCAACGCGACCCGTCTGCGGGTGGCACACGAATCGTTCGTCGCTGGCCTGACCTACACCTGGGAACTGGACTTCGACGTGCAGCGGTCGCCCCGTCCCGACCCCGTCTTCGACCAGGGATTCGGGCGTCGAGCCGTCGTCGAGGGGGACCGGTTTCTCGTCGAGCAGATCGACGACGGCTCGTCGCTGGAACAGTATCTGTTCGTCGACGACTCCGGCGGGTATCTGCGGGCCGTCCGGGACAACGAGACCGAACACGACGCCGTCCGCGACCCCGGTGACGTCGACGACTACGTCGTCAGTGGAGAGGTCGTCGAGCGGTTCCTCACGGGAATGAACCCGAACGTCACCCGCATCCAGCGAGACGGGCGGACCTACTTCCGACTCTACGCGGACGTCGGCCTCCCGCCGGCGCTCGACCGACTCTCCACCAGAGTCCGAAACTACCGCGTGACTGTCTACGTCACCCCTGAAGGGTTCGTCCGGTCGATGGTCGTTCGCTACGATCGCTCGTGGCACGACGGCGAAGAGAGCGTCTCCATCCGCTTCGACTACTCGGCCGTCGGCGAGACGAGCGTCGAGGCTCCCGACTGGGTCGAGGGTATCTCTTTCGAAACACCGACACCCACGCCCGAGACGCCCGCGACGCCCGAGACACCCACGCCGACGCCACCGCCGGTATCAGTGACGACCGTCGGGCCCTCGTCCCCGACAGGGACTGCTGGAACCGCGACGACAGCGACCGACACCGCGTCACCCACCTCTGTGCCGACGCCGGCGTCCGCGAACGGAACTGGGTGAACCGACCACCGACTCGTCACTCGTCAAGCCAGCTCGGGTTCGGCCGGGGCGGGCTGAAGATGTCGATGGCGTACATCGTCTCCTCGCCGAGGTTCAGAGCGGCGTGGGGCTCTTCGCTCTCCAGGTAGTACGACTCGCCAGCGTCGACGTCGACCTCTTCGTCGTCTTCGAGCAGGAACGTCTGGGTGCCCTCGTAGACGAACCCCAGCTGTTCGTGGTGGTGGCTGTGCATCGGCACCTCGCCGCCGGGTTCCATGCGCAGGTGCTGGATGCTCATGCGCTCGCCGATGGCCAGTTGCGTCAGGAAGACGCCCTCCGAAACTTCGACTGTGTCGTTTTCCTCGGGAACCACGTGGTCCATGCCCGGCGTGAGGGGCGAGACCGGGAAAACGGTTCCCCCGTCTCCGTGTGGCGGACCCTCTCGAAGGGAGTCGGTAGTAACTGTTTCGGGGAACCGTTCACCGGACGGCCCGTCCAGCCGTTACACGGACCGCTCTCCCCGGTCGAGCGTGGCGATCGACCAGTGTGACGTGTGAAGCTTGCGCGGGCAGCCGGTTTCAGTTCTCGATCTCGACGTCGATGCGGGTGAGTGTCACGTGGACGGCGTCGCGGCCGGTGAACTCACACGAGACGGTCTCGGTGGACTCGCCGGGGACGACGCCGACCGAACAGACGGTGTTCGCGTAGCGCTCGAGATGTTGCGCCCAGATGGCCGCCCGCGGCGTCGTCACGTTCAGCCAGATCTCGTCGTACCTGTCGGTCGGTTCGCTCAGCAGGACGTTCGAACTCGCGTGGACCGCCCGGACACGGACGGTCGTGCCGCCGAACTGCGTGGGCGGGGCTCGCGTCTGGACGACGTGGAAGACCGCCCGGTCGGTGTCGTACCGGGAGGGTGTCCCCTCGATGACGACACCGCCGTCGGACTCGGCCCGGAGGGTCGCCCCCAGCGTGTAGACGAGTTCCGTGTCGCGTTCGCCCCGCCAGACGATCGGCTGGGCGGTCTTTTCGAGCGTGAAGTTGTCCCCTGTCGACGTGTCTCTCGCGGTGACGTTGACCGTGACGCTGCCCGTCGTCCGGAGGCTGGCATCGCTGAGGCTGATCTCGGTCCCCCGACTGGGGGCGCCGTCCGCGTAGACGTCGCCGACGTTGTCCGCGAGGACGTCGAACGCCCGCTCGGCGTTGGCGGCCTGCTCGGCGTAGCGGGCGTCCTCCAGCGAGGAGAAACCCGCCACGGAGACGACGCCCACGACCGAGATGACCAGGCTGACCACGAGGACGTACCCGACGACGTCACTGATAGCGCGGTGCCCGGAGACGCCCGTCGTCGGTCCGTTCGTCGGTACTCTACCCCGCCTCGGCCCGCCCTCACGCATAGCGGTCACCCGGCCCGAGTTCGAGTTCACCGCTGGCCGTGTAGTCGACCACGACGAGTCCCCCGTTGATCGTCGTCGGCACGAGCGCGGTCTGGTTCGTCAGTTCGATACGGACCTGGACGGGCGCAGCGTGACTCGACAGCACGAGCCAGGGGTCCTCGTCGGCGACCACCTCGATGGTGTAGGTCGAACGTGCGACCGTCGACGGCAGCGACCGCTCGATGCGGACGTCACCGCTGGTCGTCGACGCCGCGAGCCTGTCGGCGGCCTCGATGTCGGCGGCGAGTTGCTGCCCCACGACGCGCAACTCCGCCTGCTGGGCCCGGTCGCGCTGGTCGGTGACGTAGTTCCCGCCCGCGATGACCAGTCCCGTTATCAGCAGGAACCCGATGCCCAGGCCCAGTGTGTAGTCCAGCGCGATCGACTGGCCGCGACTGGAATCCCGGTTCCGATTCCGATTCCGGTTTCGGTTCCGGTCCTGGTCCTGATTCCGGTTTCGGTGTCCTTCCCGGGCCCAGTTACGCATCGTTTTCCTCCGGTTCCGCCTTGCGGTCGGTCTCGTACTGGAGCGTTCCGGTGTCGTAGCTGACGTGAACTGTCGCGTTGTAGATCGCGGGTCTCGTGACTGGCGGCAGCGACCCGGTCGAGTTGTACGCCCCCGATGTAAGAGCGCTGCCGTCTGTCGCGGCCAGCAACCGATAGGTACCGTTGATGTTACCGCCGTGGTCGAAGGAGACCCGCTCGACGGTGGGGACGCCCTCACCGAACCGGAGCGCACGACACTCCTCGCCTGCGAACGTCCCCTCCGAGACGTTGATCCAGAACGACGACACGCCGTCGGTGACGCTGCAGTACCCCGTGTTCCCGTCGCCGTCGGTGACCTCCGCGACGTAGGAGTAGCCGGTCGGCAACCCGAGGTCCCCGTCGTTGTCGTGGTAGACCTCCATTCGCCAGTGTTCCGTCCCGTCGGTCGCGACGACGGTGAAGTTCTCGATCGGGGTGATGGTGGTGTTTAGCTTCTGCAGGTCGTCGGGGTTCGTCACGTGGATCCGGAACGCCCGGGCGCCGTCAGCCCCGTCGAACAGCGTCCAGCCCCCGTCGAAGTCCCTGTCGGTGAAGTTCCGGGAGTGGTAGGACTGGTCGATCCAGGTTCCCTTCCGGTGGGAGACGTACGAGACCGACAGCACCCCGCCGTCGGCGAGTTGCTGTGTCCCGACCAGGCGGTCGATGTCCGCGATCCCGCTGGTGAGTTCGCTCTTCAGGCTCGGGTAATCGGTGGTGTTGTGCTCGTTCGCGTACCCGATGACGCCCTCGGTACCGGTCGCGGCGTCGTCGGCGACCGCGATAGCGTGGGTGGCGCGTGAGCCCTCGCCGCGCGTCGCGAGGTTCTCCGTGTAGACGACGGAGTTCAACAGGAAGGCAAACGCCACGAAGACGGCCGCGAGCGCGAACCCGGCGAGCAGGAGGAGCTGTGCACGGTCGCGTCCGCTGGCGCCGTTCGGCTCCGGTCCGAGTCCCGCTCCCTGGTCCGGTTCCGGTCCGGATCCCGCCGGGTCCGGGTCGCCGGGCCTCAGATGCGCCACACGACCACCTCCACCCGCAGTGCGTTGTAGACGCTGCCGTTCGTCACGTCCGGCGCGTAGAAGGCGGTGTCACCGACGCGGTCACCTGTCTTCGCGCTCTCGTGGTCGACGAGCTGGGCGTCGTCGGCGAGGACCACGGTTCGCGTCGCCCGGACCGCGTTGTCGCTCGGCCTGCCCACGTACACCATCCGCTGGGTCTGGGTGGCGCTCCCGCTCCCGGCCTGGAACGTGACGTAGACGTTGAACGCGATCCCGCGCGTCCCGAAGGCGCGGTCGAGCGCCTCCCCGAAGTCGTTGTCCGGCGGCTCCTGGCTGTAGTAGCGCCCCTCGGTGGCGTTGTAGAACCGGTCACCGCTCGCGTTCCAGAACAGCACTGCCCGACGGAGCGCCCCGCTGTCGGCCGCCCCCGCGAGCACTCCTTCCGCGCTCGCGTGTTCCTGGTTCTCGACGTGCTGGCTCGACGTACTCGCCGACAGCGGCGTCACCGACGTCATCTGGAGGGCGAAGATGACGCTCGTCAACAGCAACATCGCCGCCACGATCCCCTCCAGCGTGTGGACCTGCCCCCTGTCGAGGCCGGGTTCGAAGCCGAGGTCGAATCCGACGCCGCGCATCTACCACACCTCCACGCGCATCGTCGCGTCCGTCCCGTTTATCGTGACGACGCGCCGCGCGGTCACCGTATCACCGACGCTCACCGGCGGGGTCGAGCCCACCGTGAACTGGCGGTCACACTCCGGGGCGCCGCGGTGGACGACTCGGTCGTCGGTGTCGTCCCAGCAGAGGATCTCCTCCGCGGCGCCGCCGGTCACGTCAGCCTGCATCGTGACGTTGACCAGCTGCCAGTGTTTGACGCCGACCCGTTCGGTCAGGTTCGACCCGGAGTGACGGCAATCGCTCGGACTGTTGTCGGCGAAGAACTCGGCGGTACAGGTCGGGTTCAGCACGTGTGGCTCCGCCGGGTCGGCCAGCAGTCCCTCGGCGAGGCTGTCCGCGACCCGGTCGGCGACGCCGATGTCCTCCTGGGAGCCCTCGGTGAACGGCTCCATCGTCCCCGAGACGAACACCAGGACGCCGATGAGCGCGAGCAAGAGCAGGCTCGCCCCCAGCGCGAAGTCCAGCGTCGTCTGTCCGCGCTCTCGCTCTCCTTCCCGGCCCGATTCACTCGTTCTCATTCGTTGGATCGACAGTCCCGTTCCATAGATCGGTCTCGTGCGTGCCTTCCCCCTGGCGTGCAACGTTGATCCATCTAACATGGGACGTGACTTTAGCAGTTGCCCCTTCATTACAACCTGTGATAACTGGGGGCCGTCGGAAACGGCGACCGGCTCGACGTGGTCGTCGCTCCGGCGGTTCGATGGGTTTATCAGAACCGGTCGGCAACTCGGAGTCGCGGGCTCGTAGATCAGCGGTAGATCACTCCCTTGGCATGGGAGAGGCCCCGGGTTCAAATCCCGGCGAGTCCACTACCTTCTCACCGTCTATTACATAGAAGGCTCCAGTAGCGTGTCTCCGCCGGCTGTCGATCTTCCGGGGTAGACCTCGATTCCGCCAACGATTGAAACCCGTTTTGCGGAGAAAAGTGCCGGTGGGATTTGAACCCGCTTCGGTACGCACGCTTCCCGCCAGTCACGGTTACTCTGATTGAATCATTCACCGGTTATAATTCTACTCCAGCGAAAGGTCCATTTAGAAACCGAAATTAGTACGCTATCAATGTCAGATCAAAATCCCGAAAGTGAGGAATCAACCGAACACTTGCAAGAAGCGTCCGATTCGTTAAACGAGGGTATATCGAATATCTCTCGATCCGGGAAGCATACATTTAATGGGATTCTCGCTCGGTCAGACGACCATCCGATTATTACTTGGCTTGTCGGGATTCCCGCAAGTTGGTTGATTATGAACGGGATATTGACCTTTTCCGGCTGGTTTTACAACTACTTTTTTGGGAGTAATGTCGTCGCAAGCACAGATATTCAGGTTCAAACTCACCCTCTACCCCTCGGTTTTTCACTCAACCTCTTGTTCGTAGTCTTACTACTCATTTCATTTTGGGCGTATCGGCGAATATCGCTTCTACGAGCACGAATAGACCGATTAGAGAAAGAACAGTCTTGACTCGTCTTTCAGGTCATAAGTCTCCTACATAATCTGAACGAAGGTCTCGCCTCTGTCTCTTGCTTCGACCATCGTAGTGCTTCTCCAAGACCTCGGTACTCACATCGAGCCGGTCAGCCGCGATCTCCTTCGGCATCCCCGTGTTCAGATGGTGAGTCGTACTACCCCTTCTCACAGCGTGTGGAGAGACCGAAGACGGACATTTGCTGGCTGAATTGTAACTCGTCGCCTCGCACTCGTCTATCTCCCTGTCGTGGGGACACTCACCGGTGTATTCACAGGGCCTCGTGGCCGAATAGATGTTCCGCTGAATAGTCGTCTTGTACGGCCTCCCCTGTCTGGTGGTCAGAAGTGGTTGCCGGTCGAAATCGTCAGTCACGTCGTGGCGCTTCCCCGCGATATAGTCTTCCAATAGCGTCACGTCCTCGTCAGTTAGCGCGATCTCACGCTCACCGTATTGCTTCTTTTTGAGTGGAGTGCCGGTATCGGGTCGGTGGTTCACGTCCAGATACGGACCGACGGGGTCGTCGGAATGGAAGTCGCGGAGGTCTAACGCCCGAACCGTACTCGTTCTCATGCCGGTGCGCCATAGCAAGTGAAGTAGGACGTGCCGGAAAGACGCGTACTCGTACCGGCTGAAGTACGAGAGTATCTCCTCGGCGTCTTCCCTGTCCAGTTTGACCGACCGGGCCTCGGAATCGACCTTCGGGATACTGATCTTGTTCGCTACACCCTCCGGTACAGCGTTCAGGTTCTCACAGAAGTCGAAGAACTGTCGAAGGGTTCTGATGTTGAACTTGAGCGTGGTCGCGGCGACCTTCTCGCCGTACCACGTCTTGTATTCGTGGGCTGTCCGGCTCGATACGTCGTTCAGGTTCTCGATACCCTGTTCGTCACAGAACTCCAGAAATCGGTTCAGCCGACTCTTGTGTTCGTACAGGGTGCTTTTGACAACCTCGGGTTTGCGATCTTCGAGGTACAGTTCCACGCCTTCTTCGGGACTCATCGGTTCGAGACCGTGTATTCCAGTCATTGTTGCTCCTGTAACCGGTTTCCTGGTCGGGGGTGCGTCGTAGACGGCTCTCCATAGACGGGTCGTCCGTTGGCTGATCTTCAACCGAGCGAAGCGAGGTGGAGAGGCCCCGGCGAGCGCCGTCAGGTGCGAGGACAGTGAAAATTCCGGCGAGTCCATCCGAATTTCTCGGCTATCTCCGGGGAAACTAATTCCCCCATAGAGCCCTGTATCCGTCTCATATCGGCGGCTTTCCCCGTTCTCTCACTTTCCCTCAGAAAGAGAGTTCACCACAACTTCGGATCGGGGCCTGCGGGCTTGCGATTTCGTTCAGGGAACGATCGGGGCTCTCACGGTCCTTACACCGCAAATCTGACCGTCCTTCTCAGGGGGTGAGCGGCGGTGATTGAGTTCGTCCGCGCGTCCCGGCTCTACGACATCGAGGCGGGCC
>Ga0207733_101015_pt1 | contig 9852 bp, 5 predicted proteins | sample A23P3SouthBayCA_FD_187735 | JGI IMG/M metagenome (GOLD analysis project Ga0207733, IMG submission 187735) | Aerobic enrichment media microbial communities from Eden Landing Ponds, California, USA - A23 P3 (SPAdes) | ecosystem: Environmental > Aquatic > Marine > Unclassified | place: Emeryville, CA... | reverse complement strand
AAAAATACACCGTCAAGAAGAAGAAATACCGCGCGAGTAGCGTCAAACTCGGAACCCTCCTCAGCATCCAGGGGGCGCGCGAGATTATGGACATGCACGACCAGGACGGACAAGATCTCGCGTTCGACCAAGTCATGGAGTCCGCGGACGCCCAAGAGTTACAAGCGGACATCATGGAACGAATGGCGTCGTTCGGAATCGAGATGGAGGACATCGAGGAGATTCAGGAGGCGCTCGACATCCCGATTATGGAAAGCGACTTCGGCGAAGAGACGACTCAGGAAGAAGAGATCATGGACGGGATGGCCGCCGCCGACATCTCCGAAGAAGAGGTCGACATCGAATCGGAGGTCGACGTCGGCACCAACGATATCGACATCGCCGACGAGAGCGGCAGTGAGTTCGACGAAATCGAACTCGACGACGAACTCTAATCGACGCGGAAGTGAGGCCACTATGCTCGAAGACGACGCCCACAAAGAGATCCTCCTCGAGGATTACAAACGCCACCGTGCGCAAGCCGACAAACTCCGGGAACGCGACCAGTACGACTCCGCGGCGGCACAGTACGAGAAAGCAGCGAGTCTTCTCGAACGTATCGCCGAACTCGAATCGACCGACCAACTGGCGGCCGAACGACGGAAACTAGCCCAGAACCTCCACGAAGCGGTCGAAAAGCTTCGAGCCGCGGAGACACCCGATACCGACGCCGGGACTCCGGCGACCGGGTCGCCGGGAGAACCCGAAACGGACTCCGCTCGGAGTTCCGACGCTGAGTCGGGCGAAATCGACGCGGAAAAGTACCTCAGTGACCCGCCGGAACTGGACTTCGGCGACGTCGGGGGGATGAGTGAGTTGAAACAGACGCTCATCGACAAAGTGATCGACCCGCTCGAACGCCGAGATCTCTACGAACAGTACGACCTCGGAGTCGTCAACGCAGTGCTCCTACACGGCCCGCCGGGGACCGGGAAAACGTACATTACGAAAGCGCTCGCAGGCAAACTCGACTACAATTATATCGAGGCGTCTCCGGCGGATATCACGAGTTCGCTGGTCGGCGAGTCCTCGAAGAACATGCAGGAGTTGTTCGCCGTCGCCCGTGCGAACCAGCCGTGTCTCTTGTTCATCGACGAAATCGAAGCGATCGTTCCCGACCGGAGCGGGGGTTCGCAGAAGACCCAGAGCGAGCGACAGATGGTCAATCAGTACCTGCAGGAGGTCTCGGACACGAAGGGCGAAGACGTGGTTCTCATCGCCGCGACGAACCTGCCGGAGGAGATCGACGATGCCGCGAATTCACGGTTCCAGGAGCGCATCGAGGTGCCGCCGCCGGATGCGGTCGCACGGGAAGCAGTGTTGAAAGTCCACCTCCGTGACCGGCCCGTGCTGACGGATTCGATCGACTGGGATCGGATTCGAGAACGTACGGATGGCTATTCGTCCCGCGACCTCGAGAACATCGCTACCGAAGCGGCGCGCAAAGCGCTCAGTGACGCCAAGGACGCGGGCGGAATCGAACACATCACGCAAGCCCATCTCGAATCCGCGATCGAAAACACGGACAAGACGCTCGCCGACTGGGGTCGTACTTGATGGAAGCGACGATCACTGTCGTCAAACCCGCCGCCGACGACGTGAAAAAAATCGTCCTCCGCGACACGCTGGGTGTTTATCGAGAAGACTACGACATCTACGCCGACGTCGACGGTGATCGCGTTTCACTCGACGTGATGGACGCGACCGTGTCACGGAAACGCGGCGGGGAGTGTCCGATAGTGTTCGAACTCGACCAGCGTGGCGTTCTCGTGCAGAATCGCTGTAATTCTAACCCCGTGACGGTGCGGACCGGACTCGGGTCGCACGAACTCGGACAGGGACACGGTGAACGAGTCAGCGAAGCGTGCACCGTCGAGATCGGGCTCAATACCACCCTCCGGATTTCGATCCACGATTCGGAAACGAATACGTTGTCGATCGAAGAGTTAGAGGAACTGGGTTTGACCCAGCAGGGCCCCGTCGTGCAGGGACCGTCGTTGGCGTCGCACGCACAGTTACTCGCGGATAATTTCCGCCACAAGTACTCCGAGTCCGTCCAGGAGTGTCTCGCACTCGCGCGAGAACTCTGCACGTTCGTCGAATCCCATCCGTGCGAGGACCCCGCCTACGAGGAGGTAAGAGACGAACTAACGTCCATTCGAGACCACTTGGAGATGAAAGCCAACAGTAGTGCTCTCCGGAACACCGACCTCGACGCGGAGTGGGAGGACCGAATCGATTCCGCGGCACTCCGCGTCGAACGGCTCTATTCCCGATGACTCGGACGACCACGAGACACCTAGTGACGGGATAGACGGTGCGTACTAAAGTGGTCACCACTCGACAACAATGACAGCGAACTCCCAGACGAGGAAGCAATAAATGCACACGTACGCCGCTACCGACGTCGGCCGTCGACGAGACCACAACGAGGACGCTGTATTGACCACCGCCCTCGCCGAAAACACACAACTCCTCGCTGTCGCGGACGGAATGGGCGGACATAACGCGGGCGAGATAGCAAGTGAGGCCGCACTCGACTCCGTCCAGTCTTTCGTCGAGTCCACGTGGACCCCCGAGGAGGACGATGGCTCCCTCCTCCGTACCGCTGCGCAAAACGCGAATAGTTCGCTCACCGAACGTGCCGCCGCCGACCCCGAACTCGATGGGATGGGGACGACGCTCGTCGCCGCTATCCTTTCCGAGTCCTCAGCAACGATCGTGAACGTCGGGGACAGTCGCGCGTATCACGTCACCGGCCGCACCATCGAACAACTCACAGTCGACCATTCGCTCGTCCAAGAGTTGATCAACTCCGGCGACCTCTCCCCGAGCGCTGCGACCGACCACCCCCAGCGAAACGTCATCACGCAATCGCTCGGCCCGAGCGGTTCTATCGACCCCGATGTTTACACTGCAGAACTCACCGGAACGCTCCTACTGTGTTCCGATGGTCTCACCGAAGAACTCCCCGACTCCGAGATCCGACATCTCGTTCAGGGGGCGACCGACATCGAACAGGCCGCCCGCGACTTGGTCGAAGCAGCGAACCAGAACGGCGGCGAGGACAACATCAGCGTCGTCCTCGCTGTGGAGTAACCCGTCGGGACGTCGACCCGTATAGAATCGCGCGAGTTACGAGTGCAGCGCGTCGTTCAAGGCATCTCGGAATTGGACGACGGTCTCGAAGCGGTCGCTCGGGTTCCGCGAGAGCACTTTCTCGAACACCGGGTCGACAGCATCCGGTAACCGCGGTTCGAGATCCGAGGGCGGGGTCGGATCTGCGTTCAAGACGCTACGCATCACTTCCGCGGCCCGTCCCTCGTGTGGCGGTGAACCCGTCAACAGGAGATAGGCGAGCGCGCCAGCCTGATAGACATCCGTCCGTTCGCTCGTCTTCCCGTAGGTGTCCGGGTCGAACTGTTCGGGTGCGGCGTAGTGCGGTGAAAAGCCCTCCATCGTCGTCGAGTGCTTGCGGAGCAGTTTGGCGAGTCCGAGGTCGCCGATTTTCGGCACCGGCCACACGCCGTCCCGGACCGACGTGAGGAGGACGTTCTCGGGTTTCAGGTCTTGGTGGATGACGCCTCGTGAGTGCATGTGGTGGACGGCTTCGACGATCTTCTGCATCGTCCAGACGCGTTGTGACAGGGACATCGCGTCGAGTTCTGCGAGGAGGTTCCCCTCGTCCATGTACTCCATCGCGAGCCAGGGGGTTGGGTCCGTTCCCCAGTCCAGTACGGTGACGATGTTCGGATGTTCGTCGAGGTCGTTCCACACCTTGGCTTCGCGTTCGAACTTCTCGATCGTGTCGAGAAGAACGGTTCCCGTGACCCGCGGTTCTTTCACGGCGAAAACGCCATCGAAGTCGGGCGTGGTGGCTTCGTAGACGTCCGCCATACCACCGCTCCCGATCTTCTCGCCGAGCTGGACGTCTTGGTAGGCTACATCGACCGGGGTCGGTTCGGGAACGCTCTCGGGGGCGGCGTCGTCGGTGACGACGAACGGGGCTGCGTCCGCACCGTCGTCCCCCCCAGAGGAACCGTTCTCGGAGACTCGTCGAAGCGCGGCGCTCCCCAGTCCCGAGACGAGCGCGCCGCTCGTGCGCGCTTTCCCGACGATCGTTCCCGCGCCCTTCGCGACGCCTGCGAGAACGCCGAGCCCCACGAGGCCGCCCGCAACCTCGGTGGCGGGAAAGTCGATCCCGCCGCCGCCCGACACTTGACCGCCGGCGTCTGCCGGGGGTTCGGTCGTGGTCGTGGTCGTGGCTGTCGTCGTCGAGGATGATTCTGTGCCTGCCGTCGTCTCACTCGTCGTCGTAGTCGGTTCCCGAGTGGTCGTTCGTCGTGTCGTCGGCGGTGCGCCGACGGTAATCGTCGTCGTCGTCGTCGCGGTGTTGTTCGCGTCGTCGACAACCGCGAGGGAGACTTCGTACGTCTCGGCAGTCTCGAACGTGTGTTCGACGGTTGCGCCGGTTTTCTCTGTTCCGTCGGGGAACGTCCACGTGTAGGCCGTTATCTCGCCGTCCCGGTCGGACGACTCGGTCGCGTCGAACGTGACCGGGTTCGTCGCTATCGGGTCCTCGGTCTCGACGGTTATCTCTGGGGTGGGCGCTAGATCACCCACTACGACCGTTTTCGTCGCTGAGTCCGACAAGCCGAGACTGTCGGTGACCGTGAGGTGGACGTCGTACACGCCGACTTCGGGGAACTGGACCTGAATGTATTCTCCCGAATACGACTGTCCGTCTATCGACCAGTCGTACTCCTCGATGTTGTTCTCGTGGTCGGCACTCGAGCCACCGATGGTCAACCCTTCGCCGGGGTCGGGATTTTCCTTCGAGACGGCGATTTTGGCTCGTGGTGCCGAGTTCGACACATCAAACGTCTTCGTCAGCGACTTCGTGATGCCGCCGTTGTCGGTCACCGTGAGCGTGACGTCGTACGTTCCGGACTCGCTGAACGTGTGTGTGACCGTTTCGCCGTATTTCTCGGAGTACTGGTCTTCGAACTCCCACGTGTAACTCGTGATTCTGCCGTCCGGGTCCGCGCTCCCGCTGGCGTCGAACGTCAACTCCGCTTCCGGATACGGTGGCGTGGGGCTGACCGTGAACCACGGCCGCGGCGCGTCGTTGTCGACGGTGACGGTCTTCGTCCGTGACGCTGTCTTTCCGCCGTTGTCCGTCACCGTGAGCGTCACGTCGTACTTGCCTCCGCTGTCGAAACTGTGCGTGACGGTTTCGCCGTATTCCTCGGAGTACTGGTCTTCGAACTCCCACGTGTAACTCGTGATTCTGCCGTCCGAATCGTCGCTCGAACCCGCATCGAACGTCACGTCCTCGTCGGGTGCGGGAACGCTCGGCGAGACCGTAAAGTCGGGCTCCGGCGCATAATTCACCACGCGGACGTCCCGTGTGGCGCTGTCCGTATTCCCGTCCGTGTCTTCGACGGTAAGCGTCACCGAGTACGTCCCACCGCTGTCGAAACTGTGCGTGACGGTTTCGCCGTATTCCTCGGAGTACTGGTCTTCGAACTCCCACGTGTACGACGAGACGTCCCCGCCTGACTCTGAACCGTCGAACGTGACGTCGTCATCCGGATGCGGCGTGCTCGGCGAGTAGGAGAACGAAGCGCTCACAGTCGCTGCCGTCGCCGTGTTCGACGCGAAAGAGCCCATCCCGAGGACCCCGGTCGTCTTCAGAAACCCTCGTCGCGTCGAAGAATCCATTCCTGCTTCGACTTTCATCCGTTACGGCAAGATAAATCCTCCTGATGTGTCCGGATTTTCTAATTTACGATGGATGATTCCTGCTCACACCACCGCCGACGTGAGACCGTCATCAGCCCCTCCCCGCGACATAGGGGGCGTCCACTCGAGTCAGCGGTCGTCGGTGAGCGTGACGAGTTCGTTCCGTAACAAAACCACCGCCTCGTACCGTTCGGTCGGCGACTTCGCGAGTCCCCGGCGGAGGACCTCATCGGCCGCCGGAGGGAGGTCCGGATTCAGGGACGTCGGTTCAGGCGGTTCGTCCGAGAGTATCTGTCGCTGGAGATCGGCGGGGCGGTCGGCCTCGAACGGGAGCCGTCCGGTCAACAGCCGATACGCGAGGACGGACAACTGATAGACGTCCGTTCTCCGTGTCAGGTCCCCGTAGTCGTCCGAAAGCTGTTCGGGAGCGGAGTACGGTGGTGTGAGTCCCATTTGTGTTCGCGTGTGTTCGAGTACGACCTGTGAGAGCCCCCAGTCGCCGACCTTCGGCGTTCGGTCCTCCGTAAGGAGGACGTTCTCCGGTTTTACGTCGAGGTGAATGACACCCCGTCCGTGAGCGAATTCGAGCGCGTTTGCGACGTCAGTTAAGACCTCCACGGACTCCTCGATAGAGAGTTGGTCGAGTGTCGCGTCCAACGAGGCCGGGAGGTATTCCAGGAGCATCCACGGATACGGGGAACTCCCCCAGCCACGTATCGAGACGATGTGGGGGTGGTCGTCCAGTTTACTCCACGTTTCCGACTCGTTCGCGAACTCGTCCATAATCTTCGTCGAGAGTGTTCCCTCCCAGCGTGGGACCTTGAGAGCGGCGTCAGTGCCGTCTTCGAGACGGACGTGATAGACGTCCGCGTTCCCGCCCGACCCGATGTGACCGAGTTCGTCGTAACTGGGGAGTTGGTCTCGAAGCGCGTCGTCAACAGCGGGTTCGTTCGGCCTCGACGGCGAGTCGGGAGTCGACTGGACCGCGGTGTTCGCGTCCGATTCCTCGTGGTCGAGTGTGAGCGTGACCGACGAAATCTGGGGGTTGTCGGTTATGCCGAGCATGGCTCGCCGAGCCGCGTTCGAATTCTGTTCACACATCTCCGCGAGGGCGTCGAGCTGGTCGGCGTACGCGGTTATTCCGTGCGTGTCAGCGTCGTCGTGGAGGTCTCGCAGACGCTCACGAATCGTCTCGAATTCGTCGCGGGCGGTTTCGTAGTCGTCCTCCCGAGTTCGAGCGACAGCGGTCTCCGCGTGTTCGCGTTCGGCGAGGAGTCGGGCCTTGATTTGTTCCCGTCGAGCCTCCTCCCTGATCAAATCTAGGTCGTCTCCCGCATCGTAGTCGAGCGACTCGATGTGGGAGGCGAGCTCTTCGAGGGTGTCGGCAGCTGTCCGAAAGTCCTCGGCAGTACCAGTTTCGTCGCTAACGCGGTTCTCGACGACGCGTTGACCGAGGTGTCGTGCGAGATACTCAGGATAGCGGTGACGAACTCGCTCTAGGTTCTCCTCGACGGTTTCCCGCGTCCCGATCCCGTGTTCGTCAACGATTTCCAGGGCGTCCTCGTACGCGCTTCGAGCCTCGCGACAGGCGTCGACTGCCGCTTCGTAATCGCCAGCGTTCGCGTTTTCGCGGGCGGCATCTTCTGCATGCTCTCCTTGAGTGATTGCCTCTTCGTACGCGGCTTCGCGTCGTTGCTCGTGGATGGCCTGTTCGAGGTCGGAGAGTCGTGACCGGTAGTCCGCGATGACGTCGTCGTACGCGTGTTCGGCAGTGACTGCCTCCGCCTCGTCTATCGACTCCTTCGCGGTTTCGACCACGTCGAGTGCGTGTTCGTACTCTTCGCGTTCGAGGGCCGATCGTACGTTTCGCTCTGCAGCTTCGATCGAATCCTGGAGTTCTGAGAGACGTTGGGCGGTTAGCTCTTGGCGTGCAGTGCTACGTTTGGCCCGAAGTGTCGATTTCGAGACCGGGTACTCGAACTCGACCTCGTAGCCGTCGACGAGCGAAGCGAGTTCGTCGTACCGGGCGACAGCCGTATCGAGTTTCGTTCGGGCGGTTTCGAACGCTCCATCGTCGAGCGCGTCGAGACCAGCCTGGTAGGACCTGCGGAGATCGTCCGCGAGCGGTCTTATTTCGTGTTCCAACGCGCGTTGCCGTTTCACTGCGCGGAGTTCTCCGTCGATGTCCGAACGTGAAACGGGACTCGTTTTGTCGTCGCCGAGAAGCTCTCGCCGCGCTTCGAGGTCAGCGTGGATGCGTTGAGCCGCTTCGAGGTGGGAGATTGCGTTCGAATACTCGTCCGCAGCACGTGCGTCACGGCCGGCGGCGTACGCCGTTTCGAGATCGTCTTCGAGCGGATGGATGGCGTCACTGCGATACGCTGCTTCGAGAGCGTCTCGCTCATTCTGAAGGTCGCGGGTCGTTGATTCGAGAATGCCGATGGCGTCGGCACCGGAGAGTTCAGTCCGGCGTTTTTCGCATTCGTCGATTCCTGAGTTTATCGTTGCGAGGACCTCCTCGGATACTCGGTCCTCGCACGCGGATTTGGCTTGCTGTAGGTTGTGTTTGACGTCGGCCTGAGTGCGTCTCGCCTTCAGACGCTCGCGCAGTTCGGTGACCGTCTCGGATACTCTTCTCGGAGGGGGCGTGGAATCGTCATTGACCGCCGATTCGTTCTGTTGGGCCGTCCCGTTTTGCGCGATGCCTATTGCGTCCCGAAGTGCGTCTAAGCCCTCGTCGTAGTGGTTCCGTGCGACCTGGTACTGATCGTCCACGGCGGCTTCCACACCCGCTTGGTGGCAATCTCGTGCGGTTTCGATCGCGTCTTCGAGCGTCTCGTACGCGTCGCCGAAGTCCGTAGCTGTCCGCCGCCACCACCAGTAGACTACCATAGAGGGAATTTGGAAGACCCAGACCGCGTTTCCGAGAAACCAGAGCCAGTGGTACTTCTTGAAGCGGTCTCCGAGTGTTTTTCTGAGATATCCGAGGTCGAAGAGCGTGCCAATCGCAGGAATCGGTGTGGTCGCCAGCCAGATGGCGCCACCGAGGTTCGCTGGAAGGGTCGACGGTTCCGTATCCGGTGTTTGATAGGCGGAAAGGAGGATTATGCCGAGCGTTTCTGCGACCAGCGCGATTATGACGACGTGGTGCCAGTGCTGCCAGAATCCGCCATGTCGAAGCGCGTCACGTCGCCGGAGAAGATACGTGGCGCAGATACCTGGAGAGATGAGGGGGACGACCAATGCGATCACCCAAAGATACCCCCGCCAGCGGGGAGACCACTGTGCAGAGTTTCGGACGTGCCTCAGATCGAGATATCCGACGATTGGCATCCCGAGGTACGAGAGCACGAAGAGAATCAGTGCGAGCGAGTACAGCGGTGGTTGCGATTGTCCGGTGCCGACTGTCGCGAACGTGACGAAGGAGGCCACGTTCAATACCGATAAAACCGCCAGTAACTCCGGAAACGTGCGTGAAAACCCCCATGTAGGCTCCTCGAACCCCGAAGTCTCGGTCATGACCACAGATTATCAGCCGCCTACATTGAACTATCGACTAACGAGGGGGTTTCGGCGGCATAGTCACATAGTCGAGTTAGTTTCGTAGCCGACTCGCTCGTCAGACTGCGTTGGAGTCGATGCGGGAGCGGACGTTGTCGAGTATGGTGGTCGTCGCGTCCTTGTGGAGGGGTTCGTTGTCGTTTCCGCATTGGGCGGACATGAGGCAGGAGGGACAGCCGGTTTGGTCCGTGCAGTCACAGTGTGCGACCCGTGCGCGTGTTTTTTCGGCGACTCCCGTGAAGTGGTCGTAGATGCTGTGTGCGAAGCCGACACCGCCTTCGACGGCGTCGTGAATGAACCACGTTGGGACGCCGGTTTCGGGGTGGTGGGGTGTGCTGAGGCCGCCCATGTCGGAGTTGTCGAGTCGGAGTTCGAGCGGTGCTAGTTTTATCATGCCGTGTTCCGCGCCGTGGAGGCCGCCAGCGAACGTCCACGTTGCCGGTGACGCGGATTCGTTCTCGGGGGCGTCGAGCAGTTCGTCTTCGCCGAGCGCGTCGACGACGCGGG
>Ga0207733_101014_pt1 | contig 9864 bp, 10 predicted proteins | sample A23P3SouthBayCA_FD_187735 | JGI IMG/M metagenome (GOLD analysis project Ga0207733, IMG submission 187735) | Aerobic enrichment media microbial communities from Eden Landing Ponds, California, USA - A23 P3 (SPAdes) | ecosystem: Environmental > Aquatic > Marine > Unclassified | place: Emeryville, CA... | reverse complement strand
CCGCCGCTGGCTCACTTCGGTCGACCACGCCGACGTGGCCCGCCGCTACCTCGCGCTGGCGCTCGTCGCCGGGCTCTGGGGCGCCGTCGACGCGATGGCGCTGCGGACGGAGCTGCTGACGCCCGGCCGCGGCGTCTGGTCGGCGGCGACCTACGACGCCTTCTTCACGACCCACGGGCTGACGATGCTGTTCTTCGCCGCGACGCCGGCCGCGTTCGGGTTCGCGACGCTCGTCGTGCCGCCGCTGGTCGGCGCCGACGACGTGGCCTTCCCGCGGCTCTCGGCGACGGCGTTCTGGCTGTTGCCGCCCGCGCTGGTACTCGCCCGCGCGGGCGCCGCGGGCGACCTGCTCGGGGTCCCCGGGCTCGCGCCACCGGCGGTCGGCTGGACGCTGTACGTCCCGCTCTCGCGGTCGGCCCCCGGGACCGGCCTCGACCTGCTGCTCGTCGGCCTGCACCTGAGCGGCGTCAGCACCGTGCTGGCGGCGATCACCCTGATCGTCACGGTCCTCGAATCGCGGACGGTCGGCTGGGAGACCGTCGACGCGTTCACCTGGTCGATACTGACCGCCGCGGGACTGGTCGTCTTCGCCTTCCCCGTCCTCGGCGCCGCACTGGTGATGCTGCTGCTCGACCGGAACCTCGGCACGGCCTTCTTCGCCGTTTCGACCGGTGGCCCGGTCCGCTGGCAGCATCTCTTCTGGTTCTTCGGCCACCCGGAGGTGTACGTGCTCGGACTGCCGGCGCTGGGACTGATATCGTACATCCTGCCGCGGTACGCCGGTCGAAGACTCGTCGGCTTCCGCGGGGTCGTCTACTCGACGCTGGCGATCGGCGTCCTCTCCTTCGGCGTCTGGGCCCACCACATGTTCACGACCGGGATCGACCCGCGGCTGGCGGCGACGTTCATGGCCGTCTCGCTGGCCATCGCCGCGCCGAGCGCGATCAAGGTGTTCGACTGGCTCGCGACGCTGTGGGGCGGCGACATCGTCCTCGCGCCGCCGATGCTGTTCACGCTCGCGGCCGTGGCGAACTTCGTCCTCGGCGGCGCGACCGGCGTCTTCCTGGCCGCCGTCCCGGTCGATCGACTGTTCCACGGCACCTACTACGTGGTCGGGCACTTCCACCTCGTCCTCGTCGGGACGGTCGTGTTCGCGCTGTTCGCGGCGAGCTATCACTGGTTCCCGGTCCTGACGGGGCGGCTGTGCGACCGGCGGCTGGCGCGGGCGCACTTCTGGCTGACCGCGGGCGGTGCGGCCGTCGCCTTCCTGGCGATGCTCGCGCTCGGACTCTTCGCGCAGCCGCGCCGGACGGCGACGTATCCGACGGGGCTCGCGCCGCTGCAGACGGTGGCGACCCTCGGCGCGTACGTCATGGGGGTCGGCCAGGTAGTGTGGGTGTGGAACGTCGCGACCTCGATACGGAGCGGTGCGGACGCGACCGCGGAGATACGGCGTCGAGCGAGCGATGGCGCCGGCCGCGTGTGGGAGCGGTGGGCGGGTGGGGACCGCTGATCGCGTTCGATACCCACGCCGGTTCCGGGTGCAACGCCCGGGCGCGACGTTAGCGGGTTCGCCCGCTGACAGTCATGTCCGACGAAAACTGCGTTCGACCGGAGGCGCCGACTTCAGACCACCCGAACCGTGACGGACACGCAGCCTGCCGGAGACACCCGGATTGCCCCGGACGGCCGGACCTCGACAGCCTCCGGACGTTCGTGTTGCTATCGGGCTTCCAGCGCGACCTGCTGTTCGTCATCGCCGGGCTCGCCGAGACCGACCCGAGCGGGAGCGACATCAAGTCCGTCCTCGATCGAGACTACGTCCGCGACGCCAGCCACGGGACGCTCTACCGGGGACTCGGTCACCTCCACGAGGAGGGGTACCTCCGGAAACACCCGATCGACGGCCGGACCGACAGCTACCACTTGACCGACGAGGCCGAGGCCGGCATCCGGTCGTACCTCCAGTGGGCGACGACCCGTCTCGCCCGTGACGAGGACGCACTCGCCATCTGTCTCGCCGGGGGCGACCGGCGATGATCCTCGGTGCGCTCGTCGACGTGCTCGCGGGCGTCGTCGTCGGTCTCGTCGCCGCGGTCGTCCTCGTCGCGCCGCTCGTTCACGCCGCGCTCGGCACGGAGCGCTTCGACCGCCGACCGGCGTTCGCCGTCGCCGTGACCGTCGCCCTCACCGCCGTCTTCGCCGGCGGCCTCGTCGACCTGCTGGTCGGCTGGGTCCCCGTCGTCGGGCGGTTCGTCTCGCCGCTCGCCTGGGCGTACGTCGTCAGGCACCTCGGCGGGAGCGACTGGCCGCCGGCGCTGTTCGTCGGCGGGGTCGGCTGGCTGTTGACGGTCGTCGTCGCCGCCGTCGTCGGCCCGACGTGACGCGTCCGGCGACAGCGGCGTGTCGGCCCGACGCCGGCGCGTCCGTCTACACTCACCTACCATGCCAACAGACACACAGACGAGCGACTGGATAGCAGCGGAGATACCCGTCGACGCGGCCCTGCGCGACGTGACACAGACGGCCGTCGGCCCGTACGCCGTCGGGGCCGACGGCGTCGTGCTCGGCCGCAGCGAAGACGGGACCTGGGAGATCGTCGTCCCCGCGGGGCCGGCGACGGCCCGCAACCACCTGGCTGCGGTCGACGTGACCGCGGACGGGCGACGGGTCTGGTTCGCCGGTTCCAGCGGCGCGCTCGGCCGGTACGACACCGAGACGGGCCGCAAACACGACTTCACCGCCCCCGGCGAGAAGACGAGCACCTGGGAGGGCGTCGCCGTCACCGGCGAACGCGGCCGCGAGCGGCTGTTCGTCGCCAACGGCTCCGGCGAGGTGCTCGCGGCGACGGTCGACGCCGACGGCTGTCCCCGCTTCGGTCCGGTCGTCGAACCGGGCCGCGGGTCGAGCATCACCGCGCTCGACGCCGGTGGCGGCCGCGTCTACGCCGCCGACACGAGCGGGAACGTGTTCGCCCGACCGGTCGCGGCGTCGGCCGCCACCGACGGTGGCACCGAATCCCGCTGGGACCCGCAGCCGGCGGAGGCCGACGACGACGGCGCGTGGCGCGAGATCGGGATCGACGGCGCCCGGGTCGACTTCCGCGACGTGGCGGCGTCGGGCGACCGCGTGCTCGTCGCCGGCGACGGGGGCCTGGTCTACCGCTACGACACCGTCTGCGACAACTGGACGCCCGTACAGGCCGGCGTCGGGGCGCTCGCCGGGATCGACGACCGAGACGGCCGGACCGTCGCCGTCGGCACCGACGGGACGGCGTTCGACCGCCGGGTCGACAGCGAGGGATGGGGGTCGTCCCCCGTGCCGACCGAGGACGCGCTCACCGCGGTCGCGCTGGGGGCGTTCGACGTGGCCGTCGGGCCGGACGGCGCCGTCCTCGAACGGGGGGCCGGCTCGTGAGCCAGGACGTGGCCCTGTCGGTCCTGCAGCTCGTCGCGCTGACGATCCCGCCGATCGCCGTGCTGATCCAGATGCTGCGCCGGTCGGAGAACCTCACCTGGCGCATGCGGAAGCTGAGCTTCGGGCTGGTGATCGTCAGCGTCGTCGCGTTCATCGCGACCGGGATCGCCGTGTTGAGCTACTTCCTGACCGCCGTCGCCGTCCCGCAACTGCTCGTCGTCGCGATCTCGCTGACCATCGTCGGCCTGGTCCCGTTCGCGCTGTTCGTCGCGGTCCTCTACGTCGAACACCGGGAGGAGTTCGGTCCCTGAACGGCGCTCCGAGGACCGGATCACCGCGGAGACGACGTGAAGCCGACAGCGAAGTATCGACGCCGGAACCGGTGGACGCGGAGCGGTCGGGGGACCGGGTGGTCACCCACACCCATGACGACACACACTGCAACGACCAGTAGCACCGCCGAATCGACTCGAACGACCGACACGGACCAGCGGCGCGGCCGGACCTGCGAGGAGTGCGACGGCTCGGTCCTGACGGACGACCGTCGCGGCGAGGTGGTCTGTCGCGACTGCGGGCTCGTCGCCTCCGAGACCGTCCTCGTCGACGACCGCTCGCGCGGCGACAGCGACGAGGGCGGCCGGAGCGTCGGCGCCGCGACGACGCCGCGGTACCACGACAGGGGGCTCGCGACCGTCATCGGCGAGGCCGACCGCGACGCCCTCGGCAACACCCTCTCCGACCGCAAGCGGAGCCAGGTCCGTCGCCTGCGGACCTGGAACAGCCGCTGTCTCGCCAGGAACGGCCGCGAGCGGTCGCTGCAGTTCGGCCTCTCGGAGGTCGACCGCATGGCCTCGGCGCTCGACCGCTCGGAACCGGTCAGGGAGACCGCGAGCGTTCTCTTCCGGCGCGCCCACGAGGCGGGCGTCCAGCGCGGCCGCTCGCTGGAGGCGACGGCGACCGCCGCCCTCTACGCGGCCACCCGCTCGCTGGGTCTCCCGACGACCATCGACGATATCGACGAGCGGAGCCGGGTCGACAGCACGTCGTTCGTCCGGGCCTACCGCGAGCTGGTCCGCGAGCTCTCCCTGGAGGTCGGCCCGCCCGACCCGACCGACCACGTGGCCGGGCTCGTCTCCGAACTCGACGCGCCCCAGGCGGTCCGCCGCCGGGCGCGCACCCTGCTGGAGACCGTCAAGGAGTCGGAGTACCACGTCGGGAAACACCCGAGCGGACTGGCCGCCGCCGCCGTCTACGCCGCGGGTCTCGTCGAGGGGGTCGACCTGACCCAGGCCGAGGTCGGCGAGGCGGCCGACGTGTCCGCGGTCACGATCCGCAACCACTACTCCGAGATGCTCGACGAGTGGCGCTCGAACCTGTGACGCCGCCGAACCGCGAATCGCCCGGCGGATGACCGGGTCGCCGGACCCGTCGACCGGCTCGCCGCGGCGAGAGCGCCTCGCCCGACGGATCGCCGTCGCGACCGTCGGGCTGGCGACCGTCTCGGCCGTCGGGCTCGCGGTCGCCGCGACCGGCGGCGGGTACGACTCGACGACCGAGGCGACCAGACGCGGACTCCACCGGACGCTGCTGGTCGTCGGACTCCCGGTGACCGTCCTCTTGGAGGGGGCGCTGGTCTACGCCGTCGTCCGGTTCGCCGACGGCTCGCCGGCCAGGCCGGTCGGCGACCGCCGCTGGCCCGAACTCGCCTGGGCGGTCGGCGTCGGCGTCGCCCTCCTGCTGGTCGGCGCGCTCTCCTATCAGGCGATGGCCCCGGCCGCCGTCGGTGACACGGCCGGCCGAGGGCCGCTCTCGGAGCCCGGAGAGAGCGGCGTCGACGAGGGCCGCGCAGGCGGGGGAACCGTCGTCGTCCACGTCACCGCCGAGCAGTGGGACTGGACGTTCCGGTACCCGACGGCGAACCGGACGAGCGAGCGGCTCGTCCTCCCGGTCGACCGGCGGGTCGTCGTCCGTCTCCGCTCCCGGGACGTGATCCACTCCTTCGCGGTGCCGGACCTGGGCCTGAAACGCGACGCCTTCCCCGGTCAGTACACCTATCTGCGGACCACACCGACCGACACGGGTCGGTTCCGGGTGGTCTGCACGGAGTTCTGCGGCGCCGGCCACTCGCGGATGACCGCGCCCGCCGCGGTCGTTCCGCGGTCGGCCTTCGCGAACTGGACGAGTGGCGACGCCGGCCGGGCCGTCCCCGACGCTCGGCCGGCCTCCCAGCGGCGAGCGACGCGGGTGTCGACGCCGTGAGCGGCTGGCCGCTGCTCACCGCTGCCGGGCTCGCGGGCGTCTACGCCGCCGTCGGCCTCGCGATACTCGGCGACGCCGTTCCGACCTGGTCGGCCCCGACGGCCGTGCTAGTCGGCGGTGTCCTCTTCTGTGTCGGCGTCGTCGGCTGGCGCTCTCGGTTCGAGCCGTTTGACGGGAGCGACGCCCCGGACGGACGAGCTACGCGCCTCGGTCTCGTGACCTTCGCCTGTGCGGTCGTCGCGGCCGTGGCTGCCGGACTCGCGGCGCTCTTGCACGCCCTCGCCTGGTCCTGACGACTCGGGTTGCTGCACAGTCGGCGTCCTGTCGTTTTTCGTACCCGAACTGACCACGTCGTTCCTCGGCATCGTCGTCCTGCCGATCGGCTCCGCGGTCTGGCCGGCGAACTGGGTGTGGAGATGACCTGCCCCGTACCGAACCGTCGTGAGATAGCGACGACACAACGTTTTACTGACGCGGCGCGGTAGTCCTTTCCAATGAGCAAACGCGTCGAACCGACGATCACGCTCACCGACGAGGGCGATTGGTGGGTCGCCAGGGACACCGAGTCGGGCGTTACGTCCCAGGGCCGGACGAAAGAGGGGGCCCTGGAGAATCTCGACGAGGCGCTCGCAGGCTATCGCGGAGCGGGGTCGGAGCCGACCGACGAGGAGCTCCGCGAGATGGGGATCGACCCGAAACACAACGAGTCCGGGGCGCTCAACGACTCCGATATCTTCGAATGAGCGGTCCCAGCGGTGTAGGCCTTCGGTGACACGCGGTCCGTTCTCCGGGCGAGAAGTCGTGAAAGTAATGGTCAACAGTGGGATCTACGAGTGGGTGAGGACGAACGGTGACCACGCGATCCTCCGCTGGGAACCGCCCGACGACCACGACTTGGCCGCGAGGACGGTCCCTGTGCCCCTCCACGACGAGATCAGTACCGGGACGCTTCGGGATATCTCCGAGCAGGCCGGCGCGCGTGACTTCCGGAAGTTCTGCGAGCGGATCGACCGGAATAGATAACGGACCGTACGGAAACCGCTCGATTCCGGAACGCTACTCCCCCTCGAACTCCGGCTCGCGGTCCTGCTGGAAGGCGGCCAGGCCCTCCCACACGTCGTCGGTGGTGAACAGGTGGCCGAACGCCGAGGCCTCGTATTCGAGGCCGGCGTCGGTGTCGTCGCGGCCGGCGAGCATCGCGCGCTTGGTGAACTTCTGGGCGATGGGCGGCCCCGCGGCGAGGTCGCGGGCGAGTTCCCACTTGCGGTCGTCGTACTCGTCGGGGGCGAGAACCTCGTTGACGAAGCCGTAGTCGTACATCGTCTCGGCCTCGTAGTCGTTCTTCGCGGTGAAGATGATCTCCTTGGCGCGACCCTCGCCGACGACCTGGGAGAGTCGCTGCGTACCGCCCCAGCCGGGCAGGAGGCCGAGGTTGTGCTCGGGCTGGCCGAACTGGCCGCTCTCGCTGGCGATACGCATGTCCGCGGCGGTCGCGAGTTCCATCCCGCCGCCGAGACAGTAGCCGTCGATGGCGGCGACGACCGGCATGCCGACCTCCTCCAGGCGGCCGAACACGCGCTGGCCCTTGCGGGACATCTCGCTGGCTTCGAGACCGCTGCCGGGCGCGGCGCTGGCGGCGTCGAACCCGGCGGAGAACGCCCGGTCCCCCGCGCCTTCGAGGAGGACGGCACGGATCTCGTCGTCGGCCTCGAACTCGTCGAGCGCGGCGTCGACCTCGTCGATCATGTCGACGGTGATCGTGTTCATCCGGGCCGGGCGGTCCAGCTGGATGTGCCCGACTGCGCCGTCGGTTTCCACCACGATCTGCTCGTACTCGACGGTCTCGCCCTCGTCGTCGTCACCGTAGAAGCCGCCCTCCTCGGCGGCCGCGCGGAGGCCGTCCGAGGCCTCGTACCGGTCGGCGCCAGTCTCGTCGTGGGCCGATTCGAGCGTCTCGACGAGGTCGGCCAGCCCGTAGGCGTCGGCGCGCTTGCCCGGACCCTCCGGGAAGCCGGCGCCGAGCAGCATCGCCTCGTCGATGTCACTGACGGGTGCCACGTCGTTCTCGACGAGCTTGCCGACCTCGTTGGCCATCACGGCCAGGAGTCGGGCCTCCACGTCGTCGCGACCCTCGTCGGCCGGGATCTCGACGCCCCCGTCCTCGTAGTCGTAGAAGCCTTTCCCGGTCTTCTTGCCGAGTTCCTCGGCCTCGACCTTCTCCTCGAGGAGCGGACACGGCTCGTAGGCCTCGCCGAGGACTTCGTTGAGGTATTCGAGGACGTGCAGCGTCACGTCGTGACCGACCTGGTCGCCGAGTTCGAACGCGCCCATGGGCAGGCCCATGTCGAAGGAGGTGGTGGAGTCGACCTCGGCGACGGTGGCCACGTCGTCGTGGACGAGCCAGCAGGCCTCGTTCATCTGCGGGACGAGCACCCGATTCACGATGAACCCCGGCGAGTCCTTGCGCACTCGCACGGGCGTCTTGTCGAAGGCCTCGGCGAGTTCCTCGACCGCGTCGAGCGTCTCGTCGGCGGTGTGCTCGCCGCGGATGACCTCGACCAGCGCCATCCGGACCGGCGGATTGAAGAAGTGCATCCCGCAGAACTGCTCGGGACGCTCTGTCACCTCCGACAGCTCCGTGATCGAGAGGCTCGATGTGTTGGTGGCAAAGATGGCCTCGTCGGGCGCGTACTCCTCCAGTTCGCCGTACACGTCCTTCTTGATGTCCATCCGCTCGGGGACGGCCTCGATCACCACGTCCGCCTCGGCGACGGCGGGCTCGAAGTCGACGAGGGGCTCGACGCGGTCGAGGGCGGCGTCGGCCTCCTCGTCGCTGATCTGGCCGCTCTCGGCGAGTTTCCCCAGCGACCACTCGATGTTCTCGTAGCCGTCGTCGACGAAGTCCTCCTCGATGTCCCGCATCGTCACGTCGTAGCCCGCCAGGGCCGCGACCTCGGCGATCCCGTGGCCCATGTTCCCGGCACCGAGCACTGCGACCTGTTCGATATCCTCGAAGTCCATGACGTGTGCAACCTGGCTCGGCTCCCGTTTCAAGGTTTCTCTCGCCGGTAAACGCTCGACGAGTTGATCGTTGATTACGAAGCGTTATGTATGACAGACGATGACATATGACGCATGGACTTCGCACTCTCAGAGGAGCAACAGCAAGTCCGCGACGAGGTTCGTCGGTTCGCCGAGAACGAGATCAGGCCGGTCGCCACCGAGTACGACACCGAAGAGAAATTCCCCCACGATCTGGTCGAGGAGGCCGCGGATCTGGGTCTGGTCGGGGCCAACGTCCCGCTGGAGTACGGCGGCGTCGGCTACGACTATCTGACCAACATCGTCATCGTCGAGGAGCTGTTCGCCGCCGACCCGGGGATCGGCCTCTCCATCTCGTCGGCCGCGTTCGGCGCCGACGCGCTCGTCGAGTTCGGCACCGAGGAGCAGAAAGAGGAGTATCTCCGGCCGGTCGCGGAGGGCGACGCCATCATGGGGTCGGCCATCAGCGAGCCCGACGTGGGCTCGGACGTGTCCTCGGTCTCCACGAGCGCCCGCAAGGAGGGCGACGAGTGGGTCATCGACGGGTCGAAGATGTGGATCACGAACGGGTCGGTCGGCGACTTCTTCGTCGTCCTCTGCGAGACGGACCCCGACGCCGAAGGCCGGTACAACGGCTTCTCGCAGATCGTCGTCGAGTCCGACCGCGACGGCTTCGAGGCCGAGAAGATCACCGGGAAACTGGGGATTCGGGCCTCGGACACCGCCGAGTTGCTGTTCGACGGCGTGCGCGTCCCCGAGGAGAACCTGCTCGGGACTCGCGGCGCGGGCTTCCTGCAACTGATGCAGTTCTTCGACGAGACCCGCACCGCAGTCGCCGCCCAGGGCGTCGGCATCGCCAGGGGCGCCGCCGAGCGCGCCCTCGATTACGCCCAGGAGCGCGAACAGTTCGGCCGCCCGATCAGCGAGTTCCAGGCCATCCAGCACAAGCTCGCTGACATGCACACCCAGACCGAGGCCGCACGCCAGCTGACCTACAAGTCCGCCTGGAGCGTCGACCACGCCGACGACCAGCTCACCCAGCTGGCCTCGATGGCCAAGGAGTACGCCTCCCGCGTCGCCGTCGAGGTGGCCGACGAGGCCGTCCAGGTCCACGGCGGCGCCGGCTACGTCAACGACTTCGACGTC
>Ga0207733_101008_pt1 | contig 9978 bp, 9 predicted proteins | sample A23P3SouthBayCA_FD_187735 | JGI IMG/M metagenome (GOLD analysis project Ga0207733, IMG submission 187735) | Aerobic enrichment media microbial communities from Eden Landing Ponds, California, USA - A23 P3 (SPAdes) | ecosystem: Environmental > Aquatic > Marine > Unclassified | place: Emeryville, CA... | reverse complement strand
CCACGAGCCGGTCTTTCATCTGATCGAACAGGAGTGGGAGAATGAGGTCGTAGTAGACGCCGTACTGGCCGATATAGTGTTTCATCGGCATCTCCAGCAGGTCGTGGAGTTTCCCGATACGCGCACGATTCGTAAAATAATCCAGTTCGTACTCGCCGCTCGCAAGGGTCACGAGATACGCCGACTGGGTCTGCTTGAGCTGTTCGAGCCCTTTGTCAGAGCCCGAGATGATTGAGAGGGTCTGGTCGGACTGGGAGAGGTTATCGTAGAAGTCCTCGGCGATTGCTTCGGCGTTTTCCTTGAACAACGGTCGCATCTCCGCCAACCGCGCCGCATCTTCCTCGTCGAAGCCAACGAACTCCTTTCGCCACTCGATTTCGTCGCGGTCGAGCCCACACTCTGCGGCGAGTTGCTCCGCATCGAACATCGCGTTCAGACTCCCTTTCCCGAACGTGTCCGCGTACTCCTTCATACGGATCCATCAGAACAATTGGCAATATATCTGCGTACGCAGATATCAGACCTGAAATCGCCAGTGCAGCTTCGATGTCAAATTTTCCGGAATGTGTGGATTTCATCGTTTCCGGACACCGGTTTCTCACAGTATTGGGGACCGCCTCTACCAAGTGTATGGCGTGCTGGGTTTCCAGCCCGAGACTGCACCGTCCACGGTACACGTAGCGTCGGCCCCTAGACGAGCGAGGTGGAGGTGGGGTAAGTGGATGGGGAGGGGTTGAGGAGGGGGAGGACGCCATTCATCACCGTCCACAGTATTTTGAGTGCACCAACTGTGGAAGAGAGGTATTTCGTATGCACCAGTGATGTATCAGCAAATTTGATATGGGAAAACGTGTCATTTGATGACATGCCTCGGCGGACCATCTCCTTCGACGAGGAGATTGCGGACGAAGACGAGGATACACGGACTCGACACCTCAATGCCGACGCCGTCACGTATCTCCGAAACGTCGAGGCCTCTCCAACGCTGGTGACGATCGGACTCTACCTGCTCGCTCTCCTCGTGGGCGGCTACTTGTTGACCCAGCTCGTCTGGTGGCAAGCGGTCATCGGCACAGTGGCGCTGATTATCCTCCTGACATTGCTGCTTCCATGGCCCGGCCAGGGGGCGACGGTCGGCTCTCTCACCGATACGAGACGGTTCGATTACGACGAGAAAGACGGCGTTCTCAGGCAGTTCGAGCGCGCGAGCCTGGAGTACGTCACCTACGTCGACGAACGGTCAGGTCTCTTTTTCAACGCGGATCACACCTACCATCTGGTCCCGCGGAGTATCGACGGGATCACCCAGACCCAGCGGACGAATCGGCTGCGCGCCGTCGCGAGTTTCGCAACAGCCGCTGGCTGTTTCGTTGCCCTGCCCGTGCTCGCGTTGCCGATGCCGACCGCCGTCGTCCCAGCACTCCTGGTGCTGTACGGGCTGGTGCTGTTCGTCACGGATCCGGAAGACGTCGTGGTCGTTCGGTTTCGCAACGGTCGTTCCAGGACGTTTACGATCGATTCGGCAGACGCAGAGGATCTGCTCGCGGACTTCGCTGATCGCCGGGGCGACGGCCGTCGAATCCTCGAAGTCCAGGAAGGACCGGACGCAGCGGGCGTCATCGCCCGGCTGAAGCGACTGATCGAGGGCGTCCCGCCGCCCACCCACCACGTCAACGCCGACAACGTCGCGCTGGTCTCTCGGACGAACGAGAAAATACGTCTGCAGGGGTTCCTGGCCGTCGCGGCTGTGGGAATTCTCGCTGCGGTAGCCGTCTGGTGGGCTGTGCCAGCCTGGCTGGCGATTCTCGGGGGTGTCGGTAGCGCCGCGTGGTTACTCTTCGGGCTCCTCGGCGGAGACGGGGCCGTGGTCCGAACGACCGCGTGTCGCTACCCGGTCACGGAAACGGAAGTCGACGACGTGATCGATCGTTTTTCCGAGCGAGTGGGGGACCCTCTCGTCCTGCGAGGGACAGCCAGCGAATACCTCACTCGCACGGAGTACACGCATCACATCGTGCCGGATGGCATCGTGAGTCTGCAAGCGGGCCGATCCCTCTGGCCCATCCTCCGGGGCCTCGCGGTCGCTGCGGTGGGTCTCGCCGGCCTCTGGGTCCGTGGGGATTTCACGGTCCCCGGGCCCCCAGCGCTGGGGACAGTGGTGACCGTCGTCCTGATCGGCGCCGTCGCCTGGGGCATCGTCGAAGTCGTGCGGGAGTTGCTCTCCGCGGACCTCCGGGCGACGTTCGAGGACGGGGCGACCGAAGCCTATCCCCTCTCCGCGGCCGACGGCGAATCGTTCATCGATCGATACCTCGCGGTCGACTCGGTCGTCGAAGCCGACGTGCTCACGCGTGGCTGGTGGTCGGGGAGTCGCCTCGTGAACACGGGCCTGATAGCGACCTTCCGCTATGAAACCAGAGAACGGACCAGGCGCGGCCTGCTCCTGCTCGTGGTCCTCTCGGCGGCGGCTGGGATCCTCGTGTGGGGCGCGCTCACGGCGTTTGGCGACCTGGCCGAGTCCCTCCCGGCACCGCTTCCTGCGGGGGTCGTCGTCGCGGTCGCCCTGGTGTCGATCCTCCTATTGAAGACGGCACCCCGGGAGGCCATCGAGCTGGTCACGATCAACGGCCGAACGATTACGCTGGACTCCGTCGACGCCGACGCCTTCGAAGAAGCGTTCCTCGCGGTCTCGGGTGACGAGTTCGGCTTCGAAGGCCGGGTTCCCTCGCTGATCGTCGACCGAACCTACGAGACCGTCTTCGTCGCCGACAACGTCGTGAGTCTCGTTCGGAAGGACCGGCAGGCACGACTCTCGGTCTTCCTCACGGGACTGCTGGGTGCGTATACGGTCCTGGCAGTCTCGGGGACGTTCATGGGGTCGTTGATCCTGCTGACGCGCCACGAGGTCCCGATACAGTGGGTTCTTGGGGCACTACTGCTGGTCGGCCTGCTCGGGTGGGCCGCGACGACGATCGGCAAGGCACTGTACTGGGAGGTTGGTGATCTCGACGTCGAAGTGCCGGACGGGTCGACCATCCCACGGACAGTCTCGCCGTCTGACGCCAGTAGCATCGTGAATCGCTTCGGGAGGCGAGGAAACTGATGACCGACGACTCGCAGGAATCCCACGACGTTGGCACGTATCGACTCGTACTGGCGTCGATCATTCTCATCGTCCTCCCCCTCTGTATCGTGCTGTCCGTCTACTCGGGGCTGTTCTCCCAACTGCTGCCACTACTCTGTGATCCGAACGTGGAACTGGACGCGACGGCCGTCGACGAACCGCCGGCCGACGCCGATCACGTTTACGGAGAGGAGTCGCCGTATCTGGACTTTTACGTCCGGCAGGCGGTCACCCGCGGCATCTACCGTCGGTGTGGCACGACCGACGAGATCCAGTTCGAAAACTGGGTCGAGTTCGGGGGCATCGATTCCCGTGACAGGTTCTACTATCTCCACGCCGGCCAGTGGTATCGCGTCGACACGCAAATCGTCCCCTCCGACTGGGCGGATCGCTAATCCTACGGCCGACGGCGGGACGCCATCGACGGGTCTGGCCCCACTCTCCGGTCGGCCTGGCACGCCGGCGTGCGTTCCCGCCGGGTGATAACGCCCTCCACGCTTTACCCCGGCCATCGCGATCATTGACGTATGACGACGAGTGATCTCACGGCGGCCGGCATCAATCGGATGACCGAGACCGAGATCCAGGATTTCCTGGCGAGCCAGGGAACCGGGGTCCTCGGGTTGCCCAGTACCGAGACGCCGTATCTGCTGCCGCTGTCGTACGGCTACGACGGCGAGGACACGTTGTATTTCACCTACCTTCGTGGGGAGAGCAGTCGAAAGGAATCGCTGAGCGAGAGTGCGGCGTCGGCAGCCTTCCTGGTCTACACCGCCAGTTCACCCTTTCAGTGGCAAAGCGTCCTGCTCGAGGGAACGATCGAGCGGATCGAAGACGACGATCCGGCCCACGACGAATCGGTCGGGAATTCCTGGCGACCGGCGGTGTTCGATCGAATCGAACTCCCACGGGGCGTCCAACGGTACGCATTCCGGATCCAGGATCGGTCGGGGCTGAAACACACCGGGTTGCCACCGGCCATGGAGACGGGGGAGTTTGAAGGCAACTAACCTCCTATCAGTTCCCAGATGACTCCGAGCGCGCTCGCGGTCGCCCCCAGCGTCGCGGTACAGACGCCAACGCCTGGCGTCGGCGTGGAGGAAGTCGTCGACCTCTGGCCAGCGATTCGTCGTGCGACGTGGTTCCTCGGTGGCTTCCTCGTCGTCACTGTCGTCGGGGTCCTGGTCGTGGTGCCAGTCATCTCGCGTGGCGTGCGCCATCGGAACCCGCGTAACACGACACTCACCGACGCCGTCACGCGATACCTTCAGCTCCTGGTGGTGCTGGTCGGCGTGATGGTCGGCGCCGTCGTCGCCGGATACGGTCGCGTCATCGGTGACTCCGCACTCATCGTCGCCGCGGCCACGCTCGCACTCGGTGTGGCGGCACAGACAGTCATCGGCTCGCTCGTCAGTGGATTCGTGCTCGTCGCCGACCCCGAATTCAACGTCGGCGATTACATCCGCTGGGCGGACAGGGAAGGAACGGTCCAGTCCATCACACTTCGCGTTACCCGCGTACTCACGCCCGACGGGGAACTAATCACCGTGCCGAATACGGTACTAACTGAAAACGCGGTGACGCGACCCTTCGGGCGCGGGCGCTATCGGATCGTCGACCGCCTCGATTTCGCGTTCGACGCCGACGTCAATGCGGCGATCGATTGTATCGAAAATGCCATCGACGAGGTCGACCGTATCGCCGAGGCGCCGTCCTCACGCGTCTACGTCGAGACCTTCGGCGCGGACACCGTTACCGTCGCCGCCCATTACTGGGTCGAGGATCCGAAACAGAAGGACGTCCTCTCGGTGCGCTCGGCGTTCGCCAGAGTTGTCAGGGACCGACTGACCGAGGCTGGCATCGACGTCAGTCCACCGTCGACACACGAATTGGAAGGACGACTTCAGGTCGAAGAGGTGGGGGAGTCCGAATCATAGTTCCGAATCGATCCACAGACAGCGACGATTGCCGCCCGCGACTACGTGATCGAAGTGAGCGCGGCGCGATCGGAATCGACCATCGGGTGCCTATCTGACGGACCGATAGATCTTGGCGAGGCGGTCGACCGAGTGCTCGACGCTGGTTGCCTCGCGGCGGTCCAGACAGTTCTCCCGGAGGTCGTCGTACTCGGTAAGTGCGCGTTCGATGCCGTCGCTGAACGCAACGAGGTCGCCCGCTGCGTACCGATATCCAGTCTCGCCCTCGCGGACCGTCGTTCGCAAGGCTCCACTGTCGACGCCGACCACCGGCGTGCCACAGGCGTTTGCCTCCAGGGCCACGAGGCCCTGGGTTTCGACCGGACTCGGGAACGCGAACACGTCGAGCGCGCTATAAAAGGCCGGGAGTTCCTCGCGGTCGAGAAAACCGAGGAAGCGCGCGTCGACGTCGGCCTCGGATGCGGCCGCCTGAACGGCCGATTTCGCGGGACCGTCGCCGCCAAAGACGAGCGTGACGTCGTCGATACCCTCGGCCGCCCGGACGATGTCTTCGAGTCGTTTCTCGTACCCGTGTCGGCCGGTGTAGCCGACGAGCGGTCCGTCGGGAAGACCGTGGCGCGCCCGAAACTCGGCCGTCTCCACGGGGCGGAAAAAGTCGATGTCCACACCGTTCGGGAGCACTTCGACGCGCGTGTCGACGCCGAGTTCGTCGACGATGTGGCCAGCGGTCGTCTCTGACGGCGCGAGGACGGCGTCCGCGCGGCGGAGGTACCACTTTTCGTAGGCGGTCGCCAACCCCTCGACTGTCGACCGAACTGGGCGGAGCGAGGAGACGTATGCGGCGTATTCACTGGTCGGTGTGTGATAGGATGCGACGAGTGGAATCGACTGCGTTCGCGAGAGGCGCCTGGCGGCAAGCCCCAGCGCGAATGGCGTGTGCGCGTGCACGACGTCAACGTCACCGACTGCACGGGGGACACTGGGACTGCCGATCCGGAAGCCATCGTAAAACGGGAACGGGAGGCTCCTGACGGGATGTTCACCGTCGCCTGGTTCGTGCTCGCTTCGCGGATAGACGACGTTCATCCGACCGCCGCGGGCCACCCACCGGTCCCGCCACGTTTCGACGGTGTAGGTGACACCGTTAACCGTGGGCAGATATGTATCAGTGAAGGCGGCGACGCGCGGCAGGGCCATGGCGCAGATGTTGGGATACCCGTGGCTAAACGGTTGCCATCTGGGAGCCTGGCGGTACCGGGTAGCATGTGCGGGGCTGGGTGGCAGGGCGATACCGGGAACGTAATCTATTCCCCGCCAGCAGTGAGAGTTTCGGGAAATGGGATCCGACGAGCTGTCGATCGCACGCGAGCGAATCGACCGCTTGCAACAACTGGCACGCTCCGCTGCCAAGGACGGCGAGCCTGACCGGGCACGTGAATACGTCCGCCGAGCGCGCCGCGTGGCCGAACGTCAGCGGCTATCACTCCCTCGTCAACTGACGCGATTTACCTGCGATCACTGCGACGCGTACCTCATTCCGGGACGAAACGCGCGAATCCGAACGCGGGACGGCCACGTCGTGGTGACCTGTGACTGCGGGACGCAGGCCCGGTACCCGTACGACTGAGGCGGGGCAGTGATGCCATCGATGGGCTGAGGCCGCTCGCTCTATCGCTCCGATTTTCCGCGGGAAGTCTCGTACGGCCGGGAATCGCTGGGCGGTCGAATCACCACCATACCTGTGGGGAAGGGGTTTAACAAGGTCCAATGGAAATTCTGGGGTATGAGCGATAGCGATCAGCAACGACGGATCCACGAACTCGACGCGACCCTGCGCGTCGGCAAAGGTGGCGTCGAGTCAGTGGCTGGCGAACTCGACGAGCAACTCAAGAACAGTGACCTCGTGAAGGTGAAGTTCCTTCGCTCCTCGCTCGGCGGGACGACGGCTGAGGAACTCGCAGCGGAACTTGCCGACCAGGCGAACGGCACAGTCGTGCAGACCCGCGGGCACACCGCGGTGTACGAGCGATGATAGGGGCGCCGATCCAGCAGGGGATTCCGAGCGCCGTCAGCGACGCCCTCGTGAACGTCGGCGTGCCGCCGGCAATCGCGGAGCCACTCGGTGCCGCGGTCGTCTTCGTCTTCGTTGCCGTGGCGGTCTACCTCGTGGGGAAACTCACGCTGCTCCCGCTCGTTCGGCGGATGCTCACTCGCCGGAACGTCGATACCCACGCCCGACAACCGTTGCTCAAACTGACCGCGGGTGTCGTTGTGTTTGCGGCCATCGCTATCGCGTTCGGTCTCGCCGGCTTCGGGAACTTCCTCCAGTCGCTGGCGACGATTGCGGCGGCGGCGACACTCGCCATCGGGTTTGCGATGCAGGACGTGTTAAAGAACTTCGTCGCCGGCGTGTTCATCTACACGGACAAGCCCTTCCGCATCGGTGACTGGATCGAGTGGGACGACAACACCGGCATCGTCGAGGACATCTCGTTGCGCGTGACCCGGGTCCGAACGTTCGACAACGAACTGCTGACGGTGCCGAACTCCCTGCTCACCGGCGGCGTCATCAAGAATCCAGTCGCCAAGAGCCAACTTCGTCTGAAGTACACCTTCGGCATTGGCTACGACGACGACATCGATAAGGCAACCGAGATCATTATCGAGGAAGCCGAGGCGCACGAACAGATCCTGGAGGACCCAGCACCCTCCGTTCGGCTCACCGAACTGGGCGATTCCTCCGTCGGCCTGACGTCGCGGATCTGGATCGACAACCCCAGTCGCTCGGACTTCGTCAAGACGCGGGGCGAGTACGTCCAGGCCGTCAAAGAGCGATTCGACGAGGCCGACATCGACATCCCCTACCCCAACCGGACCGTCGGCGGTGGCCTCATGCTCGAAAACATGGACGGCGCCGTCACTGCCACTGACGACTGACGCTCGGGAACGCATCGCTGAAGATATTTTCCGTCCATCTGGTCAGCGGTACTGCCGTGTCGCTCCAACGAGAACAACATCACGATGGTGATGACCGTCTTTTTCTGAGAAGTCCCTCTTTATTCCAATCCTATTCTGTCAGAATACTCGTTCAGCTGAGAATGCGGATCGGACGTGCCAATGATTCATAAGAAAACAAGCCGAGTGTAGTGCATGAGTGAGTACACACGCCCCAATCCGAATCGTGCGGCCCTGCTCACGATTGATACACAAAACGACTTCACGTTGCCCGGTGCGCCCGCTGAAGTTTCTGGGACAGCTGGAGCTGTGCCACAGATCCAACGACTGGTTGAGACGTGCCGTTCTACGGGGATGCCAATCATCCATGTCGTCCGACTGTACAAAGCAGATGGGTCGAACGTTGATCAGTGCAGAAGAGAGGCGATCGAATCGGGAGCGGAGATCGTTCGTCCCGGAACAGCTGGTGCTGAATTGGTATCGGAGCTGAAACCCGCGACGGACGTCAATCTTGATGCCGAGACGTTATTGGGCGGAGAGTTCCAAAAAATCGGCCCCCGGGAGTGGATTATGTACAAGCCTCGGTGGGGTGCATTCTACCGCACAGAGTTGAATGACTTTCTCGAAGCACGATCGGTGAACACCGTTGTCGTCTGTGGGTGTAACTTTCCCAACTGTCCACGAACCACTATCTACGAGGCAAGTGAGCGAGATTATCGTCCCCTTTTCGTTCCAGACGCGACGTCGGGGACGTACGAGCGAGGGGTAAAAGAGCTGGAGAATATCGGGGTAACGCTGAAAGGGACGGCAGAAACGATTGACTGGATGACGAACGCAACGGAAGAAGTGTAAAACGCCATATCTCGGCGACCGGTACTTCGGTAAGCATCCCACACACATTCTGTAAAATGTAAAGTGGAGTGAGAGAAGTGTAGGAGAGACACTACGCGAATCTCCAGCGGAAGTCACCCCAAGACGGTCGAAAATTAGAACCGGACGACCCCACCTCGGTTTGGATGGTTCCGCGTCCCACCATCGTTGATAGGTTTCGCCATATGGTTATTTCCGTATCCGTAATAGTTGTCTTTTATGACCGAAAGGTCGTCAGACTCAGGCGCCCAGGACCCGGTCCCTGAGAACGGAGAGAATCTCCAGCCCGACGACCACCAGCAGTATGTCGATTTCTTCGAGAACGCACCAATACCCATGCATTGGGTCGGGCCGAGCGGAACCGTCCTCAATGCGAATACAGCCGAGTTGAACGCACTCGGATATTCTCGCGAGGAGTACGTCGGCAATCACATCGCCGATTTCCATGCGGACAAGGACGTAATCGACGATATGCTGGAACGCTTGAGTTCGGGTGAGGAGTTGCGAGACTTCGAGGCGCGGATGGTGCGTGAGGATGGCACCATCCGGCACGTGCTGATCAACTCGAGTGTGAACTGGGACGACGGCGAGTTCGTCAATACTCGTTGTGTCACGCGTGATATTACTGCACGAAAAAAGTACAAACGGGAACTCGAACGGCAGCACGACCGGCTGGAAGAGGTCTACGGACGGATTTCAGATGCGTTCTTCGCGCTTGATGAGGAGTGGGAGTTTACCCACCTCAACGATCAAGCCCACGAGGTGATCAATCCCGACGGGCGAGAACTCGAAGGGAAAAACGTCTGGGAAGAGTTCCCGGCCGCAACTGAGCGGAAGTTCAAACCGAAGTACGAACAGGCCATGTACGACCAGGAAACCGTCGCTTTCGAAGAATATTATCCTGCCCCACTGGACGCGTGGTTCGAAGTGCGAGCCTATCCGTCCGAGACGGGGCTGTCAGCGTACTTCCGGGACATCACTGAACGGAAGGAGCGTGAACGGAAACTCGAACAGACTGAGGCTCGCTTTCAGGCGCTGGCGGAGAATTTTCCTAACGGAGGGGTCCATTACTTCGACGAAAATCTGCGGTAC
>Ga0207733_101003_pt1 | contig 10010 bp, 8 predicted proteins | sample A23P3SouthBayCA_FD_187735 | JGI IMG/M metagenome (GOLD analysis project Ga0207733, IMG submission 187735) | Aerobic enrichment media microbial communities from Eden Landing Ponds, California, USA - A23 P3 (SPAdes) | ecosystem: Environmental > Aquatic > Marine > Unclassified | place: Emeryville, CA... | reverse complement strand
TCCGTCGCGAGCCGTCGGAGCGTCTCGCCGTCGAATTCCTCCGTGACTAGTCCGATAGTGTAGATAGAAACGTTGTACGAGTCGGCGAGGGAGACGACGTCGGAGACAGTGAGTCCGTCTCCGTCCGGGTCTTCGTTGTTCTGCCCATCGGCGAGCACGATGACCGCCTGCCGGTCCGTGGTCGCGTCCGTCGCCTCCAGGGCTTCCTCGACGGCGTCGAAGAGGGCCGTCCGCCCGTCGGCGGTGAGCCCGTCGATCGCGGCGTTGATCTGCTCCGTGTCGCTCGTGAAATCCTGGACGGTGGTGACGGTTTCGGAGAGTCCGTAGACGGCCACGCGGTCGTCGTCGCCGAGGTTCGAGACGAACTGTCTCGCGCCGGTTTTCGCCTCGTCGATCTTGTTCTCCATGCTCGCACTCCTGTCGATGACCAGCGCCGTGTTGACGATGCTCCCGGCGTCTTCGACCGGCCGGGCGTTCCTGATCGACTGTCTGTCGCCGTCCTCGTAGATCTCGAAGTTGTCGGCACCGAGCCCGGTGATCGGGTCGTTCGTGTCGTCAGTGACCGCACTGAAACAGTCGACCAGCGGAAAGTCGTCGGCGGACACCTGAGTTATATCCACGTCGAGTGCCGTATCTGGCGCCGGCGTTTCTGCGGACACCGGGCGCGTCTCCGAGTCGGGAGACCAGCGACCGGTTCCTGCCCGTTCGGCTGACCCGCGCGTGGCCGCCGAGCCACCGGTCAGCAACGGTCCCGCGAACGCTGTCCCACCGATCGATTTCAACACGGGTCGTCGAGACAATTCCCGGTCCGGATCACCCTTCCCCACCGCACTATCGTCTGACATCTGCAGACACGATACCACTAACTTCCATTAAATATTGTGTATCTCTCCGGACAGGTGCGTCGGGGAGAGTGGTCCGGTGGTAGTCGACGGAAACGGGTCGAGCAGGACTGAAACCCCCGATTGACGGCGGTGCGGTCATCTCACAACCGCTCGGTGACTTCCTCCCCACCGCTCGTCCGACTACCGGACAGCGTGCTATCTCGAGATAGACCACACAGAGCGGCGAGTCTGTGACACAAACCCACGCAAACGATTTGCGAGCGCCCGGCATCGACGGGGATCTATGCCGTCCGCGCACGTCAACCGCGAGTGGGTCGAGGGCCAGATCGAGCGTCTCCAGGGGGAGTACAGCGAGGTGCACGTCGAGGAGATGAGCAGGGAGCTCCCGCCGGAGGCCTTCGAGGACGAACGGGCGGTCGTCCGGGACGGCTACACGGGTGGTGGGTACGCCTGGGTCGTCCGCGGACCCGACCAGAGTCCGGCACTCAGCGAGTCCATACCCGAGGATATCGACTCCCGGCGACGCGTCCTCACGATCCTCGGCCGGCGCGGGAGACACTGGGGTGTGCCCGGTGGCGGCCGCGAGGACGACGAGACCTCCGAGGAGGCCGCCGTCCGGGAGGTACGAGAGGAGACGAACGTCGACTGCGAGATCGCCGACCTCTTTCTCCTGCGTCGCGTCGGGACCGACTCCGGGGGCGACCACGACAACGGCTCCACACGCTCTTTGCGTTCTTCGACGCCGAATACGTCGGCGGGCACGTCGCCATCCAGCCGGGCGAACTCAACGGCGCCGCCTGGTTCGCGGACCCGCCCGCGCGACTCCATCCGGCCAGCGAGTTCCGTGCTGCCGACTTCTGGGACGAGTACGAGGCCGACGCCCCTCTCCAGGGCGACGTCGAGTGACGACCTCCGGGTAGGGGGGCGAGTCCTCCCTGGAGGTGGGAGATAGCGGTTCTGGCGCGTGGTGGTTCGGAAGTTGATGCCGGGGTGCAGCGGAGTTCGGGGCTACCTCCCGACCCCGACTTGGATGTGAGTGGTTGTCAAACCTGCCGATAACTCAGTTCATCAACACTAACAGCATCAGTGACAACGCGACGGGTTCCCGGTGGTCACGACACGCGGCTACCGAACGCTCACACCGGCTCACTCCGGTACACGAGCGTCCGAGGACTCCGAATCGGTCACCTCCACGGGATCAGCCCCGTCGGACCCACCCAGCGTGAGCGGCTCGCTGTCCCAGGTGATCTCCAGGCGGTGCCGCGAGAGGTACGGTGCGAGCGCCTCTTTCGTCACGACGCCCCGGTAGGTTCCGTCCGCCTCGACGACCGGCAACAACCCCACACCGGCGTCGCGCATCCGGTCGGCGGCCAGTCCCACGTGCGTCGATGGCGGAACGGTCACGACGGGCGAGGACATGAACGACGCGACCCGTGGATTCGAGCCGCCCTCGGCGACGACGGCGACGATATCGGATTCGGTGACGACGCCGACAACCTCCCCGCCGTCGCGGACGACGAGCGCCGGTTCATCGGGCTGGCGCAGGTAGCCCGCCGCCTCCATGGCACTCGTCTCCGGCTCGACGGTCGAGGCGTCGGTCACGAGCGAGGAAACTGGAACTTCGATCATGAAACGATCGTTCGGATGGCCACACTTAGTGTTGCTGCGCATACACCTAGTGGTTCCTAATATTCGACTGCGGCGGACGTGGAATCCGCGGTCGGCCGCACGTCAGGGACCGATACGGGCTGTCCCGACCGTGACGAGCTGGTACGGGCTGTCCCGACCGTGACGACTGTGTCGGGAGAGACAGGCCGGTCGAAACTGTCATCGCAGTAACTTAGCCCCGGCCCGCACTCGACCCGGACGTGCCGACCGATCTGACCCCCGTCGACGCCGACCTCGCGGACGCACTGCGTGCCGAACGGCGACGCCAGCGCGACACGCTGTCACTGATCGCAAGCGAGAACCACGCCAGCGAGGCCGTCCTCGCGGCCCAGGGCTCGGTGCTCACGAACAAGTATGCCGAGGGCCAACCGGGCGAGCGCTACTACGGTGGCTGCGAACACGCCGACGCCGTCGAGCGACTCGCGGTGGAGCGCGCCCGCGAACTCTTCGGCGCCGAACACGTCAACGTCCAGCCCCACTCGGGGACCCAGGCCAACCTCGCGGGCTACCAGGCACTGCTCGACCCCGGGGACCGGATCCTCTCGCTGGAGATGACCCACGGCGGCCACCTCAGCCACGGCCAGCCCTACACGATGGTCGAGGACCACTTCGACGTCTCCCACTACGGCGTCGACACCGACACCGGCCGACTCGACTACGACCGGGTCGAACGCCGTGCTCGCGAGGTCGACCCCGACCTCCTGGTCTCGGGCTACTCCGCGTATCCCCGCGAAGTCGACTTCGAGCGGATGGAGTCCGTCGCCCAGGCCGTCGACGCGTTCCACGTCGCAGACATCGCACATCTCACCGGGCTGGTCGCCGCCGGCGTCCACCAGTCTCCGGTCGGCGTCGCTGACGTCGTCACTGCCTCGACACACAAGACGATCCGCGCCGGCCGCGGCGGGCTGGTCATGTGCGACGCCGGCCTGGCCGACGCTATCGACACGGCAGTCATGCCGGGCTGTCAGGGCGGTCCGCTGATGCACAACGTCGCCGGCAAGGCGGCGGGATTCGGTGACGCGCTCGGTCCTGCCGACGATATCGGCGACTCCGACGATGCGACTCTCGACTCCGACGATACCGCCCTCGACCCCGAGTTCGAGGCGTACGCGGACCAGGTACTCGACAACGCCGACGCGCTGGCCGACCGACTCCAGGACCGTGATTTCGAACTCGTCACCGGCGGGACGGACGTCCACTTCGTCCTCGTCGATTTCAGGGAGACCCATCCCGACCTGACGGGTGCCGACGCCGAGACCGCTCTCGAAGCCACGGGTCTCGTAGCGAACAAACAGACGGTGCCCGGTGACCCTCGAAAGGCGACGGTCGCCAGCGGGCTCCGTGTCGGCACACCCGCAGTCACGACCCGCGGGTTCGACACGGACGCGACGCGACGACTGGCCGACGCGATCGCCGACGTCCTCGACGACCCTGGTGCGGAGTCGGTCCGCGAGCGCGTTCGCGAAACCGTCTCCGAACTCTGTGCCGAGTACCCGCTCTACGCGGATGCGGAGGCTGATACCGACACTGGCGCCGACACCGACGCGATCGATGCACGACGACACTGACAGTCATCGAGGCACGTCGACACCGAGAGTGACCGGAGCATGACGACACTGACAGTCAGACGCGCTCGGCCGGCAGACAGCGAACGGATCCGCGAACTGAACGAACTGGCGATGTCCGAGACGCCGGAGTGGGTGCCCGATGCACCCGACGCGGACCTTCGGGACGTCCAGACGCACTACGTCGACGCCGGCGGCGAGTTCCTCGTCGGCGTCCGGGTGGGGCGAATCCTCGCCACGGCCGCCTACGAGCCGCTGGACGGCTGGATGCGAGAGCAGTTCGTGGGGACGGACCAGCCGCCGGAGTCGACCGTCGACCGAACTTCGGAGTCCACCGCCGAGCTCTCGCGGATGCGTGTCGACCCCGTGTGCTGGGGCCAGGGGTTCGGCACCCAGGTCTACGAGGAACTCGCGCCGCGGGCCCGCGAGGACGGCTATCGCGTGTTCGTCCTGAACACCGGCGTCGACAACGACCGCGCACGCGGGTTCTACGAGACGCTCGGGTTCGAGGCGGTCCGCGAGGTGACCGTCGAGTTCGACGACGTGACGCTGGAGCTGGCGCTCTACCGGCGCGAACTCGACCGAGTCGCTCGCAGTTCGTCGACCGAGTCGCTCGCAGTGCGGAGGGCTTTTGGCCGAACCCTCCCGAGCCTGAGTCGTGCGTCCAGCGATCCGCTTTCTCGCCGGCGTCGGCCTCGGCGGCGGGGCACTCGCGGGGTATCTCCTCTACGTCGGTCCGGGAGAGGTGGTCAGTCGCGCGACGGCCGTCACGCCGTGGGCGCTCGCGCTCGTCGTCGGCCTCGTCGTCGCCGAAGGCCTCGTCGACGGCGTCGGCGTCTGGGCCTCGGTCCGGCCGCTCGGCGACGGCCTCTCCTGGCCACAGAGCGTGCAGTTCGCGCTCGCTGGCGACTACTTCGACACACTCAGCCCGGCGGGTCCCGTCAGCTCGGAGCCGATCGTCGCCCGGTTCCTCGGCGTCGAGACCGACACCGCCTACAGCGAGGCACTCGCAGTCCGCTCGGTCGCGAAGTACGTCAAAGCCGCCGCTCAACTCGCTCTCTCGGTCGCCGTCGCCCTCGTCGTGGTCGCCGGCGGGTCCGCACCCACCGACCTCGTCACGACGCTCGGCGGTGCAGTCGTCGGGGTGTTCGTCCTCGGTGCGGTGGTCGTGACGGCCCGGCGACCACTCACACGCGCTCTCGTCTTCGTTCTCACGCCCGTCGTCGCTGTCGTCTCGTCGTTCTACCGCGAGGAACCCCACGACCGTTCGGTCGTCGAAGGAGCCTTCGAACGGTTCTGGGACAAGGTCTTTCACTTCCGGGGCGCCCCGAAACTGCTCGCGCTCGTCGCGCTGGGCGGGATGGCCGAACAGATCCTCCTCGCCGCGGCGCTGTGGACCGCCCTCGCCGGGACCGGCACCTCGGCCGTGCTCTTCCCGCTGGTCGTTATCGTCCCGCTTCCCCAGGTAGCGAGCGTCGTCCCCATCCCGGGGAGTCTCGGCGCCTACGACGTCCTGCTCAGCGGTGCGGCGGCGCTCGTCACCGGTGCGCCCGCGGCCGCCGCGACCGCCGCCGTGTTCGTCGTTCGTACCGTCAGCGTCCCCTTCGCGATCCTCGTCGGTGGTCTCGCGGCCGCCTTCCTCCGTGGCTGGCGCCCCTGAGTGTTCCGTGGCCACTCTCGAACGGGCCGGGAGACCGGCGGTCTACCGCCCTCGCCAGTCACGACTCACGCGGACGGATAGGTCGGCGCCCGCGCCGAGCGGTCCGACCCCTCGACGAACGGCAGTGTCGCGAGCGACGCGTCGGTCTCCTCGCCTTCGACCCGGACAGCCACCGAGTCTCGGTCCGTGGCGTCGGTCTCCACCAGTGCGAGAGCGAGCGGCTGCTCCCGTGAGGGGCCGACCGCCGCTCGCGTCACCGCCCCGACGGCGGCGTCGTCGGCGAACACCGCCGCACCGGCGTCGGGCACTGTCACCGCCGAATCCGGAACCGGTCCGGACGACGCCTCGGCTGTCTCGGCGACGACGAGGCCGACGAGACGCCGGCCGGGCTGGCCGCGGTTCTCGACGCGGGAGACGACTTCCTGGCCGACGTAACAGCCCTTCTCGAAGTCGAGCGCGTTCCGGGTCCCGAGGTCGTTGGGGAGCCGGTCTCGGAGTTCGGTCTCGAACAGTGGCGTCCCCGCTTCGAGGGTGAGCGTCGCCCAGGTGCGAGCGCCGAAGGGCGCGGCCGCCTGCCCCCTGTTTTCGAGCGTGTCGAACGTCTCCTCGGCTGCCTCGGCCGCACAGACCACGAGATAGCCCTCTTCGCCGGTGAGGCCGTCGTCGCGGACGACCGTGACGCCGACGTCACCCAGCGTGCCGCGGACGAACGAGAGGGGGCTGTCTGGTGTGCTCGCCTGCGTGAGGACGCTCGCGACTTTCTCGGTCGCCTGCGGGCCGTAGACGCCGAAGACGCCGAAGTCGTCGGTAGCCTCCGTGACGGTGACGTCCTGGATGAACGTCTTGCCGGCCCAGTCCTCGGCGACCGCCTCGGCCTCCGAGGGTGGAAGAAAGACCAGTAACCGGTCGCCCTCGGCGGCGTTGAAGACGTACATGTCCGTCCGGATCTTCCCGCTGGGGTCGAGCAAGAGCGCGTAACAGCCCTCCCCGTCGGCCCCGGGGACGCGGTTCGAGACGGCGTTGTCGACGAAATCGACGCGGTCTTCGCCCTCGACGACGAGTACGCCGAAGACGTGTTCGGTGACGCCGACCACGTTGCGAACTGCGCGGTGGGTCCGCTCGGATCGGCCGTAGTCGGCGACGACGCGGCGGCCACCCTGCTCCTCGAAGGTCGCCCCGTGGTCTTCGTGGATCCCCTCGATGACGGTCATTGCTCCGATGTGGGGCCGTCGGGCGGTTACATCTTCCGGGAGTGGTCGTCGGGAGTCACCACGATCACGACAGTATCGTCGCGGACCTCTACAATGGTTCGTTGGGAACGCGCGACGAGGAGACCTGTGAGCGAACGACCAGCTATCGCGGTGACCGTTCGGTCAGACGCCGGACGGACCGGCATCTAAACTACTTTGTCTGTCCGGCCGCGAGTACCCGTATGGAATTCGACTTCGCGCGTTCGGTCGGCCCGCTCGTCGTGATCGTCGCCATCGCGACCGTCGCACTCACGTTCATGATGACCCCCTCGACGGTCTTCATGATGGTCCTGCCCTCGATGATCGTCTTTTCGATCGTCGCGTTCTTCTTCGGCATGAAACACGGCGAGTACCAGGCCAGTCCTTGACGTCCTCCACACGAGTGACCTCGTGGGATTCCTCCGTGGGCAATCCGGCCAGTCGATTACCCCGGCTGTGAACTTGCGGGTTTGCCGATGCTGGTTTGGTCGAGTGGACGCGCCTGTTTCCCGAAACGCGCGGGTAGCCAGTCGTGTCCGTTCCACTCCCAGTACGCCCCATCACTGGGTGCGTCCCTCTGGCGGCCAGCCGAGAGGGCGGCGGGCCGCGCCATCGGCCCGACCTCGCTCTGCAGCAGGTTCCACGCCCCTGCAACGTCACTGTGAGCGTCCAGGGCACAGTCCTGACACCGCAACGAGTCACCATCTCGGGAGACGTCGTCGCTCCCGCACTCTGGACACTCGCTACTCGACCCTGCCTCACTCACCTCCTTGACGGTGATTCCGACGTCGCCGAACGTCAGTGCCAGCCGGTCGAGGAGCTGTCTGTGCGACCAGAACCCATGGGTTTTCTCGTTGACCGTTGCCGACCAGTGCGTCTCCAGTACGCCGGTCAGGTCGCCGACGTAGACCGTGTCGACGTTCCGTTCGAGCAGCCACTCTGCGGCGTGTTTCACCGCCGCGTCGCGGCTATGGTCACGCTTCCTGCCACGTTCGTTGTAGAGACGCTGCATGCGCGTGCTCGTAGACTGGTCGTCGGGGAGTTGTGATTGCAACGCCGCGATTCGGTCTGAGAGGGTCTGGAACCGTTCGAACTCCGGGCGAGCGTGATACACAGCAGTGTCCCCGGTACTGGTGACGATGGCGAGGGTGTTGTTCGCGCCCACGTCGATGGCCGCCGAGTGCGTCGTGTTCTCGGAATCGAGTGTGTGAGTGAATCCATCCAGTCGCTGTTCTTGCAGGTGGTCTGGCCGAATGCGAACTGGATGGTGGACACGAAGTACGTCGGCAGCCTCGTCGTAGACGAGTTCCAATCGCGCATCCTCACCCTCCCAGTGGGGATCACCATGGACTTCCAGGGTGACGCGTTCCTGGTATTCGAAGTCGTACTTCTCTTCGAGGACGTCACCGACGCCGAACTTGAGGGTACTCCCGTCATCGTTCCAGTCGAGTTCGTAGAGGTCGTTGCGGACGAATCCGTGCAACTCGTAGCCCTCCTCGCGGGTTCCCCAGTAGCCCGGTGGACTCGGTTTCTCCGTGACTGTGGGATCAGCGTCGTCGTAGTACTGATCGAGCAGGCGGAAGTGACTGCGCCACGCCTCGCTGTTTTTGCGCGCGAGTTGCTGACAGGCGGCCTTGCCGAGGACTGGCGCGTACTCGTCGTAGAGGTCTGCGTACTCGGCGTCCCAGACGTCGCCGTCCTCGGCGAAATACTCCTGATGGCGTCGATAGGTGAGTTGATTCCACAGCGGAGCGTGGGCGGCCAGCTATTCGAACAGACACTGCCGATACCGTTCGCTCACGGGGACGGCAGTGTACTCGTTCGTGCGTCGTGGCCGCTCGCTCACACGATAAATGTTGGATTAGTATCTTGTAAACGTTAGGATTGCAAGAGTGCAGTGGGAACGGTGGTGGACGAGGAACTGACGGATTCATCCCACGAGTGAACAGTAGTTGCCGATTCAAATTACAGAGTGCTCGCTGAGGTACGACGAGATTGTTGAAATCCGGCTTGAGCCGGTTGTTCGAGCAGTGATTCGAGTAGGCGCTGATGGGCGAGACGAGAAATTCACGATGACCGTCAGTCTCGCCAGTACGGAGGGGCGTGCTGACCCGGGCGCCAGCCCGGGTCTGCCGCCCCGACGAGACTTATCCGTACGTCACTGGCCCGAGGAAGAACCGAAACGTCGCCGTTGACACTGCTGGCCTCGTTTTCACCTGCCGCTGCTCTGAGAGCAGCAGACACACCACGATCCAGAGATTGTACAACGCTACAGCGAACAGAAAGTAGAACAACCGCACCGCAAATACCGGCGACGTAGTCCGAGGAAGAAACTCACCGATCTTCCGGTAGGACGTTTCTATCCCCCACCGACGCCGATACGCTTGGGCGAGTGGCACCGCTTCATCCACCGTTCTCGGTCGATTCGTGATCAGACACAGCGAGTCGTCGTCCCGCGAGTGGTGCGGGACGACGATGAGCGTCACTGACACACGCATCGTCGGTGAGCGCTTTCTGACCAGCTCGTAGTCGGTGAGCGCTTTCTGACCAGCTCGTAGTCGGTGACGAACCGCTCCTCGCCGTGTTCGCCAAGAACGCGCTTGATCCCTGGCGTTTTGGGTGCGCGCATGACGAACTCCACACCGAGATCGGTGAGCTCGTCGACTAACTCTACTCGATAGAGGCCACGATCACAGTAGATGCGGGTGATCGAGACGGCCTGACGTGCCGTCTCGATCACCTCTCGGATCGCCTCGATCAGGGATGCTGTGTCGGTCCGAGCAACGTGCTCCGACGCGAGCGTGAACCGCGCGGAGGGTGACACAATGCACAACGTGACGAAGACGTAGGCGAGATCGGTCCCGCGGTCAGGATTGACTCGTGATACCATCGGTGTCTGCTTCGAGCCGTAATAGAGCCACTCGTGGAGGTCTAGCGCGACTTCGGCGGTGTTCGGAAAGCGCCGAGCGTGGCGTGTCTGGGTGATGAACTCCTCGCGGACGCCATCGAACTGAGCGTCGATGGCGTCCGCGTTCAGCCGACC
>Ga0207733_101000_pt1 | contig 10069 bp, 6 predicted proteins | sample A23P3SouthBayCA_FD_187735 | JGI IMG/M metagenome (GOLD analysis project Ga0207733, IMG submission 187735) | Aerobic enrichment media microbial communities from Eden Landing Ponds, California, USA - A23 P3 (SPAdes) | ecosystem: Environmental > Aquatic > Marine > Unclassified | place: Emeryville, CA... | reverse complement strand
GCCACGCTCGGCACAGTCCTGCACCGCTTCGACTACGACGACCTCCACCTGGTCTTCGGCGCGATGCGCGACAAGGACCACCGCGAGATGTGTCGCGCGCTCCCGGCCGCCGACCGGGCGTTCCTCGCCGAACCCGACGTCGAGCGCGCGCTGGACACGGAGACGCTCGCGACCGTCTTCGAGCGGACGACCGACGCCGACGTCGAGCAGTGTCCCTCGGTACTCGCCGCAGTCGGACAGGCGCTACGCGCCGCCGACCCGAACGACTGCGTGCTCGTGACGGGGTCGCTCTACACCGTGGCGGCGGCCCGCGACCGCTGGACGCGAACACCCACAGTGGTCCGAACGGACACCCCCGAGCGTGCGCGAGCGGCGATGGAGAGCGCCGACGTCCCCGCCGAGACGCGGCGCCGTCGAGCGGACAGACTGGTCGGCGAGACGGTCCGTTTTCACGCCCGTCGCGGCGTCGCAGCGGAGATCAAAGAACGGATGCTCGAACTGGGCGGGTCGTGTGCAGTCTCGGGAATCGAGGCCGCCGACAGCCACGTCCAGGTCGTACTCTCGGGGACACACGACCAGTTCCTCGCGCTCGTCCGGCAGTGTCGCGGTCGCGCCGGCGAGTCGCGCCATCTCGCCACACAGTTGAACGACGCGCTCGGGGTCGGCGTCGATGGCGGCAACAGAACCCGCGACTACCCCTGGAACGACGGAACCGCCGTGATGGGCATCGTCAACGTCACGCCCGACTCGTTCCACGACGGCGGGGAGTACAACGCCACCGAGGAGGCGGTCGCCCGCGCCCGCGAACAGGTCGAGAACGGCGCGGCCATCGTCGATATCGGCGGCGAGTCGACCCGCCCGGGTGCTGACCCCGTCTCCGCCGCCGAGGAGCGCGAGCGCGTCGTTCCCGTGATCGAGGAACTCGCCGATACCGACGTCGAGGCGATGGTCTCAGTCGACACCCGAAAGCCGACGGTGGCGGCCGCGGCTCTCGACGCCGGTGCGGACATGGTCAACGACGTCACCGGCCTCGCCGACGCCTCGATGCGCCGCGTCGTCGCCGAACACGGGGTCCCCGCGGTCTGTATGCACAGTCTCTCCGCCCCGGTCGACCCCACCCAGCAGTACGACTACGGTGACGTGGTTTCCGACGTCATCGATGCGCTGACCGAGCGTGTCTTGCTCGCCGAGCGTGCGGGCATCGACCGGTCGGACCTGCTGATCGACCCGGGCCTGGGTTTCGGCAAGCGCGCCGCCGAGAGTTTCGAACTGCTCGACCGCCTCGCGGAGTTCCGCGCGCTCGGCTGTCCCGTGATGGTCGGTCACTCCCACAAGTCGATGTTCCGCGACGTCGCCACCGACCCCGAGGACCGCTTCGCCGCGACCGTCGCCGCGACGGCGCTGGCTGCCGACCGGGGTGCCGACGTGGTTCGCGTCCACGACGTCCCCGAGAACGTCGACGCCGTCGCGACTGCCGCCCACACGACCGACGGGAACTGAGATGAGGTCTGGCCTGCGTGTCGTAGAACTCCGGGAAACTCACTCTGCCCCTCTGTGAGTGGTATGTACATGGAATCCCGTTACTGTCTGTTTCAGTCGGTATTTGCGTGGAAGAACGTTGATTCGAGGACAGCACCGCAGTTGACATCGAGAGTTGAAAGCCCTCGGGCCGCTGGCGGTCGCTGAGCTGGATATTCTCGCTCGAACAACAGCACCGCCCCGTACTCGCTCGAATAGGGCCCGCTCAGGCGACTCCACTCACTGCGTTCGTCGCCAGCGTCCCTCGCCCTTTCAGTCCGCCAGGGAAATGTACGTCGCACAGGCCGTCTCGACGTAGGATGGTCGGTAGCCGACTCCACAATAAACGCCCCTGGCGGACTGGAAGGGCGAGGCGGGGTCGCGGTGAGCGAAGCGAACGGAGTCGCCTCAGCGACCTCTATCTGCGCGGGCGGTGCTGAGAGCGCAGATATGTCGCTGAGCGACCGCGAGCGCGTCGAGGGCTTCCATCACACGATCACGAGGGCGGTTAAGACGATCTCGACAGCGGTTGCGGCAACTGCACCCACGCGAATTCTTACACTCATGTCTCTCTGTGGACGCTTCGAAGATACACTCGACCGACTGGGACTCGTAACCGAAACACATAATATACGATTTCAGATAGGTTGTGAACGGCAGTTCGACGTCCGGTCGACCGACGGACAGACTAGCCGCCGTTCGGGTCGGATGCCACTGGGATAGACGACTGAATTCCTGCACAGACCCACCAGTCCGACGATTTCTCTCGAGCGCGGGCGGGCGGTAGATCCCGGGAGGGGCGTCTTCACACTCGTCCGTGCTCCCTCGTCGTGTAACGGAACTGTCGGTAAGGCTGTCATTTAATATCTGGCCAGACTTCCCTCGGCAAACGAGCATGAACGAGACAGGTAGACCGGCCACGCGGGTCGTCGACAGTGCATCGGACACCGACTCCCGGGGGCGTCACCGATGAGCGCCGACTTCCCCGAGCACGCCCGGACGGTGATCCTCGGGGCGGGTATCGTCGGCAACAGCCTGACCTACCACCTCGCCGAGGAGGGTCGCGAAGACATCCTCCTGATCGACAAGGGGCCGCTGCCGGACCCCGGCGGGTCGACGGGGCACGCGTCGAACTTCCTGATGCCCGTCGAGCACTCCAAGGAGATGACCCACCTCACCCGGCGGAGCATCGAGCAGTACAAAGACATGGACACGTTCGTCAACAGCGGCGGGATCGAGGTGGCCCGCACCGACGAGCGCGTCGAGGAACTCAAACGCCGCGTCCAGTCCGCGAAAGCGTGGGGTGAACCCGGCGAGTTGCTGACGCCCGAGGAGATCGAGGAGATGGTCCCCTACGTCAACACGGACATCATCAAGGCTGGCTTCTACAGCCCGGGCGCAGGGACCTGTGACCCGCTCCGGGCGGGCGAAGTGATGCGCGCTCGCGCCGACCACGAGACCGACGGCGGACTCACCGTCTCGCCCAACACCGAAGTCCAGGATCTGCACGTCGAGAGTGGCGAAATTCAGGCCGTCGAGACTGACAGGGGGACGGTCACTGCCGACGAGGTCGTCATCGCGGCCGGGCTGTGGAGCCCGAAACTCGCCGAGATGGCCGGCGTCGACATCCCGCTCACGCCGGCGGTCCACCAGATGGTCAGCGTCGGCCCCATCTCTTTTTTCGAGGACTACGAGGGCGAGATCTCCTTCCCCGTGGTCCGGGACATGGACACCCAGATGTACGAACGCCAGCACGGCAACGACATGGAGGTGGGCTCCTACCAGCACCGCCCCATCCTCTGGGACGTCGACGACATCCCCTCCATCGACGAGGCGCCGCTCTCCCCCACGCAGCCACCGCTGACTGACGACGCATTCGAGCAGTCGATGGAGAACGCCCTGGAGATCGTCCCCGAAGTCCTCGACGACCCCGAGGCCGGCATCCGCCACGAGATCGACGGCCTGCTCTCGGTCACACCCGACGGCGCGCCGCTGCTCGGGCCGCTCCAGGACGTCGAAGGGCTGTGGTCCTGTGCCGCGGTCTGGATCAAGGAGGCCCCTGCTATCGGCGAGGCAGTCGCCCAGTGGATGACCCGCGGCTGGTCGGACATCGACCTGCACTCCTCGAACGTCAACCGCTTCAAGGAGTGGGGCACCTCCAAGGAGTTCGTGAAAAATAGGGCGCACGAGGGCTACCAGAAGATCTACGGTATCGTCCACCCCAGCGAGCAGTGGCAGTCCTCCCGACCGCTGCGGACGAGCGCGTTCTACCACCGCCAGGACGACCTCGACGCCCGCTTCTTCCAGGCGGGCGGCTGGGAACGCCCACAGTGGTTCAACTCGAACGAGGACCTCGTCCGCCGGTACAACGAGGAACTCGACGGGCTCCTCAGGGCCAACGAGTGGGACCAGCGCTGGTGGTCGCCCATCATCCTCGGCGAACACCTCCACATGCGCGACAAGGTGGCGATGGTCGGCGACATGGGATTCGCCATCTTCGACGTCATGGGGCCGGGCGTGACCGAATACATGGAGAAGATGGCCGTCGGCCGCATGGACGTCGACGTCGGGAAGTCCGTCTACACGCCAATACTCGCGGAAAATGGGGGATTCGTCTCGGACCTCTCGATCGTCCGACTGGGCGATGACCACTACCGGATCATCACCGGCGGGTCGGTCCAGGGCCCGGACAAGGCACACTTCCGCTCGCACCTGCCCGACGACGGCTCCGTCCAGCTGGTCGACCGCTCGGCGGAACTCTGTACGCTCGGGGTCTGGGGCCCCGACGCCCGCGAGGTCATCGACCCCATCACGGAGGAGGACATGTCCCACGACGCGTTCGCACCCTACACCGCCCAGCACGTCACCATAGGCGAGGTCGACGCCTGGGCGCTGCGCATCTCCTACGTCGGCGAGCAAGGCTGGGAAATATACGCGCCGATGGACCAGGCCGGACGGCTCTGGGACACCATCTACGAGGCCGGCCAGGACCACGACATCCGCCCCGTCGGCATGGGCGTCTACGGCACCACCGGCCGGATGGAGAAGGGCTACCGCCTCTACGGCCACGAGCTCGAACTGGACTACAACCCCGCCGAGGCCGGGCTCACGTTCCACGGCGTCAAAGAGGCCGACTTCGTCGGGAAGGAAGCCTACGCGGAGGCCATCGAGGAGGAGAACACGGCGACGCTGTGTACGCTCTCGGTCGACGACCACCACTCCGAGGACGGCGAGCGCCGGTTCATGCTCGGCAACGAGCCGATTCTCGACGAAGATGGCGAGGTGCTCGTCGACGACGAAGGCCGCGAATCGTACGTCACGAGCGCCGGGACCGGCCCGACCGTCGGCAAACATCTCCTGATGGCGTATCTGCCCCAGGAGTACGCCGAAGAGGGCGAACAACTGCAGGTCGAGTACATGGGCGAACACTACCCCGTGACGGTCGAAGTGGCCGGCTCGCGGCCGCTGTTCGACCCGAGCAACGACCGTATCCGGAGCTAATCATGGACGTACTCGCCTGTATCAAGCGCGTCCCCGACACCGGGGCGAAGATCGTCCTGACCGACGACAACCAGAACATCGACGCGAGCAACCTCGGGTTCACCATGAGCCCTCACGAGGAGTGTGCCATCGAGGAGGCCATCCAGCAGGTCGAGGAACACGGCGGCACCTCGACGGTCCTGACGCTCGGTCCCGAGGAAGCCACCGAGCAGTTGCGGACCGGCCTGGCGATGCAGGTCGACGAGGCGACACTCCTCCAGACTGAGGGAGAGGAGTGGAGTCCCAGAGCGACCGCCAACGCCATCGCCGATGCGGTTCGTGGTGATAACGGGGAAATCGACCACGACCTGCTCCTCTTCGGCAACGAGTCCGCCGACACCGCCAACTATCAGGTGGGAGTCCGGGTCGCCCGCGAACTCGGCCTGCCCTGCGTGGCAGGTATCAAGACCCTCGACGTCGAGGACGGCACCGCCATCGCAAAGCGCGAGGTCTCGGGCGGTGAGGAGGTCTACGAGGTGGAACTCCCGGCCGTCATCACGGTCAAAGAGGGGATCAACGAGCCCAGATACGCCTCGATGCGCGCGAAGATGCAAGCCCGCCGCCAGGAGGTCCCCGCAAAGACGCCCGAACACCGGGAGGGGCCCGGTGCCTTCGAGAAAGTGCGGCTGGAAGCACCCGAGGAAGACGACTCCGACGCGGAGATCCTCGGTGAGGGGCCCGACGCCGTGCCGAACGTCCTCGAAGTCCTTCGGGACGACGTGGAGGTGATCTGAGATGGTGCTCGCACTCGTCGAACAGGAGCAGGGCGAACCGGCAGAGACGTCGCTGGAGACGCTGTCGTTCGCCCGTGAACTCGCGGCCGATACGGACACCGACCTCGCGGCGGTCGTCTTCGGCGAGGAGGCATCGGGTACGGCCGGTACCCTCGGCGAACACGGCGTTAGCACGGTCCACCACGTCACACACGACCGACTCGACGGCTACGCGCCCCAGGCGTGGGGCGAGAGCGTGGCCCAACTGGTCGAAACCATCGACCCGGTCGCCCTCCTCGCGCCGGGGAGCGACCGCGGCCACGAGGTGCTCAGCCACGCCGGTGCGACGCTCGACCTGCCCATCGCGGCCAACTGCACGACCGCCGAAGTACAGGGAGCGACCGTCGACGAGCAGGCAGCGGCAGTCACCGACAGCGGGACTGCGAGCGACAGCAGGTCCTCGGGCGCCGGTGCCGAGTGGCAGGTCACGCGCCACCGCTGGGGCGGGAGCCTCGTCGAACACGCGCGCCTCGACGCCGAGACGAAACTCGTCACCGCCGCCGAACACGAACACCCCATCGAGCCCGCCGCCGAAGCGCTCGAACCGGCCGTCGAGTCCTTCGAACCGTCCCTCGACGACTCGCAGTTCCGGGTGCAGGTCACCCGACTGGAGGAATCCGACGTCGAGGGCGTCCCGCTGGGTGAAGCCAGAGTCGTCGTCAGCGGCGGTCGGGGCGTCGGGAGCGCCGAGGACTTCGACCAGCTCGAGGAACTCGCGGACCTCCTGGGTGGCGCGCTCGGTGCCTCGCGGGCGGCCGTCAACGAGGGCTGGCGGGCTCACGACGACCAGATCGGGCTCACGGGGGCGAAGATCAGCCCGGACATCTACATCCCCTGTGGCATCAGCGGTGCGGTCCAGCACATGGTCGGGTGCAAGGGCGCGGCGAACATCCTCGCGATCAACACCGACCCCGAGGCGGCGATCATGCAGAAGGCCGACTACGCCGTCCTCGGCGACCTGCACGAGGTCGTCCCCGCGCTCAACGAGGCGCTCCGGGACGAACAGTAACGATGAGGACGGCGGGCCCGCACGGCCCGCACGGTCCACACGCGATCGGTATCACGGGCTTTCCGAACGAACGATGGCGATGATTTATGCGATTCCCGGCGGTGGATCAGGAGAAGAGAATGGACGACAGTAGCCTCGCGGAACGACAGGGAGTGGTGCGGGTCCCCGCCGACCGGGCGGACCTCGCCGAGGCCGCTCAAGAGGGTGGCGGGACGGTCGACGACGGTGAGGGTCCGGCTGACGACGACGCGCCGGCGGACGACGAGGTCACGGTCGCTCGCGTCGGTCCGACCGGAATCACGGGGCTCGACCCGCTCGTGAGCGCGACTTCGGGGGGTGAGACCGCCTTCTACGCGAACGTCGACCCGGCCCTCGTGACCGAGATTACGGCAGACCTCGCGGAGGGCTCAGTCGGTGTGGTCGGCGATCCACTGGCCGTCGCCGGTCACGCGCTCGGTCCGGCGACGTTCCCGCTGGCACCCGCGACCCCACTGGGCGTCGGAAACAGGCGCATTCTCGGCGGCGCCGGCTGGCACCGACCGACGGAACCCGCCGACCACGACGCGGCGGGCGGGTTCGTCGACGCAACCCTCGAAGACGTGGTCTCGGGAGCCGACGGACTCCAGGGCCGGGGCTGGGGCGACTGGTGTCAGGACTCGGACGTCGAACCGGCCCTGGACCGCGCTCGCGACGCGTTCGGCGAGGCGGCAGTAGTCGTGAACGCCCACGGGACTGTGACCAGCGTCGGCCACTCCGGGGCCGATACGGACCGTCCCACCGCCGACGCGCTCCTCCTGGAGAGTGTCCCCTTCGCGGTCCTCGAAGGCGCGGACCACCTCGCGACGGCCGTCGACGCCGAGCGCGTGGTCGTCTACGTCTCGGAGGCCGACGAGACGGCCGTCGAACGTGTCCGAACCGCGGCCGAGCACTACCCCGACCCCGTGACGCCGTTCGAAGTGGTGACGGGGCCGGCGGTCCACCGCGCGACCGAACCGACGATGGCACTCGAAGCGATCGAGGGCAACCACCGACTGGAAGCCCGGCTCCGACGGCCCGGCGAGTTACCGACGCTGAACGGGGTGCCGGCGCTCGTCCACACCGCACGGACCGTCGCACACCTCGCCAGACGGGTGCGTGCCGAAGACGTCGGCGGTCACGCGGCGACGCGACTCGTCACCGTCTCGGGCGACGTCGAGGCGCCGGCCACCGTCGAACTGTCCGAGACGGCGAGCCTCGACGCGGCCCTCGACGCCGTCTCGCTCGCGGGCGAGTTCAGGGCCGCCGCCGTCGGCGGACGCTTCGGCGGGCTGACCGACTCACTGGACGTCAGTTGCAGCCCCGGATCGCTGGCAGCGGGGGGCCTGGGAACCGAGGGCGTCGTCGAGATACTCGGTGCGGACCGCTGTCTCGTCGAGTTCGTCGGCCGGCGCGCACAGCTGGCTGCCGACACCAACTGCGGCCGGTGTGTGCCCTGCCGAGAGGGGTCCACGCAGCTGACCGAACTCCTGCGCGACGTCTACGACGGCGACTTCGAGAGGGGAGCTATCGCCGAACTGCTCCGCGTGATGGACGGGTCGAGCGTCTGTGCGTTCGGCGTCGAGGCCGCCCGTCCAGTCCGGACCGCGATCGAGGAGTTCGGCGAGGAGTTCGAGTCCCACGCCGACGGCCGCTGTCCGGCCGGAGCCTGCTTCGAGCCGGCGGAGGTACCACAATGAGTTCCGACCACGAGGCGGGCGACGTCCCGCCACTGACCGAAGACATCGCACCGGGAACCGCCACCGACCCGCCCGTCGGGAGCGACGACGCGACGACCGTCACAGTCGACGGGACCGCCGTGGAACTCCCCGCAGGCTCGACGTTGCTCGATGCCGTCGAAGCGGTCGAGAAGGGTGCAGACGCACGCGGCGACAGCGCTGATGGCGGGACCGCAGAAACAGTCCCGGCACTCTGTCAGTACGGCCGCGAGGACATCGGTCCGCGCAGCACCTGCCGGACCTGCATGGTCGAAACCGATTCGGAGGGGCTGGTTCCCGCGTGCAGTCACCCCGCCGAAGACGGTGCCGTCGTTCGAACCGACGCAGAGGCCGCCGTCGAGGCTCGCGACGTCAACCTCGACCTGGTCCTCTCGAATCACAACCTCCGGTGTACGACCTGCGGGAAGAACGGCCGCTGTGACCTGCAGGACGCGGCCATCGAGAACGACGTCGAGGAGCCCAGATTCGGCGTGCTCGACGACCGCGACGCCTACGAACCGATCGACGACTCCTCGTCGTTCATCCAGATCGACCGCAACAAGTGCATCCTCTGTAACCGCTGTGTGGAGGCCTGCAACGACGTCCAGGTCGAGGGCGTCCTCCGGGTGGAAGGGTCGGGCGCCGACACCCGCATCGGCTTCCAGAACGGCGCCGCGACGATGGAGGACTCGACCTGCGTCTCCTGTGGCCACTGCGCGACGGTCTGTCCGACCGGTTCGCTCGTCGAGAAGGGTATCGAAGACGCCACGACCATCCAGATCCCCGGCTTCACGCAGAAAAACAGCGTCGGGAAGTCCTACGAGCGCGATGGGTCACCGAAGGGGCCGATGACGCCCAAGAAGGCCGCCGAGCGGACCGAGCGGGCAGCGTCGGGCGAGACCGAACGGGCACGTGAGTCCGCGAAAGAAGCCGCGACCGACGAACGGAGGGACTGGCCATGACAGAAGAGAATCGAACCGACGGTGAACGAGACGACGACGAAAAGCAGGGCGTCGCCGGTTACATGCAGCGAGCGAAACAGCAGGCCCTGCAGAACGTCGAACACGCCATGGAGGGGACGACCGCCGAGACACTCCCCGAGGGGAAACTCTTCGAGATCGCGACGGCGATCGGCGACCGGCGGCTCGAAGAGTTGAACGTCGCGGACACGACGTGTGGCTACTGTGCGGTGGGCTGTCGGTTCGACCTGTACTCCGACGGCGAGGAGATCCTGGCCGCTCGACCCACTGCCGAGGAGGACGCCCCGGTCAACGGCATCTCGACCTGCGTCAAAGGAAAATTCGGTTACGACTTCATCAACTCCGACGACCGACTCACGTCGCCGCTGGTCCGCGACGAGAACGGCGAGTTCCGGACAGCGTCGTGGGACGAGGCCCTCGAACGGGTCGCAGAGGGGCTGGGCGAGATCCGTGACGAACACGGCGGTGAAGCTCTCTCCGTCATCGCCTCTTCGAAGGCGACCAACGAGGAGAACT
>Ga0207733_100987_pt1 | contig 10125 bp, 8 predicted proteins | sample A23P3SouthBayCA_FD_187735 | JGI IMG/M metagenome (GOLD analysis project Ga0207733, IMG submission 187735) | Aerobic enrichment media microbial communities from Eden Landing Ponds, California, USA - A23 P3 (SPAdes) | ecosystem: Environmental > Aquatic > Marine > Unclassified | place: Emeryville, CA... | reverse complement strand
AACGCCACTGCCTCGCTACGTGTCGTGGTCGAATTCGCGCTGAACGACGTGAGTGCGTCCGTCCACGTCGGCATGACCACCGTTGCAATAGGTTTCAAGAGCCACTTATCGACGTTTGGAAACGACTCCAAGCGCCTGTGGATGTCGTCTTCCGCCGCCGAAACGGTATCGTACCTGTCGATAGGGGCAGGGCTCCTCATTAGCTTGGTTGGCGGGCCCGACTATCTTGTAAGTAGGGGAGCAGTTCGGGGTGGAGGCGGCGACTGGTTGGGTTACAGAGTGACCGTGTACTCTTATCGCTCTGTTCGTGCCGAATCCGCGTGACTGCGTCCGGGTGACCATCCCAAATTAAGGAAAACGAAGCGCCTATCCACCGTGGTTCAGTAATGGGCAGTGATTGATGGCATCGTTCAGCGTGAAGCTCGTCGGAGACGATGGCTACGGCCGACTCGGGGAACTCGATGTTCCCCATGGCCCTGTCGAAACTCCTGCTCTCTTTCCTGTCGTCAACCTGATCGGCGGCACCACCGAGAAATCCGGAGGCGTGTGGCGGCGCATGCGGGACAAACTCATCTCGAAGGACCATCTCCAAGGGATAATGTTCCAGGCGATGAGTTTCACCGACTACGGCGTCTCTCCGGACAATCTGAACGACTTTTGGCGAACTGAGACGTTTCACGAGCGCTTCGAGGAGCTGAACGCGCCCATCTTCATCGACTCGGGCGGGTTCAAACTGATGAATTCGAACACGTTCGGTGACGCTCCGCAAGAAGGCGGCGTCCCCAACGAGTGGGGGCTCTATACGGACCCGAAGAGCATCCTCGGATTACAGCTGGATTTCGGGGCGGACATCGTCGCGACCCTGGATTACCCTCTTCCAACACCGTCCCCTCCTGCAGAAGAACTTCGTCTAGTGTTCCCCCTTCTTCTAGCAGTAATTGGACGTCATTTTGTCGTGTTTGTAGGTTGAACGTACCGAGACGCCGAAGGTCGACATCGCCTGTGGGTGTAAGTAGTGCCCCGAGATCGTTATCGTCGGGGTCCTGTGAAATGACACTCCCCGTGACTCGCGTGTCAATACCATCGAACAGTGTTTCGAAAAGAAGCGAATAGATGGCCGCTTGAAGCTGATGGTGGGTTTTCACGGCACTTGAGGATTTGAGTTCCATAACCCGAATCTCGACTGTGGATGACTGTGAGGATCCTCCGTTTGCTTTCGCAATTACAATATCTGTGTCGCCTCGGATGGGCCATGAACCGATAGTTCCCTGTACACTGGGTTGATAGAATACGATCGGTTTCGTCCGCGTTCCTGTAGCGAGTTCGTTGACCAGCGTCCGCATGCGTTCCCGGTTGGCTTCACAGTCTTCGACCCAGCATTCATCGAACCCCACATCACTCGATTCGGGGCCGATACTGTGGACGCGCGCACCCAGAAGATGTTGTAGCTGACTGGTTTCGAAGGCTTCTCCGGTTGCTGCGAGCAGTGGACTGAGGGATACGTCTGCAATCCCGGCGAAGTCTTCGTCAATATATCGATGGTAGAGATACATCGGACACTGCTGGAGTTTGTAGAACTGACCAATTGCACTGGGACTCACGGTCGGTCTGGAGGTGGGTGTACTCTGACTCATTGGTAGGTTATCTAGATCGACCCGACTTGTTGGACAGCGGGGCGGTGAACGGGACTGCTACTCTCGTGAGAAGACCATCGCATATAAATCGAAACCACGTTGCCGTTCCTCTATGTACATCAGTTGCATAAACTTTCGTGGCTAATGGGGTAGCGCCACGAATATCCTCCACCTGACTTGGCGAACAGGTCGGAATCTCTCGTTCGTCGAGTTACCGAGTGGAGCGGTCCAAATAATGTAAAAACAAACATTATTTTCGATCTCAGCCGTATATCTAGTACGCTTGGGGTACGGAGGAGTTAGAAAATCACGCTCACTGTACACAGCAATGGTGCAAATAGGATCTGCTTACATGCGGATGCGTCTACTGACGATCAACTGTCGGGATCCGATACGGCCTTTGCAAACTCGCTCATTATCTCCATTGGAACGCTGATCTCTAGTCGCCAGTCCTCCCCTTGCTCAGCGGTAAGAGTCGTGTTGATTTCGTCTTGTCTCTCGATGATGTCCGTCTTGTCAAGGGTTACGAACGGCCCGTGACCATCAGCCTCTGCACACCAATACGCTGCATCACAGACCACTTTCACGTCTGCTCGATTGGGCACTACATCTGCGAGACGGAACTGTACACTAAGATTGGGATTTTGTTCCACTACGTCATCGAGCAGTTCAGTTTGTATTCGCTGGATTTGAGCGTCGAGACGTCGGATAAATCGCCGCACTTTGGCTTGCACTTCGCGCCGGTCTTCACGTTGAGCGAGTGTTCCCAAGAGCGTCCGCACGTGATTTCGATCGTTGTCGTCGATCCAGAGGTCGCGCTCATCCGGATCGAACGTTTCAACCTTTCCTCCTGTTTCGAGCAAGAAATCCAGAAGGTCTGGGTATATCTCTTTCCGTCGCTCACAGATCACATCGAATTCCTCGGCAACCGACTCGCTAATGACGTGTTCGAGGCGGTCTTCTTCCAGTAACGGCGAAACCTTATCCCCTTCCCATGGCTGGTACAGATAGTTCAATAGGATACAGGTATCGAGGAAAACGGCCGAAGGGGGCGATGAAGAAGACATTCCCTACTGCTGGAAATATTCCTTGGACAGGGTTGAAAGTTCCTCGGTAACATCGTCGTTCGCCAATGGTGGGAAGTCCTCAAGCTGAGGAACGAGATCGATTTCTGCGAGAGCGTTTCGCACTTCCTCACACTGCTTTTCCAGTTCTCTTCCGAATGTTTCGAGACGCTCGTCCCGCTCTGTCCGTAATTCCTCTGCTTGTGGTCCAACAGCCGTTTCGCGAGAAATGATCAAACACGGATACCGCCAGACGTGATAATAGAAAAAGTCCTGCAGTGTTTCGATAGCTTCTGTATGGGTGTCTGTTAATTCGTCCGGCTCTGCCTGTTCTAAGAGCATAAATACATCCTCAATGATCGTAGTACCCTCAACAACAGCACCGAGTGTGTCGGCTAATTCGTCGTTTGCTCGGATATAGTAGTGGAGATCAGATACCTCCATACGAATCGAATCGGCGATATCCGCAAGCGACCGGGTGGGCTGCTCACCCTCGACGCAGGCACGGACTGCGTCCTCGGCATCGAGAAGATGGGTTCGAAGGTGGATGCTCGTCAAGTATAGCGATCGGTATCGATCTGGTGCATGATCCCGGTAGAAATTCTGTAAGAACCGCATGGTCGTCTGATGCCATACAGTTGGGAGAATCTCTACGTAAAAGTCGATAACCACATCACGGCTATCAACATGGTCGATAAGGGACACCTCGGAAGACCGGTCGTCACTTTCGGATGTGTTCGACGAGAGCGAGTCCGTAAAGAGAACAGGGTCAATAATTGGTTTGTCTTCATCACGATCGCGATGTTTGGGCAACCCTGTATCCGTCGTCTCCTCTTCAAATTGTTCACCCGTCGTAATCGACGCGTCTGGATCGAACGTCTCGTCTTGGGTTTCATCAATCGACGGCCCTCTTGGAGAGATATCCAAACCGGCGGTGGCAAGAGTCTCTGTAGTTGCGGGGTCGCTTGGAACGACGGATCCAGCGAGATACCAACTATAGGTCACCGGCAGATCGAACTCATCGATAGCGAGGTACAGCAGCTTCTGGAGTTTCGTCTTGTTTGCGTACTCGGGCGGGATATCTCCCCTTCTGTCGATGGCCGCTGCAAGACACGCGAGCAAATCGTCAATATAGGCCCCTTCTGTGGGTGTGAGGTGAACCATTAGTCCAACAGTTCGCTGAGGTGTTCGTCTCTCTATCCCTGAGCGAGGATTGGTTAAAAATCTTGCCGCAATCCCCGTAAACAGGCTGAGTCACCGGACGGGTGACTTTCGAATGAGGGGTCCTCTCTGTGGCGTTCGTTTCAATTTATAAGTGATGCTGGTTCTGTGAAATCCGCCGGGTCACCCCGATCAGTGGGGGGAGGGGTGCCAAGGGGGGTGATCGGGGTGCCCCGGCGTTACAACTATAACAACACACAAAGAATATTCGTTCACTATCCGGCGGTCGAAAGATCGCTGACGGCCTGTTGGAATCGCCGTTTAACCACCATCCGCGACGTGCCCGACCTGCGATCCCGTACAGTGCCTACTGGGCCGTGATGTGGGGTCGGGCTACGCGTCTCGTAGCACTGCGCGTAGCTCTCGCTGTCGGCACACGTTCTGCGGATTGCTCAGTTCGTTCCACCCATCAATGTCTCAGCAAATCCAACAGGCCACAGTAGCCACGACCAGCCCTCGAACAGTACAGGCGCCGCACCTAGTTGACTCCCCAGATAGCAGTACAGAATGTCCCGATTGCGGGACGACGGCCATTAGTCGTAGTTCCGATGGTGCTAGCTACTGTGATGACTGTGGCCTTGTGTTATCAGCTGCTCCGATCGAGCGAAGCGAACCCGGGTGGCGTCCGTATGAGGAGCGACGGACCGGCCCTGCATCTTCAGTCAGCCGTGAATCCGTCGGCACGGTTGTCGGAGCTTCCTACGGTGATCACGATGGGCAGATCCTCGCCCGTCACAATAGGCGACTCACCTACTCAACACGGTCGCTCAAGGACGGCTTGCGAGAGGTTCGTGACCTCTGTACTGCCTGTGAACTTTCGGATCCGACCGAGGAGCGGGCGTCCTACCTTTATCGACAGGCTGCTGGTGACAATCTCTTGCAGGGGAGATCACGAGAAGGTATAGCTGGTGCGTGTGTGTATACTGCTGCTCGTCGCTACGGTCAACCGGTCACGCTGACGGACGTGGCCGCGGCATCTCCTGTATCCGAAACGCGCATCTCCAGTGATTACCGGACGCTACTCCAAGAGCTCGGTCTTGGACTTCGCCCACCGGAACCAGCTGAGTTCATCCCGAAAATCGCTACTTCCGCCGATGTCTCGTTCCGTGTCCAGCGCCGTGCTCGTCTACTTTTGGAGGACGTGACTGACAATGGAACCCACATCGGTCAAAGCCCCTCGGGGATCGTAGCGGCTTCACTGTACGCCGCTGCCCAAATGTGCGGCACGTCGCTCACTCAAGCAGAAGTCGCTGAGGCGGCGGGCGTGAGTACGGTCACTATTTCACGGCAGTACCAGCGTATCCGAGATAATTGAACGAATCCATCACGTGTCATGTAAGATATCATCGTAGTTGAACATTCGTGATAACTTGGAAACCATTCTGTTCCGCCATTTTGGAAGTTGAGACTACAGCGGGTTTAGCAGGGCTGTGATGCGTGAATTTAACCGATTCGGTCAGCGGGTACTGCCCTAGATGGCCCTCCAAGCGGCTATTCTTGTCACCCACCCAACGATATGGGCAAATTTTCGAGGCTTCCAGTAGCGTAGCCACTCAGACGGCACGCTAACCCGAACAGAGTTCCTCACTACCCGATTCCAGTTTCCTTCTTCAGCAGCGTCAGCGTGTTGTCCGCTGTAATCACCGGTGAGTGCTCATACTCGCCAGTCAACTCGGCTTGGACGAGTAGATCGACAGCCCGCCAGATTGAGTAGAGGAGACAAGCGAATGCGAAGTAAAAGAATCTGAGCCCGAAATCTTTCGAGGTCGTCGCAGCCATGAACCGCTTAATCGATTTGTACCCGCTCTCGATCTCCCAGCGGTGGCCGTACTCCGTGAGGTGTCCACTCCCTCGATTCGTCATAAACACCGAGTACTGCCGGTGATCCTCGTGCTCGGAGTCCTCTTTCCGGCGGTAGATCAGCGTCGTCTCGTGCCATTCGTTCTTGCCCAGATGGAGTTTACGGTCGGTCTCATATCGATCCCGGTCTCGTTGGAGCAACCGCTTGGCCTGGGCTTTCTCGCTGGTCTGCATCCGCTTGGGAACGACGTACGATAGACCACGCTGGCTGAGCATCTCCAGGACGTGCTGGCTGTCGAACTCCCGGTCCATCAGTACGTTATCGACGTGAACCAGCTCCTCGGCAGAATCCAAGAGGTCCTTGACGATTTCTAAGCGGGACTCACCCTTCCGAACTGGCCGTGCGTCCAGCACAATCGGCACGGCATTCCCTACTAATTGGACGGTGGCCCACTGATAGGCATACTCGTCGGTCTTCTCCTTTGTCCCGATGATTTCGTCTTCGTGGCCCGTTCTATCACCGGTGAAGGGGTCAGCTTCGGTGATATCGATTGCGACGATTCCGGCTCGGAAGAACTCCTCTGTCTCCGCGACTTCGCTCAGGAGCCTGTTGACGGCCTGTCGGTACATCTCGCGGATCTCCGCGATTGAGAGGTCACGAATGTGTTCTCGATGGGAGTGACCTAACGGTGTCCGCTCACGAGTCGACTCGTAGGTGAAGCTCCGAGCGCCCTCGTTGGCCGCGAGGCGCTCACGAAGTCCGAGATACGTCTGTAAGTCCCAGTAAGCGTTCTCGTGAATCTCACAGCCCTCACCTCGATCCAGTGAGAATGCCGGGAAGACAACGCGACTGACGTGCTCCGTAACGGTTGCCGCTTCGTCAAGGACAGCTTGCTCGTCCAGATCTGATTCGTCCTCTTCGTCACCGTGAGATGGGAGGTGCCGTTCTGGTTCGCGCGGAACGGCGACATCTGCGTTCTGGGCTTTAACAAGTATGGTCCGCGCAGCTGTCTCGACTGTACCACGAAGCTCGGCAGTGAACCGTTCGTGCCAACTGCGCCATAGCGTTGATTGGTCCGGTACTGTCTCCAGACCCAATTGCTCGCAGAGTTCTGGACGACACTCGATATACTCAACGAGTGCTGTCTCATGCTCCCACCCGTGACACTCCATCAAAACAAACATGCGAAAGAGCGTATCCATTTCGTAGCGAGTCGACTCTGCGTAGCGGTCGTGCGCGTCGAATTCGAAATACGCTAGCGGGAGTACACAGACGAAGTTCTCGACCGATTCGTGACAGTCATGTCTGAACCAGGTCTGCGAAACTGTTCGGATGTCGGACTCCACCCCGGCAAGTGAGCTTCGCTCGTACAACGGCGTCGTATCGTATACTGGCCAGTCAGCGTGTGGTCGGTTTGCGATGCGCCGGAAGACACTCCGGCGAGACTCACAAGTTGCAGCCACTACAAAATACTAATTGGGATATTATCAAGAAATTTGTCAAACGTGCTCGATTTGGATAGTAAACCCCCATGAGGTATTCTGAGTTGATTGAGCTGTACTTGTCGATATATCTATCAACGTTTTAAATTGGTACGTGCCTGTGGGAAGACAGCTCTCACTTTCGCCGTGAGCGAAAAGATTTAGCAGACGAGTACTTCGTGAATTAGATGGAATCTCAGATTCCTGATAAGTGGCCGCTTGGCCGACTCCGCCAGTGATTCGCCAGCAACCGGGTTCTGCGTTTCCATAGCCGGAATTTTCCGGGACGAGGACGTATTTTCCGGATTCACTGAATGTATTTTCGAAATGCGCGTTTCTGATGTCCCCGACTATCACAGGATCTTCCGTAGTGTTGGTGAGAGTTGTTCTTAATTGAGGAGGGTGATCTTCTGTAGCCATAGGGTTAATCGCCTCCACATTTGGTTTGATTGGGAGATTCGAAGGAACTGTAATAGAAGTGATCGAGACATTCACACGACTACCGCCAGAAGTTGGATTATTATCCTTTTCCATACTTGTTGGAACCTCTGAAATACAACCGGAAAGAGCCACGCCTAAGCCGATAGTACCGAGATAGAAGAGACTAGATCGTCGGGATATAGACGTATCATTGACAAACTTTTCCGGAAGTGGATCATCAACCATATGTTAATTTTGGCTATGGGAATAAAAAATTTATAGACATATCTAAACACGTAAACGCCCTCTTTGTAATCATGTTAGACCAGCAGCTACACTGATATCATACTCTTCATCCAACCGATAGAAGGCCGTCCCAGCACCCGCATCTCCTTTATACAGACTCATTGGCGATTGATTGCAGCCACTACATTGGAACGTAGTTCTCGAGTCGTACCAGATATATTCATTTTGAGTACAGATCATACCCGCCTCTTGGCCTTCGGCCATGTCCACAAGATTGAACACGACTCCACCGGAGTCCGTCTGACCAGTTACCCAGTTCCCCAGAACTCCGTGACCATCGTAATCAACGCACGAGAACCCATCAGTCTTGAACGTACTTCCGTAACCAATTTGTGCATCAGTTAATTCACCAACAGTTTCACCCGTTCCCACCCCCATATTTTTAACTTGCTCTTTGGGGGTTTCGGTGAGTAGTTGGTTGATACCATCTTTAGTATAGTGTCCAACAATCCCCCATTTTGTGGAATTATCCATCTTAATTTTACCACTAATTGTTTGGTCAGAGTCCATGTCAACCAACGCGTAGTCGGTCGCATCGTCGTGCTCTGCGATAGAGCCGCAATTATCAGTGCATTGGTATACATCAGATCCATTCACCTGACTTTTTGAACTACTACATGCATCCCAAAGATGGGCTGCTGTCATCATGTATAAATTCCCGTCCTTTTTTACTGGGGCACCAAAACTCCCACGGGTGGCCGAGTCATTTCCGGATGTATTTACTTCAATACCGGCATGGGTAGAACTGAAATTACTGATATTCACACAACTTGCAGCCGGCGCACGATTAGCGTCGTATTCAACGACTTTTATCGGAACGCCATCTTTTTCGTCCGGTATATTTCCTTCAAATTCATCTGAATTAATTTGGACTTTGATTTGTTTTCCAGTTCGCCCATCAAATGATTCGTCCTCCCATCGGACTGTCGATATAGAAACGATACCCTTCTGATTAAGGCGGTTTTGTTGGACCTGTCTATTCACTCTATCTGCTCTATCAACCTGTTTTTTCCAAGCTTGGGGAACCGTTTCGGTCTTTTTAGCTTCTCCGTCATGTGCAATAGTGACGATCTCCACTTGGTTTTCGCTATTAGCTGCTCCCAGTTTTGAGAAACTAGTTATAGAAACCCCCGTAGTACTGGCTATTCTGAGAAATTTCCTTCTGCTAGTTAGCCGAGTTGACACTGATTCGCTTCCCCTCTCCTGTTTTGTATCATCAGACATTATGATGATCAGCCAACAATTTTGGTCCAAATGGTAAAAGAATTACTTAACAAATATTATGTGTGGTCTAATCGCAGAACTGTTTGCTTAGTCTACACACGTATGAAGGACAAAGACTATATGCTGACGGTATCCTCGCAGAGTTTCTTGCCCCTCTCGACGGCCTTGACCGGAAATTCTACAACAGCAAGTGTGTCAGCCTGATCCAGACGCGCAACCTTTTACACATACCGATCATCCGCTGGGGTCAGTCGGTCAAGCAGGATGCTTTGATACAGAATTCGGGTTTCAGAAGCCGTTAGCCGGGTCCACTTCGTGAGGTACTGGGTATTAATCTTTCTCAACCATACAATTAGAGAACCGTATGCATTGAGACGCCCAGTTTCAACTACTGTGAGACGGTGGTTGTTGAGACTACAGTGGATTTAGCGGGGCTGTGATGCGTGGATCGAGTGGTTTTGAAGGGATCATTACCGTAGACGACGTCGCCACGCTCGAAGACCAGAGTCTCTTCCTTTTCGTCGGTCACTGTTCGTTCTCGACACTCGGGTGGGGTGCCTCGGGTGCGTGCTCGCGCCATGCGTCCTTGTCTTCCTCGCCGAGTTGCTCGTTGAACAGTGCGGTCGCTCGCTCGTAGCCACTATATCCTTCGAGGCGATCGGCATCGTCGGTCACCGCCCAGTACGTCGCCTTGTGTTCGACCAGACCACGATCCTTCAATCGTGAGAGCGCGGTACTAATTGCGCCCTCATCAACGCCGATATGGGTGGAGATTTCGCGCGCCTTGAACGCCCGATCCGCGTTAGCGGCGAGAAGTCCGAGGACTTGATCGGGGACGGAGAGTTCTTCGGGCTCGTCCTCGCTCGTGTTCTCGAAGGTGTCTCGGTCGATGGACATCGTTGGTTGGGAGTACGTCACCCGCTGTGAAGAGTGTTAGAAGTGAAAGCTACGAAAATTCTGAAGGAGAGATCACC
>Ga0207733_100981_pt1 | contig 10259 bp, 9 predicted proteins | sample A23P3SouthBayCA_FD_187735 | JGI IMG/M metagenome (GOLD analysis project Ga0207733, IMG submission 187735) | Aerobic enrichment media microbial communities from Eden Landing Ponds, California, USA - A23 P3 (SPAdes) | ecosystem: Environmental > Aquatic > Marine > Unclassified | place: Emeryville, CA... | reverse complement strand
CTGCTGATCGCCTCTATCGGCGTCGCGCTCGCGATGCGATACCTCATCGCGTTCGTCTTCGGTACGCAGACGAGTGGTGTCGCAAGCGGCGGCCTCCGGGTGACGGTTCTCTCTACGGTATCGGTCACCGACAACGAAATTACGCTGCTGGTGGTGTCGCTCCTGCTGATGCTCGGCGTCCACCTCCTGCTACAGCGGACCAAGCTCGGCAAGGCGATGCGGGCGATGGCCGACAACGAGGACCTCGCACGCGTGACCGGGATTCCGACCGAGCGCGTCATTCGACTGACCTGGATTCTCGGCGGCAGTCTGGCAGGCATCGGCGGCTACTTGCTCGTGCTGGAGAGCGGGACGATATCGTTCAACTTCGGCTGGATACTGCTCCTGCTCATTTTCGCTGCGGTCATCGTCGGCGGCATCGGCTCGATATACGGGGCGATGGCCGGCGGTGTCCTCATCGGGCTGGTCGATAGCCTGGCCCTGATCTGGCTCCCGTCCGGACTGTCGCGGGCCTCTGCGTTCCTGGTGCTCATCGTCGTCTTGCTGTTGCGCCCGTCCGGTATCTTTGGGGGGGTGTCGACAGCGTGAGCGCCGTTGACTCCGTTCGGGACCGGCTTGACGCGCTCCCGGACGTGGGACTGGTCGTCGGCTTCATCGCCAGCATCTGGGCTGTCATGCTCGTGCTGGCAATCGCTGTCGGCGGGGCGAACTGGGCGAACCTCGCCGTCGGCTTCATCGGCAGCGTGACCGTGCTCATCGGCGGCTACGCTATCCTCGCGCTGGCACTGAACCTCCAGTGGGGGTACACCGGCCTGTTCAATATCGGCATAGCGGGATTCATGGCCGTCGGCGCGTACACCACGGCGGTTCTCACCGCGCCGACTGACCCGGCCGCCGGCGCGGTCCCGGGGCTCGGCCTCCCGCTGTGGGTCGGCCTCATCGGCGGCATGGCGATGGCCGCTATCATCGGCGGTCTCGCGGCGCTGCCGGCGCTCCGACTGAAGGCCGACTACCTCGCTATCGTGACGGTCGCGTTCTCGGAGATCATTCGACTCGTCGTCAACTGGGACGGCCTCGCCGAGTTCTCGCTGTTCGGGGCGCCGGTCGGCACCGGCGGCGCGACCGGCATCTCGTTCAAGTCCGCCAATGACGTTGCGGCGGGGCTCGTCAACGGCGTCGGGCAGCCCCTCGTGAGTGCCGCGGACGGCATCGGCGTCTCCGGGCCGAACCTGGCGAACCTCACGTACGGGGTTATCCTCCTGCTGGTCGTAGCGGCGAGCTACTGGGTGCTCACCCGCATTACGAACTCGCCGTTCGGCCGCGTGCTGAAAGCGATCCGCGAGGACGAGACCGTGACCCAATCCCTCGGCAAAGACACCCGCCGGTTCAAGATCAAGACGTTCATGATCGGCTGCGCGCTGATGGGGCTGGCCGGGGTTCTGTTCCGCGGACAGGCGGGCTACATCAGCCCACAGCAGTTCAGACCGACGATCACGTTCTACGTGTTCGCGGCCCTCATCATCGGCGGCTCCGGGTCAAACACCGGCAGTATCATCGGAGCGGCGACGTTCTCGGGACTGCTGTTCTACCTGCCGGCTCGACTTGGGGAGAACATCTCGCTGGGCGGCACCCGCGCACCCGGTAACATTATCGACGCGGTCGGCGGACTCGCGTCGCTGGACCCGCTTCCCCTCCTCGCATACATCATTAGCAACGTCAGCACACTCCGGTTCGTCCTCATCGGCGTCGTGCTGATATACATCATCCAGAACCAGCCCGAGGGGCTGCTGGGCCATCGGAACGAACCCGCAACGAGCGTGAGCCTGGACAGACCGCAGTCCGGGTCCGGAGGTGAGGCCGATGAGTGAACCCGACGCCGCAAAGCGACAGGAGACGGCCGTCACGAGCGACGCCATCGACTCTCCCCTACTCGAGATCGACGGCCTCCGCAAGGAGTTCGGCGGCGTCGTCGCGGTCGACGGGGCGACGTTCTCCGTAGCAGAGGGGTCGCTCACCGGCCTCATCGGTCCGAACGGGGCCGGCAAGTCGACGACGTTCAACTGCATCACAGGTATCCACGAGCCGACCGGTGGTCGGGTCACCTTCGACGGCCAGGATATTACCGGGCTCGCGCCGTACACGCTCGCAAACCGCGGGCTGGTCCGGACGTTCCAGATCGCCCGTGAACTGTCCGATATGACCGTTCTGGAGAACGTGATGCTCGCGCCGGGCGGACAGGTCGGGGAGTCGGTCGTCCGGTCGGTGACGCCGGGGCTTCGCGGCGACGTCATTAGAGACGAGGCGGATGTCCGCGACCGCGCGTGGGAGACGCTGGAGTTCTTCGAGATCGACCATCTCGCCCACGAGAACGCTGGCAACCTCTCGGGCGGTCAGCGGAAACTGCTGGAGATGGCGCGAGTCCTGATGACCGACCCCGAGATGATTCTGCTAGACGAACCGCTGGCCGGCGTCAACCCGACACTGGAAGAGAAGTTGCTGGAGCGGATCCACGAACTCCGCCGGGAGCAGGGGCTGACCTTCCTGCTGGTCGAACACGACATGGACGTCATCATGAACAACTGCGAACACATCATCGTCATGCACCAGGGGAGCGTCCTCGCCGAAGGGGACGCCGAGACTATCACGTCGGACGAGCGGGTACTCGAGGCGTATCTGGGAGGTGACGTATGACCCAGCACGCGACGGAGTCCGAGACCGTCACCCTCCCCGACCCGAGCGAACGCCTCCTCGCGATTCGAAACCTCGATGCCGGTTACGGCGACTTGCAGGTCCTCAGCGACGTCCACATGGACGTTGCCGACGGCGAGTACGTCGTCATCGTCGGCCCGAACGGGGCCGGCAAGTCGACGGTGATGAAGTCCGTCTTCGGCCTGACGACGTACATGGGCGGGGACGTCATCTTCGACGGCACCGACATCAGCCGGCGCAACCCCGACGAGATCATTTACGAGGGAATCAGCTACGTCCCCCAGACTGGCAACGTATTCGGTTCGCTGAGCGTGCGCGAAAACCTCGAAATGGGCGCGTACATCCTCGACGAGGTTCCGGAGGACCGTATCGAAGACGTGTACGAACGGTTCCCCATTCTCCGGGAGCGGTCCGACCAGTCGGCCGGGACGCTGTCGGGCGGCCAACAGCAGATGCTCGCCATGGGGCGGGCGCTGATGCTCGACCCCGACCTGCTGTTGCTCGACGAGCCCTCCGCCGGGCTCGCTCCGGACCTCGTCGACGACATGTTCGACCGTATCGACCGCATCAACGACGACGGCACGGCTATTCTGATGGTCGAGCAAAACGCCAAGGAGGCGCTCCGGCGGTGTGACCGCGGCTACGTGCTCGTGCAGGGCCAGAACCGCTACGAGGACGAGGGCACGGTCTTGCTCAACGACGAGCAGGTCCGCCAGGACTTCCTCGGCGGGTAACTGGAAAAAGAATCGACGCCGGCAGCCCCGTTACTGGTTCATCGCACTGTTGATTTCAGACGTGTAGGAGGACTGCTGTTGCTCGAAGCCGACCTGATTAACGATGGTCCCGCCTTCCGCCTCGAACGCGCCGGCGAACGCTTCCTGCAGCGCCTGGCCGTAGCTGTTGTTCACATACAGCGTCGATGCGGTTTCGGCACCGAGTTCCTCCACACCGACCTGCGCCAGGACCTGACCCTGTAGCGCGTCACTCGGCGGGGTGCGGAAGATGTAGTCGTTGTCTTCGAGGTTGGTAATCGTCGGCGACGTGGAAGACGGTGAACAGCCGACGACGCCGTTATCGATGAGCACGTTGCGTGCGACCTGTATCGTCGTTTCGGAGCCGGCAGCACCAGTTATCGAGGGATACCCCGCGCTGACGAGGGAGTTGGCCGCGTCGATGCCCGCCTGTGCCTGAGTCTGTGTGTCACCGACCTGGTAATCGAACTCGAAGTCGACTTCGCCTTCGAGTTGCAGGGCTGGGAGTATCGCCCCGTCGCGGATGGGCCTGCCGAGCGGACCGAGGTCGCCGGTTTCGGGCATCAGCACACCGAACTGGATCGTTCGGCCGGCGTCGCTTCCGGAGCCGCTCGGTTCCGGCTGCGGGATATCGTCGCCGGCGCTGAAGTCGACGGTGCTGAGCGTATCGACGCCGCCGCCATCCTGGAAGCCGAAAACCTGGTACTGCGCGGACGCCATGTCTCCGTTTTCGTCGAAGTTGACCGCGCTCGAAGCACCCTCGTACTGGATGTTCTCGCCCGCCGCGGCCGCTTCGACGGCCGCTGGCAAGTCGGAAGGGCCGTACGTGTCGCCGCCCGGGTTGGCGACGACGCGCATGTGGTCTCGGACGGCCTGCCCGTCGTTCTCCCCGGCCATCACGTTTGCGAGGATCTGGACCGCCGTCGCGTCGTAGGCCTGCGACGTGAACACGCCGGCCTCGTCGTAATCGAATTCGGAGGTGAACTGCTCCGTGAACGTATCGACGCCGGGACCGGCCGCCGACGGGGCCGTGCCGCGGACGTTTGACATGTCGTCGCCGACGTTACTCGGCAGTTCGCCGTCCTGCAGTCCGTCGGTGACGAGGATGTCGGCGGCGTCGTCGCCGTAGTCGGCGTAGAAGTCCTTGAACAGTTGCACCCCGCTCTGGGGATAGCCGACGACCATCAGCACGTCCGGCGATTCCGCACCGCCGTCGCCACCGGACTCGGTTCCGGTTCCGGTCATCCCACCGTCGCCGCCATCTCCTCCGTCGCCGCCATCGCCGCCGTCACCGCCGGTCTGCTCAGTTGAACAGCCTGCCAGCCCACCGAGCAGACCGACAGTACTTACCGCCCCAGTGCGCTTCAGGAACATCCGTCGACTGGTATCGCGACTCATAACAGTTATCACTGATTCGCTTCTTATAAAACTATATCCTCCCGTAACGCTGTTGTCCCGTAGTCTGACACGGTCACAGCGTTACTTTTTGTCGGTGTGCGTAGATATTAACGGCGGAATAGATACTATTGGCCCAGACGTATCTCGGACTCTAGGCACAGCCGCGAAAAAACGTCGAGTGTTGTCCCTTACTCGAAGTGACTGACCGACTTCTCGTACTCTTCGGCGGCCTTGTCCCAGTCGACAACCTCGAAGAAGGCGTCGATGAAGTCACCGCGGGCGGGACCGTAGTCGTAGTAGTAGGAGTGCTCCCAGACGTCGAGCGCGAGGATGGGATGGGAGCCCCAGAGCGCGCCCTGGTCGTGCTTGTCGACCGGCACGTTGCGAAGTTGCTTGGCAACGGGGTCGTACACGAGCAGCGCCCAGCCGCCGGCGGCTGATGCGGCGGCTTCGAACTCGCCCTTCCAGCCTTCGTAGGAACCGAAGTCCTCCTCGATGCGGTCGCGGAGGTCGCCCTCCGGCTCACCGCCGCCGTTGGGGTCCATGTTCTCCCAGAACAGCGTGTGGAGATAGTGGCCACAGCCGTTGTGGGTGACGTTGCCCATCGCGGCGGCGCTCGAACCGAAGTCACCGGCGTCGCGGTTCTCGGCGAGCGTCTCCTCGGCCGATTCGAGGCCGTTTACGTACCCCTGATGGTGAGTGTCGTGGTGCCAGGTGAGCACCTGCTCGGAGATGTGTGGCTCCAGCGCGTCGTAGTCGTACGGGAGTGGTGGCAGTTCGGGATTGGAATGTTCGGGCATATGAAAACGCCTCCATCAATACCTGTCGCGCGGCTGCCTGTTAAACGTTTAGGAGCCATTCGTTATCACCCTGCACGGACGGGGGGACGGAGCCGTTACCACCCGCTGGTATGACGCCACGTAGCGGCACCGTATCTGGTGTAAGTGTCTGGGAGAGTCCAGCGCAGCAGAACGATGCCGCCCTACTCGTCACCCCTGGCCCGCTCGAACATCGCCAGGGCCTGCTCGCGGCGCTCGCTGTGGTCGACCACGGGGTCCGGATACTCCGGCGCGGCGTTGCGCCGTTGCGTGAGCGAGCACTCGTTCCAGTCGTGGATAACTTCGGGCGCAGCGTCCCGTAACTCCGGGATGTATTCTTTGATGTACTCGGCGTTAGGGTCGTAGTCTGCGCCCTGCGTCATCGGATTGAAAATACGGAAGTACGGCTGTGCATCGGTCCCCGTCGAGGCCGCCCACTGCCAGCCGCCGTTGTCGTTGGCCGTGTCGTGGTCGACCAGTTTCTCCCGGAACCAGTCGTAGCCGTAGCGCCAGTCGATGAGCAGGTCCTTGGTGAGAAAGGAGGCGACGATCATCCGGACGCGGTTGTGCATGTAGGCCTCTTCACGGAGCTGTCGCATTCCGGCGTCGACGATGGGATAGCCAGTCTCCCCGTCTTTCCAGGCCTGTAACAGTTCTTCGTCGTTTTCCCACTCGATTGGGTTCTCGTAGGACTTGTAGTTCGAACTGACGACGTGGGGGTGGGCAAACAGCACCTGCGCGTAGAACTCCCGCCAGGCCAACTGGGACTGGAACTCCCGGACGGACTCGCGGCGGTCGCCACCGGTCCCCTCTTTGGCCTCCTGCGTACGGTCGTACACCTCCCGGATGCCGATTGTCCCGAACTTCAGATGGGCCGAGAGCCGCGAGGTGCACTCGTCGGCCGGGAAGTCCCGGCGCTCCTCGTACTCGTGGACGTTCTCCGCGAGGAAGTCATCGAGCAGGGCCCGCGCTTCGTCGGTCCCCGCCGCAGGCACGTCCGCTTCTGGCTCCTCGAAGCCGGGGTCCGCCAGCGTCGGGAGCGCGTCGCCGTCGACGTCGGCCAGTTCGTCGGCTGACGGCGGCTCGTAGGGGGCCGCCTTCTCGCGGTCGTGCCACTTCCGACCGAAGTAGGTGAAGACGCTGTAGGGGTCGCCGTCGTTCGTCGTAATCTCGCCCGGTTCGTGCAACACGGCGTTCTGGACGGCCTCGCGCGCCACGTCCGCGTCGTCCAGCGCCTGCCGGACGGCGGCGTCGCGTTCCCGGGCGAGCCCGGAGTAGTCTTTCCCCCAGGTGACTTTCTCCGCGCCGTACTCGGTCGCCAGTTCCGGCAGGACGGCCGTCGGGTCGCCCTCGGCAACGATGAGGTCACTGCCGCGGTCGCGGTACCACTCCCGCAAACTGTCGAGGGCGTCCAGCATGAACGCGACGCGCGGCGGGCCGGCGTGGTCGAGGACGGCCCTGTCGAAGACGAACACCGGGACGACGGGGTCGGACGGAGTCGCCGCGGCGAGGCCGGCGTTGTCCGCTGCCCGGAGGTCACGGCGATGGCAGTGCAGGCGCATACACAATACATGCACCAGCCCGGGCAAAAGGTACTGCCCAACGATGTCGGTCTGACAGGCGGTGACGGACACCACTGTTATCTTTCCGCCGGGTGAGAGCACACGCATGGACGACGCGACCGTGACGGTGTCGATGGAGGGAGACGTGGCCACAGTGACGCTAAACCGACCGGCGGCGCGGAACGCCCTGTCGAAGGAGACCGCCGACGCACTCATCGACCGGTTCGAGTCGGTGGCCGACAGCGACGCCCGGTGTGTCGTGCTGGAGGGTGCCGGCCCCGCCTTCTGTGCCGGCGGCGACATCGACGCGATGCTAGAGGGGATTGACAACGACCAGCCGCCGGCGGAACGGGTCGAACTGGTGGTCTCGGCACTCCACGAGGCCATCCGGACCGTCCACAGTTGTCCGCTCCCGGTCGTCGCGAAGATCGACGGCCCCGCCTTCGGCGCTGGGGCCGGGCTCGCGCTGGCCTGTGACCTGCAGGTCGCGAGCACCGACGGGCAGATCGGCTTCGGCTTCCGCCGGGTCGGGCTGGCGAGCGACTCCGGCGTCTCCTACTTCCTCCCGCGAATCGTCGGCCCGAACAAGGCCAAGGAACTCCTGTTTACCGGCGACCTCCTCGATGCCGAGACCGCCCACGAACTCGGGCTGTTCACGCGAGTGTTCGACGCAGAGCCCTTCGAATCGGAGGTATCGGCACTCGTCGACGACATCGCCTCGGGACCGACGGTTGCGCTCGGTCACGCAAAACGGCTGGTCAACCGAAGCCTGGACAGTTCGCTGGAGCAGGCGCTCGAAAACGAAGCCGCCGCGCAGGGTGTCGCCTTCACCACGGACGACCACGAAGAGGGCGCAACCGCGTTCATCGAGAAGCGCGACCCGTCGTTCCAGGGCCAGTAACGTGAGTACGGCAAACCACAGCAGCACTGATTCAGACTGTCCGGAACGCGGTCGTTCATAGCGTCTCGACGTTCCGGACCAACCCGACGCTGTTCACCGAACTTAACGGAGAGCGGTCGTTGCCACCGGGAAAGAATAGCCGCAATAAAGACGAGAGAGAAGGCGACTCGATAGCGCCGCGTTTACAGTTTCCGCTCGGCGTCCTCGGCCAGTTCCTTCATCCGCTTGCTGACCCGGCCGGCGTCCGAGAACTCGTCTTCACTCATCGCCGTCGCAAGCGAGTTGCCGAGCACGAACACGGCGTGTTTGTGCTCGCTTTTCGATTTGTGGACGTCCGACGGGCGCACGTCGAGTTCCTGGTAGGCGTCAAACAGGTCCGGATCGACCGAGTCCATGTCGTCGCGGAAGTACTCCATGATCGTCACCATCTGCTCGTGTAGTTCGAGAAGCTCGTCTTTGTGCATGGCTACGACTATGTGGTGGCTCGTGCATAAGAATTGCTTGAGAAGGGATACCAGACTCTCACGCCTGTATTTTCAGAAGACGTACTCGTCGTCGTGACCCATCATGCCGTCTTCTTCGAACCCTGGCTCCTCGTCTTCGTCCTGTGGTCCGGAGGTTTTGTACGCCTTGAGCCCGGTCGACAGGAGGTCTTCGATGGCTTCCTCGCGGTTGAGGAACTCGCCTTTCTCGACGAGCTGCGCGATCTGCATCTCCAGGTGTTCCGGGATATTGATCTCTACCTTAGGCATCGCAACATAGGGGGCTTCGACTATGCCCTATTTAAACCTGACGGGGGTGTGTTCGCAGATTACAGAATTACAATTGTAGAACGGAGAGAGGAACTTTGTGAACCCATAGATTAATTTCTTCAAAGGAGAATAGCCGTTTCCGCCTCGCATCCCTGGCCAGAACGGGATAAAACCGGCCAATTCGCAACGACGGTCCGCCCGAACCGCGGCGTCCAGAATCGAGAGTATAGTTAGGCTCAAAGGTGCGCAATCCTAAGGCATGGCTGATGGAACCACTGCGTGGTGACGAGACGACGGTTGGTGAGACAACGGTCGTCGCACGCGGGTGTCGCCTCGACGATGCACCGGTTCGGGCGGTACTCGAAACGGACGCTCGCCCCCGGTTCTTCTGGGCGGCCGGTACAGAGTCAATCGCGGCCCGCGGGAGCGCGGCGACTGTGACTGCCGACGGGCAGTCGCGGTTCGAGGACCTGCGGACAGCACTCGAGGCACTGTTCGAGGGCTGTACGGTCCCCGACAGCCTCCCGAGCGTTGCGCGGCCGCGAGCGTTCGGTGGGTTCGCCTTCCACAACGGGACCCACGAGGGGGACGACTCCCCCTGGAACGGGTTTCCCAGTGCGGCGTTTTTCCTCCCCGAGATACAGGTAACCACGAGAGACGACGACGCCTGGCTCACGACGGTAGCGACGGGGCCCGAGGCCGAGACGGAGGCGGAGACGCGGCTTGACGAGTGGCGTGACCGGTTGGTCGCAGACTCCGAGAGCGAGCCAGGAATCCCACCGGGGATCTCACACCGGGAGCGCACGCCGACACAGGACGGCTGGCGCGAGCAGGTAGCGGCCGCCATCTCCAGCGTCGACCGCGGCGACCTCCAGAAGGTCGTGCTCGCCCAGAGCCTCAGCGCCACGCTGGACGCGAAGCTGTCGGTCCCGGACGTGATGGCCCGGCTGTCCCGCACCTACCCGGACTGCTACCGGTTCATGCTATCGCCGGACGCCGGCGGCACCTTCTTCGGGGCCACGCCGGAGCGGCTGGTGTCGGTCCGCGGACGGACGGTCCGAACGGAGGCGCTAGCCGGCTCGACGGGTCGGGGCGACACACCCGCCGAGGACGAGTGGCTCGCCGCTGAACTCCTCGACAGCGAGAAGGACCGCCACGAGCACAAGCTCGTCGCGGACGCGATACGGGACCAGCTGGAACCGTTTGCCTCGACGGTCCGCATCGGCGACCGGACCATCCGCCGGCTCGCCACGGTCCAGCACCTCCGCACGTCGATCACGGCCGAACTCGACGACGACGAGCACGTCCTCTCGCTGGTCGAGGCGCTGCACCCGACGCCGGCCGTGGGCGGGCTGCCGCCGGACGCG
>Ga0207733_100975_pt1 | contig 10310 bp, 12 predicted proteins | sample A23P3SouthBayCA_FD_187735 | JGI IMG/M metagenome (GOLD analysis project Ga0207733, IMG submission 187735) | Aerobic enrichment media microbial communities from Eden Landing Ponds, California, USA - A23 P3 (SPAdes) | ecosystem: Environmental > Aquatic > Marine > Unclassified | place: Emeryville... | reverse complement strand
CAGACGCGCGTCTCCGGTGCCAGCGAGCCGATCAACGGGTCCGCCTCGGCAGTGATTTCGACGGTGACGTCGGCGTACCCACCGTAGTCACCCGCACCGACCTCGCCACCGAGTTCCGTCGCCATGAGCTGCATTCCCAAACAGATGCCCAGGATCGGCAGGTCGAGGTCGAGGTACTCGGGACTGTTGCCGATACGATCCATGTCCGGTCCGCCGGACAGGACGAGGCCGTCCGCGTCGATTTCGGACGGCGGCGTCGTGTTGTCGATGATGTCGACGTCCACGCCGATGTCACGTAATGCGCGCTGTTCGAGATGCGTAAATTGACCGTGATTGTCGATCACGTCGATCGTCGTCATTTATTGTCTACGCTGAGACGGGCCGCGGCTATATATCCAGTGACTGGAATCGAGCGCGCCGACGCCGCCGCTGGCCTCACTCCTCGTCGTACCGCTCGGCCGCGGACTGGAACCCGAGTTCTTCCCGCTCCTTGGAGAGCCGTCCTTCGCGTGCAGCGATGGCTTCGGGATCTGGGTTCGCATCGTCGTCGATCGCCGCCCACGAATTGTGGATCTTCGCGTGACACCAGCGACAGAGATACACAGTGATCTCGTGGCCGAGTTCGTCGGTCTGGCCAGCCGATTCGTCCGGATACGCGAGGTGATGTTCCTCCAGCAGCGGCCGTGATCCGTCCACCGCGAGGCGCCGCTCTTCGAGACCACAGCGCAGGCACGCGTGATCGCGATTTCGTCGCTGGAAGTGTGGACAATCGGCCCACTCCCAGGGGCCCGTAAGTCCCTCCTCTTCGACGTCACCGACGACGGGACACTGGAAGTCGTCCCGACTTCGTTCGTCGGCAAACGACGGATCCTGCTGACCGCGCTCGACGGCCCACCGACACTTCCCGTCGTCCGTGACGAAGTCACAGTGATCGACGTGGGCGTAGGGGTCGTCGACGCCGACGGACGTCCCACCCGGTGCCTTCTCCATGGTCGCCCTCTGGCCTCGATGGACAAGAAGGTTGATCGATTCGGCGGGGGAGGACAAACGCTTAAGCCGCCCTGTTCGTCATTACGCCCGTGCAGGTCGTTCACGAGCGAGATGGGGAACGCCGAGTCCTGGCGAGCACCGTCGAACTGGCCGACACGTTCAGCACCCAGACGAAGGGGCTGATGTTCCGGGAGAGCCTGCCGGAGGACTACGCAATGGTCTTCGAGTTCGAGGATCCGCCGTGGTGGACGCCGGGCGTCCTGGCCCACCTCCGGTCAATTCACATGCTGTTCGTGAAGGTGCCGCTCGACGTGCTCTGGATCCGCGAGGGACGAGTCACACAGGTTTCGACCCTGTCGCCGTGGACCGGTCTTGGCCTCGCCCGAGCCGATACCATCGTGGAACTGCCTGCTGGCGCAGCGGCGGCGGTCGAACCCGGCGATTCGGTCCACGTCGAGCCAGAGGAGTGATGGATGGAGGCCCCGGTGGATCGCCCGACGCCGAACCCAACAGATTAATCCCCACAGACCGCAACTCCTCTGATACATATGTCGGACCACGACATGGAGGATAGAGGAAGTCGCCACACGGCGGCTGGCCGTGAAATTCTCCGGCAAGCCTGACACAGAGGACGAAAACGTGAGTGGCCAGACGCTGTTCGGCGATCATCCCGCGACGCGGGAGCTCGCCGCTGTCGACGAGGTACAGATTTTTGACACGACGCTGCGCGATGGTGAGCAAGCGCCGGGTGTCTCCCTGACGCCCGAAGAGAAAGCGAGGATCGCCAGACACCTCGACCGCGCCGACGTCGACGTGATCGAAGCCGGCAGCGCCTGTACTGGCTCCGGCGAGCGAGAAACGATCTCGAGGGTTACGTCGCTGGATCTGGACGCGACGGTGACGAGTTTCTGTCGCGGGATCAAGAACGACGTCGACCTCGCGCTGGACTGTGACGTCGACGGCGTGGACATCGTCGTCCCCGCGAGTGATCGCCACGTCGAGTCGAAGGTCGGCACGTCCCGCGAGGAGAACCTCGCGGCGACGGTCGACCTCGTCGAATACGCGAAGGACCACGGCCTGTGGGTCGAGGTCATTGGCGAGGACGGCTCGCGCGCTGACCTCGATTACCTCGAGGAACTGCTCGGGGCGTCGATCGACGCCGGCGCCGACCGGATTTGCTGGGCCGACACCGTCGGCCACGCGACGCCGGATGGAGCGCTCGACGCGGTCTCCCGCCTTTCGAAGTTGGGGCCAACGAGTGCACACACCCACGACGACCTCGGTCTGGCCGTCACGAACGCGCTGGTGGCAATCGCGGCCGGCGCTGACATGGTCCACGGGACGATCAACGGCATCGGCGAACGGGCCGGCAACGTCGCCCTCGAAGAGGTCGCGATCGCGCTCGATCACGGATACGACGTTCGGACGCTGAACCTCACCGAGGTGTACGACCTCGCGGAACTCGTCGCCAACCTCACCGGGATGCCGCTGCCGCCGAACAAGGCTGTCGTCGGCGCCAACGCCTTCACCCACGAATCGGGGATCCACACCGACGGTACCCTGAAGGACGATGCGATGTACGAACCCTACCCGCCGGAGAAGGTGGGCCGGGAACGCCGTCTCGCGCTCGGCAAGCACGCCGGCCGTGCCGGCGTCGCCGCCGCACTGGACGAACACGACGTGGACGTCACCGACGAGCAACTCGGCACGATCGTCCAGCGCGTGAAAGACCTCGGCGACCGCGGCAAGCGCGTCACCGACGCCGATCTGCTCACCATCGCTGAGGACGTCAAGGGCCAGGAACGCGAACGCAACGTCGAAGTGCTCGACATGACGACCGTCGCTGGCGTCTCCTCGCCGACGGCGAGTGTCACCCTTCGCGTGGGCGATGAGGAACGCTCCGAGGCGGCGATCGGCTCCGGCCCAGTCGACGCGGCGATCAACGCGGTCCAGGCCGCACTTGGCCACTCCTTCGACGCCCGCCTGGATTCGTATCACGTCGATGCGATCACCGGTGGCACCGACGCCATCGTGACCGTCGAAGTCGAAATGTCGCGTGGCGACCGCACCGTCGCCGTCACGGCGAGTGATTCCGACATCACGCGGGCCTCCGTGTCCGCGATGGTGGACGCGATCGATCGCCTGATCGCCAACGAAGACGGCCGCGTGCTCGCCGACGACTGACTGTCCTCCCTCGCCCCGTTTTGACGGTCGCCCCAAACGGTACGATCAGCTTACCGTGGGCGAGCGGACGCAGCGTCGAGCGGACCCATACCACCAGGCTGAGGGAGCGAGAGGGCAGGACTTCGGAGAAGGGTGAGCAGTATCGGTGCCGGACCTCGCTGGTCGGTATCGAAGCGTGAGCGGCCACTGCACCGCTAGTGTTGCTGGACTGGGAAGGAGAGTTCGACGGTGGCCTTGTACTCCTCGAACTGCCCGTCGTCACCGACGCTGGCCGTCCATGATTGGACTTTCACGCCGTGGATGTTGTCGATCGTCTGGCTGGCCTCTCGATACGCTTCCTCGGCGGCGTGCTGCCAGGATTCACTGGACGTGCCCATCACGCGGATGATTTTGACGGCTGTCATAGCGACTGGCGGTTCGGGCACCGTCCGCTTGGTAATGGGTCGATTTCTCTCCCGCGACCACACCGAGTCGGTGATCGGGCGTCTGGATCCATTCACGGGATGGCATCCAAACGCCACTCCTCGGATCGACGGCCGCGACCGAACACTCGATCACTCGCTGCAGTTCGTCTCTCCGGTGTCGTCCGCGCCGATCTGCCCGACCGTGAGTCGAAGGAATCCACCGGCGAAACATTTCGTCGTGCAGGAACTGGCGCGAGCCGCGAGTGCGTCTTCTGCCTGGCGAACGCGCGCGTCGTGGTGGGCCGCCGCGCCGGCCGCCCGCGCTCCACTGGGTGAACTCACACGAACGAGGGCCCGGTAGAGCGCGTTGGCTGGCCCCGCGAATCGGCGCTCGCTCGCGTGGAAGTGTAACAGCCCGACGCTACCGCCGGGGCCGACCAGGTCACACCACTCCGCGACGACGGCGTCGGGTTCCGCGAGGAGGCCGACTACGAAGGTGCCCAGGATCACGTCGAGGTCGCCGGAAAGCGGTGGTCGCGTCGCGTCCGCCTGTACCAGTCCACCCGACTCGCGACCGACCGTCCGTGCGCGCTGGAGCATTTCTGCAGTGAGATCGAGGCCAAGGACGCGGCCGCCGGGACCGACCTGCTCGCGCAAATATGGGAGATTCGCCCCGGTGCCACAGCCCATCTCGACCACCGTGTCGCCCGGACCAAGCCGCAGGGATTCGGCGGTAGGGCGACGCCATGACGACGCCGGTGGCGCGGTCGCCAGTCGGTCGTAGACGGCCGACCACCGGCCGTAGAAAGATCGAACGACTGCATCGGTGTCCGTCATCGTCTGAGAGTCTGGAGCGTGAGCGGTTGACGGTGACGACTGGTGATCACGGATGCGGGTGCCAAAGACTACGGGCCGGAGCCTGTTTTGCGTTTGGCCCTGGCGGACGGCATGGACAGGCCGCCCGACTCAGACCAGATCCTGAACCATGCCCGCGACAGCGGGCGCATCGGGGCCGAGGAGATAGACGATGGGCTCGATGCCGAACCCACCGGACTGGTAGAGCACGTCGACCGTCCCCGCCGACTCGATTGCGGCGGCGATCGCCGGTTCGAGGTCCGATTCAGGATCGAACGACGCGACGGTGTACCCCGCGGCGTCCAGCGAGTCAAGCACGTCCTCGTCATAGCGGACGTTGAGGATGGCCTGTGCGTCGTGCCCGGCCGTCCGAGCAGCAAGCAGGACGCTCGCCACGTGCTCGCTGACGCCGAACTCCGGTTCAGCGGGGATCGTCGCCCGGCCCTTCACGTCGAGAATCCGGCCGGGCACGGCGGCGACGTCTTCGATCGATTGGCCACCGGGCGTCGTCTGTGCGAGATTCGAGCCGACGGCCGGGATCAGGCCGGCGAACCCACTCGTGTTTTCGAGGGTGCGCAGGCCACGGCGGAGCGCTGACAGCGTCTTCTCTGCGGTCCGGAGTTCGCTGTCCGGATCGTGGATCGCGAAGTCCCGATCGTAGTCACTGAGTGCCGGCACCGCGGCTTCGTGGAGTTTCGCGAGCGTCCCGCCGCGTTCGAGTTTGCGGATGAGGATTTCCGTTTCGACGAGGGCCTGGATCGGCGTCACGTCTCCGCTGGCGAGCCCAGCCGCGAGTCCATCGACGTGCTCGGCCAGCCGTTCGTCCTCGAGGAGCGCGGCGTTGGTGTCGACGTCGCCGTGGACGTACTTCGAGACGGCACTCTGGCTGATTCCTAGCAACTCCGCGACTTCAGACTGGGTGAGCCCCCGCTCGCGCAGGGCCTCCGCCAGCATGGAGCGAAACGTTGGCAGGAAGTCGTCGACGACGATTTCCTCGATGAAGCGCATCTATGCTGCTCCGCGTGTCGGTCGCTCCCGGCTCTCTGGTCGATGCGTGTCGCGGCTTTCAGCCTGCCGCTGGGTGGCGCTTGCGTCTCTCATTGATCGCCTCCGAACTCCCGATCCCCCTGGATCTTCGAGGCCTGAGGGCCACGCTGGTCCTGGTACTTCGACCCGCGTTCTTCGCCGTACGGACGCTCGGCCGGCGTTTTCAGCTCAGTGAAGGTGAGCTGGGAGATTCGCATCCCGGGAGTGAGGGCCACAGGTGCGGTGCCGAGATTCGAGAGTTCGAGCGTGATCTGGCCCTTGTAGCCCGGATCACAGAGGCCCGCGGTCGCGTGAACCACGATCGCCAGCCGACCGAGCGAGGACCGTCCCTCGACGTGTGCGATCAGGTCGTCAGGAATCTCGACCCGTTCGTGGGTCGTCCCGAGCACGAAATCGCCGGGGTGGAGGATGTACTCGCCATCTTCCTCGACGACGGTACTCTCAGTGTACTCATCGGTTTCACCCTCACTATTGGGATGAATACACGGGATGTTGGCGTGCTGGAACTCGAGGAATTCCCGGCCCAGCCGCAGATCGATGCTCGCGGGCTGGACCTGGATGTCGGGATCGGAGAGGGGCTCGACGACGAGGTCGCCCTCGTCGAGGCGCCGCAGAATGTCCGCGTCCGAGAGGATCATACCCACCCTGGCGAGCGGCGGCGACGAAAGCGTTCCGCTCTCATCGACCGGCGGGACGGTCAGTCTGCATCGTGCTGGAGCTCAAACGGACCCGATGCCATTCGCGCCAGGATCACGGAAGGTGGTGATCGATCGTCACTAGCGGCCCCCGGATCACAAGGAGCCAAAGCGTCAATCGGTCGATATCGCCACGATTTGACCGATCCCAACGTCTTTGCGTTGCTCGTCGCCATACTCGTCCATCATGGCTTCCAGCCCACCCTTTGTCGATCCGGACGCAAAGACCGTCGACTTCCGCCAGCTACTCCACGAGTCGGTCCCGCTGTTCGTGCTCGTTGGACTCGTCGGCGTCCTCACCTGGCTGCCGCTGTTCGTCGGGGGCGGTCTGGGCGCAACACCGCTGTTGTTTACACTGGTCAGACAGCTCCTGCTGGCCGTCGGTAGCGCGCTCGTGTTGCTCTACGTAATCGCTCGGGGGATTCAGCTTGCAGGGGTCTGACGCCGGGTGAGAACCGGCCAATATGCAGGAATGGGGCAAGCATAAACCAGCCCACCCCCAGGACCACCTATGAAGCAGGCCATCGTCGCCCGGACGGACATCGGTATGGGAACGGGGAAACTCGCCGCCCAGGTGGCACACGCCTCCCTGATGGCCTACGAGGACGCCGATCGCTCGATGCAGTCCGAGTGGAAAGGGCAGGGCCAGAAGAAGGTCGTGCTCAAGGCGTCCAGCGAGTCCGAGCTATTCGAACTCGCTGATCGCGCCGAGCGAGAGGGGCTCCCCAACGCGATCGTCCGTGACGCCGGGCACACGCAACTCGATCCCGGCACCGTGTCCGCGCTCGGCATCGGACCGGCGGCGGACGACCGGATCGACGCCGTGACAGGGGACCTCTCCCTCTATTAACCGATCCGATCGGACGGAAAATCGAGGACTGCACCTGGTTACCGCAAGTGAGGGGTTTAAATACCTCTCTCCCTAACCCAGGGTGAACAACAACCAACGATACCAGAATGCAAGGACAAAACCAACAGCAGGCCTACGACCGCGGGATCACGATTTTCTCCCCGGATGGACGCCTCTACCAGGTCGAGTACGCGCGAGAAGCCGTCAAACGCGGGACTGCCAGCGTCGGCGTTCGAACCGCCGACGGCGTCGTTCTCGTGGCCGACCGGTCGGCTCGATCACCGCTCATGGAAGAGGACAGCATCGAGAAGCTGCACACGGTCGACGACCACGTCGGCGTGGCCAGCGCCGGTCACGTGGCCGACGCCAGGAAACTCGTCGACATCGCTCGGCGGTACGCCCAGCGCAACCAGTTGCGCTACGACGAACCGGTCGGCGTCGAATCTCTGACCAAAGAGGTCACCGACGCGATCCAGGAATACACCCAGACCGGCGGCGCACGACCGTTCGGCGTTGCCCTCCTCTTCGCCGGTATCGAGGACGGCGAACCCCGCCTCTTCGAGACGGATCCCTCGGGGACGCCCTCGGAGTGGCAGGCCACTGCGATCGGCAACGGTCGCGAGCAGATCATGACCCACCTCGAAGACGAGTACAGCGAGGACCTGACCCTCGGCGACGGCATCGCGCTGGCACTGTCCGCGCTGGCTGCGGCCAGCGAGGACGCGCTCGACGCGGTGAACGTCGACGTGGCAACGGCGGACGCCGAAAGCGGCGTGTTCCGAAAACTCGACCGCGAGGAAATTCAGGACTACGTCGAAGACCTCGACGTGGACGCGGAGGAAACCGATGAGTGATCCATTCGATCCGGGACGCCGAGACGTCTCGGACCCATACGCGCCGGAAGTCGCACCGTTCCAGCACACCGAGGGCACCGACGCCAGCGGGCAGGCCGCCAACGATTCGGACGTCGTGACCAAAACCGGCACGACGACCGTCGGTATCACGACCGAGGACGGGGTCGTCATCGCGACCGACCGTCGTGCCTCCCTGGGTGGCCGTTTCGTGTCGAACAAGAACGTCGTGAAGGTGGAGCAGGTCCACCCCACGGCCGCGCTGACGCTGGTCGGCAGCGTCGGTGGCGCACAGTCGTTCATCCGTTCGCTGCGCGCTGAGGTCGATCTCAACGATGCTCGCGAGGGTGAGCCCATGAGCATCCACGCGCTCGCCACGCTCGCGGGCAACTTCGCTCGCGGCGGCCCATTCTTCGCGATTCACCCGATCCTGGGTGGCGTCGACGAGGATGGCAGCCACGTGTACACGATCGACCCGGCTGGCGGTGTCATCTCCGACGACTACGCGGTTACCGGCTCGGGGATGCAACTGGCCTACGGTGCCATCGAGGGCTCCTACGACGAGTCGATGAGCATCGAAGAGGCACAGGACCTCGCCGCTCGCGCGATCAATTCCGCGACCGAGCGCGACACTGGCTCCGGCAACGGGCTCGTCTTCGCGACGGTCACTGACGAGGGCGTCGACGTCGAGGAGTTCGACGACGTCAACGAAGTGTTGAACTAACTGCGGGCGCTCTCCGCTTCCCGTTCCATTTTTTCTTGCTTCCTCGTCGAGATTCAGGATATCCCATCGCCACCGTTCGGTAGCCCTTTGCCGAGTGGCCGCCTCTAATCCAACAGTTCCGTGCGCGACGCCCACCCACTCGAACAGGCCGTCGGAATGCAGTACTACGTGAGTGATGCCGATGGCCTGGGTGGCCGGCTTCGAACGTCGCCGGCCGACTTCCGGGTCCGCGAACTCGAATCATTCGCCGTCGTGCCAGTGGATGCCGATCCCGGCGGCTATCAGCACGTCGTGCTTCGAGTCACCCTCGATAACGTCGAGACGAATGCCTTTGCCGGCGCCCTTTCCGACAGGCTCGGCATCTCCCGTGAGCGGGTCTCCTGGGCCGGGACGAAGGACAAACGCGCGATCACGACGCAGTTGTTTTCCGTCGATGGCATCGATCCCGTGGACGTTCCGGACGTTCCTGGCGCGGAGATTGAGGTGATCGGTCGCGCCGGTCGGCCCGTGCTTTTTGGCGACCTCGCTGGCAACGCCTTCGAGATCACAGTTCGCGAGATTCCCGTCGCGGAGCCGGCCGCGACCGCCCTGGATATTAGCGACGCGCTGGGCGAGTTTGCCGGCACAAGCGCGGCCGGCGACACGATCGCTGTGCCGAACTACTTCGGCCAGCAGCGATTCGGCAGCCGTCGCCCAGTGACCCACGAGGTCGGCCTGGCGATCGCACGCGGTGACTGGGAGGGGGCCGTGCTCGCGTACGTCGGAAATCCCCATGACCGCGAACCCGAGGCCACGCAGGCGGCCCGCGAGTACGTCGAGGAAACGCGGGACTGGGCGGGCGCCATCGAGAGATTCCCGCGAGCGCTCGGCTACGAGCGCGCGATGTGTCAGCGCCTGGCCGAGAACGGTGGGGTGGAGCCGACCGACTACCGCGAGGCGCTGGAGACGTTGCCGAGCAACCTCCAGTCCCTGATGGTCAACGCCGCGCAGTCGTATCTGTTCAACTTGATACTCTCCGAGCGACTCGAACGCGGCCTCCCATTCGACAGACCAGTCCCTGGTGATGTCGTCTGTTTCCGCGATTCGGACGCTCCCGACGACCTCGCGCTCCCCGATACGGACCGCCTCCAGCGCGTCACGAGCGAGCGGGTGGCGACCGTCGAGCGTCACTGTGAGCGCGGGCGGGCCTTCGTCACCGCACCACTGGTCGGGACCGAGACGGAACTCGCCGATGGCGAGCCTGGTGAGATCGAACGATCCGTCCTCGAATCCATCGACATCGAGCAATCCGCGTTCGATCTGCCGGGTGCCTTCGACTCGACCGGGACGCGACGCGCGATCCAGGTTCGAACGAATCTGACCATCGAGGAAGTGGCCGCGGATGCACTCGCCATCGACTTCTCACTCCCGAAGGGAAGCTACGCGACCGTCCTCCTGCGAGAGTACCTGAAAACCGATCCGGAAGCACTCTCTTGAATATCCTCCTGCGCTGCTCGTCTGGTAGCGTGTCAAAGAACCGGTTCCATCCCCTCGTCACTGTCGATTAAATGACCGATTCAACTACTGAGTAAAGCAAATTGGAGATTCAGGAGCCGCCACAACCGAGACGCGTTGAAAGCCCCGCGGCGCTGGGCTCGGGCGGCTCGCTGCGCGCTTCGGCTCGCTTCGCTCACCTCCAGTGCTTACATCGCCGTCCTTCGCCCACCGCCG
>Ga0207733_100973_pt1 | contig 10342 bp, 10 predicted proteins | sample A23P3SouthBayCA_FD_187735 | JGI IMG/M metagenome (GOLD analysis project Ga0207733, IMG submission 187735) | Aerobic enrichment media microbial communities from Eden Landing Ponds, California, USA - A23 P3 (SPAdes) | ecosystem: Environmental > Aquatic > Marine > Unclassified | place: Emeryville... | reverse complement strand
TCACCGTGCCGCCGAACTCGATGTCCTGCTTCGGGACGGTGCTGCCGCCCTCGATGGCGAGTATCTCGCGAATCGCCGCCTCGTGTTCCTCCATCAGTTCTCCCACACGGCGGACGATTCGGGCCCGCTCCTGGGGTGGCGTCTCGGCCCAGTCCACCTGCGCCGCCGTGGCTGCCTCGTAGGCGTCGTCGACGTCCTCGACTGACGCCGCAGGAACCTCCGTGATGTGCTCTCGGGTCGCCGGGTTCTCGACCTCGATGCGCTCACGCTCCTCGACACGACGCCACTCCCCGCCGACGTACTGGCGGTCCCAGTCGGCGTCGATCGATATCTCTGGCCCACGGACGGTTGGCTCTTGTCGACTCATCGGATACCGAGTGGAACTGCTGTCGGCGCTGATAAAAATCTATCGCCCCCGGGGGTGCGCCTCGATCACCGATTGGTATATTACACACATCCGTCAATGACGAGTATGGAGGTACTCCACAGCGCCCTGTGGGTGTCGGACCTCGAACGGACGCTGTCGTTCTACGTCGACACCCTGGGACTCGAGAAGACACACGAGTTCGAGAGCGGCGACGGCGCGACGAACGTGTACGTGGCGGGTGAGAACGGGACCGAGATTCAGTTCAAGTACGACCCCGACCGCGACCCGCCGTCGACGGGTGGGTTCGACCACATTGCCCTCTCCGTGCCGGATACCGACGCTGCGGTCGAGCGACTCGTGGAGAACGGTCCGTGTACGCTCCGTCGGGGACCGCTGGACTCCGATGCGGTGAACGCCCGCATCGCGTTCATCGAGGACCCCGAGGGGTACGGCATCGAACTGATAGAAGACCACGACTGAATCGGTCCGCCGACGAAGCCGACTCCTCGTTGGCGACGGCTACACGGCCAGCAGTGGATGGCGTCAGTCGTCGTCCTGTGAGGCCTCGGCGGCCGCGCTCCCCTCCTCGGCCATCCGGGCGGCCACGTCCGTGATCATGTCCTCCTGGCCGCCGACGACGCCCATCTCACCCAGTTCGACGAGTACGTCCCGGGGGTCAAGGCCGAATTCGTCGCTGACGCGGCGGGCGTGCCGGAGGAACGACGAGTAGACGCCAGCGTAGCCGAGCACCAGTGAGTCGTTGTCCAGTTCCGGCATCGTCTCCTCGTCCAGCATCGGAAGGAGCGCTTCCTCGGCCGCGTCCATGGTCCCGAAGAAGTCCGGGTTGACGTCGTAGCCGGCCTTCATCAGCGTTCCCACGAGCACCTCTAGCTGCGCGTTACCCGAGCCGGCGCCCAGGCCTCGGAGGCAGCCGTCGACGGTGACCGCGCCCGCGTCGACGGCGGCCAGCGTGTTCCCGATGGCGAGGCCGAGGTTGTTGTGTGCGTGGAAGCCGACGTCGATGGAGAGCTCGTCGACGAGCAGCTCGACCCGCTCACGGGCGTCACTGGGGAGCATCGCTCCCGCGGAGTCCATGACGTAGACCGCGTCGGCGCCGTACTCCTCCATCAGCCGGGCCTGTTCGAGGACCTTCTCCGGCGGCTCCATGTGCGAGAGCATCAACAGTCCGTTGGCCTCGAGTCCCAGCTCGTCGACGTACTCGAAGTGCTCCTGTGAGATGTCCGCCTCCGTGACGTGGGTGGCGATGCGGCAGATGTCGGCTCCCTTGCTGGCCGCGAGTTCGAGCTCCTCGACGGTGCCGATGCCGGGCAGCAGGAGGACCGAAAGCTCGGTGTCGGTGAGCGCCGGGGCGACCGCCTCGAGGTACTCCTCGGTGTCGGCAGCCGCGAAGCCGTAGTTGATGGATGACCCACCCATGCCGTCCCCATGGGACATCTCCACGACGTCCATCTCGGCCTCGTCCAGCGCGCCGGCGACGTCGGCCATCTGCTCGGGTGTGAACTGGTGGTCGACGGCGTGCATCCCGTCGCGCAGGGTCATGTCGACCAGCCGGAGGTCCGCGTCCGTCATCAGTCGTCACCCCCGAGGGCACCGGCGGCGGACGGTTGTGCGGCGATGCGTTCGGCGGCTCCGAGTGCTGCGCTCGTCATGATGTCGAGGTTCCCGGCGTACGGTGGGAGGTGCTGGCCCTCGCCCTCCACCTCGATCATCGTGGTAACGATGACGTCCCCGTCGAGGTCGAACCCGACTTCGTCCTGACCCTTGACGGTGGGGTCGAGCGTCACCTCGTAGCCCGGGACGTAGGACTGGATCTCGGACTCCATGTCGTAGATTGAGTCCCGGACCTCGGCGATGTCGACCGTGTCGGGGACCATGGCGTAGATGGTGTTGCGCATCATGATCGGCGGCTCGGCCGGGTTGAGGACGATGATGGCCTTGCCCTCGTCGGCGCCCCCGACAGCCTCCATGCCGGCGGACGTCGTCTGGGTGAACTCGTCGATGTTGTGGCGTGTCCCGGGCCCAGCGGACTTCGAGGCGATCGTCGACACCATCTCCGCGTACCCGACGTCGATGACGCGGTCGACCGCGTGGATCATCGGGATGGTCGCCTGCCCGCCGCAGGTCACCATGTTGATGTTGTCCTCGCTGTGGACCACGTCGTCGAGGTTGACCACCGGGACGGTGTACGGACCGACGGCGGCAGGGGTGAGGTCGATGGCGAACAGCCCGAGGTCCCGATACACCGGCGCGTTCTGCGAGTGGACCTTCGCGCTCGTCGCCTCGAAGACCACGTCGAACTCGTCTGCGTGTTCTCGAACACTGTCGATGCCCTCGGTCCCGACGTCGACACCTTCGTCGACGGCGGCCTGGAGTCCCTCCGATTCTTCGACCGGGAAGATCCCGATCATCCGCTCTAGCTCGACTGCGTCACCACGGGCGAGTATCTTGTACATCAGGTCGGTCCCGATGTTACCTGGCCCTACAATTGCAGCTTTCACCGTCATATTGACCAGAGATTGACTCCCAGATATTAAAACTGCCGCTCGTCGGAATACTGGTTCTGCAAAATTCAGATACCTGCACGTGGGCGCATGCTCAATCCGATGGCTGTCGAAGGACAGGAGTCGGAGTGAGCGATGGTTCAAGTTCGTTTTCAAATACTAAACGTCTGTTCTGCGCTGGATGCGCTACCGGTCTCCCCTCCGTCTCCACAGGGGGCGAGCCAGGGTTCTCTCACGGACCGGCGTTCTGAAACCGAAAACAAACTATTTGCCGGTGGCCTCTGGAGACGGGAGTATGAACGAAGGAACGAATCACCCGGTCAAAACGACCGAGAAATCGCTGGAGCTGGTCTCGAAACTCCGGGACCTGGATGGGGCCCGCATCCACGAGCTCACCGACGAACTGGACATGACGAAGGGGGCGATCCACAACCACCTCAGTACCCTCCGTCAACACGGCTTCGTCCAGCAGGAGGGGAACGTCTACCACCTGACCCTCCAGTTTCTCACGCTCGGTGGCTACGTCCGGGACAACATCCCCCTCTACCAGACGGGGCGGCCCAAGGCCATCCAGTTGGCCGACGACACGGGGATGCTGGTCAATCTGGCGACGGAGGAGAACGGGAAGGGCGTCTACCTCTACCAGGCTCGAGGGGAGTACGCGGTCAACCTCGACACCCACGTGGGCTACCGAATCCGGCTTCACAACATCGCGGTCGGGAAGGCCATCCTGGCGAACCTGCCCAGAGAGCGCATCGACGAGATAGTGGACACCTGGGGGCTCCCGGGGGCGACGGAGAACACGATCACCGAGAAGGAGGCGCTGCTAGAGGAACTGGAGACGGTGCGTGAGCGCGGGTACGCGATTGACGACGAGGAACGGACCAGGGGGCTGGCCTGTATCGGCGCCCCCGTTCAGGTGGACGACCAGGTGCTCGGTGCCATCAGCGTCTCGGCACCGACCAGACGGCTCGGCGATGGAAACTTCGACGGGGAGATTACCGGAAAGGTTGTCAGCACTGCGAACGAGATCGAACTCGACCTGAAGTACAATTGACGCCTCCACAGTCCGGTACTGTCTGCCTCCTGGGGCCAGGAACGGTGGAGTGAACGACGGGTACTGGTGGGTCGTAGCTATCGAGATCGGCGTCTCTCATCCTCCGACAACGCAGATACTGTTTGTGATTATCAAACTTCCTGTCTCAGGGGTATCTTCCCGACGTTTTGCCGCATGGTGTCTGGTGCTGCCGCACTGGTTGGTGTACCGGCGTACTCTCCTGTGCGGGGAGATGGATGTGGGTGACGTCCCTGGATAGCTCCAGGGCTGTCTCTCCGCGAACCGATGGGACAGTTGAGCGACGCGGCTACCTTGTCATGCCATCTCACTTCAATGAGTCCCCTGGATTGCTGGAGGGACACGACCGGGTCCGGTGTCGTTCTAACCTGGTCTTGTAACAATAGTATGTTTGTTATTGCTCTCGCTCCCTCTCCTGCGATTCCGTCTTGTGTCTCGACCGCTTAGGTATAACAGCAGTACAGATGTTATACACTCGGCGCCGGAGGTAGGTGGCGTGCAGTCTCAGTAGCAGCCACGGCTGTCCGTCGGAACGACGGAAAATGGCAGAAGGGCGGTGGAATCAGCAGTCAACAGTCGGTCGTATTCGCCGTTTGAGATATACGAACAGCCGATTCCGTCGAGATAATCGATGAAACGGGGTTGAACGGCGATACGTTGCTTCGGCATCCGGATTTCTGACTCAGTAGTTGTATATGTGTCATTCTTGGCCAAAAAGTCCCACGTTTGCGCGTTCGGGAGCCCGTCGCGTCGTGTGGGACGAACGCTTATACTACATCGGTCGTACGTGGGACCATGACTGAGGAACACACGCCCCGAACGATCAAGGCGGTGGAACGCGCTTCTACGATCATCCATCTCCTCGAGGACGAGGGGAAGATGACCCTCACCGAGATCGCGAACGAACTCGATGTCTCCAAGAGTACTGTTCACACATATCTAAGGACGCTCTCGCAGGAGGGGTTCCTCGCGCGGACCAGCGACACGTACCGGCTGAGTCTGCGACATCTCAGCCTCTCAGAGCGCGTGAAGAACCGCATCTCCATCTACGACGACATGAAACACGAGGTCGACGCGCTGGCGGAGAAGACGGACGAGCGGGCCCAGTTCGCGAAGTTAGAGGAGGATATGGTGGTCTTCATCTACCGGGCGATGAGCGAGAACGCGATTCCGACCACGCTCTCGCTCGGAGAGTACGTCTACCCCCACAGCGTGGCAGCCGGCAAGGCGATGATCGCCTATCTCCCCGACCACCGGGTCAACGAGATCGTCGAACGGAACGGGTTGCCCAAGCAGACCGAGAATACGGTCACCGACCTGGACGAACTCAAGCGCCGCCTCGACAAAGTCCGGGAACGGGGATACGCCTTCAGCGACGGAGAGCGACTTCGTGGCGTTCGATGCATCGGAACGCCCATCCGCGACGATTCCGGTCGAGTCCTCGGTGCTATCAGCGTCTCGGGACCGGCCCGGCGGATGACGGACGAGCGCATCGACACCGAACTGGAGGACATGCTGCTCGAGTCAGCAAACGTCATCGAGGTCAATGTGAAGCTCTCCTGACCCCGGTTCGGCCGCGCCAACGGCTCACCGTCGACATCGACCTCCCGATAGCTGCCTCATGTGTGACTCGTTCACAGGGTGTGTTTTCAGTTGCTAAACTTCGTGGTCGATGGTCGTCGGCCGGTTATCGAACGTACTGTCCCCGAAACCGTTGATATCGGTCCGTTCGGGCCGCCGAGCAGCAGTAAAATCAGGTACCGGCAAAATCTTTATTACGACCGTTCAAGTGAGTCCTCGTATGGGTATCGCAACCCTAGCGCACGCAGAGCTGTACTGTCCGGACCTGGAAGCGTCCCTCGAGCACTTCCGGGACACGATGGGAATGTACGTCAGCCACGAGGAGGACGACGCGTACTACCTGGCGGCCTACGGTGACTGGCAGGACTACACCCTCATCCTCCGCGAGGGGGAGGACTGGGGCTGTCGCCACGTGGCCTGGATGCTGGAGGACGAGGACGACTTCGAGGAGTTCGAACGACGGATCGAGGAGTCGGGCTACGACACCGAGTGGGTGGAAGAAAGCGACGAGCCCGGTCAGGGGAGCGCGCTCCGGTTCGACTACCCGGGCGACGCTCCCGAGTACTTCGAGCTCGTCTACGACATCGACCGGGGGTTCGACACGGTCGCCGAGGAGGACCGTTCCCGCCTGAAGAACCAGCCCCGGAAGAAGCCCGAACGTGGCGCCGGCCTTCGCCGCATCGACCACGTCAACTTCAACGTGCCCAACGTCGCCGAGTGTACGGAGTGGTTCCAGGATGTCCTTGGCTTCAAGCTTCGGGAGGAGGGGATCGACCCCGAGGGTAACCAGGCCGGCACCTGGCTGAGCGTCTCGCCGCTCGTCCACGAGATCGCGTTCGTGCGGGCTCCCCCGGACGCGAACGTCAATGGGAAGATCGACCACGTCGCGTACTACATGGACGGTGGACAGGCGGGTGAACTCGAGCGAGCTGCCGACCTGCTCCGGGAGCGCGGCATCGAGATGGTCGGTGGACCCGCCCGGCACGGCATCAGTCAGGCCCACTTCAACTACTACCTCGAGCCGTCGGGGAACAAGGTCGAGATCTTCGCGGGTGGCTACCTCATCTTCGACCCCGACTGGGAGCCCATCACGTGGACCCCCGAGGACGGCTCGGACGGGTTCGTCTGGTGGGGCGGCAAGGCCGGGTCGCACGCCCGCCGCCAGTACGACTACATCCCGACCGACGAGACCGACTGGAGCGACCAGGGTGGCGAGCACCTCCACTGCCGTCCCCTCCGGGAACGCCACCAGAAGCAGGAACCGGAGCCAGCGGAGGCCGACGACTGATCCAGCAGCCAGACGCCGGGCTGGCGCGTCGTTCGGACCGGTCGACCCCGGTATCATCGCTGGGTACCTCCGTCTTTCCCGCTCGGCTACCGCACAGCCGCGGGGGTTCTGCCCGAGAACAGCCGGCGAGAGCCCTGTTTCATACCAGATACCCTTCATCCACCGGTAAATATATGTAAGGCGATTGTGATAGGGTGAGTTGTATTCCCATGGCAGAGTTTCCACTGCTCGTCCGGTTCAGAGAAGACGACTATCCGACGCTCGTCCCCGTCGATTCCGAGGATACGGTGACGGAGGCGGCGGAGAAGATCTCCCACGTCGTCGACAGCAGAGTCCGTATCGACCACGAGCGTCCCCTCGAGGTCGTCTACGAGGGTCGGGTCGTCGACGGTGACGCGACAGTTGCCGAGTCCTTCGAGCCCGTAGACTACATCGAGATCCAGTACGAGGGCGAGGAGATCCCCGAGGGATTCGGCGAATCGCACCCCGCGTGGAACGACCAGAGTGCGCTCGAGGCCCACCCCGAGCACGCGAAACCCCAGTGAACAATGTCCGACGCAGCCAACGAAGCCGGTGGCGAGAAGCACTACGTCTGTGACGACCACGACCTCTGGGCCGACGAGATGACGTTCTTCGAGGTGGACCAGCGGAAGGTGATGGTCTGGCGGGATCTCGAGGAGGAGGTCCACGCGTACAACGCTACCTGTCCACACCAGGACCGCGACCTGGAAGAGACCGGGAAGCGACAGTGTGTCTGTGGCCCCCACGACGACACGACAACCCTCACGTGCTCAGCCCACAGCTGGGAGTTCGACCTGGAGTCCGGGGAGGGACTCAACCCGACCGGGACCCATCTGAACGAGTACGAGACGGGTATCGAGGATGGACAGATCTACGTGGTCGTCCCGGAGGGGAGCTGACGATGAAGGTCGGCCCCGTCCTCCGGAACAACCGCGAGACCGAAGCCATCGTCGAGGCCATCAAGCAGGACACCGAGGGCCACGTCGAGGTCACCGACCGGCGCGCGTACCTCCGCGTGGAGGCCGAGGACCACTGTGTCGTCACCAGGCAGACCCTCGACGAGATTCTAGGGAAGGGGGCCATCGAGGTCCCCGGCGGTATCGAGGAGAACCTGTCCTCGTTCAAGGGCTACATCAAGCCCCAGTCGGACAAGGTCGAGTTCGTGAGCGACATCAAGGATACCCACACGCAGGACTGAGACCCAATGAGCAAGGAATACCCGATGAAGGACAAGGCGAACACGTACCGCACCTACAGCACCTGGACCCAGCGACGGGTCCCGACCACCTACGACGTGGCCACCCACCGGACGAACTACGATATCGGGGAACGCTACGACGGCGTGGTTCCCCGACTGGCCACCTCACCGGACCTGCCACTCCCGAAGTGGTATCGGAAGTATCGAGAGGGGAGTGTCGTCCAGGGAGAGTATCCCGACGACTTCGACGACTGGCGGGACCCCCGCGAGCTCACCTACGAGAAGTACAACAAGCTCATGGACCAGCGGGAGCGGACCATCGAGACGCTCTACGAGCAGGCCGAGGTGCTCGAACGGGAGACCGAGCGGAGCGACGACCCGTGGCTCGAGTTCCAGCACCGGGCCTTCCTCCCGCTGCGCTACCCGTTCCACGGGCTGCAGATGCTCGCGTCGTACCTGACGATGGTCGGCCCGTCGAGCACCATCACCAGCGCGACCACGCTCCAGGCGACCGACGAGATCCGACGGCAGGAGCGACTCGCCCGGCGGGCGACACAGCTCCAGAAGGAGTTCCCGGACCGTGGGTTCGCGGAGACGGAGGGGGATGTCTGGGAGGAAGACGAGATGTGGCAGCCCCTCCGGAAGGTCACCGAGCAACTCCTCGTGGAGTACGACTGGGGGCGGTCCTTCATCGGGACGAACCTCGTGTTGAAGCCGCTGCTGGACGAGCTCGTGCTGGCGCAGTACTCGGACCTGTTCAACAAGAACGACTCCGAGCTCTACGCGCAGGTTCTGGACAACTTCTACCTCGACGCCGACCGCCACATGGAGGTGGGTGTCTCGCTCGCGGACTACATCATCGACATCGACGAGGCGAACCGCGAGGTCGTCCAGGACGTCATCGACGAGTACTATCCCGCGGCTCACGAGGCCATCGAGGCGTTCGAGCCGGCGTTCGAGTCGATCCCGCCCGAGACGATGGCGTTCGACGACGTGCTCGACGCCGTCGACACGAAGTACGAACGGCGGCTCTCCGACCTCCCGGTCTCGGTTCCCTCGTGACCCTCGACTGATGACTGCTTCCCTCCGAGCCGGTTCGACACTCCTTCGGTGACCGCAACAGTTGCTGTCGGCCCGCGTCGAGGGCCACCGTCGCATTGGTGGTCACGACAGCCACCCTGGACGCGGTCGATTCACCCGAGTAGCGGTGCCTCAGTACACCAGGAACCCGTTCATCCCCGGTACATTTATTGTAGTCCGGACACAGCCTTCTGGTGTCCATGTTACCAAACGTGAGACGTGAGGATTGGTACCATACTGCCACGAATACGAACTGGGATCCGGACTACGTCGACGAGGAGGAGCTGTTCCCGCCGGAGATGTCTGGGCAGGACGCGTACGACGTGCCCGAGGGCGGCTGGGAGGCGTGGGAGGAGACCTACAAGCAGACTGCCCGTGAGTACTTCGAGACCCAGCACGAGAAGGACGGGAGCGTCTACTCCGTCAGTTCCGCGATGGACCAGTCGGACCTCCCCCACTCGATCGGGATGGGCTGGGAGGACGTTCTGAAGTTCCACTTCGCCGCCGTCCCGCTGCTGGAGCGCGCAGCCGTGACGGCCGAGTCGCAGTACGCCCGGTTCGCACCGGACAGCTCGTGGCGCCACATGGCCCAGTTCGGTGCCATGGACGAACTCCGCCACACGGAGCTCCAGTTGCGCATCCCGCACAGCTTCGTCAAGGAGGACGCACAGTACGACTGGGCGAAGAAGCTGTACCACACCGAGGACTGGGCCTCCGTCGCCGCCCGGCACCTGTTCGACGACTTCAAGGCCTCGAACGCCGTCGACTCGGCGCTACAGATCACGTTCGCCTTCGAAACTGGGTTCACCAACATGCAGTTCCTCGCACTGGCGTCGGACGCCGCCGACGTCGGTGACATCGAGTTCTCCGAGGCCATCTCGTCGATCCAGACCGACGAGGCACGCCACGCACAGCAGGGCAACGCCATCATCGAGATTCTCAACGAGTACGACGACCTCGACCGGGCGCAGTACCTGGTCGACAAGTCCTTCTGGCGCTGCTACAAGCTGTTCGCGGCTCTCACCGGTCCGAGCATGGACTACTACACGCCCGTCGAGGACCGCGAGATGTCCTGGGGCGAGTTCATGGAGGAGTGGATCGTCGACCAGTTCCTCGACAGCATCGAGAACACCGAACTCGAGAAGCCGTGGTACTGGGACCAGTTCATCGAGCTCGTCCGCAAGGGCGACACGAGCCACTACATGGCGGG
>Ga0207733_100960_pt1 | contig 10537 bp, 11 predicted proteins | sample A23P3SouthBayCA_FD_187735 | JGI IMG/M metagenome (GOLD analysis project Ga0207733, IMG submission 187735) | Aerobic enrichment media microbial communities from Eden Landing Ponds, California, USA - A23 P3 (SPAdes) | ecosystem: Environmental > Aquatic > Marine > Unclassified | place: Emeryville... | reverse complement strand
TAGACCTTCGACGGTTTGAACCCGACCGCACGGATGTCTTCGCGTATCTCCGCCAACTCCTCCGGTTCGCCGTAGAACCACGTCTGTCCCGGTCCGCCGTACGACCCGTCGCCGAGCAGAAAGCCGACGATCTTCAGTAGACGATTGAACGTCTCGTCCGTCGAACGGAGCGGCAGCAGTCCACGGTCTTTCAGCACTCCCCGTATCTGCGGGTCGTCGTCCGAGAAGTCCTCCGCGGAGAGGACGGTAAACTCGTCCGGAGCTTCGTGTTCGAGCCCCTCGAACGGCTGGACGTACACCGAATCCCCGGGCTGGAGGTCCTCGACGGTGACCATCCCACCGGGTGTCTCGAACTCGTGATCCGCGGTCGCTTCGATCCGCCGTCCGGTCCCCGTTTCGAGTTCGAACACCGGTTTTGGCTCCGATTCGGTGAACAGCCGGATGTCGGACGCAGTCACCTCCTCACCCGTCGCGACGGCGGCTCGTTCGGTTTCGAACCGATCTTCGAGCGCTTCGAGGGACAGCTTGCGTCCGAACGAGAGCCGTACGTCCGTGTTGCCGGGTAAGCAGTTGATGTCGTACCCAACCGAACCAGGCGAGATACAGCCGGTTTCCACGTCCGTCGCCCCCACGCCGCCGACGGGGAAGCCGTAGCCCTGGTGGCCGTCGGGCATGCAGACGGCGTGGCTGGTCATGCCGGGGAGGTGCGTCGCGTTCTTCAGCTGCTGGAGCGTCTTGTCCTCGCCGATCTCCTCCAGTAGCGCCTCGCTCGCCAGTACCCGGGCGGGGACGCGCATGTCGCCTTCCCGTGGAATCTCCCAGACGAACTCCCGAACCCGTTCGAGCCGGATGCCGTCGAACTCGCGTGTGGTCATGGTCGGACGGACGTGGCCGAGGCGGGAATACGTTACTACACGTCGAGTACGACGTACGCCTCCCAGCCGTCGTCGGTCTCCTCGATCCGCATCTCGGAGTAGGTGACGGCCTTCACGTCGCGGGCGGTCACGTCCGCGAAGGGGACCCCCCGGGCGCTCGCCTCGACGACCCACTCCTCGTCGTCTTCGCGGACCGTCGCCTCGTTGTCGACGGGGAGGACGCCCCGAACGTCGCGCTCGTAGATGAGCTGATCGAGGTAGTCGAAGAGGAGCGCTTCGAGTCCCTCGGCGCGGACGGTGAGGGAGAAGCGCTCGCCGGTCCCGGGAATCTCGTCGCAGGTGGCGGCCGCGAGACCGTCGGCGGCGGCGGCGAACGTCTCCCCGAGGTCGGCGCCGGTCGCCGCGACGGCCACGTCGGCCGTGTGAGGACGGAGTTCGTAGGTCATGGATCGAAGACGGGTGCCTCCGTCAAAACGGTTCCTTCGCGAGGAATCGGAGTTTGTTGCCTGTATCTTCCGGGCTATGGGGTCCGCACGTGTCGTGTTATCGTATGACGCGTGCCGACGAGGTCCTCCAGCGTGCGGCCGCGGAGGACGTGGAACTGATCCGCATCGTCTTCGTCAACAACAGCGGCGTGCCGCGGGGACGGGTCGTGGACCGCGAGACGCTGCCCGACGTTCTGGACGGGGGGACGAACGTCACTCACGCGATGCAGTCGTTCAACGCCCTCGACCGCCTGGCGCCGGAGGGTCGATACGGGCCGGCCGGCGAGGTGCGGGTCGTCCCCGATCCGGACACGTTCACCGTCCTCCCGTACGACGAGCGGGCGGGCATCCTGCTCGCAGAACTGCACGACTTGCACGGCGAGCCGTGGGCCGCGGGGCCGCGGGCGCGGCTCCGGTCGTATCTGGACGAACTCGCCGCCGACGGTTACGAACCCGCCCTCGGCTACGAGAGCGAGTTCTACTACCGGCGGGAGACCGCGGACGGCGAGACCGTCCCGTTCGGCGACAGCACCTGCTTCTCGACGGAGGGGATGCGCCGCGCCCACGACGTGATCCTCGACACCGTGGACGCCCTCAAAGCGCAGGGAATGGGGTTGGCGGCCTACTACCCCGAGTACGGGCCGGGCCAGCAGGAACTCGTCGTCGACCACGACACGGGCGTCGCCGCGGCCGACGACGCCGTCCGCTTCGCCGAGACGGTCCGGGCGGTGGCCGCCGACCACGGGCTGGACGCGACGTTCCGGCCGAAACCGTTTCCCGAACTGCCGGGATCGGGCCGGCACCTTCACCTCTCGCTGTGGCGGGACGGCGAGAACGTGCTCCACGATGCCGGCGGCGACGGACCCTATCCCCTCTCCGACGAGGGGCGGGCGTTCGTCGGCGGTCTACTGGCGCACGCCCCGGCGCTGGTGGCGATCACGGCCCCGACCGTCGAGTCCTACGACCGACTCGCGCCGGGGATGTGGGCGTCCGCGTACGTCTGTTGGGGCGAGGACAACCGCGAGGCGGTCGTCCGGGTGCCGTCTATCGACGGGAGCGCCCCCGAGGCGACGACGCGCGTGGAGTTCAAGCCGGCCGACAATACGGCCAACCCCTACCTCGCACAGCTGGCGCTGGTCGCCGCCGGACTGGACGGCATCGAGCGGGGGCTGGACCCCGGCGAGCCGCTGAACCGCGACCCCGGGGCGCTGACCGACGACGAGCGGGCGGCGCGGGGCATCGAGCGGTTACCGACCACGCTCGCCGATGCACTCGACGCGCTCGAAGCCGACGACGTCATCGCGGCCGCGATGGGCGAGGAGCTGTTCGGCTCCTACCTCGAGGTCAAGCGGAGCGAGTGGGAGCTGTCGACCGACGAGGACGGCGAGTGGGAGTCGGACTACCTCGACCGCGCCTTCTGACGGCGAGCCCACGGCCGAAACACGGCGATGCTGGGCGACGACGATGAAGTTATATTGCACGCCCACGCTAGCACTGCGGTAGTGAGCGTCACCGTCGAGAAACGCGTCGATGGCCCCGGCGCGACCGACCACGCCGACGAGGCCTGGAAACTCAAAGAGCGCATCCGTCGCGAGGAGGGCGTCCTCAAGCAGCGAAAGCGGTTCTTCATGGACGCCTACCGGCGGGCGACGACCCACCTGCTCTATCTCGACGACGACCTCGTGGGGTTCGCGACGGTTCGACGCGACGGCTACATCCTCTTTCTCGCGGTCGCTCCGACCCGTCGCGGCGAGGGGTTCGGTCGGCGCCTCGTCGCGGAGGTCGCGGAGGAACACCGCACCATCACCTGCCACGCCCGCACGACCAACGAACGGGCACTCGACTTCTACGAATCCGTCGGCTTCGAGATCAAGCGCCGGATCGAGGGGTACTACGAGGACAACGGCGACGCGTACTACCTCCGTCTCGGTCCCGACGAGCGACTCCGGGACCGACTCTCCGAGTTAATCCGCCGGTAGTCAGGGTTCGTACCGCTCCTGGTCGGTCACCACGCTGTCGACGAGCCGCATCGGCGTCGCGTCGTAGGTCGGGTTCTCGATCTCGACGCCTTCGACGGGTTCGCGGATCACCTCCGCGGGTTCGCGCTCCTCGTTCTCGAAGACGAAGTCGTTCTCGATGACCTTCGACTGGGAGCCGACGACGGTGACGGGGACGCCGACCACGTTGGCGGCGGCCGCGAGCGGGAAGGTCCCGACGCGGTTGTAGAGCGTGTCACCGACGATGCAGTCCATGCCGACGATCACCCGATCACAGCGGTCGAGGACGTAGCCCGAGGCGCTGTCGACGAGGAGGTGTGGCTCGACGCGGTCCATCTCGGCGAGACGGCGGGCGGTCTTGCGTCCGAGATAGCGCGGGCGGGCCTCGGTGACGTAGCCCGTGAGGTGATTGCCCTCGGCGGCCGCCGTCTCGATGGCCTGCAACACGGTCGAGGAGAAGTCGTGTGTCAGGAAGGTCTCGCCGTCCTCGAAGGTGTCGGCGGCGCGGTCGGCCGCGCGTCGTTTACCCGTCTCGATCTCCTCGACGATCCGGTCGATCTCCTGGCCGGTCAGCGACTTCGCATCCTCGACGGTGTCGGCTTCACCCAGCACCCCGTCGACGAGGTCCCGCATCGCCTTGTGGAGCGAGGCGTGGGAGGGGTTCGCCCGCCGGAGCGCCCCCGCGTTGCGTTCGAGGTCGCGCTCGTAGGCCTCGACGTTTCGATACTCCCGGTCGAGGAGTTCCCCCAGTGCGGTCGTGGCTTTCACCGCGACTATCGACGAACTGTGGGTCTCCATCCGGCGGATCTCCGCTATCGTCTCGTCGATCATACCGGGTGGAGACGTGTCGGTGACAAAGCGCTTCCGGCTACGTGTCGGCGTTCCGGCGGGCGTACGCGTAGGCGAGGAGTGCGGTGACGAACCAGACGAGCGCCCCGACGCGGACGGCGAAGGCGGCGCGCGCGCTCCACGTCGGGAGCGTGGTCGTCGTCGAGAGGGCGGCGACCAGCGGCGCGCCGGCGACGATGGTCGCGACGAACGTCACCTGCATCACCCAACCGAAGTCGACGCCGTCGGGGTCGGTTCGTTCGACGCGGTGTGGCACGGCGAGTCGTTGGCGGCCGAACGGGTAATGCGTGGCGGTTCACGCGTCGAGAAACGTCGACACGGCGTCGTTGAACGCCTCGGGCCGTTCGAGCATGGCGAGATGCGCCGCGTCGTCGACGGTCGTCCACTCGCCGTCGGAAACGTGCTCCGCGAGGTGTTCGTGGTACCACGGCGGCGTGAGCGCGTCGTGTGCCCCGACGACCGCGAGCGTGGGCGCGTCGATCTCGCCGAGGCGGCCGCGCACGTCGAACCCGTGGGCGGTCCGGAAGTCGCGGTGGGTCACGGTCCGTCCCGCCGCGTGGAGCATCTCGCTCGACGCCGCCACCAGCCGCTCGTCGGGATCGTGGAAGAGTCGATTCGGCCCGTGGAGGAACTCGATTGCCCGCTCGAAGTCGTTGCGGAGCCAGCGGAGCAGGTCGTCGAGGACGGCCAGCCGTGCGCCCGTCCCCGCGAGGACGGCCGCCGCGGGATCGAACTCGCGTTCGAGGAGGAGCGTCAGGACGACCGCCCCGCCGAGCGAGTGACCACACAGTACGCGCGCCCCCGTCGCCTCGGCGACGGCGAGGGTGTCGTCGACGTACGCCGAGAGCGCCTCGTACCCCGCCTCAGCCGCCACGTCCTCGCTCTCGCCGTGGCCGCTCAGATCGAGGGCGATCACCGGCCGCTCGTCGGCGAGGCGGGCCTGTGACTTCCAGACCGCGTGCGATCCGCCGCTCCCGTGGACGAACAGGATCGGGTCGGCGTCCCCGCCCCGGTCGTGTCGACGATACGCCGTCTCCCGGCCGTGGTGTGTGATCGTCTCCATACTGTCGGTAGCGCCGGGAGCGGTATAAACCCGCACACCGCCAGCGAATCCGTGTGAACCACAATTTCACCGAAAATCAGTATACCGGTGCCGTACTGCGATTGGTTGCAGGAAGATTTATATAGTTAGACACCTAACGTCTGGTTAGGAAATATCATGGTGAGACAGCAATACGCCGGCGAGGACGAGCGGTTCGTTCGCCGGTACGACTACGACGAAGAGTGGGTGATCGCGGCGGACGTCGGCGTCGGCGACGAGCAACTCGACGTCGACGTCGTCGACGAGACCGCCATCGTGCTCGTCGGCGGAACGACCGAACTGGAGTTCGAACTCCCCGGTTCGGTCGAAAGTGTTGACACGAACAACGGCGTACTCGTTGTGAGGGGAAGCCAATGAAACTCGTCGTCAAACCACTGAAACAGAAAGACGCCGGCCGGGGACTCGCCGCCATCGACCGCGCCGCGGTGGCCGAGATGGATCTCGAAGTCGGCGACTACATCCGCATCGAGGGCAAGGCGGGCACGGCCATCGCGCGGGTCTGGCCCGGTCACCCCGAGGACCAGGGCGCGGGCGTCATCCGCATCGACGGCCAACTGCGCCAGCAGGCGAACGTCGGCATCGACGACCGCGTCGAGGTCGAGAAAGCCGACGTGAAACAGGCCGAACGGGTGACCGTCGCGCTCCCCCAGCAGATCGGCATCCGGGGCGACATCGGCCACTACCTCCGCGACAAGCTCACCGACAAGCCGATCACGAAAGGGCAGACGCTCCGTGTCCCCTTCGGCTTCGGCTTCATGAGCGGCCGTCAGAGTCAGGCGCTCCCGCTGAAAGTCGCCGACACCGACCCGTCCGGGACGGTCGTAGTCACCGACTCGACGGAGATCACGGTCAGCGAGAAGCCCGCCGAACAGATCCGCGAGACGAGCGAGAGCGAGGGGCGCGCCGAAGCGCCGGACGTGACCTACGAGGACATCGGCGGTCTCGACCGCGAGCTCGAGCAGGTCCGCGAGATGATCGAACTGCCGATGCGTCACCCCGAGTTGTTCCGGCGCCTCGGCATCGACCCGCCCAAGGGCGTCCTGCTCCACGGCCCGCCCGGCACCGGGAAGACGCTGATCGCCAAAGCGGTGGCCAACGAGATCGACGCGCACTTCCACACGATCTCCGGACCCGAGATCATGTCGAAGTACTACGGCGAGAGCGAGGAGCAGCTCCGCGAGGTCTTCGAGGAGGCCGAGGAGAACGCCCCCGCCATCGTCTTCATCGACGAAATCGACTCAATCGCCCCCGACCGCAGCGAGGCCGGAGGCGACGTCGAGCGTCGGGTCGTCGCGCAGCTGCTCAGCCTGATGGACGGTCTCGAAGAGCGGGGCGAGGTCGTGGTGATCGGTGCGACCAACCGCGTCGACGCCATCGACACCGCGCTCCGCCGTGGCGGCCGGTTCGACCGCGAGATCGAGATCGGCGTCCCCGACCGCGACGGTCGCCGCGAGATCCTGCAGGTCCACACCCGTAACATGCCGCTCGCGGAGGACGTCGACGTCGACGCGTTCGCCGAATCCACGCACGGCTTCGTCGGCGCCGACATCGAGGGCCTCGCCAAGGAGGCCGCGATGAACGCGCTCCGGCGCATCCGCCCCGAGATCGACCTCGAAGAGGAGGAGATCGACGCCGAGATCCTCGAATCGCTCGAGGTCGACCAGCGGGACTTCCAGGAGGCGATGAAAGGCATCGAACCCTCGGCGCTGCGTGAGGTGTTCGTCGAGGTGCCCGACGTCACCTGGGCGGACGTCGGGGGACTGGAAGATACGAAAGAGCGCCTCCGCGAGACGATCCAGTGGCCGCTCGACTACCCCGAGGTGTTCGAGACCATGGACATGGAGTCCGCGAAGGGCGTGCTCATGTACGGTCCGCCCGGCACGGGGAAGACCCTGCTCGCCAAGGCGGTCGCCAACGAGGCCGAGTCCAACTTCATCTCGGTGAAAGGTCCCGAACTCCTCGACAAGTACGTCGGGGAGAGCGAGAAGGGGGTCCGCGAGATCTTCAGCAAGGCTCGCGAGAACGCGCCGACCGTCATCTTCTTCGACGAGATCGACGCCATCGCGACCGAGCGGGGCCGCAACACCGGTGACTCCGGCGTCTCCGAGCGCGTCGTCAGCCAGCTCCTGACCGAACTCGACGGGCTGGAGACCCTGGAGGACGTGGTCGTGATCGCCACCTCGAACCGACCCGACCTCATCGACTCGGCGCTTCTCCGTCCCGGTCGGCTGGACCGGCACGTCCACGTGCCAGTCCCCGACGAGGAGGCCCGCCGCGCCATCTTCGCGGTCCACACCCAGGACAAGCCGCTGGCGGACGACGTGGATCTCGACGCCCTCGCCCGGCGGACCGAGAACTACGTCGGCGCCGACATCGAGGCCGTCTGCCGCGAGGCCTCGATGGCCGCCAGCCGCGAGTTCATCAACAGCGTCTCGCCCGAGGAGATGAGCGAGTCCCTCGACAACGTCCGCATCACGATGGAGCACTTCGAGCGGGCGCTCGACGAGGTGACCGCGAGCGTCACCGACGAGACCCGCGAGCGCTACCGCGAGATCGAGAAGCGCTTCACGAACGAGGAGATCGAGGTCGGCGCCGAGACCGACACGAGCCGGACGTTCCACTAGTCCGGCCGCGACGCCGTCTTTTCGCACGCTCGCCGACTGGCGACGTCCGTCCCACCCGACGCGACCGGATCGCTACCCTATTGATCCTGCTGCCCGGACCCGTGGCGTATGGTCTCTCCCTCCCTTCGACGGCGACGCGTCGCGTTGTGGGCGCTCCTCGCGGCCGGCTTCCTCTTCGTCAACTTCCACCGGACCGCGACGGCCGTCCTCGCCGATTCGCTCGCCCGGACCTTCGACGCGACCGGCTCCCAGCTCGGCTTGCTCCACGCCTCCTTTTTCTACATCTACGCCGCGCTCCAGCTCCCCGCGGGGTTGGTCGTCGACCGGTACGGATCGCGGTGGGTCGGTGCCACGGGGCTGGCCGTACTGACCGCCGGCGTCCTCTGGTTCGCCCGGAGCGACACGCTGCTCGCTGCCTTCCTCGCGCGAGCAGTCGTCGGCTTCGGCGGGAGCGTGCTCTACATCGCCACGCTCCGGTTCTGTGCGAACTGGTTCCGTCCGGACGAGTACGCGACCATGACCGGCTACACCGTCGCCGCGGCGGGCGCCGGCGGCGTCCTCGCGACGACGCCGCTCGCGCTCGCCATCGACCGGATTGGGTGGCGACTCGCCATCCTCGCGACCGGCGTGACGACGGGCGTCGTCGCCGTCGCCGTCGCCGCCGCCGTCCGCGACCGGCCGCGGAGCGCTCGCGCCGACGGCGACGCCACACGGCACGCGACGCTCGGCGAGGTCGTCGCCAACACCCGAACCGTCCTCCGCGAGGTCGAGACGTGGCTGATGGGGCTTCTGCTCTTCGTGGTGCTCGGCGTCAACTTCACCGTCCTCGGTCTCTGGGGCGTCCCCTTCGTCGCCGACACCTACGGCGTCTCGGTGGCGCAGGCGTCGACGTACGTCCTCGTCGGCAACGTCGGGTTCGTCCTCGGCTCGCCCGCCGTCGGCGCGCTGTCGGATCGAACCGGACGGCGGACGGAGCTGGTCGTCGCGACGACCGCCGTGTTCGCGCTGTCGTACGCCGTCCTGGTCCTCGTCCCGCCGCTCCCCCTCGTGGGCGCGGCACTCTTCTGTGCGCTCCTCGCCAACGGCGGCGTCTCACTCGTGTTCACCGTCGGGAAGGAACGCCACGAACCGGCCGTGGCCGGCACCGTCACCGGCGTCATCAACGGACTCGGCTACGTCGGCGCCGCGATCTTGCCGACGATCATGGGTGCCGTCCTCGACGCCTACTGGACGGGCGAGACGATCAACGGCGCCCGCGTGTACACCGTCGCCGGCTACCGCGTCGCGTTCGGCATCGCGACGGCGGCGGCCCTCCTCGCCGTCGTCGCCGCGCTGTGGCTCCACCGCCGCGAGACGCGCGCGTCCGGAACGACGACGCTGGCTACGTCCGACGACTGACGCTCACCCGCTCGGCGCGTGGCCGGCGGGGCTTCGACGTGCACGCCCCGACTGGCCGCACGTCGTCGTCGAACCCCCACCCCCTGCCGCCGGTGTGTGTGCGCCACGCCGGTGGAACTCGACGTGAACGAGCGCCCGACGGTCAACGTCGTCCAGCGGGAGTCGTGGGTCGAACTCCGTCTGCGCTATCTCGTCCACCCTCGACGGGGGACGCGGACGCGAAACGCGCTGTACCGGACGATCCTCGACCGGTTCAACGACCACCCGGACCGGGTTGCGTTCCCGGTGAGTCGCAGTCGCTGTCCACTTCGTTCGCAGCAGTTCTGAGGGCTCGTTGTATTCGCCGTTCGTAGAAACCTCGATTACCCACTAACGCAGCTTGTTTTGGGGTGGTTAGGTGTCTAAACCGCGAATTTTGGTTTTCGGACCCGGATATCACGGTGGGAGGTAGCGATCGTATACGTTCCGGCGGTGACCGACTGCTTCGACGCGAAGCACGTCCCTATCGCGGTCCCAGTCGATAATCGCCCGGTAGTCACCTGCCCGTAGCTTGTAGTATGGCCAGCCAGAGAGCGGTTCGAGCCGGTGGTCAGTCCACTCGGTCGCTTCGTCGACCTTGTTCATCACACGGTCCGCAACCGGTGGATCCAGGTTTTCGAGGTGGGCAAGGGACTTCTCGGTATATTCGACCTCAGTCATCGAGCCCAAGCCGTTCGCGGGCCTCTTCGGCGGTCACAGTCTCATCCTGTGCTGCCTGTTTTCGGCTCGTTTCCAGATCCTGAACCGTCTCCTCGGAAAGCGTCATGGGCGGGTTCACCCAGTCACGAAGGGCGTCGCGGATAGCTTCGGACTTGCTGGAGTACCCGCGTCGTTCCCATTCCTCGTCGATTTGTTCCAAGAGCGACGACGGGACGCGGACGTTGATCTTCTCCATCCGGTCTCCGCTACGTTCGGTGTCCGTGCTCATAGATTGTGATACGGATGTATCACAGAAAAGGCTTCCGTAGCCAGCGGTATCCAACAATTTCGACACATCTGTTGATTCCGGGTTGAGTAGTGAATTTGTCAGCGTCGTTTAAACCTATCCAAGTGTGGCTATCGCCCATCCCATACCATGGCTCGTTTTTGAGCGCAAGTGAACCGTCTGGCGACGTGTGCATCGCAGGCGATTCGAACCGAGGCCAGAGTCTCCGCTCGGCCTGCGGCC
>Ga0207733_100959_pt1 | contig 10566 bp, 12 predicted proteins | sample A23P3SouthBayCA_FD_187735 | JGI IMG/M metagenome (GOLD analysis project Ga0207733, IMG submission 187735) | Aerobic enrichment media microbial communities from Eden Landing Ponds, California, USA - A23 P3 (SPAdes) | ecosystem: Environmental > Aquatic > Marine > Unclassified | place: Emeryville... | reverse complement strand
ATCGCGAGCAGGGATAGCCAAGTCAGGCCAACGGCGCAGCGTTCAGGGCGCTGTCCCGTAGGGGTCCGCAGGTTCAAATCCTGCTCCCTGCACTTTTCTGGGAGAAACGTATGAGCAAGACCAATCCGAGACTCAGTACTCTCATTGCCGACTGCAAGGCGACTGCCCGGAACTCGGGCAGCGACGTCTGGAGCGACGTGGCAGAGCGCCTGGAGAAGCCCCGGCGCACGCACGCCGAAGTCAACCTGGGCACCATCGAACGGTACGCCCAGGAGGACGAGACGGTCGTCGTGCCGGGCAAGGTGCTCGGCAGCGGCGTCCTCCAGAAGGACGTCACCGTCGCCGCGGTCGACTTCTCGGGCACCGCCCGCACGAAGATCGACCAGGTCGGCGAGACGGCACAGCTAGAACAGGTACTCGAAGACAACCCCGAAGGATCGAACGTGCGGGTGATCCGATGAGCGTCGCCGAGTTCGACGCGGACGTCGTCGTCGACGCCCGCGACTGCATCCTCGGCCGCGTCGCCTCGCAGGTCGCAGAGCGCGCCCTCGACGGCGAGCGGATCGCGGTCATCAACGCCGAGCGCGCCGTCATCACGGGTTCCCGTGACGACGTCGTCGGCACCTTCGAGCAGCGCCGCCGCCTCGGTTCCGACCGCGGGCCGGCGTACCCGAAACGCCCGGACGGTATCCTCAAGCGGTCGATCCGCGGGATGATCCCGTACAAGACCGACCGCGGTCGAGAGGCCTTCGAGAACGTCCGTGTCTACATGGGTAACCCCCACAACAAGGACGCGGCGGTTCTCGACGGCACCAGCCTCGACCGGCTTTCGACCATCAAGTTCGTCTCGCTGGGCGAGATCAGCGAGGCGCTGGGAGCGAACAAGACATGGTAACGAACACCTCAGGCAAGAAGAAGACGGCCGTCGCCCGCGCGACGATCAGCGAGGGTGAGGGCCGTGTCCGGATCAACGCACAGCCCGTCGAGCTGACCGAACCGGAGCTGGCCCAGCTGAAGATGCTGGAGCCGTTCCGCCTGGCTGACGCCGACCTCCGCGACGACGTGGACGTCGACGTCGATGTCGAGGGCGGCGGCGTCATGGGCCAGGCAGACGCGGCCCGCACCGCGATCGCTCGCGGTCTCGTTCAGCACACCAACGACGCCGAACTCCGCGACGCGTTCATGGAGTTCGACCGGTCGCTGCTGGTCAACGACGTGCGCCAGAGCGAGTCCAAGAAGTGGGGCGGTCCCGGCGCTCGGGCCCGCTACCAGAAGTCCTACAGGTGATCACGTATGATGGTCCCGGTCCGGTGTTTCACCTGCGGTAACGTCGTCGGCGAACACTGGGAGGAGTTCAAAGCTCGCACCCGCGAGGGCGACGAGGACCCCGAGATGGTCCTCGACGAACTCGGCGTCGAGCGACACTGCTGTCGCCGGATGCTCGTCTCGCACAAGGACCTGGTCGACATCGTCGCACCCTACCAATGAGTCAGTCCTACAACCGCTACGAGAAGGCCCGCATCATCGGCGCGCGAGCGCTGCAGGTGGCCTACGGCGCCCCGGTCCTGGTCGACACCGACCAGAGCCAGCCCATCCTCATCGCGGCAGAGGAGTACGACGCGGGCGTCCTGCCGTTCACCGTGCGGCGGGGTGAACCATGACGCTCGCCACGGACGTCCGTCTCCGGCGAGTGCTCGACTCGCGCGGGAACGCGACCGTCGAGGCCGACGTGCTCACCGAGAGCGGCGGGTTCGGCCGTGCGGCCGCCCCGAGCGGCGCGAGCACCGGCGAGTACGAGGCTGTCGAGCGGCCGGCCGCCGAGGCCATCGCCGCCGCCCGCGAGGACGCCGTCCCGCGACTCGTCGGCGAGGTCCACGCCGGCAACCAGCGCGACGTCGACCGTGCGCTCCGTGCCGCCGACGGGACCGAGGACTTCTCGTCGATCGGCGCCAACAGCGCGGTCGCCATCTCGATGGCCGCCGCGAAGGCCGGTGCCGACGTGCTCGGCGCCCCCCTCTATCAGCACCTCGGCGGGACCTTCCGGGGCGATAACTTCCCCATCCCGCTGGGTAACGTCATCGGCGGCGGCGAACACGCCGCCGACGCGACGGACATCCAGGAGTTCCTCGCGGTGCCGGTCGGCGCGCCCTCCGTCTCGGAGGCCGTCTTCGCTAATGCCGCCGTCCACCAGGAAGTCCACGACATCCTCGTGGAGCGAGACGTCCCCTCGGGGAAAGGCGACGAGGGTGCCTGGGCGCCGTCTATCGACGACGCCGAGGCCTTCGAGATCATGGACGAGGCGACCACGACCGTCGCCGACGAGGTCGGCTTCGAGATCCGCTTCGGCCTGGACGTGGCCGCCGCGGAGATGTACGAGGACGACGCCTACCAGTACTCGGACCGCGAGCGCTCCACCGAGGAGCAAGTCGAGTACATCGCCGACCTCGTGCGCGAGTACGACCTCAAGTACGTTGAGGACCCGCTCGACGAGGACGACTACGACGGGTTCGCCGACCTGACCGACGCGGTCGGCGACCGGACGCTGGTCTGCGGTGACGACCTGTTCGTCACCAACACCAAGCGACTGGGCGAGGGCATCCAGCGGGGTGCGGCCAACAGCATCCTCGTCAAGCCCAACCAGATCGGGACGCTGATGGACGCGTTCGACGCTATCGAACTGGCCGTCGAGAACAGCTACGGCCACGTGGTCTCCCACCGCAGCGGGGAAACCGAGGACGCGACTATCGCACACCTCGCCGTCGCGACCGACGCGCCCTTTATCAAGACGGGCGCGGTCGGCGGCGAGCGAACCGCGAAGCTGAACGAACTACTCAGGATCGAGGACAACGCAGTATGAGCGGAAACGAGAACGAAGGCCTCGACGCGGCCGAGTCAGATGTCGACCCCGAAGCGGTCGACGAGGACGCGGACGCGGAGGCTACGACTGAGGCACAGGCCGCTGGGGCCGACGACGAGGCCGACGAGGAGGCCGCGAGTCCGGCGCTCGACGAGGACGTCATGCCGGACGAGGAGGCCGACCTCCTCATCCCCGTCGAGGACTACCTCGCGGCGGGCGTCCACATCGGGACCCAGCAGAAAACGAACGACATGGAGCGGTTCATCCACCGCGTCCGGACCGACGGGCTGTACGTGCTCGACGTGAGCATGACCGACAGTCGGATCCGGACCGCCGCGGATTTCCTGGCTGACTACGAGCCCGAGCAGATCCTCGTGGCTTCCTCGCGCCAGTACGGTCGCTTCCCGGCCGAGAAGTTCGCCGACGCCGTGGGCGCTCGCGCCCGCACCGGCCGCTTCATCCCCGGCACGCTGACCAACCCGGACTACGACGGCTACATCGAACCGGACGTCGTGGTCGTGACCGACCCCATCGGCGACGCGCAGGCCGTCAAAGAGGCCATCACCGTCGGGATCCCCGTGATCGCGATGTGTGACTCCAACAACCAGACCTCCAACGTCGACCTGGTCGTCCCCACGAACAACAAGGGGCGCAAGGCGCTGTCGGTCGTCTACTGGCTGCTGGCCAACGAGACGCTCGACCGCCGCGGCGCCGAACCCGCCTACTCGCTCGACGACTTCGAGAGCGAGATCTGACGCCGGCAATTTTCGTTTCGATTCCCACTCGATACCGTCGCGACAGTGCTAGCCACTGCGATAGCCACAGGACACACCCCGCGACAGCCACAGGACACACCATGCGATAGCCGCAGGACGTAACTCGCTGTAGCTTCGATTGTGGGTATGATATCGGAACGGTTTCCCCCGGTGACCTGGGTCGCGGGGGCGCTCGCGTGGGTGCTGGGGCTGGTCGCGTTGCGGCCGCTGGTCGGGAGCGACCCGCTCGTCGTCGCCGCGCAGTGGGTCATCGATTCGGTCCCGGGGTCGGTCGCGACGTGGGCCATCGAGACGCTCGGAAAGGACGCCCAGCCCGCACTCGTGTTCGGCGTGGCGCTCGCGACAGTCGCGGCCGCGGCGGTCTGCGGGGCGGTCGTGTGGTACGTCGACCCCGTCCGTCGGTGGCGGTCGCGGGTCACTGGAACGGTCGCTGTCGCGGTGTTCGTGGCGACGGCGGTCGGCTTCTTCGAGGCCGGGAGTGGGCTGTCGCTCCGGTGGCTGGTCGCGACGCTGCTGGCGCCGCTCCCGCCGCTGGCGCTGTGGTGGCGCCGGACGGACGCGATGGCGCCGGTCGGTCGCCGCGGCGCCCTGCGCGGCGTCGGCAGCGCGGTCGGCGCGCTGGCGGTGGGCGGTATCGTCGCGCGCGGGGTCGGCGGTCCGCCCCGCGGGTCGGGCCCACAGCCGGGCGAGGACCTGGACCGACTCGAGGAGAAGACCGCCGTCGGGACGACGACGCCTGCGCCCACGCCGGTGGCCGACAGCGGCGAGGTCGACAGCCGACGGACGGTCAACAACACGGTCGTCTCCACGGCCGAGACTGACACGGACTTCGGGTTCGACTTCGCGGGGATGCCCGACCGCGTCGGGAGCGCGAGCGACCACTACGTCGTCGACAAGACGATTTCGACGCCGCAGGTCAACGCGGACGCGTGGTCGCTCTCGGTCGAGGGTATCGTCGACGAGGCCGGCGACTACACCCTCGAGGACCTCGTGACCCATCCCGAGGCCCGCGATATGACGGTGACGACGGCCTGCATCTCGAACGCCGTCGGCGGCAACCTGATCAGCACCGTCGACTGGCGAGCGGTTCCAGTACGAGCGCTCCTCGAGGAGGCGGGCGTCGGCGCCGATGCCGTTGATGTCGTGACGCGCGCCGAAGACGGCTACACCGAGGCGCTGCCGTGGTCGGTCGTCCGCGAGCGCGACGATATCGTGATCGCGGTTGGGATGGACGGCGGGACGCTCCCTCGACAGCACGGGTTTCCTGCCCGACTGCTCGTGCCCGGCCGCTACGGGATGAAATCGACCAAGTGGGTCAGGTCGGTTCGAGTGGCGGCGAGCGACCACGCGGCATACTGGGAGCAACGGGGCTGGGTCGAGCAAGCGGTGGTAAACACGCTCTCGTACGTCCGTGCAGTCCAGCGACGCGGCGACAGAATCGGGATCGGCGGGGTCGCCTACGCCGGTCGCCGGAACGTCGCACGCGTCGAGGTGAGCGTCGACGACGGCGAGACCTGGACGGACGCGACCCTCGAAGACCCGCCCTCGCCCCACGCCTGGCGGCGGTGGCGTCACGTGAGCGAGCGTCCGGACAGCGGACCGATCGACGTGGTCGTCCGCGCGACTGACGGGGAAGGCAACCTGCAGACCAGCGAGCGGAGCGGTCCGCATCCCGGCGGATCCACGGGCTGGCATCGCGTCTCCGTCTCGCTGTAACACGCTGCCCGAGTCCGCTCTGAGTCTCCGATCAGAACTCCGGACTGGGACAACAGGTTTGTGATGTTCGTGAGTACCTAGGCGGATGGGCGAGAGTGATACAGTCCGCAATGCGGTCCTCGGAGCGCTCGTGACGACGGTGTTGAGCGGTGTGCTCCCCTTCGCGCCGCTGGTCGGCGGCGCCGTAGCGGGGTATCTTCAGGGCGGCGACCGGGCGACCGGCCTGCGCGTCGGCGTGATCTCGGGTCTGATCGCGGTGATCCCCGCAGCGGTCGTGTTCACGCTCGTGTTCTCGTTCGTCGCGACAGTGCTGGTCGGAGTCGGCGAAGTCGGCGTGCCGGCGCTGTTCGGCTTTCTCTTCGCCCTCGTCGCGATGGTCGTGTTCGTCCTGGTCGTCGGACTCAGCGCCGCCGGTGGCTGGATCGGCAACTACGTGCGCTACGAGACGGACCTGGACCTCTGAGCTCGTCTCGACGCGCGAACCGGCGCGCTCGTTCGGAAACCCCTAACTCCCAGGGGGTACGACGGGGTGGCATGGTAACCGCGAGCGCTCCGGGGAAACTGTATCTCTTCGGGGAACACGCGGTCGTCTACGGCGAACCGGCAGTGGCCGCCGCGATCGACCGCCGGGCGACCGTGACCGTGGAGGCACGCGACGACGACCACTTGCGCGTCGACTCCGAGGACCTGACCCTCGATGGGTTCACCGTCGAGTACGGACGTATGGCGAGCGACGAGGTAGACGTCGACGTCTCGGAGTCCCTCGTCGAGGCGGCGGTCGGCTACGTCGATGCCGCCGTCGCGCAGGCACGCGACGCCGCCGATGCGCCCGACGCGGGATTCGACGTCACCATCGAGAGCGAGATCCCCCTGGGTGCCGGGCTGAGTTCGTCGGCCGCCGTCACCGTCGCGGCCATCTACGCGGCGACCCGGGAACTGGGCGTCGAACTCACGCCCACCGATGTCGCCGACCGGGCCTACCGCGTCGAGCACGAGGTCCAGGACGGGAACGCCTCGCGGACAGACACGTTCTGCTCGGCGACCGGCGGCGCCGTCCGCGTCGAGGGCGACGACCGCCGGTCGCTCGACGCGCCCGAACTCCCGCTGGTCGTCGGGTTCGACGGCGGCGCCGGCGACACCGGCGCGCTGGTCGGACAGGTGCGGGCGCTCAGAGAGGAGTACGACTTCGCCGCGGATACCGTTGGGGTCGTCGGCAACCTCGCACGCCGCGGCGAGTCGGCACTGCTGGCCGGCGATCTCGACGAACTCGGCCGGTTGATGGACTTCAATCACGGTCTCCTGTCGGCGCTCGGCGTCTCCTCGCGGTCGCTGGATGCGATGGTGTGGGCGGCGCGGGACGCCGGCGCCGTCGGCGCGAAACTCACCGGCGCCGGCGGCGGTGGGTGCGTTGTCGCCCTGGACGAGACCGAAGAGACGAAGACGGCGCTGCAGTACCTGCCGGGGTGTGAGGAGGCCTTCCGCGCCGAACTCGACACCGAGGGAGTCCGCGTCGAATGAGTGACGAGCGCGAGGGGGCGGACGCGACGACCGACGGCTCGCTCGTCGTCGTCAAACTCGGCGGGAGCGTGATCACCGAAAAGGACGAGCGCGAGACGGTCGACGAGGCGGCCCTCGACGCCGCTGCGGCAGCAGTCGGCGACTACGAAGGCGACCTCGTCGTGGTCCACGGCGGCGGGAGCTTCGGCCATCCCGCGGCCGCCGACCGTGGAGTGAGTTCGACCGAGGGGACCCGCGACGCGGCCGACGCGGTCGCCGTTCACGACGCGATGGGGCGACTCAACGCGGCCGTCGTCGACTGTCTCGCCGACCACGGCGTCGCGGCGTTGCCGGTCCGACCGCTGTCCCTCGCCCGAAAGGAGGACAGCGGAGACCTCCGGCTCCCGAGCGAGGGGATCACGGCGATGCTCGAGGAGGGGTTCACGCCAGTCCTTTACGGCGACGTGGTCGTCACCGAGGGGCAGGGCGTGACTGTTGCGAGCGGCGACGCGCTCGTCGCGGCGCTGGCTCGCAAGCTTGCAGTCGGCAGGGTGGGGCTCTGTTCGACCGTCCCCGGCGTGCTCGACACCGATGGGGAGGTGGTCGCGCGGATCGACGCGTTCGCGGACGTGGCGGCGGCGGTCGGCGCGAGTGACTCGACCGACGTGACCGGCGGGATGGCTGCGAAGGTCCGCGCGTTGCTCGACCTCCCGGTCACCGCACACGTGTTCGGTCCCGACGGTCTATCGGCGTTCCTGGCCGGCGAGTCCCCGGGGACGGCGGTCGTCGGCACGGACGACTAACGCCTCGCAGTCGGGTGCTGGCGTCGTAACCTATTTCAGCATCTCGGGTGATGAACGCGATATGACAGCAGTCTCTCGAAAAGAGGGGTTCAAGTACGGCTTCTACCTCTTTGGCTACTGGTTGTTGCTGCTCGCGTTCAGCGCTGCGCTGGTCGCCGCGGGTGGCTGGATAGTCGACCAGCAGATCGAGGCGACACAGGATATCGGTGCGAACGACGAGGGGGCGCTCGCGGCGCTGGGCGGATTCGTCGCCTTCCTCGGTGTCCTGGTCTTCGGGTCCGGACAGCTAGGGCTCGCATACAAACTCGTCGCGGATGGGTCGCGCGCTTCCGAAACCGGGGTGGACGAGGGAAACGCGCACCCCTCCGAGTCCAGTCCGGACGAGGAGGGGAAGACGGGGGTGGACGCAGCGGCCTCACAGCCACCGAGAGCGACCGGACAACCGCCGGCGGACGCCAGAGCCCGGGAGCCACAGCGAACGGAGACGGCGGACGCTCGACCGGGAGAGCAACCGCCGGAGCCGCCGGCGGCGCCAGCGACGGAACCACCGGCGCAGGGAGCGAGAGAACCGCAGCGGACGGAGCCGGCGGAGCCGCGGGCGCCGACGGGGCCCGCTGAACCGGCGTCCGAAGAACCTGGCCCCCCTGCTGAGCCGGGGCGGAACGAGCCGGGCCCCCCTGCTGAGCCGGGGCGGAACGAGCCGGGCCCACCTGCTGAACCGGCATCCGGAGAACCTGGTCCCCCCACTGAGCCGGGGCGGAACGAGCCGGGCCCACCCGCTGAACCGGCGTCCGAGAGTCCTGGTCCGGAGCCCGCGCCCGGGGTCCAGCCGGAAGGCCCGAGCGAGTCGGCTGAGCGGGACCGGTCCCAGCCGTCGGACGTGGCAGACTCGGACGCGCCGACGGCCGGTGGATCCGACCCCGCGGACGCGGAGACTGCGGACGGGTCGGAACCCACAGACGAGCCGCGGGAGTCGCCGGAGGACGTGGCTAGCGAGAGTGAGATCGCGGAGGAACTCGGCTTTGGCGGCGGGGAGGGACCCGCCCGCGAGGCGAGGGACACGGACGATCCCGCATCAGAGAGCGATGCGGCAGATCCTGCGTCGGGGAACGACGGAGCAGATGTCCCGTCGGGGAACGACGGAGCAGATATCGCGTCGGGGAGCGACGGAGCAGATATCGCGTCGGGGAGCGACGGAGCAGATATCGCGTCGGGGAACGAGGGGAGAGGTCCTGTGCCGGAGGGCGACGCCGGGCCCGAGTCCGAACGGGACCAGACCGGTGCGAGGAGCGCCGAAGACCTGTTCGGCGAGGACGAGACGGACGGCGGAGCCGGTGGCGGCGACGACCCGCTGGGCGGGAACGGCGGGTCGTCGGAGGGCGACCCGCTCGCGCCGTCAGGGGACGAGTCGGTCGATTCGACCGATGAGGCGGCCGACAGCGCGGCGGAGTGGACGACCGGCGAGGGCCACGAGTCGACGGGCGACGACGAGCAGCGCGACGAGTAGGCCGCGGACCGACCCACACGCTTTTTACAACCCGCGCTCGTAGGTGCGCGTAACCGAGCACACGGCCGCCCAGGTCGCGGACGGGGCGGCCGGCATCTAGCGGACCTCGATGCGGACTCACGGCTCCGTCAACGCCGGCGGTGCGGAGGCTACGGGACTCCCGGTCGGCCTCCTCGCCAGTTATCCGGCCCGACGGGAGCCCGCGGGACGCCCGAGCGTTCACTGCAGGCCGGTCGTCGCTCCGCGACGCGTGGGTGCGGCCCCACTCGGAGGACAATCATGGAAATCGAAATCGCAACTATTGGCGGCTACGAGGAAGTCGGCCGCCAGATGACAGCCGTACGCGCCGGTGACGACGTCGTCGTCTTCGACATGGGTCTCAACCTCTCGAAGGTCCTGATCCACGACAACGTCGAGACCGAGCGGATGCACAGCCTCGACCTGATCGACATGGGCGCCATCCCGGACGACCGGGTGATGTCCGACCTCGAAGGCGACGTGAAGGCCATCGTGCCGACCCACGGTCACCTCGACCACATCGGCGCCATCTCCAAACTCGCCCACCGCTACGACGCGCCCGTCGTCGCGACGCCGTTTACGATCGAACTGGTCAAACAGCAGATCCAGAGCGAGGAGAAGTTCGGCGTCCAGAACGACCTCGTGAAGATGGAAGCCGGGGAGACGATGTCCATCGGCGACCAGAACGAACTCGAGTTCGTCAACGTCACCCACTCCATCATCGACGCGATCAACCCGGTCCTCCACACGCCCGAGGGCGCCATCGTCTACGGGCTGGACAAGCGCATGGACCACACTCCCGTGATCGGCGACCCGATCGACATGAAGCGCTTCCGCGAGATCGGTCGCGAGGACAACGGGGTACTCTGTTACATCGAGGACTGTACCAACGCGGGCAAGAAGGGCCGCACCCCCAGCGAGTCCGTCGCGCGCCGTCACCTCAAGGACGTCATGTACAGCCTCGAGGACTACGACGGTGGCATCGTCGCGACGACGTTCAGTTCCCACATCGCTCGCGTGAAGAGTCTCGTCGAGTTCGCTGACGACATCGGTCGCCAGCCGGTCCTGCTCGGCCGCTCGATGGAGAAGTACTCCGGAACCGCAGAGCGCCTGGACTTCGTCGACTTCCCCGACGACCTGGGGATGTACGGCCATCGCAAATCCGTCGACCGGACGTTCAAGCGGGTCATGAACGAGGGCAAGGAGAACTTCCTGCCCATTGTGACGGGCCACCAGGGCGAGCCGCGCGCGATGCTCACCCGGATGGGCCGCGGCGAGACGCCGTACGAGATGGACGACGGCGACAAGGTCATCTTCTCGGCGCGGGTCATCCCCGAGCCGACCAACGAGGGCCAGCGCTACCAGAGCGAGAAGCTGCTGGGCATGCAGGGC
>Ga0207733_100956_pt1 | contig 10596 bp, 10 predicted proteins | sample A23P3SouthBayCA_FD_187735 | JGI IMG/M metagenome (GOLD analysis project Ga0207733, IMG submission 187735) | Aerobic enrichment media microbial communities from Eden Landing Ponds, California, USA - A23 P3 (SPAdes) | ecosystem: Environmental > Aquatic > Marine > Unclassified | place: Emeryville... | reverse complement strand
TTTCGGTGTATTCCTCGGCGTAGTATTCGTGCCCGTAGATCCAACGGTTTGTACAACGGGTAATCTCGTCCAGTGCAATCTCAAGTTTCTCTGGTGGGACGTGGATTAGTACCCCGTTCGTGAATACTACGTCGAAGTAATTATCCTTGAAAGGGATGTCGAATAGATTCCCCTCGATAATATCCAGTTCCGGCCGATTCCGATGTGCGGCCTCGATGGCTTCTCGCTGGATGTCGATCCCAAAGAGTTGGGTGAAGCCCATCTCCTCAAGACAAAGCAACTGCACTCCCATGTTTGCTCCGACCTCGAGTATCCTTGCATCACGGTTGAGATGCCCCAGAAACCGTTCCATCAACTCTCGTTGCGAGACGCCGAACCGTTCACGATATAGCTCATCGATTTCCGTAGTGCTCAGTTCGTTGTCTTCGGTCCAATTCCGTCCGTATTCACTGCTCCACAAGCGTTCCGGTTTCGAATCTCCGGTCATCGTATATCCGTACACATTTTTATCGGCCTTTCATATTATGATAAGGATAGCTGATAGTCATGCGCGGTAAAGAACCCATCTGCGTTTATCATATGTTCACATGTTCTCCTTGAATGGCGGATTTGCGCGCCGCTAGCACGATTTCGAGATCGCGCCGGCCACACTCTATCGAACACGTCGTTAACTCCCGAGTCTCGATGGAATTGAGAAAATGTCTTAGTTCCTCTACGTACATTTCGTTTGTCTCCCATCCGCTAGGCCGCTCGAAGGACTGCCATTTGGCATCACCAGTCGTCCACTCGACACACTCATCTTGCCAGGACCATCGGATCGTTCCTTCTTCGCCGATGATATGGCACGAACGGCTATACGCTTGCTGGATATAGTCAAGGTGAACCTCACAGATCGCCCCAGAGGTCGTCTCAATGAGTATCCCGGCTATGTCGTTCGTCTCGATATCCAAGCTAGTCCGTTGCCCCGCAAATGCACTTACTGTATGGAAGTCACCGAGTAACCACCTCGCATAGTTTATTTCGTGAATGTAGTCCAACATGACGCCGCCACCGAGATCCTCGCGGGCACTGTATTTCCTGCGGTAATCGCTTTCAGGAAACCAGTCGGGCAGATAGCTCCCTCCTTCAATGCGTGCGGCGACGACGTTGCCAATCACACCCTCATTTAGCAGCTCTCTTACTTTTTTTATCTCTGGATGAAAACGAAGATTGCAGCCAACCATCGTGACGAGGCCTTTGGAATTGATGATCGATTGTAGTGCATCGATGCCAGACATCTTGTCGGAGAGTGGTTTTTCGATAAATAGGTGACAACCCGCTTTCGCCGATATAGTCGCGGCGTTGATATGGTTAGCATTCGGGGTCGCGATGACCGCGAGGTCAGGACTTTCTGCTTCGATAGCGGTACTGACGGATAAATACGCTGGTACACCTAAATCCGATGAAATTTTGTTTCTAACCGTTTCGTCGCGGTCAACCATCGCTACTTCCACGCCGAGTTCGGCAAGATTCTTTGCATGCCGAGTCCCGATCGATCCCCCTCCTACGACGATGGCTTTCACTCCTCTGCGAATCATTGTCGCATTTGAATTTCCCAGTGCCATCATCATTTTGGACTAGGGGTATGTATTGTAAGGATAGAGACGGTCACTAAAAGCTCGTTTTCGATAAACGTAAATGTATAGTCGAAATTCCGAAACGTTAGTCATGTAGAACGCCTGTCGAACAAAATAATCGCCATAGGTAGGGTGATCGATATCCTTCTGTTGAGAATCGTTTCTGTGGTGTGGCGATCCCCTCTCTACGCCCATGACTGCCGAGTATATCTAGTTAATACATTAAAAGTGGTCCGCTAACCCCCGAATGAGTGAGTTCGCCTTTCTTTTCGCCAGCAAACGTCCTATTCAGCTAGCCTCAGCAGCAGGATTCCTGCAGGACCTAATTAGTATGCTGGTCGCGTTCATACCAGCCGCCCTTATCAGAGCGGCCGATCGCCAGTCTCTGCGAGGCGAAAGCGGGCGAACGGGAGGGAGGTTAAGGGCGAAATGTGGACAATCTTCCAGGTGATCAAGCGAACGCGCCATGCAGTGTCGTCCGTATCCGTGTCTTGTGATAGTTTTCGAACGTCCGTCCAGGTAAACTGGGGAAATAACATCCAGCGGGCTGTGAAAGTTTGAAATCAAGCCAAACTTTGTAATTTATGCATGCAAAGAGTATGCGAATTCTGAGTTGTACTTGTATCCAGAAGCCTCGTCAAATGATGTGCGTCTAATGTAAAATAAACTCGACTGGTTCAAAACCGACGAAATCGGTTCCTCTTCTGAGGACGCGGAGATTCTCAATTGGGATGAGGCCATCCCTTTTGATATTGCTGCCGACGCCCTGGAGAAACGATCACTTCCGCGTTTCCCAACGGCCAGCCCCTTCACCTCAGGAGATACCAAATCCATCGTATCTACGTTTCAACTTGGTGCGGTCTACCATTCCCCAAAGGTCGTATACTGTTGCGTCTGTTGCAGAATGGCTATTGATCATCTCCTCACTATTGCGGAACTCTGCATGATTTGTAGCAAGAACTACCACGTCGGCCCCTTCGATTGTTTCCTTTATACTCCCGTTTTCGTCGATAAACGGGTCGTAGGTTGAGACCGAAAATCCCTGGTCGGTAAGTGAATTGGCGATCGCTGCGGCGGGCGAGTTGTACGTATCTCCGACGCCACCCTTGTATGACTGCCCTAAAAGAGCGACCCGTGATGGTTTTTGCCGGATGATCTGGGTCGAGACATACGACGTGAGAAAGGCGTTCGTTCTCCGAGTCGCTGTGAAGAGGTCTGGTGTCGTGGGTTGATCACAGACCCATTCGTCAGTGAGGAAGTGGGGGTCTTTCGGAAGACACTTTCCCCCCACTGGTCCCGGACTGGCTATCTCGTTGCGCGGATACTCCTCGTTTGCAAGCGAAATCGCTTCTTGCGCGTCAAGGTCAAGCTCGTCAGCGGTATAGGCAATTTGATTAGATATTGCGAACAGTGCATCTCTGTACGCGTTATCGATGAGTTTCACAAACATTGCCGTCTCGGGATCAATAAACCGAAATAGGCAATCGAGCCCCTCCAATAACGAAGACATTGCGTCTCTCCCGGCCGTACCATCCGTACCGATGATTTTGGGGAGTGTCTTAATTTCCTCGATGGCACTACCCTCTGCCAACCGTTCCGGGAAAGTAATAAAACTCGGTTCGCCGCTGCTGGACTCGTTAATGATCTCTCGCATTCGACTAACCATCGCCACAGGAAGCGTTGACCGGTTGATGATGAACTGATCGGTGCCGAAACCTGACGCATATTCTTCAACAATGCTTGTGAATTGGTGCATGTCCTTGCGGGGCGCATTCACGGTGAATGCGACGTACTCACTCTCCTGTGCGGGGGTGGGTGAAGTTGTCGCTGAGAGCTTACCTGCCTCTACAGCGGCTTCGAGATATTCCTCGAGTCTTGGTTCAGCAAAGGGTGCCCGCCCCTCGTTCAGCAGCGAGACTCGATTTTCGTCGATATCGACGTAGGTTACGTTGTGATCTAGATCTGCCGCCAGTACCGCTCCCCATGGAACCCCGATGCGACCGGCGCCTATGATCGTAATGTCTGCCATTAGAGCGCCTCTCTATACCAATCAATATATTCCCCAAGAGAATCTTCGAGGCTGATCAGCGGCTCCCATCCGAGTTCCTCCTTAGCTTTCGATGAGTCGGGGACTCGTTTTTCAACGTCGTGATCGTACGCTTTCTGTTGTTCAACGCTGAACGTTTCCGTTCGGTCGCAGTAGTCCCAGATCATTTTCGCCAATTCTAACATGGTTGTTCCTTCTGTGGATCCTAGATTGAAGCCTTCATTTGCGGCTGCGTTCAGATAAGCGCACTTGTGAACTCCCCTCGCGATATCGCGAACGTTTGTAAATGATCGGATTTGTTCACCACTCCCGAGTATTTTCAGCGGGTATTGGCGTTCGTCCCGGATCTTTTTGACAAAATCTGGGATAACATGGGCTTGTCCAACCTCTTCGCCAGGTGGTTCACGCGGCCCCACTGCGTTGAATGGCCGGAAAATACTGTACTCCACGCCGTACTGATCATGATATGCTCGACAGTAGTACTCACCGGATAGTTTTTGGAACCCATAAGCGCTGTCGGGAGGCGGAATCTCTCCGAGTTGGCTCTCGGTTACTGGGAATTTTCTTGCATTCTCATAAACCATCGAGGACGAAGCATAACATATCCGTCCGATATCGTTTTTAACGGCGGCATCGAAGACGCTTCGGTTCATCGCATCGTTCATCGCAATAATGTCTGCGGGTAAGTCGTGAAAGTAGCCGATTCCACCGATCTTTGCAGCGAGATGGACCACGACATCGACATCTTTCAGGGCGATTGCTGTTTCGCTTCTGTTCCGAAGATCGACTTCACGAATTTCAATCTCATTGATCGAATTCGAAAGATTATCTCTACTTCCATCGCTAAAGTCGTCTACGACGATGACCTCCTCCTGCTTTTCGACGAAATAGTCGACAATATGAGAGCCCAGAAATCCTGCACCACCCGTGATTGCAACAGTCATGTTACTGGCGGTTGTACTATCGAAAGATAACTCTATTGACTGCGCCTAGTCCTTGGACTTGAGGTGACTGCTGAGAGCAAGTTCGGAAACACTGCCACGACAGCTCTTGGTACAATTCGATCTCTCCAATCTTGACGAACACCGCAATATGAAACTTCCCATTGGCCCGAGGAAATATGAGATACACTATTCACAGCCTTTTTTCACCTCGGATTGACAATCAAATGATGCTAAGGTTGCAGTGGGATTTAATTTTCGATACATTGATTACCAGCCGCAGATTTTCATGGTATCGTGAAAGTTCTCGTTACCGGCGCCCCAGGGTGGCTGGGAACTGAATTGGTAAGGAAACTTGACCACAACGGTCACGAGGTTCACTGTCTTACTCTCGCAGGGCAGGACACCGCGGAGCTAGATCCGTTTGATATCGAAGAGCATCCCGGTGATGTTCGGGACGTTGATACACTTCACGGGGCTTTTCAAACTGATATCGATGTAGTCTTTCACTGCGCCGGCGTAGTTCACGCCTCCTCCTTGTTCGAAGCAAACCAATTCTTTGACATAAATGCCGACGGCACTCGGAACTTATTGGAGGCAGCTACGGACCACGATGTCGGTCATTTCGTTTTCGTTTCTTCGAACGCCGCGCAGGGATTTAATGACTCGCCGAGCGAGTTAATGACGGAAGATATGCCGTGTCGCCCGGAAAGTCTCTACGGCGAGTCAAAATTTGAAGCGGAACAACATGTAAAGCGATATAACAAAAACCACGATCTGGATTACACTATCGTGCGACCCTGCTGGTATTATGGCCCACGGCAACCCGATCGCATGGACCGATTGATGAATATGATCCGGGGTGGACACCCACTCATCTTCGGGAACGGGATGAATCTCCGGAGTATGACGTTCGTTCCGAGCCTTGTTGAGGCGCTGCTTTCGATCATGCGGCAACAGGATGTAGCCAAGAACGAGACATATTGGATTGCCGATGAGGCGCCTTACACCACAAACTATATTTATCGGACAATCGCGAAACTGTTGTCCGTCGAGGACGATCTCCGGCCAATATATATTCCGACGCCTGTCTCGCGTTTGATGGAGATTGTGGACGTAACTCTTGGTAACTTTGGAGTCTATGAACAAAATATTCACGTTGCTGGTGAGATGTCACGGCATATTGCCTGTGACACCTCGAAGGCGAAGTCAGACCTCGACTGGGAACCGCCAACCGACTTGACTGATGGGATGCGTGAAGGCGTCGAATGGGCACGTGAACATGGAGACGTCTGAACGACGGTATACCGCTCAGTAATCTTGAACAATCTCGCATCGACGCTTAGAGGCCTTGTGCACGAACTCCGGCCTTGGCAGTGGTACAAACAACTCGTTTTGTATCTCGCGATTGTTTTCTCGGGATCTGCTGGTGACATCGATGGGTGGGTTCGGGTTACGGCAGGGGCGATCCTCTTCTCCGGGGCTGCGGGGTTGACCTATGTGCTGAACGACATCAGTGATGTGGATGAAGATTCCAATCATCCCCGGAAAAAGCATCGGCCCATCGCCAGCGGCCAGGTTTCGATCAAGACCGCCTTCTTGTTTGCCTCGCTAACCTTCATCGCCACAGGATTTCTCTCATGGCGGTTGGACCCACTCTTCTTCGGCTTGGTTATGGTTTACATTGGCCAGAACGTCGTGTATAGCTTCGGCCATCTGAAGGATCTTCTCTTTGTCGATTTGTTCAGTATCAGCTCAGGTTTCGTCATCCGGGCGATCGCCGGTGTTGTGCTGATCTCTGTACCGTTGAGCCCGTGGATTATCTTATGCACATTCCTCGCTGCGTTGATGCTAGGGGTCAGTAAAAGATGGGGTGAGCGGGAGGAGGTTGAAGATCCATCAGCTGTCAGGGAAAATCTTGACGAATACTCCAATATAACTCTCAAATTCGTCTTCATGAGCGTAGCGACGATGCTACTCATGTCGTACTCGCTTTATACGTTCTTCGCAAGAGATCTGGCAATGATGCTCACTATTCCGTTCGCATTCTATGCCGTCTTTCGGTATGCTCATGTCGTATTTACTGCTGAAAGCGCCAGCAAGCCGGGATTAATTCTCCTTGATCGACCCTTACTTCTTAACTTCGCCGCTTGGGGGTTCATCACAATAGTTATATTATACTATCAGGCACTGCTATGAGTCTTCGAATCGATTTACAAACCCACACGAAACACTCGCCTGAATGCGGGTGGATGTCACCCGAACGACTTGTATACAGAGCTCGTGCGGCAGGCCTCGATGGGGTGGCCATCACGGACCACAATACGATGGCTGGCGTCGAACCGGCGAGGCGAGCAGCAGGCGATGATTTCGTCGTTATTCCAGCTGAGGAGATCGATACTACCGATGGACAGATCATTGGGTTGTATCTCTCAGACGCCATCGAACCGGGACAGCCTCCGTCACAGGTACTTAGCCAGATTCATGCCCAAGGCGGTATCGCACTTGCCCCGCATCCCTTTGACGAACTGCGGGAGGGATTGAAAACCATCGAGGACCACGTTAAGGAGCTTGACTGTGTGGAGGTTCTGAATTCCCGCTGTATCAGAAAGAAGTACAATGATAGGGCCAGGGCTTTTGGGGATGAATACGGTTTGACCGCAACGGCTGGCAGCGACGCTCACTTTGCATTTGAACTCGGTACCGCGGTCACTGAAGTGCACTTCGATGGCGATGATTTAGAGCACCGACACGAGTCAATCCAATCTTCTCTCCAGTCGGGACGAACCACGCCGTCTGGAACGACCAGCACACCATTAGTTCATGCGCTGACGAAGTGCGCAAAGGGCTATAACCGCGTACGGCGATAATGATGCTACGGAAGAATCTCTGGCAGTTTGTTGTTCTCGGGTTGGCGGTGGCCCTCGCCCTCAGTATATACGCGGATTTCGGGAGCGTGATCGTCGCATTACGGGCGTTCGACTGGTGGCTTTTGCCGCTCGTGTTAGGGCTGACGCTCGGAAATCAGGCTCTCCGGTTTGTAAAGTGGGAGTACCTTCTGCGAAAAGCAGACGTCCAGCTTCCACTGAAAACGAGTTTCAAAATCTTCGGAAGCGGATTAATCATGATAATGACGCCGGGGAAACTCGGTGAGGTATGGAAATCATGGTTGGTCAGGGATTACGATGCGACCCCGATTAGCACAACGATGCCGGTCGTGTTCACTGAGCGGCTCACTGACCTGATCGGAGTCGTTTTCATCAGTCTGGTGGGCGTTTTCACATTCAATCGCTCTCCGATCGTTTTGGTGGTGCTCATCTTCATCTTCCTTGGCGGGCTGTCGTTCATACTCTACGAACCGGCCTTTTTCCGCGTTCTCGAACTCAGTGAAATGGTGCCGATACTTAATCGACATGCGGATACGCTCCGCACTCTCTACCAAAACTCAAAAGCGCTTCTCGGTCCGAAACCACTCGGAGTGACTACCGCATTGAGCATAATGTCGTGGGGATTAGAGTGCATCGGGATGTGGGTAGTCTTGGGCGGACTCGGTTCAGATATCAACCTTCTCGCAGCGGCTTTCGTGTTTGCGACATCAAGCATACTGGGTGCATTGAGCCTCCTTCCCGGTGGATTAGGTGTCACTGAAGGTTCTATGACTGGAATGTTACTAGCATTCGGGGCTGATGCCGCTACAGCTGCAAGTGCGACTGTCATTATCCGTGCGACGACGCTATGGTTTGTGGCTGGACTGGCCTTACTCGTGTACCTGTCATACCGGCGCAACCGATCGGTGACTATTCCTGACCCCGAGGAGATGAACGACTGATGAATCTTGTTACTGGTGGTTCAGGGTTTGTGGGGGGCCACATCGTTGAGCAACTGATAAAACGCGATGATCCCGTCAGGGTGTTTGATAAACGACCACCAGAGGTCGGCGCTGATGAAGTGGAGTTTATTCAGGGTGATGTCACGAACGAATCGGCCCTCCGCGAAGCGATGGTCGGAGTCGATGTGGTATACCACAATGTGGCCCTCGTTCCCGTCTCAAAGGCTGGGAAGCGGTTCAGAGAGGTCAATGTCGAGGGGACAAAAAATGCAGTAAAGGCAGCTGAGGCCGAGGCCGTTGACCGATTCGTCCACATGGGGTCAAGCAGCGTCTATTCACTGGAGAACCTGCCGGTGACTGAAAACAGCGTACTTCGGCCAAAGGGCCAATACAGTGAATCGAAGCTCAAAGCGGACGAGGTAGTCTTTCAAGCAGATGATATCGACATCACGATAATCCGGCCTCGTACAGTCGTCGGACGGAGGCGAGCCGGGATTTTCCAGATTCTATTCGATTGGATTCGTCGAGGCAAGCGTGTTTACTTAGTGGGGGGTGGGAACAATCGTTTCCAGATGGTATCCGGGCGAGATCTTGCTGCGGCTACGATCGCTGCGAGTGAAACTGAAGCCGCAGTTGGCGAAATCTACAATATCGGGACTGATGAGTTCGGGACTATGCGCCAAGCGTACCTGGATCTCATTGAGTACGCTGGGACGAGCTCGACGTGTTTAGGGCTACCGAGAGTGCCAACGAAATTCGGCATGTGGGTTCTCGACGCGGTCGGTCAGAGCCCTCTAACTACGTTTCATTACAAAACAATCGACAAAGACTTCTATTTTGACATTTCGAAAGCGAGACGAGACCTGGAATGGACACCTCAGGACAGCAATGCTGATTGCATGCGTCGCGGGTACGAGTGGTACGTTGAGCACCAAGGAACTGAGTTGCCTTCCTCGAGCCGAGGCGATGGACACAGGGATGCCCCGGATCAAGGCATCCTCCGGTTGCTGCGAAAATTTTCCTGAGCGGCCGTAATCGAATTCTACACGGCATCGGGCTTTTCCTTCCGGTCTGCCTTGGACCTCAGTTGGCTGAGCAATCGATCGGTGGACGCTCAACTCACTCCGACCAGAGGGATGATGGGCGTCAATCAGGACTTTCGTCGCGGCAAATCTTCACATACTTGCTTATATATTCGTCTTCACCTCCTGGGTGTATCTGAAGATCATCGACCGTATACGATTCGAAGCCTGCTTCGTTTGCTAGCGTGGAATAATTGACTGATGTAGAGGAATGGACGCCAGTCTCCGAGCTTGGAATTAGTAAACAAGACACCATAATATCGTCCTCAATTCCTGAATAGAGCCCCTCTGGTCTGTTTATTTGGGGGGCAGAGAGACTGGCTTGCTTGTAGGTATCTATCAAATGCTGGAAGATGGTGTCGTCAGGTATGAACCCCTCTGATGAAGGCCCACCCCCTTCATATGAAAGCTCGTATTTGATGTGTTTCCAACGAAGAGTGGAAAAATCTGAAAACTCTTTCAGAAGAATTGGAGAGAAATGTTCGTATGCATATCGCTCGTTGCCATGTAAGTGGAAAAAGACAGTGGGTCCATAAGCGTTCCTTGTCGCTCCGAGCCGATTCGTGATGAATCCCCGCTGATTTACCACCACTCTACCGTCGATAGCCCTGAGTTCTTCTACCGATTCTTCCATTTCGGCTCCCACTTGATATTCAGTTTCCACGTACGATAGATTCCCTGCGAGTGACATTGATGACGCAAGGAGAAAACCGACAATCAAGATCCGCATTACCTCCTGTCTACCCCACTTTCTTCGCCCATTCAACTCTTCAAGACGGGTCGAAAATGCTACTGCCAGGACTGCCCCACTCCAGAAGAAGGCCGTTAAGGGGACCGCTGCTTGGCGAAAACTGGTGGGGTTGACCTGTGTCTCGAAAATCGAGGGGAGAACCAGGAATGTGATGAGTGCGCTCGTGACGAAGAACGTCCATAATTGAATAGGAACTTCGCGAAAGGCAAAACTGCGGAAGAGACCGGTAATAACGATGACTATTGAGCAAACGGTGATTAGAATAGTCAGGAAAAAGATGAGTGAGAACACGTTGAATTGAGCAAAATCAGCTGGGGTTCCGAGCCGCAA
>Ga0207733_100954_pt1 | contig 10613 bp, 12 predicted proteins | sample A23P3SouthBayCA_FD_187735 | JGI IMG/M metagenome (GOLD analysis project Ga0207733, IMG submission 187735) | Aerobic enrichment media microbial communities from Eden Landing Ponds, California, USA - A23 P3 (SPAdes) | ecosystem: Environmental > Aquatic > Marine > Unclassified | place: Emeryville... | reverse complement strand
TAAGCACGCGAACGTAGTGAGCGCGCGCAGCGAGCCGCCCGAGCCCAGCGACGCGGGGCTTTCCATGCCTCACGGCTCCGACTCCTCCTAGGCTCGCAATTGATTTCTTCAGTAGTTGAGTACATCATCAATCGAACGGGAGTCCAATCGAGCGGTCGGGCCTAGTCCCGAATTCGCACGATACCCGACCGGAAGACGCGTTGGTTGGGGATGATGAATTCTCGTTCGTCGTTTTCGATGTGGGTGACGAACAGATCGATCTCCTGGACGATCCCCTGTTTGTCCTCGATCTGGATCTCGTCCCCGATGCCGTAGGGCTGGGTGAGCACCAGATAGGTGCCGGAGGCGGCCGCCGCGAGCAAATCTTTCAACGCGAGGCCCGCGAGGACGACGATGCCGAGTGCATATGCGCCGAGAAGAATCAGCAGTGCGCTGGTCGCGATGCCAAGTTGCCCGAGGGCGACCAGCGTCGCCAGGTAGACGATGCTGTATTTGACCAGTTCCGGGATGATACTGGCCTCCGGCATCTTGATCGATCGGAGACGTTCACTGACCGACAGCCGCGCCTTGTCACCCGCAATGAGGCCGATCATCAGGGCGATGGCGGCGACGAAGATGCTCGGGAGGTAGCCCGTGAGCCGGGGACCCAGTGAGGGCGATTCGAACAGGTTCGAGACGCTGAGCGAGATCAACAACATCGTCAGATAGACGAAAATCGCGGCGAGCGTGGCGACGATACCAGCCGTCGAAGTGCCCAGGCCCTGTGCCGTCCGCTCGAAGGGGGTTCCCTCGACGGCCGCTGGAACGCCGGCGTTTTCGAGGAAGACGTGGACGTACTTCCAGATCAGGTACGCCAGCACTGCACCGCCGACGAGGATGGCAATCGAGAGCCAGAAGGCCGTCTCTGCGGAGAAGATGTCGCGAATCCACTCGGGCCAGTTGAACTGTGCGAACTGGAGCGCCATCAGTACTCCTCCGGATCCAGCTCCATGATCAACTCTCCACCTTTGAACGCACGGACGAGCCCGTCGCTCTCGGAGAGCACGATGGCGATAGCGTTCGTGTCCCGCGTGATCGCACCGGCGGCCATGTGCCGTGCGCCGAGCCCCTTCGGAATGTCGACACCCTCGGCGGAGGGTTCGAGGTAGCGGTACGCGGAGACGATTTTCCCGGCGTCGGAGATGACGAAGGCGCCGTCCAGTCGGGAGAACTCCTTGAGCATCACGTTGACGATGGGATCACCGACGTGGACGTGGGACTTCTCGAAGGGGTTGTACGACAGTGGCCGGGACTTGTTCATCACCTTCCCGGCGTCGCCCACGACGAACAGGGCGCCGACGGGTTTGCCCTTCTGGCCTTTTTTTCCGAGTTCGACCGCGACTTCGAGCACGTCCCGAATCACCGAGGGCTCGGCCCGCGAGTTCGTGAACAGATCGTAGACGCCCGACCGCGAGAATTCACCCGTCTTGACCCGCGTTATGGTGTCGATTTCGTCGTCGAAGACGTCGGCGACACAGACGATTTCGTCCCCTTCCTCGACGTACTCACGCTGCAGCGCACCCTCCATCCCGAAGCGGACTCGGCCGCCGAAGTCCCGAAATTCGAGCGGGAGTTCGACGAAGTTCTCCGCGCCCACAGCGTTTTCAGCGCTCACGACGACCGTCTCCAGATCCGATGCGTCTGCGAAGGTCTCGTACAGCGACCCGGTTGGCGAAAACAGAAACACAGCATCGACGTCCGCGACGATATCCTCGAGAAGTTCAGCCAACTCGTTCATTCATTTATACGAGTCCGTCCAACAGGAAAAAGCTTTCCGGCGCGTCGTGCGGCCGTCAGACGGGATTTCCTCGTCGTTCGCCCGGCGAGAGAATTTCGCCCGGGGCGTGCCAGTGTGACGCATGATTTAAGCGGCCGGGACGACCCAAATCAGGTATGGAAACGTTCGAAGAACTGATCTCGTCGCTGACGCCTCGGGAGGACAACGCCGCCATCAAATCCTACCAGAACACCACCGCCGTCGCCTGTCCAGCCTGCGGCGAACCGTTTGACGACATGGTCGTCTGCAAGCAGGAGCTTACGTCGCTGAACCTCGATATGACGCTCGACCTCTGTACCGGCATCGACGACGGGAACGTTGTGCTCTTCACACACAAGAAGTGAGCCTTGTTGCGGTGTCGATCGGTCGTTGATCGCTGTACGGGTTGTTGAGCCCCACCGTTCCGTCTCAGTAAATGGCCGCCGCTGAGAATGGGTGTAGTAGTGCGCGGGACCGGATTCGAACCGGCGGATCCCTACGGAACAGCGTCCTAAGCGCTGCGCCGTTTCCTGGCTTGGCTACCCGCGCGCAGTCCGAGGTACCAAAGAGCGGCCAATGAACCTATCGCTCTCTGCCGATCGGACGACCGCAGAGTGCTTCCCACACTTCGTTCACATCGCTATTGGCCCAGTTATCAGACTGATATCTGAGACTTACCTTTAGACAATCACTTTGGTATCGAATACGTATTAAAATACGGTCGGCTCGTCGATTCGACCAGATTCACTCTCCGGCAAGTTTTTAAATAGGACGACCGCCGAGAATCGCTTGTGTACCTGGCGAGCGACCAGTTCGAACACGCCGGATGGCTCGACGACCTGGAGGCTGCGGCGGATACACTGGATCTGAGCGGCGAGACGCGCTCGCACGCTGGCGACTTGTTTCTCTCGAACGTACCGGACAACGACCGCTCCAAGCCAGCGATGCTCGGCGCGTGTCTGTACGCCGGCGCACTCGTCGCGGGTGAACAGCCGACCCAGAGCGAGGTGGCCGACGCCGTGGGCGTCTCCCGGCTTGCGGTGCAACAGCGATGGAAACCCCTGGTCGAATCGGTCGGCCTCGACGCACCCGACTGGTGACTGCGCGGCGGCGAGAGCGAGAAAACTGGGGCGGCGAACGCTACGTTGCCGACGAACGACCCTGTCGTTCGGGGGTGAGGTTTCCGTGTTCGTCGATTTCACCGCGGACGATGCGCGTACTGGAGATGATTTCGCCATCCTCGGCGTACACGTGATCGACGACTTCCAGCGTGAGTGGTTCGAGACCGCGCTCGCGACGGATTTCGTTGATGCGTTTGCCACCGGTTTCGGTCTCCGGGGACACGATGAGATAATCGAAGCCTGCCTCGGTAGCAATGCCAGTCGGTTTATCGAGTCGTCGAATCGTGTACTCGCGCTCGGCGTCCGCGGCGAGCCGGAAGAGTTCGGCGTCGAGATCGGCTTTTCGCTCCTCGTAGGAGCGGACGTGGCGTTCGTCGTGACGCGTTTTCGGCGCGAGATTGTCACTCGTCAGGCCCACGGTGACGTCGCCGAGTTCGAACGCCCGCTCGAACAGCGCGCGGTGGCCATCGTGGACGGGATCGAAGGTTCCTCCCAGCGCCACGTTCATAGAATCTCGGACGGCGGCTCCCGGTTTATGGGCTTCGAATCACGGGCTCCGGACGCTGTTCACAACGGACCGCGATGCAGTGGCGCCGCAGTACCATCACGCGGCGGTGGGCTGCGGACTCGGTGGCATTCGCGTCAGGCATCCTCGTCCGCTTCCTCGGCAGCGCTCGCATCTGCGTCGGTCGCCGTCCCTTCAGTCCCCTCGGTAGTGGTGTCGTCGTCGGCCTTCTCGTCCGTGGATTCCTGCTCAACGTTGATTTTCACTGGCTCCTGCTCCCGCGTCTCGCCACCGAGATACTGGTCGAGGTTGAAGACGGTGTTCAGCTCCGCCTGGACGTCACCGACCACACTGCGAACCAGCTCCGTCGGTGCCATCGCGCGATACTCGTAGGGATTGTTCCCGGCGCCGTCGCTCTCGCGTTTCTGACGCTCGAGTTTGCCTACCTCGTGGAGTTCGGCCAGTGCCTCCCTGACAGTACTGGGGTACAATCCGGTTCCGTCCGCGATCTCATCGCTCGTGCTATCGGGGTGCTGGCGAAGCTCGACGTAGATCCGCGCTCGGGTCTCGGTGTCCAGGATCCAGGCCAGGAGGTCGACGACCGACTCGTCAAGCTGTTCCGCCGCCCGGTCTGCGCGCTCTTCGAGTTTTTCGCGAACGTCGCCGGTTGCGTCGCTCGAATCCGCCGCCTCCTCCCCGCTGGAATCTACCGATTCCGCCATGGATGGGTCGTCCTCGGACATGAGTTGTTTCTACGAGGACGAAAGTGACCACCGGGTAAAAGCCTTGTTCGGTCCGGAAAACGGCACTCCCCGGTCGGGCAGCATCAAAGAGTCGATACTTATATATTTTCTCAGCGGAATTATATTGTAGCGGTGTGGCATGGGAATCAATCACCGCTACCGCCGTTCCAGGATCCACGATTTTCGTGGGGTTGGTGGAACGGCAGACGGCGGGACGCCTCGACTGTGGGAGGCCGGGGCAGATGTCCCTCACCGTTTCGAACTAATCGATCCGGAGTGACGACGCGAGGGCAGCGACGCCGTCGTCCGCGAACAACGCACGCTGCCGAGTTGCCCCACTGCGACCGTCGTAGACGTTCCTGAGTCCGTCGACGCCGAGGCGTGAACACTCGCGATCGACCAGTTCGCCGAGTGCGATCGGCTCCGGATCGTCGGGGGATTCAAGCAGCGTCGCCTCGTGTCCGTGTCGCATCGCCCGCCACTTGTTCTCGTCGAGGAGTTCACGGCGGAGCGACTCGGAAGCGCCACTGTCACCCTCGCCATCGGCGTAGCGTTCCGCGAGGTCGACGACCAACGCGTGGATGTATTCGACGAACGCAAGCACCACGTCGGGGTTGGCGTGGGCGTCCGGTGTCCGCACTTCCACGGTACCGTGTGTCGAGTGGGGGCGGACGTCGAACCACAACTCCCCGCGGTCCGCGATCGATCCGGATTCGACCATGTAGCGCTCGAAGCGCTCGTAGTCGGCGTACGAATCGAATGCGGTCGGCATACCGGTGTTGGGTAGGCCTTCGAAGATTTTCGCGCGAGCGGAGGCCAGGCCAGTGTCGTAGCCATTCCAATATGGGGAATTCGCCGATAGCGCCAGCAACATCGGCAGGTGTTTCCGACATTCGTTCGCGACCCAGACGGCCATGTCCGCATCGTCGACGCCGACGTGGACGTGCAGGCCGGCCGTCGTATTGCGATGCTGTGGGTAGCCGATGCGATCCAGCTGTGCCCGGTATCGATCCTTGGTGGCGTGATCCTGTTCGCGCCACTTCGCGAGCGGGTGCAGGCCAGCGGCAGCGATGCCAAAGCCATGTTCGTTCGCGTGGGAAGCGAGTGCCGAGCGCATCGTGTCCAGGGCGTCCGCCGCCTCTTCGACGCCCGAGAGCGTTGGCGTCTGGGTCTCGATGACGAATTTGAATAGCTCGTGATCGAGGCGGTCCGCGAGAGGTTCCGGCGGTTCGTATTCGTAGACCAGTTCGTCGGTACCGGACGTCGGTCGCCCAGTCACCGCGTCGACGACGAAGTACTCCTCCTCGATTCCGAGTGTCCCGAGGCGATCGAACGCGGCCGCCGAACCCGTCTCGTCCATCGCACGATGCATCGCCAGCCCACGGGTAAAACCTTCCGTACTCGCACTGAACGCTGCGAACCGGGGCCAGCGGGGAAACGGTGAGCCGGTTACTTCAGTGGCCGAGCGACCACGCCGAGGTGATCCTGGTGGAACGGTTCCAGCGAAGACGTTTCGAGCACTTCGTAAGTGGTCCGGAGCGTTTCGAGGACGTCCTCGAAGACGGCCGCAGGATCTCGGGTCGCATCCTCACTGCGAGCTTTGACCGAGAGGAGCAGTCGTCCGTCCGCAGTGAGGAACCGTTCGTTCACATTTGCCACACGCGCCTGTCCTCGCGTGGCCACGTCTTGGACCAGACAGTCGACGGGTTCGACGACGTGGCCGTAGGTCTCGGGCTTTCTGGCGTCTTTCAGCAGCGGGAACAGCCGGTCGCGGGATTCGGCGACGTCGAGCAAGTCACGCATCGGCCGGGCCGCGAATTCGACGGCGTATGTCGGCCCCGCGAAGTCGGCGACGTGACTTGCCGTCGTCCCGGCCGCGGCACCCAGGTACAGCACGGTGTCGCCGCCGGCGAGGCCGGTGTCCATCCCCTGCTCGATCATTGCACCGAGTTTCGACCGGTTGGGATCCCACTCGCGCCAGGGCCCATCCGTCCCCTCGTCACCGATGGGGTCACCTCGCGTGGCAAGGACGGCCGAGCGGCGGTCGATCGATCGTCGCTCGACGCCGTCGGGAAGTGTCATTCGTCGCCTCCGTCGCCGTCGCTCGTTCCCTCGGTTCTGGCGCGAATCGTCGCGATACGCTCGTCGAGTTCCGCGTCGAGCCCTGGCCGGCGGTCGCCGCTGTAGTGGTCGACTCTGGCGGCGATCGTGAACTTCCCGGCGACCGCCCTGGCCGCGGATCCGCGATTGGCTGGGTCGATCCCGCGGACGTAGTCGTGGGTGTAGATGACGCCGTGTTTGGGCGACGGACCGTCACCTCGCAAGTGCGCAAACAGCGCGTCCTCAGCACCGAGTAACTGGACGGTCCCACTGGGCATCTTCGCGAGCGATTCCAGCCCGCCGGCGAGATCCATCAGGCGAACGGCAAGCACTGGCCCGGCCATCGCGGAGAGATTCGGTGCGACGTCGGGCGCCGTGCGTTCGATGAAGGCCCGCAATTCGTCGGCTTCTGCGTCGAGGGTGACGCACTGGCTGGCTAGCGAACGGAGGTGGGCAGCCGAAGGCCCGTCGATTTCCTCGTTCGCGACCGCTCGGGCGTATTCGATCCCGGTTCCCGTATCCTCCAGTCGGTCCCCGCCCCACTCGGCGACGCGTTCGGCGAGTTCGTTGGCAGTGCGCCGACAGTCGTCCATCGACCGGACCGCGTGAATCAACTGGCGATCTGCTGCCTGTTCACGCTCATGGATCGCCTCGCTGGCGGTGGCGATAGTCGCCTCGTGGAGCCAATCGTAGTACTCGCTCTGGGAGTCGACGTCCCCGGCCTCGACGGCCCGTTGTGGCCAGTCGTCCGGTCGCTCGCTCTCGCCGTCGCGTATCGAACGAATCGCGCCAGCGGCGTCCTCCGGCGAGATATCAGTAAACCAACCCGCCGCACCCACCCCAGCGTCCTCACTCATTGCTCGACCGTACCGACCCCGCAGGTAAAGGCGTTCCCGATACGAACGCCGCGCTAACATGGCTCTCGGTACGTATATATAGAACTGCAAACAATTAATATGGTGATCATGTCGATGCGACGCGACCCATTCGAGGCGATGGAACGAATGTTCGAACAGATGCGACGGGCCAGCGCGCCCGAGGGCTCGATCGAGGCCGTAAACGGACGCGACCACGGGAGCCGCAACACTGTGGCGACCGGCGACAGCAACGTTCGACTCCAGCGAGAGGGGGACCGGTTCGTGGTCGTGGCGGATCTCCCGGGCTTCGAACGCGATGAATTGGACCTCCGCTACGACGACCGGACGCTGACCATCTTCGGCACGCACGAAGTTGGCGACGGTGAATCGTATCGCGCTCGGTCGGTCGAAGAATCCGTGCGGATCCCCGCAACGATCGAGGGAGAATCGATCGAAGCGAGCTACACAAACGGGGTCCTCGAGGTGTCACTGCCCGTGGCGGATGATTCGGCGGAGGGCTACCGGATCGAGATCAACTAATCGGCAGTTGAACGCGCGCGGCGGCGGCATTGGCGGTGCCCGCAGGATGTGGAATCGGTGATGTAACCCGCAGGCCATGCCGATCCCACACGGAGAGGTAACTCATGGTAGCCTGTATCGATCCGATCGAGTGAATTTCACAGCCATGTTTCATTACGACGGTAATCTCGGCGTTCGTGTCACGAGAGCGATTGGACGGACCATGAGAATTATACACATTCGTTGAGTTGAATGGTGCATGAACCCCGGATCGACCGGCTGGCGCCAGGCCGAGCGTGAGTTCGAAGCGCCGGAAATCGCAGACGACACGCTGGCCGAAATGTTCGAGGCGAGTGCCGGTCGGAACGCCGAGCGGACCGCCCAGCAGTACAAGGGTGGCATCACGGACCGGTCACTGACACCTGCCATCCTCCCAGAACCAGCCGACGGGACGTACGGTTCAATTTCCTACGAGCAGATGCGCGGCGTCGTCCGTCACCTCGCCGCTGGATTTAGAGAACTCGGCGTCGACGCCGGGGATCGTGTAGGAATCTATTCGAGCACCCGGATGGAGTGGGCCCAGTCCGATTTCGCCCTGCTTGCCGCCGGTGCCGTCGTCACGACCGTTTACACGGAGTCCTCCGAACGGCAGGTTCGCTATCTCCTGGACGACCCGGACGCGACTGGCGTCGTCGTTGAAGACGCCGATTTGTTGCGGATGGTGGAAGCCGTCGAAGCGGATCTCGACCTATCCTTCATCGTCGTGATGGATGAGATTGAATCCGATCGCGACGACGTCTATACGCTCGCCGACGTGCACGAAATGGGGAAAGCCGCGTTCGACGAAGCCACGTACCAGGAGTGGCTCGACAACCGTGATCCCTCGGATCTCGCGAGCCTCATCTACACCTCGGGGACCACCGGCCAGCCCAAAGGCGTGAAACTAACCCACCGAAACTTCCGGAGCAACGTCAACCAGACGTACCGACGACTGGGGCCGCGGCCGGACAAGGCACCGGGACTCCCAACGCTGTCGCCCGACACCAGGTCGATCGCGTTCCTGCCCCTCGCCCACGTTTTCGAGCGACTGGCCGGCCACTTCGTGATGTTCGCGAGCGGGGCGACCGTTGGCTACGTCGAGGAGGCGGACTCACTCGCAGACGACATCAAACTGATCCAGCCAGTGACTGGTGCGAGCGTCCCCCGCGTGTACGAACGAATCTTCGACAACATGCGCGAGCAGGCCAGCGAATCCGCCGTGAAAGAGCGGATCTTCAACTGGGCGCTTGACGTCGCTCGCGAGTGGGCGACGACGGACGACCCTGGCATCGGCTTGCGGACGAAACATGCACTGGCCGACCGACTCGTGTACAGTACGGTCAAGGAGAACCTGGGCGGCAACCTGGAGTACATGGTCAGCGGTGGCGGGAGCCTCTCGAAGGACCTCTGTGAGACCTTCCTGGGAATGGGGCTGACCATCGTCGAAGGCTACGGGCTCACGGAAACGTCGCCGGTGGTCTCGGTGAATCCACCCGAAGATATTCGCCCCGGGACGCTGGGCGTTCCCGTCGTGGACCAGGACGTTCGGGTCGATCCATCCGTGGTCGACGCGAGTCAGTTCGAGGACGTGCAGGGCCGCATTGGCGAGCTGCAAGTCCGTGGACCGAACGTCGCCGAGGGATACTGGAATAAGTCCGACGAAACGGCGGCGTCGTTCCTGGAGGAAGACGATGGCACCTGGTTCAGGACCGGTGACATCGTGGAAGTCCGCGACGACGACTTTCTCGTCTATCACGACCGCCTCAAGGAGATCATCGTCCTCTCGACGGGGAAAAACGTCGCACCCCAGCCCATCGAGGATGCCTTCGCGACGGACGACCGCGTCGATCAGGTAATGGTCGTTGGCGACGATCGAAAGTTCATCGGCGCGCTCATCGTGCCGAATATCGAGGCTGCCCGCCGCTGGGCAGCGGAGGAAGGAATCGACCTGCCGGCCGATGAGGCGGGAATCTGCGCTGACGAGCGGGTTCAGCAGTGGGTCGACGAATCCGTCCAGTCGGTCAACGATCGACTCGAACGCGTCGAGCGGATCAAGCGCTTCGAACTCGTTTCGCGGGAGTGGACGGCCGAGAACGACCTCCTGACCCCGTCGATGAAGAAAAAACGGCGCAACATTTCCGAAGCGTTCGAGGAGAAACTGGCGGCAATATACGACGAAACGGCGGACTAGCTGGGGTCTCCACGCTTTCGCTGCTGCGAGGTTTCAGTGTCTCGCGCAGTGACCCAGTCAACCATCAACCGGTTGGCTGAAATCGAATTGTGACGTCTCGGGTCCGTGGGCCATCACATTCCAGCAGGAGCACGGATTGCCAGCGGCCAAGCGCCAGTTGCCCGCCAGTCACCGGAATCGTCTCACTCGCACCGATCACCATCGCCCGAACGTGGGCGTCGGCGTTGCCATCCAGTGCATCGTGGTCCCAGCCATCGTCGGCAACCAGTTCGGAGAGTGCCGTCTCCAGGTCGCCGAGCAACCGCTGCTCGGCTTCGTTAACCGTGATTCCTGCCGTCGTGTGTCGACTGAAAACCGTTGCAACGCCGTCACCCTCGGCTGGTAGGGTCTCATCGATGGCTGCCGTGATATCGATCGCCTGCAGCCGTTCGTCCGAGTCGACCTGAATAGTTGGCATAGGAAAGGTTCGCGCGCGAAGGGGAAAATCTCACCGCCACTGTGCAGTTCCGCCTGCCCTGAATACCTCAGATTACTCCAGTAGTCGTTCGGCCTCGGCAACGCTATCGGCAGTCAATCCCTCGTACCCGACTTGCTGGGACCGCCGTTCAAAAGCGTTGAGAACGACCGAACTGGTCTCTTCGTCGGCGACGCGGACGACGCGCTCGATTCCCATCTTTGCGAGTGCACCCTGGGCTTCCTTGATCGGCGCCGCAGCCTCTGGACTCGGCGGTCGGAACCCAGAG
>Ga0207733_100948_pt1 | contig 10761 bp, 12 predicted proteins | sample A23P3SouthBayCA_FD_187735 | JGI IMG/M metagenome (GOLD analysis project Ga0207733, IMG submission 187735) | Aerobic enrichment media microbial communities from Eden Landing Ponds, California, USA - A23 P3 (SPAdes) | ecosystem: Environmental > Aquatic > Marine > Unclassified | place: Emeryville... | reverse complement strand
CCTGCCGATACTTCGTCAGATACGAGTGAATCGCCTGATGCGTAACGAAATCTCGCCGTAGCTTGTCGACGGAAACACCGTCGCGTTCGAGTTCGCGTTCCTTGCGATTGACGTCCGCATCCGACACGTCCTCGCCCGTAAGAACAGCGTACGTCGCTGCGATGTCGTATTCTGTCGGCGTCGTGCCAGTCGCGCGAACCGCCGCTTCCAGGACCGCACGATTGAACTCGTCCGCCAGATCGCGCAAACTCGTCCGTGATCCGGCTGTACCCGTCCACTCCGCTTCCAGCGTCTCCCCCATCCCGTCCAGATCGTACGCCTCGATGACGCGAGCGACTTTACTTCGTGGTCGCTCGCCATCAGCCTTTGCCATGAGTGAATCCAAGTGGACGAGCGGACATAATAATCGACGTACCGGCAAAACACTATTACAATACTAAGAGTGTAATGCCGGTTGCTGTCTCACTTCTCCGGCACCCTCCCACAACAATCGTGAATACCAGCATTCCCAAAACAGTGACGGTGTCCGAGAATTAAGTAAGTATTCAAATATATATGATGGATTGGTAATTCACAAATGTACGCACAGCCGAATAGCCAGTTTGGGGAGGTCCCCTCTGCCGCTGTTCATGAGTCAAACCAGATACGTTAGCATCTGGCCACCCAACACAATAGTAATTCTCCGAAGTAGGACCAAGTAAATGCGGTTTATTCATAAAACAACGTCCAAATTTGGCTCATCACATATTATTTTCGTCACCTGGCACGTGCGGCCAGGAATACCAGGTCGCTTTCTCGAGATCTTCGCCAATACGCGAGCCGTTTAATGGGAGTTTTCAATCCAATATATCGACGGGAGTAGAACTGATATCTTTCGTATATTACTGTCGTCCCCAAATTTTTTTGACATCCTGTTCCTCGATCTGTTTCTTGGCTTCCCCGAGACCTATCAGGTAGGATAAAATCGAGCGTCCAGAGTGAATTGCGATCCGCAGGAGAGGACTCAGGTTTGATGTTCCATCGCCACTCGCGAGATTGCCCGTGGCACTTCGTGTTCACCCCTGGGGAATTCCCACTCTTTCGACGCTGCCGTCGAGCTAACCTCGACCCGTACTTCTCCCGACAGGGGGTCGGACGCGAAGTACCAGGCCAGGGCCGCGCCGATCAGCATGAGTACCCCGAGGAGGATGATTTCCCCGCCGCCACCGTCGTCCGCCGCACCGACGGCGAAAAAGACCAGTCCCAGCAGGCCCGCCAGCACCGCGAGCACTTTCAAAATGCTCAGCGAGGTCGAAGCGTTCTCGTCGTAGTCCACGGCGTAGATGCGGTCGTCGGCCAGCGAATAACTACTGACGTCGATGTCGACTTCCGACTCGCGACGGTGTGACTTGACGTCGAGCACGCGCCGATCGGTGACGATCGTGGACCACACCCGGTGATCGTCGTTTGCGTCCTGGACCGACCGCGCGGCCCTGATCGACTCCTCCTCGCAGACGTGTGGGCCGACGGCCTGCTTCGTCTGTTCGGGAACGTCCGTCATCGCCAGAATATCCACGATGAGCGCAATTATACGGTCGTCTCGCTTCGAGCGGTGAGTTTGCCGGCAGCCTTATGTGGGTGATCGAGTCCCGCCGGGCTCCGGTGCATAGCTTTAGGGGCCACCGCCGAGACCGGGCGAGCGATGGATACCGCCTTCGCCTCGCGATGGTCACGGCGCTTCGTCGGGACAGGTGTCGTCTTCTTCGTCGCCTGGGGATTCGCGGCGGCGCTGGGCATGGGTCGGCGGACCGAGGTCAGCCTCCTCCTGTTCGGCTTCGTGTTGCACACCGTGTTTGGCAAAGCCTACGCACTCCTGCCGACGTATTTCGACCGCGAACTCGCCGTTTCCTGGGCTCCGGCCCTGCAGTTTCCACTCACCGTCGGCGCGACGCTCGCACTCGCCGCGAGCGCGGTTCAGGGAGTCCCGATCGTTGCGATCCAGGTCGCAGCGGTCCTCTGGGCACTCGGCGTCGCCGTGTTCCTGGGGACGATGCTGGCGACGATACGTGGCAACCTGACCGGCCGCGAAACCGGCACCGGCGAGCACAACGCAGACCGGCGTGCCGTCGACCGCGCGGCCAACGCCGCAGTCCCGGTCGTCTTCCTCTATCTGCTCCTCGGGAGCTACGAGTTTCTGGCAGCCACCCTCGCCCTCCCGACCATCTTCGGTGGCGCGATGGCCGCCATCTCCCACCTGCTCGCGGCGGGCGTTGGTGCACTGTTGCTTTTCGCGGTTGGCTTCCGGCTCTTCCCGCGCTTTCTCAACGCAACCCCACCGCGATGGCTCGTCTACGTCGTCCTTCCGGCCGGCGCCATCGGACCCGCACTCGTCGCCGCGGGCCTGTACGGCGGACCACTCCTGCAGGCAGGTGCGGCCCTGCAGGCGATCGCAGTCACCGGATTCGCACTCACGTACGCGACGCTGTTCGTGCGCTCTGACAACCGGCGGATCGGCTTCTACGCCGTCCTCGCGGGGATGGGCGCCGCCCTCCTAGCCGTCGGATTGGGTGTGCAATTCGCCGTCGCCGGCCGTGATCCAGTACTCGTCGTCGCCCACTATCGACTCACCCTCGTCGGCTTTCTGGGGCTGACGATCGTCGGCGCCACGATGCAGTTTTACCCACCGTCCGTGGGGGACTGGTTCGGCGCGAACGACGCCACGGCGACGATGGCGATCACGCTACTCGCCGCCGGCGTGGTCCTCCAGCTATTTGGCGTCGTGACGCCGATGCTCGCCGCCTTCGGTACGATCTGTGCCCTGCTCGGCGCCGTCATTCACGCCACTCTCGTGTTCGGTGCATTCATCGCGCGGCCACTGTAGCCCGCCCGGTAAAATCCCACGACGGCCAAATCGGGATAGACGGCCGTTCGACCGCCCTCGAATTCCGGACCGCGCTCAGAGCAGGTTCTCTGCTTTGGCCAGCAGTATGCCCTCTATCGTCGCGTCGTTCGCGGGTTCGCGGCGGGCAACGGCAAGGGCGTCTTCGATCGGGATGGTCCGGACGGTGAGAAATTCGTTGTCGTCGAGTTCCCGCTCGGCCGGCTCCAGCCCTTCGGCGAAGACGATCCCACGGCGGTGGCGCAAGACGCCGGTCGAGCACCAGAACTCCTCCAACAAGGAAAGTCCCCCGGCCTCGAAGCCCGTCTCCTCGCGGAGTTCGCGGGCACCAGCCTCGGTGTAGGACTCTCCGTCCTCGACGATCCCGGCGGGGAGTTCGAGACACTGTTCGCTGATCGTCGGGCGATACTGATCGACGAACACCAACTCGTCGTCGACCCGGGCAACGACAACGACGGCGTCGGGGAGTTCGGCCCAGTAGTAATTCTTCTCGGTGCCGTCGGGCTGGCGAACCCGGTCGTAGCCGCCGTCGTACCAACCGGTCTCGTATTCGAGCTGGCGGTCGAGAACGGGCCACTCGTGGGCCGTGTTGCGATCGTTCATGTGTCCCCACTACTGACCGCAAGGCGATAGGTCTGGTTCTGCCAGCGAACGAGCGCGGTCCGGTCGTCGAGCATCGTCGCCGAGTATCGAGTGCGCAGCGAGTCGATTTCGTCGAACGGCGAGTGGCTGAACGCTTCCTTCACCCCGATCGGGCCCTGCCAGTAGGGCGAAGAGCGACCGATCGAAGGTGAGCGTTCGTCGCTTTCGCGACGAGCGGAGTCATTTCCCGCCCCAGTTCTCCCAGATTCCAGTGCTTCCATCGTGTACGGGTACGATCGCTCGGAGAGGGTGGCGACGTCAAGGGCCGTCTCGTTCTCGCCGGTCAGTGTCCGGTCGGTCGGCTCGGCCGTCAGGTAGTACGGATCGCCGCTTTTCAGCAGGCTCGGCAGGGCACCCAGTGCGAGCAACAGGATCAGGAGCACGAGGATGGCGAGGACGAACTGCTTCGCGATGGGACGCACGTCAGACCACGTCCCGGTAGCACTGGCCGAATGCGTGCCGGCGAAGGGTTCCGACGGCCGCGTCGGGTTTGTCCTGGAAGGTCGCGGCAACGAGCGTCTCGACGGCTGGCGCGGCGTGCCAGGCGACGTTGTCCACGGCCTCGGCCCCGATTTCCTCGACCGTCCATTCCTCGAGCGGGTACTCGCTATCGGCCTGCCAGGCGTCGTACTCCGCCCGCGTGCCGACGTGGACGAGCAACTCCTCTGCGAACAGCACTTCCCGAGCGGTCGCGACGACGTCCGCGGTCACCCGGCGGTCGTACTCGGTGGCGTCGAACGCCATCGCTTTCGCGACTTCCTTGACGACGGTCTGGGCCGTCGGGCCGAGGTCCGCGTACCGATCGGTCACGGCGTCGACGGACGTGGGCTCGAAAGACCCCTCTGTGTGCATGGCCGGCGCTTCGAAACCCGGGAACTACTGGGTTTCGCTGTCCGACGCCGCCCCCTCACCGGCGTCCCCTTCGTCGGGCTCGTCGGTCTGGGCGTTCGATCGCATCTGCCGGGTCAGCTCCCGCGCGTCCGCGAGCACGTCCTGGGCGTCCTCGTCGAGAGTATCGACTCGCGAATCGGCCAGGGAATCGCCGGCGGAGCCAGCATCGTGGGAGTGATCCGAACCATGCGGCGTTCCAGGATGATCGTGCTGATGGGTGCTCTCGTCACGTGAATCGGGGCGGGAAGCCCCTACGTCCTCGTCGAGGTCGACCGGAAAGTCGGTTTCCTCGGCGTGCTCGACGACGATCGATCCGAGTTCCGCCTGGCCGAGTTGGCCCCACTCCTCGACGGTGGCATCGAGCCACGCTTCGTGCTCGGCGTCACCGGCAATCGCGGTGAAGGCGAGGTGATTGGCGAGGTGCTCGGCGTCGACCTGTGGCCCTTCACACACCGGACAGGCGTATGCCATACCGGTACTCGACTGTCGAGCGGGAAAGGCGTTTCAGTCCAGGGGCGCGACCATGACGAACGCATCGTCGTCGTTGCCGTAGTAGCCAGGGACGGTCCGGCGGTGTTCGAAGCCGAACCCCTCGTACAGCGAGATTGCCCGCTCGTTGGACGCCCGGACCTCGAGTTTTACGGTTGTGGCACCAGTCTCGCTCAGCACTGCGAGTGACCGGTCGAGCAACGTGGTGCCGATGCCGCGGCGGCGATGTCCGTCAGCGACGGCGATGTCTTTGACGTGGCCCAGCGGGGTGCCGTTGTTCGGTATCGTATCCGCGACCACGTAACCAACCACCTCGCCGTCGGTCGGTCCGTCCGCGACGAGAAAGCCTGGCTCGCCGAGGTAACTCTCGAAGGCCGAATACGGCCAGGGCTGTGGGAACGACGCTTGCTCGATTCGATCGATCGAGACCAGATCCGTGCGGCGGGCCTGGCGAACACTCGCGCCACCGCCCGGCTCCGGGACCCTGGTAGTCACGACCCTTATTAGGAATCGAAGCGTGAAAGGCCTGCTGGGCGAGGGGAGCCGCGCCACGAGTCGCCTCGGTGGACGGGCTCGCGTCAGTTGAACGCGTCAGGGGGAGTGGCCGGTATTCGGCCACTGGCGGCGCGAATCGGGACATGTCACAAGCTTCTTTACCACCCCCATAGTAGCGAAAATTGCACCCACGACGGGTGCTTCCCCCTCACCCCCACCTGGGGACTTTTCCCCTTACTTTCGTTTTGTCACCGTCCTCAGCAGCGGAACTCGCTGGTGGATCGTTTGAGTGCCGGCCGCGTTGCTCTCAGTCGATTCCAATGCGGCGCTCGCACCGACCCAGTCGCTACCGAACGTTCAACAAAATATTGTCGTGGGTGCGTCCTCAGTCGTCGGCCGGCGTCGCGCCGCCAGCGTCGTCTTCGTACTGCATCTTCGTGTGAGCGAGTTTGCCACCGTCGGCGAGGATCTCGCGCTCGCGTTCGGAGGCGTCCAGGGTCGCCGTGGCTTCCCACTCGCCGTTGATGCTGATCGTGAACTCGGTCTGGCCCGAGCGGACGCCCTCTGAGATGTCGTCGACGATCTCGATGTCGTCGCCCTGCTCGATCTTGGCGTACGTGTCCGCATCGATTTCCAGCGGAACGATCCCGAAGTTGAACAGATTCGCCTTATGGATGCGGGCGAAGCTCTGGGCGAGGACGGATTCGATACCCAAGAACATCGGACAAAGGGCTGCGTGCTCACGCGAGGAGCCCTGGCCGTAGTTCTCACCAGCGACGAGGACGCCGCCGTCGGCGTCGAGTGCGCGCTGGGCGAAGGTGTCGTCCACGCGCGAGAGGGTGAACTCCGAGAGCTTCTCGATGTTCGAGCGGAACTTGAGGATGTCCGCCGTCGCCGGGATGATGTGGTCGGTGGTGATGTTGTCCTCCATCTTGAGGAGGGCCTCGCCACCGACGGTGTCGTCGAGGGGGTCTTTCAGCGGCACGTCGCCGATGTTCGGGCCCTTGATGAGGCCGTCGTCGACGGCGTTTTCGGGCTCGATGATGTCCGCGTCGGAGCCGTAGTACGTGTCGGGCATCTCCAGGCCCGGATCCTCGAGGTCGCCGAGTTCGTCGGCCAGGTCACGCGGGTCGACGATCTCGCCGGCGATTGCCGCGGCCGTCGCGACTTCCGGCGAGCAGAGGTAGACGTTGTCGTCTTCGATGCCCGACCGGCCCTCGAAGTTGCGGTTGAACGTTCGCAGCGAGACGGAATCGGAGGCGGGCACGTGTCCGATACCGATACAGGCACCACAGGTCGCTTCCGAGAAGTTGACGCCGGCAGCCATCATCTCGGCGGTCCAGCCCTCTCGGGCCAGCATCTCGCTTGCCTGCTTGGAGCCAGGGGCGACGATCATCTCCGTCTTCTTATCGATCTCGCGGCCTTCGAGCATCTTTGCCGAGGGGAGGATGTCCTCGTACGCGCCGTTGGTACAGGAGCCGATGATGACCTGCTCGACGTCCTGACCAGCGACCTCGCGTACCGGGACGACGTTGTCCGGCATCGACGGCGTTGCGATCAGCGGTTCGAGTTCCGAGAGATCGACGACGATCTCGTCGGCGTACGCCGCGTCCTCGTCGGGCTGGAGTTCGACGTATTCGTCCTCGCGGTCGAGGCGGGAGAGGAAGTCCTTCGTCTCCTCGTCGGTCGGGAAGATCGAAGAGGTCGCGCCGAGTTCGGTCCCCATGTTGGTGATCGTCGTTCGCTCGGGGACGGTCAGGCTCTCGACGCCGGGGCCGGTGTATTCGAGCACCTTGCCGACGCCGCCCTTGACCGAGAGCCGACGCAGCATCTCGAGGATGACGTCCTTCGCGGTCGCCCACGCGGGAAGTTCACCCTCCAGTCGGACGTTGACGACTTCGGGCATCTCGACGTAGTAGGCGCCACCGCCCATCGCGACGGCAACGTCGAGGCCACCGGAGCCGATGGCCAGTTCGCCCAGCCCACCGGGGGTCGGCGTGTGGGAGTCCGAGCCGAGCAGCGTCTTGCCCGGTGCAGCGAAGTGTTCCTTGTGCACCTGGTGGCAAATGCCGTTGCCGGGGCGGGAGAAGTACGCGCCGAAGGAACCCGCTGCCGAGCGGAGGAAACGGTGATCGTCCGTGTTCTTGAAGTCGAACTGGTAGGTCTGGTGGTCACAGTACTGTGCGGCCAGTTCCGTCTGGACTTCGTCCAGGCCAAGCGCCTCGAACTGCAGCCAAACGAGCGTTCCGGTCGTGTCCTGCGTCAGGACCTGATCGATCTCGATCCCGATCTCCTCACCCGGGGTAAGCTCCCCTTCGACAAGGTGATCGTCGAGAATTTTTTCCGTGAGCGTCTGTCCCATAACGCCTCACAATCGGACGCCTGCGTGTATAAATCCCGCGTAATTCGTGTGTCCACTGAGCGAGGAGGAGGCGTTTTCTGTCCGGCGAATTTTCAGGATTCGGTTCTGCTGGCAAACCTTGCAGGGGCCGGTGCATGCTAACAGGGCACGTTGGGACGCCCGAACGCATTTAGCAGCGGCCGTCGAGCCATCAGCCATGTTCAAATCCGGTGCGTTCGTCGCCCAGCAACTCGGCGACCTGCGCGAGTCCCAGGTCCAGCCAAACGGCGTCGACCTGACGCTCGGCGGCGTGTACGAACAGGTCTCGGCCGGCCGAATCAGTCGCGGCGGAAAGACCGTCGGGGAACGACGTGAACTCGACGCCGAGGATGGGGTCTATCACCTCGAACCAGGCGGGTACGTCGTCGAGTACGGTGATCGAGTTGCGATTCCCCCAGCACACGTCGGATTCATCTACCCACGCTCCTCGCTACTACGCAACTCCTGTATGCTCGATACGGCCGTCTGGGACGCCGGCTACGAAGGCCGTGGTGAGGGGTTGCTGGAAGTGTATCATCCAATAGAACTGGAGCGGGGGGCACGGATCGCCCAGCTCGTCCTCGCTGACGCCGATCACGAGGACGTTTACACGGGCGATTATCAGTACGAAAACGTCGATTGAGAGCGCGGCCGACGGGAGCACCGGCGAGCCGTATCGGGATCCTGTCACCCCAGTTATCGATTGTGGTAAATTACCCACAAGACATTTAGCGTTCGAAGGCGTAATTTTAATCGCATCACACGGAGGTGATGCCACTGATGGCTTCGCTCGATGCCACGAGCGCGGCCGGAAACGATACCGGATCCGTCTGCCTGGTCTCCGATGGTTGCCCGCTGCCACCCGGGCAACAATCGGGTTTTCGATCCGTTTTCATTCCCGTTCGTCCCGAATAGTGATTCCAATCCGTGCCGCCGCGACTGGCCACCGCCAGTGGCGACTGATCCGTACCGGACGCCAGAGCTAACACGGAGCCCCGCACACTGGCGGTCATGACACGCGTTGCGCTGATCGCACACGACGAGGAAAAGCCCACGATGATCGAGCTCGTCCGCGACCACGAGGCCTTTCTCTCGACCATCGACCTCGTCGGGACTGGAACGACCGGCCAGCGGATTACCGAGGAGACGAACGTCAGCGTCGAGCGAAAGCTCTCCGGGCCGCTCGGTGGCGATACCCAGATCGGTGCGGCGGTCGCGGAAGGCACCATCGACGGCATCATTTTCCTGCGCGATCCGTTAACCGCTCAGCCTCACGAGCCCGATATCTCCGCACTGCTGCGAATCTGTGACGTCCACGATACGCCCCTGGCGACGACGCGCACGAGCGCGGAGTACGTCTTGGAAGGGCTGGCGGCCGACGCACAAGACGAGGAAACGGGCGAATAATCGACAGGGCGCCGCTCAGGGCGCCCCGTCTCCGCCCGTCTGACCGGGGGTCTCCGGCTCCGGCACCTCCGGCAATCCGACGGCCTCGGCCATCTGGTCGTCGCCCATCCCAGTCGTCACCAGCAGACGCATCCCCCGGCTCACACTCATGTCCGTTTCGATGAGTTCACTTTCCGGGACCAGCGACAGGTCTCCGGTGGTGGGGTTCGGACTTTTCGGCAAATACACGTTGTAGACGTCCTCGCCAGCCTCGCTCGTGGCCACAGTTGGACTCTCCCCCGTGATGAACCCGATCGCGTAGGTTCCCGGTCGGGGATACTCGACGAGGACGACGCTCTTGAACGACGACTGACTGTTGACCAGCGAGTTCGCCACCTGTCGGATCGCCCCATACACCGTACTGAACAGCGGAATGACGTTGATCGCCTTCCCGAAGTTCCCGAAAAGGTGCCGTGCGACGGCGATCTGAGTCATATACCCGAGGACGATCAACGTTACGACCAGCAATCCAGCGGTCAGTAACTGCGCTGCCAGGATATCGTCACCGACGAGCGCCGCGAGTCGCGTTCCCTGCACGATCGGATCGATAAACTGGAGGAGAAATCCGACGGCGATGTTGAGGACGAACAGGGTAAGCGCGAACGGTGCGACCAGGATTAGCCCGGCGATAAAACTACTCTTGATCCGGCCACTCAGCGTCATGGCAATGACATGGAGTCGACCCTGAAAAGGATGCGGGCCGCTCGTCCGCCAAAGGAATCAGACAGTCGAAATGATCGGACATCAAGCCGGAGACTGGGTGTTTGGGAGGGATCGAACGGCGCTGAAGAACGAAGCGGGGCGGTTAGGGCTGCTCGCCGGTTTCGATGGTGAAATCGCCCGTCGGATACGCAACGCACGTCAGGCAGTATCCGTCTTCCATGTCATCGTCGAACAGTGCCTCGTTATTGGAGTGGCGGATGAAGTCGTTGGAGTCGCCGTCTTGAATCTGGCCGGAACAGGATACACACTGGCCCTCCCGGCACGCGTAGGGGAGGTCCCAGCCCTCATCCTCGCCGGCTTCGAGGATCGTCTCGTTGTTGGCGACTTCCACGGTTTCGCCTTCCTTTGCGAATTCGATCTCGTAGGTCTCCACTTCGTCGTCGGGGATCGAACTCGGGTCGAAGCCGGACGATTCCTCGGCCTCCTCGGCGTCGCCCTCCGCGAGTTCGCCCTCGGCGCCCTCACCAGCCGGAATTGCTCCCGCGGCAGAACCGCCACCGAGCCCGCGGTTGTACGGTTCCGGGAAGTCGGTTTCCGGTAGCGAGGCCGCCCGCTGCTCGGCGATTTCCTGGGAAATGTCCTCCGTCGGTTCCCAGCCGGTCCCTGACGTGTAGTGCAGGGCAACGGCGAGCAGCGTGAGCACGGCCCCGACGGCGATACTCACTGGATCAACGGCCATGGTGCGGATTTGAACGGACTGGTATAATTAGCTGACGTTCGACGCCGAAAATCCGGTGGCCGACGGGCGGGACGCATCACCCGGATCGTCGACCAACCACTACTCCTGAGTGCGGGGAACCTCGTGGCGGCCGAACCC
>Ga0207733_100944_pt1 | contig 10842 bp, 9 predicted proteins | sample A23P3SouthBayCA_FD_187735 | JGI IMG/M metagenome (GOLD analysis project Ga0207733, IMG submission 187735) | Aerobic enrichment media microbial communities from Eden Landing Ponds, California, USA - A23 P3 (SPAdes) | ecosystem: Environmental > Aquatic > Marine > Unclassified | place: Emeryville, CA... | reverse complement strand
GGGCCGGTCCCGTGAGCGAAGCGAACGGGACGTCGGGAGAGCTTGCTCTCCCGGAACTGGCGGGGCGAAGCCCCGTGGTCGCCTGCGCGGGCCCTATTCTCGCGAGTGCGGCGCGGTGCGGTTGCCCGAGCGAGAATATCCCGCTCAGCGACCGCGAGCCCATCGAGGGCTTTCATCCCACCACGTCGAGTGCGGCGCTGTTCGCGGTCGACATGTTTCTCACAGCTACCCCTCCTGAAACAACTGTCACTTACACACCCAGGGAATCAGTGAACCAGTGGAGCCGTGGGGATTCAGATCTCAGGAGGTCACAGGGAGCACGAACCGTTCGGGACCCCCTCCACCACCCATCACCGACCACCCACCACCGGTCGGCCTTGCAGCGACCCGGGGCTATATTGGCGCGCTCGCCGCGCTATCGGGTATGGAGTCGAAGGCGATCGTCCTCACCGAGTCCGGAACGCTCGAACGACGCACCGTCGAGGTGGACGACCCGGGCCCCGACCAGGTGCTGTTGCGCGTGGAGCTCTCGGGCGTCTGTGGCTCGGACGTCCACATGTGGCGCCACGGCGAACGCGACTCGCCGATCGTCCCCGGCCACGAGTTCGTCGGCATCGTCGAGGAGGTCGGTGAGAACGTCACCACCGATTCGGCGCGCCGCCCCATCGGAGTCGGGGACGCGCTGACTGTGGTCCCGGGGATCAGCTGTGGCGACTGCTGGTACTGCGAGAACGTCCCGACACGGCCGCTGACCTGCAACGACCGGGACGTCCACGGCTTCCGTAGCGTCGACGAACCCCCGCATCTCCACGGCGGTATGAGCGAGTACTTCGTCCTCGAAGACCGCGCGCACTTCTACAGAGTCCCCGACAGCCTCGACACGGAACTCGGAGCCCTGGTCGAACCGCTCTCGGTGGCGACCCACGCCGTCGAGCGCGCACAACCGCCGGGGATCCCCCACGCCCGTGAGGGCCTCGGGATGGGCCAGAGCGTCGTCGTCCAGGGCGCCGGCCCTATCGGCCTCCTGACGATGGCCGCTGCGACGACCGTCGGTGCCGGGCAGGTCATCGCCGTCGACATGATCGACGAGCGTCTCGAAATGGCCGAACGATTCGGTGCGACCGACACTATCGACCTGGACGACTACGACGGCGACGAGTTCGTCGACGCCATCGCCGAGCGGACCCCGAGCGGCGACGGCCCCGACGTGACGGTCGAAGCGGTGGGCCACCCCTCGGCGTTCGAGCAGGCCCTCGAGATCCCGCGCAACGGCGGCACTGTCGTCGAGGTGGGCCACTACTTCTCGGCGGGCGAAGCCGCAGTCGACCCCAGTGACGTCATCCACCGCCAGCTCGACGTCTACGGGAGTCTCGCCTACCCGCCCGGCCAGTTCGACACCTCGATTTCGATGCTCGAACGCACGGTCGACCGGTTCCCCTACGGCGACCTGCTGAACCACCGGGTGGGCCTCGACGACGTGACCGACGCCTACGAGACCCAGGCCGCCGGCGAGTCCTACCGGGCGACGATCCACCCCTGGGCGTAGGACCGGGCGATACAGGCGACGAACTTACCGCTCGCAAGCGAGCGTTGCGTTCGTCGGGTGGCGGTGGTTAGCGCCGGCCACGCCGCTCGTGCTCTGCTGAGACCGGTCGGTCTCGGCGCCGCACTCGCTCGGTATCGTGGAAACCTCGACAGCCGAACACGAGGTCCGCGACCCTGGTCGCGGGCCGAACGTGGCCGGCACACCATCCGAACGTCGAACGGAGTGAGACGTTCAAACGGCTGTTTCAGGCTCCACGAGACACTTATCCGACTCGCCGGATCGGTCACATATGGCCGAACGACTGTCGCGACGGGCGCTGCTGGCCGCACTCGGAACCGCCGCGGTGGCCGGCTGTCTGAGCGACGACGACCCCGGAGCCGGAGTCGGTACCCCCGGCGACGGGACACCGACGAGTACCCCGACGCCAGCGAGCACGCCGACCGCGAGTCCGACGGACGTTCACACGGTGTCCGGAACGGATCCGGGACCGGGCACGCCATCGCAAACGGCTACATCTGGAAACGATCCGTCGACGGGTACCGACGCATCGACGCCAGAGGGGACGCCGGCGACACCGTCGAGCGTCGAGAGCGACTGGCCGGTACCCAGCGCCGACGCCGGCCGGAGCAACGCGGTCCCGGAGGCGACGGGGCCGACCGACGCGGTCGCAGAACTCTGGCGGTTCTCGGCGCCGGCCGAACTCTCCGACCCCGTGCTGGCGGACGGGACGCTCTACGCCGGGCGAGCGGACGGACGGGTTCACGCCGTCGACGCGGCGACCGGCGACCGCCTGTGGGACGCCGCGACCGGTGACAGTGCGGGGGTTCCCAGCGTCGTCGACGGCCGACTGTTCGCCCCGATCGGGTCCGGGATCGTCGCGCTCGACCCGGCGAACGGGGACGAACAGTGGTACGTCGAGACGCCGAACCGCCGGGGGTCGCTCGTCGCCGACCACGGGGTGTACTGGATCGACGAGAGCGGACCGACGGTCGTCGCACTCTCGCCGGCGGACGGGAGCGAACAGTGGCGGACGGACATCGCCGACCCCTGGGAACCGCGGATATTCGCCGACGAGAACCGGGTGTTCGTCTCCAGCGGCCCCTACGACAACCGGTACTGGCGGCTGGACGCCGCGGACGGCACGCAGTACAACGACCCGCCCCGACGCGGTGCGGACTTCCCGGCCGAGCAGTGTTACCGCGCGGGGACGGTCTACGCCGTCGACGCCTTCTTCGGGAACGTCGACGCGAAGCCGGTCTCCGACGCGGGCGCGAGCTGGAACCAGGGCGTCCCACCCGGTGGCGGGGCCGGCGGCGGACTCCTGGCGGTCGACGACGAACGCGTCTACTACACCGCGAACGTCGACGACGAACCGGGATTGACCGCACTCTCGGCCGAGAGCGGGAGCGAGGAGTGGACGGCCGACGTCACCCCGGCGATCACCGCCCGACCCGCCGTGGGGAGCGACGCGGTCGTGGTCCAGACCGACGACGGGCTCCGGTCGTTCGACCCGGCCGACGGCTCCCGGCAGTGGGCGTCGGCCGTCGACACCGGGGCGGGCGTCGTCGTCGCCGACGACCTCGCGTTCACGACCGTCGGCTCCGCGGTGGTCGCGTATCGAGCGCCGTAGCCGCCGGCCGACCGTCGCTGGGGCTGGCTGCCCGTCGCTGGGCCTTCACCGACGCGAACCGACCGTCACTCGGCTCCCGCCGCAGCGGCCGCCCCGTCGAGCAGGTCCCGGAGTGCGTCGAACTCGTCGTCCGTGACGGCGTGACCCAGCCCCGGATAACGCCGCGTCGTGACGCTCGCACCCAGGGCCTCGAAGGTCGCCGCGGTCGCCTCGACCTGTCGGGAACCGACGTGAGGGTCCTCGGCGCCACAGCCGAGAAAGACCGGTGTGCCGTCGAGGCCGCGGTCCGTTCCGGAGGCACCGGCGACCTCGGCGGACGCGGCGCCCTCACCATCGCGGTCGACCGACCCGGGGAGTGCGCCCGAGAGGACGGCGACGCCGCCGTAGCGGTCCGGATTCCGGCGGGCGAACTCGGCGGCGAGACACGCGCCCTGCGAGAAGCCGGCGAGGACGACCCGTTCGGGTGGGAGGTCGATGGCTGCCGCCCGCGCTATCGCCGCCGCGACGCACTCGACCCCCGACGTGAGATGGGGCTCGTTGGCCTCGACAGGTGCGTCGAACGCCCGCGGGAACCACCGACTCCGTGCGGCCTCGGGCGCGAACACCGCGACACCGTGGCCGATAGCGGGTTCGAACAGGTTGACCACGCCCTGTGCGGTGGCGCCGCGGCCGTGGAGCGCGACGAGGGCGACGTCGGCGGCGGCCGCCGGCGCACCGGCCGTCACGAGCGGCTGGCCGGCGTGGGGCCCCGACACCGACTCCATCGCGGGTCCCCGGGGAGTCACGGCCTTTCGCTTTCGTCACGGCTGGCTGCCCGCCCGGTCGACCGGCCGTCGGGCACGGTCAGTTCGGGGAGTTGGCTCTCGACCAGGTCGCGGTCGGCCTCGAAGAACGACGGGAGTTCCAGCGCGGCGCCGGGGGTCGGGTGGTCGCTGACGAGCCCGCCGGTCTCGGTCGCGAGTTCGACCAGGATCCCGCCGGGTTCGCGGACGTACAGCGAGTGAAAGAAGTGTCTATCCTTGACGCGGGAGACGTCGTACCCGTTGTCGTCGAAGTGCTCGCGCCACGCGTGGAGGTCGTCCTCGGCGTCGACGCGGACGGCGACGTGGTGCAGGGTGCCCGGCCCCTCGCGGCCGAAGTCGGTCTCGCGGTGGACGATGTCGACGGCCGTCGCCGGATCGCCGTCGGTGCGATACCGGACGCGCTCGTCTCTCTCGCGGTCGTACTCGAAGCCGAGCGTCTCCAGCGTCGCCGCCGTCGCGAACGGATTGACCGACAGCACGGAGACGCCGGCGATCCCCCTGACGGCGGCATCGGCCGAAACCGGTCCGTCGGTCCAGGGATCGGTGGCGGTCGGAGCGGTCGCGCCGTCGCCAGTCGCGCCGGTCGTGGCGTCGTCGGTCGCAGCGGGCGCGTCGCCGCTACTCGCCGAGAGTTCGACCCGTGTTCCAGCGGGGTCCCGCGTCCTGAGCACGCGCTCGCCGAAGCGCTCCTCGGGTCCCTCGACCGGGGCGTCGAAGTCGGCGAGACGGGACTGCCAGAACTCCAGCGACCCCTCTGGAACGGCGAAAGTGACGGCCTCGACCTGTGGCTTGCCGATACGGCCGTCGTCGCCGTGTGGGTCGGCGAAGGCGGTGAAGACCGTTCCCGGATTCCCCCCGGCGTCACCGAAGTAGAGGTGGTGCTGGAGGACGTCCTCGAAGTTCACGGTCTGTTTGACGAACCGGAGTCCGAGCGCGCCCGCGTAGAAGTCGACGGCCGTCTGGGCGTCGCCGACGATCCCCGTGACGTGGTGGGTTCCCGTCGTCGGTGCTGGCATCACCACACGTACGACGCCCAGTCGGATAACAGCCCCGGGGATACTGTCCGGCAGCAGCGCGCTATCGCCTGTCAGGCCCGTTACCCGCCCGCCGGGAGTTCACCGGCGCGCGCGAGCAGGGCGACGGCGACGGCGACGACCCCGACGAGGACGGCGCCGCCCTGGAAGATGCCGGTGTAGGTGAGGCCGGCGCCGGCGAGAGTTCCGACGGCGACGCTCCCGCCGGCCTGGATGAGCATCATCGTCGCGCTGTAGCCCGAGTAGGCGCTCGCCCGGTTGGCGTCCGGGAGCGTCTCCAGCATGTAGGCGTCGGCGACCGGGAAGAGGCTGTGGATGACGAGACTCATCACGACCGAGACGGCGGCGACGGCGAGGACGCCCTCGACGGCCGTGAGCGCGAGCAGGGTGACGACGAAGCCGACGAGGATCCCCGTCAGGAGCGGGAGGTAGGAAAAGCGGTCGGCGAGGCGGCCGGCGACGACGAAGGATGGGACGCCCGCGGCGAACGTCACCGTCAGCAGCGTGTTGGCCGTGCCGGTGGTGAGCTGTTTGGCCCCGCTGAGGTAGGTCACGTAGAAGTTGAACACACCCTGCCAGACGAAGCCCGTGACGCCGACGAAGAGCACGCCCGCGAGGACGAGGCGCCACTGGGCGCGGATCCCCGCGAGCAGGTCCCTGTCCTCGGCGCCGGCGTCGGGTAACTCGGCGCGCCGAACCGCCAGGAGGAAGACGCCGGTCATCACGAGCGCCAGCACCGCGAGCGCGCCGAAGGAGATACGCCACGACCCCAGCGAGATGGCGAGTCCGACCAGGAAGGGGGCGAAGACCGCGGCGACCTGCGAGGACATCCCCCGGATGCCGACGGCGACGCCGACGCGTTCGGGGTAGAGTTCACTCACCAGCGGGTTGGCGGCGATGAAGAAGACCCCGGACGCCAGTCCGACGAGCAGCGCCCCGGCGGTCGTGACGCGGACGTTCGGCGAGAGCGCCGTGAACGCGGCGGCGGCGGTCAGCGCCACGCCCATCCCCAGCAGCACGCGCTGGCGGCTGACGAACGTGAGCAGGTAGCCCGTCGGTAGTCGAGGAAGCGCGCTACCGACCCAGACGGCCGTCGCCGCCAGACCGGCGGTGGCGGGACTGATCCCGGACTCGATGAAGAAATCCACGAGCGGCGCGAAGGCGATCCGGCCGAAGTTGACGAGAAAGGAGAACACACAGATCGAGACGAACAGCCCTCGCCGGCCGCGCGGGGCGTCGGTCATGGCCGCGACCCGACGTGGATGTAAACGAAGCCGTGATCGCTCGATGGCCCCACCGTCCCTGCGCGGTCGCTGCCGGTCTCGGTCACGACCGGAAATCCACGCGGATCGGGCTTGAAACCCGCGCTCCCGGACGATGCTACCGGGTGTGTCGGGGTCACACGGGACGAAAGACCTGACCGTCGTGAGCGACTATCGGCCCCCGATGACGGAACAGACCGGCCGGGAGCACCCCGCGACCTTCGTCCGGCGATACGCGACGACGTGGGTCCACGCGCTCGCGACGGCAGCGCTGACCGCACTCGGGACGCTGACCGTCGTCGACAACCGCTTCGCCGCCGTCGCTCTCGCGGCGTACGCCGTTCCGCCGTTCGTCCTGTATCTCAGAGGGGGGGTCGACGCCGGGACGGCCGGGGACACCCCGACTACCGAGACCACTCCGGCCGCCGAGACCACCTCGGCTACCGGGCCCGCCTCGTCTCCGGAAGCCCGGTGGACGACCACATCGGTCCCGGCCGACGAACACCTCCACGACGTCGTGACCGGAGGTGGTGAGGTGTACGCCGCTGGCGACGACGGGACCGTCCTCGCGACCGACGGCGACGACTGGTCAGTACTGCTCTCGGACGGACCGCGCGCACGGTCGAACGCACTGCGCGGCATCGACGCGGCCGGCGCCAGCGGCGTCTGGGTCGTCGGAGACGGCGGGACGGTCGCCCGTCTCGACCCCGACACCGGGCGCCACGTCGACCACGCCGAACCGGGCGGCGACACGACGAATCTGGTCGACGTGGCCGTGGCCGAAGGTGCCGATGGCGCTGTCGAGACCGTGCTCGTCGCCGACGGGTCGGGCCGCGTCCGTCGAGGCGAGTACCGCGACGCGGACGGGGAAGTCGTCTGGGCCGAACCGGTGACGCCCGGTAGCGGGTCGAGCGTGGCGGGTATCGCACTGCGAACCGACGCCGAGGGGTGGGTCTGTGACACCAGCCAGCGAGTGTTCGAGACCGGCGACGGAGGACAGACGTTCACGCAGACCGGCATCGACGGCGTGTCCGGCACGTTGACCGACGTCGGGGTGACGGAGTCGGCGGTGAGCCTCTGTGACGACGACGGCGTCGTCTACCGCGAGAACGGCGGTTCGTGGACGCCCGTTCGGGTCGCCGATAGCGGCCTTCTGGCGGTGGCCGGCCGGGGTGAGCGGTGGCTCGCCTGTGGCGACGGGGGCGCGCTGTCCGAACGCGAGCCAGACAGTGGGTGGGAGCGGGCGACGACGCCGGCGAACTCGCCACTGCGCGGGGTCGCGGTCTCCGGCTCGCAGGCCATCGCCGTGGGCGACGACGGTACCGTCGTGGAACGCCGGAGTCGCTGACTCACGACAGCCGTGAGCGGTTCGGCGACGACCGACCCCCTCACTCGGTGGTGTGGAAATCGAGGCCGTCACACTCCAGTGGCCGCTTCTCCGAGACCTCCGGAGGAGTCGGCCAGCAGACAGCACGCCTCAGAAGTCGTCGAGCGTCGTCGGTTTCGGGTCCGCTCGTCCGCCGTCCGCTTTCGCGTCCCCCCCGTTTTCCGCGGCTCGTCCGCCGTCGGGTTCGAACTCGCCCAGCGAGGCCTGGGCGGCGTCGGCCAGCGCGTCCCGGCTCGTCTTCCAGGTGGCCCGCGCACACGGCGGGAGGTCGTCGTGTTCGGCGACGTACGATTCGAGGAACTCCTTCGTGGTCGGGTCGCTCGGGTAGCCACTCCCCACCTCGCCGTACTCGGTCGCGAGGCGGTCGACGTGGGCGTCGCGCTCGACTTTCGCGACGATGCTCGCCGCCCCGACGACGGGATAGGTCTCGTCGGCGCCGTGCTCGCCGCGGACGTCCAGCGCCACGCCCCCGTCCAGTTCGCCCTCGACGTCCGGGATCCGGTCTCCGACCCCGTCTTCGACCCGCCGCTCGAACCTGACGGCGTTCGTGTCGCCGGCGTCGACGTATCCCGAGAGCGGGTCGCCCGCAGAACTGTCTTCACTCGGCACCCCGTCGAGGTCGCCCAGCGCCGCGGTCAGCGCCTCGACGTGGGCGGCGACGGTCAGCGAGTTCATGTCCGTCTCCTCGTCGTCGATACGCTCGACGGGGATCTCGGCGACGCCGACCGCTCCGGCGATCTCGCGGATCTCGGCGGCGAGTTCCTCGCGGCGCTCGGGGGCGATGTCCTTCGAGTCGCCCACGTCTTCGGGCAACGCCGCGGGGTCGGTGACGACCGCCGCCGCGAACATCGACCCGAGGACCGGCCCCTTGCCAGCCTCGTCGACGCCGAACTCGCGCATTACCCCGGCTTCTGTGGGGGACCACATAAAAACTCGCGCCGGCGATGCCGCACGTCTGACACGCGTCGTCGCGCTGTCCGGTGGTTTTACCTTACTGTCCGCTCGAATCGGTCGACTCGTCGGCGTCTTCCGACTCGCCGTCGCTCTCCTCCCGGACGAACTCCTCGGTGAGGAACGGTTCGTCCTCGCCCTCGACGTCGACGACGTCCAGCGCGGCCACTTCTGCGCCGACGCCGAGCAATCCGGCGAGACTCGGTTCGGTCCGGCCCTCGTCGCTGGAGACGAGTTCCTTGACGTAGAGGCCGCCCTCGCCGTGGAGTTCGACGGTCGCTCCGTCCCCGCTCGAACCGTCGCCGTCGTCTGCTCCCGCCAGTTCGCCCTCGATTTCCAGTTCACCCTCGATGTCGTAGACGTCCCGCGTGCGAACGACGTCGGCCCGCCGGTGGTCGACGCGCTGTGGCGTGCGCTGTTCGACCGTCGCACCCTGCAGTTCGTCGAGGGCCTCCTGAAAGCGCTCGTCCTCGACGGGTTCCTCGAAGTCGACGGCCATCCGGTAGGTCTTCGAGGCGGCGAGTTCCTTGACGCGCTCGACCATCGAGTGCGTGGCCAGGTGCAGGTCGAACACCTCGACTTTGCCGTCGGCGAACTCGTTTATGCCGGCTTCGAGCGCGTCGACGTCGACGTTGCGGGTGTGGGGGTCTTCGACCTCGATTACGAACGGTCGACCGCCCTCCAGCATCCGCGCGTCGACGTCCTCGCGGCCGGCGCCGTGGAACGTGGCACTCTCGCCGTCCATCGCGTCCTCGACGACCGGTGCGGAGAGTTGCTCGACGCTCTCGTCGTAGCGATAGCCCGACCCGTCACACCCCTCGCAGATCTCGCCGCGGACCAGTCCCGTTCCCGAGCAGTCGTTACAGGGCCACTTCGTCTGGGGGATGTCGCGTTCGAGTTTCCGGTAGCGGCCGTAGACGAACGCCGAGTTGACTCGCGTCTCGACGGTGTCGTCGCCGAGGTTCAGCGTGACCTGTACGTCCGGGCGCTCGAAGTCCACCTCGGCGCCGGTCTCCTGGCCGAAGCGCTTGCCGACCTCCCGGTTGAGTTCGGATTTGAGCGCCTCGCCGGCGTCGGGGTCGAGGCCGACGTCTTCCCGGAGGAGGCGGTCGTTCTCCTCGAACAGCGCCGGGACGCGCGTCCCGACCTGGAAGGTGTCGAAGTCGTACTCCTCGAGATGGTAGGCGGCGCGCTCGGCCCACTCGGCGACGCGCTCCTCGGTCGAGTGGCCCTCACAGACCCAGCACGACTCCTCGGACGCGAGGTCCTCGACGGGGACGTCGTCCGCGAGCGCGACGGCGACCCGGAGGCCGCGGCCACGCTCGCGGTTGGTCAGCCCGAAACTCCGGTCGGCGACGAGGCGGCCCAGGCACGGGTCACAGAGCGGCCCGGTCTCGATGGCGGCCCGCGCCGTGGCCAGCACGTCGGCGTCGTCGGTCATTGCCCCTCGATGCGTGCCGCCAGCGTAATTCGCTTTCGAAGCGCGAGGCGCCGTGACTGCGACGCCCGATCGTCTCAGTCGTCACCCTGTTCCCCGTCGACACCCGCGGGCGTCGTCGATTCGAGGACTGGCGACGGGATGTCCGTACTGTCACCGTTCATCGTGACCACGCGCTGAGGGAAGGGGATCTCGATGCCCTCATCGGTGAAGGCGGCGTAGACGGCTTTGAACAGACGGTGGCTCACCCGCCCACGCAGGACGGCCTCGTTGACCCAGCACAGCAGTTCCACGTCGACGGCGGAGTCGCCGAACCCGCGAACCCGAACGCGGGGCGACGGGTCGTCGAGGACGAGTCGTTCGTCGTCGGCGACGCCCAGCAGGACGGCTTCGACGTGGTCGAGGTCGGTCCCGTAGGCGACGCCGACGGGGATGCGCACCCGGCGTTCGCGCTGTGGTTCGGACTCGTTCGTGATGGTCGCTGTGTTGAGCACGGATTGGGGACTGTCACGAGCATGTCGTCTCGGGTCCGGATGACCGTCGAGCGGATGGAGATGTCCTCGACGCGCCCCCGCTCGCCCGATTCGAGGACGATGAAGTCACCCACCGAGTACGTGCCGTCGGCGTACAGCGCGATCGACCCGAAGAGGTTGGCGATGGTGTCCCGTGCCGCGAGGCCGATGACGATCCCCAGGATCCCCGCGGAAGCCAGCAGGGGGGTGATGTCGATCTCCCAGAAGGTGAGCACGAGGAAGGCGCTCGCGCCCAGGAGGAGAGCGCTCCAGACGTTC
>Ga0207733_100940_pt1 | contig 10865 bp, 11 predicted proteins | sample A23P3SouthBayCA_FD_187735 | JGI IMG/M metagenome (GOLD analysis project Ga0207733, IMG submission 187735) | Aerobic enrichment media microbial communities from Eden Landing Ponds, California, USA - A23 P3 (SPAdes) | ecosystem: Environmental > Aquatic > Marine > Unclassified | place: Emeryville... | reverse complement strand
CCGATCACGAGGACATCGAAGTCGGTCATATCTCTCTCGACGACACTGACGACAAAGAAGGTCTCCCGGCGGTTCGGTTCGATTGCACGGACGCTTCCGACGCTGGAACCGAGTCACACACGCGAGCCGTGTTTATAACTCGGCTGTCCGTTGCAATCTCTATGTCCACTTTCGTCGTTGTTGGTGGGGACGCCGCTGGGATGTCTGCAGCTAGTAAAGCGAAGCGCGACGACCCCGATATCGACGTCGTCGTCTTCGAGCAGGGCGACTGGGTGTCCTACGGTGCCTGTGGACTCCCGTACTACATCAAAGGAGAAATCCAGTCGCTGGAGGATCTCGTCTCGGTCACACCGGAAGAGTTCCGACAGGAACGGGATATCGATCTCCGGACGGGCCACGAGGTCGTCGACATCGACCCCTCGAACCGGACTGTCACGGCCCGGAGCGAGGACGGCGAGGTCGTCCAGGAGTACGACCACTTGCTCGTGGCAACGGGGTCGGAGGCGATTACGCCACCGATCGACGGCCTCGACCGGACTGGTGTCTACACGCTCGGATCGATGTCTGACGGGAAGGAACTCCGCGAATACGTCGGGCGGGCCCGCTCGACTGGGGACCTACAGCAGCCCGACCGCGGCCCCGCCTGCCAGTTTCTGGAAACGTGCAACGGGCCGGTCGGAATCGTCGGCGGCGGATACATCGGTGTCGAGATGGCCGAAGCGCTGGCCGCCAACGACTTCGAGGTCCATCTCTTCCAGCGGGGCGACCGAATCCTCAAGCAGTTCAGCACGGCTACCAGCGAAACCGTCCTCGATCATCTCGGTGAGCAGGATGTTGCAGTCTATCTGAACACTGAGGTGCGTGAACTCGCTGGGAGTGACGCGGTCGAGGCAATCGTCACCAAGGATGACCGCGTCCCGGTCGAGATGGTCCTCGTGGGGACTGGCGTCCGACCTCGGACGAACCTTGCTGAGGATGCAGGGATCGAACTCGGCGAGACGGGTGCAACCGCGACTGACGCCTACCGGGAAACGAACCTCCCCGACGTGTATGCAGCAGGAGACTGCGCGGAGGCCGAACACGTCATCTCCGGCGACCCGGTGTACATCCCTCTGGCATTGACAGCCAACAGACACGGCCGAGCCATCGGTCAGACCGTTGCCGGTGAACCCACCGAAGGCGGTGGTGTCGCCGGCACGGCGGCGGTCAAGGCGTTCGAGATGGAGGCAGCTCGAACTGGAATTCTTGACCACGACAGGGCCCAAAAAGCTGGCTTCGAACCAATAACGGAAACGATCGAAGCGAGATCTCGCGCCGGGTACTACCCCGAAGGTGGAACCGTGCAGGTGACGCTCACCGTTGACGGTCCATCCGGCCGCGTTTTAGGCGGCAGTCTCGTCTCCGAGTACGGCGAAGGTGCGGTCCACCGGAGTCACGCGCTGGTCGGAGCAGTAAGTGAGGGGACGACCGTCGACGAACTCTCCAATTACGACCTCGCATACGCGCCACCATTCAACACGACGTGGGATCCCATCTTGACGGCGGCCAAGGTTGTCGACGGCAGGCGGTGAGAGGGTCCCGCGCACTACAACGACCAGACAAGAAGCTCATCAGTCGTGGCGGCACCTACTGCGATACCACCGTCAGCAAGTCCCACCCCAGTGAGATTACTCGTCAGTGGGCCACCTAACTCCCACTCCCACTGGATCCGCACGTCATTAGATGTGCGGGAAACGGCCACGAGTCGGCGACGGTCGGTCGTCGGGACGAGGAGTTCCACAGTACCGTCGGTATCGAGATCGGCTGCGACAGCCCCGCCGAGGTTGCGGGACCCGTACGTGTGGGACGACACCCCATCGACGGTAGCCCGAACGCTCAGATCACCGTCTTCGAGCCGGTAATACTCCAGCGTATGGGTGACGTGCGGTTTCAGAACGGCGGCGAGTTCCGTCGTACCATCGGGACCGAACGGTGCGACTGCGAGTTGGTGACGCCAGCCGGGGCCGTATACGGGGCCAGTCGCGATGCGCTCACCAGCTGGCGAGTAAATAACGATGCGTGCCCCGTTCTCGGAGTCGGCAATCGTGGTGATGATCTCCGGTTCGCCATCGCCGTCGAGATCTGCGACGAGTGGTTGCAACCCCTCGAAGACAAGGGGTGCATCAAGCACCGTTCGTGCGACCACCTCTGGGCCCATCGGGTCGACCACGACCAGGGCTGACGGTTCCAGTGTATCTCCGAGCGCGCCGTGCCCGTAGCGGTCCGTCACGTCACCGTAGACAACGTACGTCCCGTCTCCGAGTGCTGCCGGTCGGACATCGGGCGGTGCGTCGATAGGGAGACGAGAGCGGTCGTCGCTATCGACGACGAGGTCACCGTTCGCTGCCACGAACAGCCGGCGGGATATCCCCTCCCCAGATGTCATCATCTGGCCCGCGTTCTGACTCATGATCGACGGATGGTCGAGAAGCTCCGGCTCGGCGTCGCCGTCTGCTACTACCGGCGGGCGTCCGGGAACCTGGTGCTGCAGGCGCGTCTCATCGGATATCGCCCCGTCATAGACCTGTACTCGGGTAGCGGCACCCTCCGCCGTGACGACGGTCCAGTAACTCCCCCGCGGTGCCGGATGGGCGACCAGCCACACTAGCCGACCGTCGATAGCGACCCGAACGGGCTCGGTGTTCCGGAGATCCGCGGCTCCAGATATGAACCGATTGCCAGTCGACTGTGGATGGGTGTACCAGTATGGGCCAGAGGGGATGTCGGTAGCTGGCGTCGAGTTTGACTCGGCCGTGGGAGTCGGATCGGACCCACGACCTCCACAGCCCGCGAGCCACAGCAGGACCCCAGTACTGGCTGTCAGCATTGTTCGACGTCGGGGCATTGGTCGTAAACTGTTCAACACGAGAGTAGACGTATCCACTCCGCGGTGGGGTTCAAGCGACGGGGACCTGATGCGTGACCGATCGTCAAGCCTGTCGAGGATCGGGCCGTGTCTCGGGTTCGGAACTCGACGTGACTCCCGGACCGCTGGTCATATCGGTCACCATGTAACCCCTGCAGAGGCCGTAACCAACTCATCGCCGCTCTCCGTGGTTCTGTATAGCTGTTCTGTGGTGTTCCCTTCGAACAATTAGTCATCCGGGAATGACTCCCAGAAGACCTCCGGTAGGTCTTGATCGGGATTCTCTTTGAGGTAGTCCTGTTTCGTCAGGTTCGCGTCTTCGATGAGGGAGGCTGCCTCCCCAGCCCAGACGTAGAACCCGATGAGTGTCTCCCGGCGCATTCGTTCGAGGTCGACCGAGTGATACACCTTCACGACGCCACCACCCTCTCGATTGAGCTCGGACCGTCTGAGCAAGCCCAGTTCGACGAGTTTGTTGAGATACCGCGTGACTGTACTTCGGTCGTACCCGAGCTGCTCGGCGACCTCGTTCGCTGAGAGGGGGCCTTCCCCGATAACGCACAGACAGATATCCAGTCCAGCCTTCGGAAGCCCGAACGCCTGAAGAAGTACCTGCCTCACGTCCGGGGGTTTCACGCTCATATCCACCTCTGTAACCCGCTCCATGGGTTGATCGTGACAGGACATCGGTGGGTCGTCATTTCCAACCACGAGCACGACGTTATCACAATCAGAGACGGTGCATTCGTAGATATCGTACCGACCTGAGTTCGGATCGTACTGAACTTCGGCACTCTCGTCGTCGGACTGGGTTGTATTTTGATCAGACATCAATAACATGTTCCTCCATTTATATCGACTGTTATGTGGGGCGCCGATAAATACTGGCCTCTCAATCGGCTCGAATCTGCTAATTCGAATCGACGATTACCATCTCATCGGTATCGAGAGCCAGTAACTCTTCGCCGGTAATCGTTATCCTAGCTCGACCGTCCGGGTACGTTCGGACCAGTTCACACGCTGCGAGTCCATTCAGATGGGATTCGATCGTCCCTTCGTCGGTATTGAGCGCTGCTGCGATCGCCGCCGTTGTCGTCGTCTCTCGCTTCTCTGCGTCGCTTTCTGTGGCGATCTCTTCCAGGACGGCTCGTCTCGTTATGGACATGGTTGCAGGGCGTCTGTGAGTATCTCACGGCTCACCACACCCGGCTGTACCGGAAGTGGCGGGTAGGGAGTGAAAGTTCGCTCAGGAGGTGGTTCATCGCTTCGATTTGTATCGACGGATCGGCTTCTCTGCATGAGACTACTCCTCGACTGTCTGGCTGATATCGAGCGTGTACGCTTCGAGTACGTCACGTCCAAGAAGAACTGGATAGGTCATCTCGGACCGGTCGGTGATGCTGGCTGTGACCGTCCGCCAGCGCCCGTTCAGACAAAGGTCGACGTCGACGAGGGGGCGCGTCTCCGTGTCACTGCCCGTTCCTGACCGCACGTCGGTTGTCCCGACGAGGGGGCCGGCGCCGATCCGACCGGCGAGGTCGGTGTCGATGCTCGTTCGCTTCGCGCCCGTGTCCGACTTCGCGACCGCCTGTTCTGCCCCGTCACGACCATTGATTCGGATTCGTGAGGTGTAGCCGAGGACGCCGTCGTCACCCTGTTCTTGAACGAGCGGCGGTTTGCAATCGGGGACGGAATCGTCTAGCGTTGATTCTAGGTCGACGACTTGAGATGAATCGACACTGCCGCCCGCTCGTTCGATAGCGAGGCGTGCGATATGTGGGGCCGCCGAGACGCCCGTCGCGGAAAACAGGCCTTTGAATCCGGCAGTAGCGTTAACCTCGAGGACGTACCACTCGCCGTCGATCGGCATCAGGTCGACCCCGGCCAGATCCAAATCAAGGATCTCGGTGGCCTCTTTCGCAAGTCGGCGAGGCTCCTGACCGAGTTCGTCAGTCACGCCCTCCACTTCACCACCGAGCGCGACGTTCGTCCGCCAGTCGCCATCCGGTGCGTGGCGTCGCATCGCCCCGACGATCTCCTCACCGACGACGTAGACACGCACGTCGGAGGGGCGGTCATCGGAGTCTTCGAGGAACTCCTGGACGAACGCGTGTTCGTCGTTGATCATGGGACCGACGGGCTCGTTCGGCGAGACGACCGACATGTCCTGCCCGTTCGTCCCGATGGTATGCTTGTGGGCAGCGGTATCTGGAAGATACTCTGGCCACTCTTCGAACGTCCGCGGGGAGCGGCCGAAGAAGGCGTCCGGTACTGGCAGACCGGCTGCTGCGAGCTTTGCTCCAGCGCGATACTTATGGAGCGTGTTTGCGACGGCCTGCGGTGGGTTCACGACGGGTGTCGTCTCATCGTAGAGCGCAGCGAGCTGGAGGTCTTCGAGCTGGTGGTCACTCTTAGTCAGGAGCATCCGGTTGACGAGGACGTCGACCCGCGGCGAGAGCCGAACAGTACCGTCATCGATCCACGAGGTGACGTTTTCGTCGCGAATCCACACGGGTTCGTGCCCCATCACCCGAACCGCGTTCAGGATCGCTTTGGTCTCCTTGCTGTTGTGGGTGCTCAACACGCCCACTCGCTGTGTCCCAGCGTCGGTCTGCGCAGTATCGATGCTCGCAGATCGTGCTGAGTCCGTCGCACCCTCCGGTTCGGGGGAATTGGAAGAGGCAGTCATTAGCGTTGCTCTGGTCTATATTGGAGATACCCGTCATTACGGGTTCTGCGACCGTGTAACACAGTTACAACCCCTCTCTCGATTTAACCGGACGGAACCCACCATGTAGGGACTGATGAGCGAACAACAGGCCGAAGCGTTCTCATTCGATGGTGGTCGCGTGGAGCCGGGTGAAACGAAGGAACTCCGGTATCCAGTGAGCGAGACCTATCTGGGTGATCCGGTTCGGATTCCATTGACGATTATCAACGGCCCCCGGCCCGGGCCAACCGCATTTCTCTCGGCTGCGATCCACGGTGACGAGCTCAACGGTATCGAAGTCGTCCGAGAAGTCGCACAAGAGTGGGACCATTCAGACGTCTGTGGGACGCTCGTTTGTCTCCCCGTTTTGAATGTTCAGGGATTCGTCGCTCAGGAACGCTACCTACCGATCTATGAACGGGACCTGAATCGAGCCTTCCCAGGGAAACAGGACAGTACGAGTTCGAATCGGATCGCCTACCAGATCTATCATAACTTCATTGAGCCCTGCGATTTCGGCCTCGATTTCCACACCTCGACACGTGGGCGGACGAATATGTTCCACGTCCGTGCCGACATGGACGACGAGGGGGCCGCTCGACTCGCTCGCGCCTTCGGAACGAATCTCATCATGGCTGGTGAAGGCTCTTCGGGGATGCTGCGACGGGAGGCGACTGACGATGGCATCCCGACGATCACGCTCGAGATGGGGGAAGCACATCGCTTCGAGCGGGAGTTGATCGACCACGCCCTCGATGGCGTCCGGAGCGTGTTCGCCGAATACGGGATTTACCAACAGGAGACGGTTCAGTGGCCGGGATGGCGGACTGTGATCGAGGGATGGAGTGAAAAGACGTGGCTCCGGGCTGACGCGGGCGGGATCGTCGAAATGAACTACAAACGGGGGGAGTTAGTCCACGAAGGGGAGACCATCTGCCGCATCACGAACCCGTTCAAATCGGATGAAACGACCGTCGAGGCGCCGTTTACGGGCCTGCTTGTCGGGGTTCTCGAAAACCCGGTCGTCTATCCGGGGAACCCACTCTGTCATTTCATCAAGCTCGAAGAAATGCAGGAGCGAATCATCGAGAATCGGCGTGGCGTTCCCCACAAATAACTCGGCTCAACGTGTCTCTTTCTCTGACCGAACGCGGGAATATGTAACGAGTTTCATTTGGTATGGACGAGTTTCGAAGGCAATGGAGTTGCAGGGGTTGCGTCTTATTGAGGATCTATGTAGATGCGACCAGTCGTTGATGCTCTGGTTTCATACATCGGTCTTGCACGACATGAAGGCCGGCTGCTTCTGCCCGGGCCACGGCCTCGTCGTCGTGAATGCCGAGTTGGAGCCAGATGACCTCGACATCGTCACGGGCGAGGGCTTCGTCGACGATGCCAGCGACTTCGGGGCTCGGTCGAAACACGTCCACGATATCGATGTCTTCCTCGACGTCGGAAAGCGAATCGTAGGCCGGTTGTCCGAGAACCTCATCTGCAGTGGGATTGACCGGAATGACATCGTAACCCTGGGCTTGGAGATATTTCGGGATCTCGTGGGCGTCCTTCCCTGGCGTTGACGAGCACCCGACGACAGCGACTGAATCATATTCCAGTATTTGTCGGACGTCTGCGTCGGTCTCAACGGGCATACGATTCGTACGGCGTCGCCTACGAAAAGGTCATCGTCGATGTGGATGTGAAGAGGGAGATACCTATCGAAAACGGCGACGCAACCGGAACGATGGTTCGAGTCGAGGAGTGGCAAGCCGTCATTTCGGCTGGCGACGGCGCCGCGGCCGCACTCAATATCCTCACCAAAGAGAAATGAGAACACTTCCACGATTTCGATGTGCCGGGGGATGCTGAGAAACTCTCCGGCTCACTCGTCGATTCTTCGTAGGTTATCCCATCGCATCTTGGAACCGTTCACGGAGCGCATCCTCACGCTCCTCGAACTGATCGACCTTCTCCTGCAGGTCGTCGCTGACGCGTTCGATGCTCGCGAGTGCCCGCTCGCCGGCGAGTGACGCCTGTGACCCGTCGTCTTCGTCAGCCTCCAGCTCTTCCTCGTAGGCTCGCTTGACCCGCTCGATGGTGCCCTCCGGATTGAACAGGATGTCGTTGGCCGTGCGAACGTAGCCGTCCAGCGACGCACCCTCCTTGCCCTGGAAGAAGTGAGTGAGTGCGTACGTCGCCCCTGAATGGAGCCTCCACATATCGATCTCGACAGGGGAGACAGCGTTAGCCTCCGCATCACTCGTGGCACGCTCTGCCAGGTAGTCCGGGAAGCCGAGCAGGCTGTAGAACTCCGTGACGGTGAACGGGAGCTCGGAGAACTCGAGGTTGATGTCCTGGGCGTTCCGGATGAACTCGAAGAGGTCGTCGGCGACGAGTTCGACCTGTGCGAGGATCTCCTCCCACCAGGTTCGGAAGTCCCGAACGTCCCCGACGTGCTTGATGACCTCTTTATCGGTGAGCGAGCGCATCGAATTCGAGCAGTACCCGTCCTGAGCGAATCCCTCCACGTAGACGGCGTGCTCACCGAAGAAGTCGTAGCCGGAGGTCACACCCATCGTGATCGGGTCCGCCCGGCCGGGAAGCCGGACTTCGAGACCGTCGAACATGATGTCCATATGGACCTCGCCGCCGCCCCGGTAGCGCCGGATCTCGCCGAACATCACGTTCCCGAGCGGCGTCCCTTCGATGGTCTCCTCGCGAAGGACTTCCTCCAAGGGCCTGTACACGTCCACCGGATTGATGATCGCGTAACTGTCCGTAGGAACGTGAAATAGTGGGTCTGCGTCGGGCTCTTCGTCTGTCGCGTGGCCGCGCGCTCTCGTCGGCTCGACTAAGGCGTTGAAGCGCTCCGTTTCGACCCACTCGTCGGAGTAGGGATTCCGGTATGCGACTGTCGTCTCGACGGCCTGCGGGAGGTCACGAACCGTCTCAGCGAAGGACTTCGATTCGTTGATCGTTTTCTTCCGCCGGTACCAGTCGGGTAGTTCTGTATCGGTTCGTCCGTCGACGCCAGCGAACACGGTTCTGGATTCTGGGTCTTTCATTGCAGTCACCTCGAAATCGAATTCGTCACCCGTGCCAGCGCTCTCATCACGCGCCCTGCGCCCCTCTCACGGGCGCAAAAACAACCACTCTTAACCAACATTCTACCCAAGAATCCAGCACTGTTGGTTAACAATCTGGACGGTTCCGACACCTGGCTTCGGCTCTTCAATTCACTCGTCGGCGTGGCGTCGACGGCGCACCTGTTCAGGATTTGGTACCCACGGATGGTCGTCCCAGCAGTGGAGGGCGTGCTCTTGTGCCGTGTCGAACAGCGCCTCACACGACCCACACTCGTAGGCCGTCTCGGGCCACGGTTCCGTGACGAACATCGCCGTCACCGTCGACCTAACTGGATCTGGTGCAGCCGACCGCTGAACGTAATGATAGCCGATCACTGTCCGTCGACGAAGCGCCGACTGCACTAGCCGTTCGGGCCGGTCTGCTGGGAGATACACCCACCGGACGAACGTGTCCTCTGAGTCCTTCGTTGAGGGTTGAAGGATGAACCACCGGTTATGATCGTCGCGGAAGAGATACCGTTCTGTTCCCCGATTTTGGAGATAGAGGGGATCGCCGCGCCCGGCAATCACCCGCAGACCAATGGACGGAGAAATTGGGGTGAGGAGTCGCTCTTCCAGCGTGAGCGACCGAGACTCAACGGCTGAATTCTCGGTCTCGAAGTCATCAAGCGTCGCTTCGCCAGTCATGATTCTCCGGGATTCGTCTCGTCTGTGTCTTTCCCAGCTGTTCGCTCGTGCCGGTCGTTGTATCGCTCGAGTTCTCGGCCGATGCACTCCAGCGCCGTGACGGCGCGTTCGATGAGTTGGAACGGGGCCCGCGAGAGTCGGATGTTCTCCATCAGATGTCCTCCTCTGGCTCGACGAGGTCGTTACTCTCAGCGACGAGTGCCTGAACAGCTGAGGCAGGGTGGTTCTCGACCGGAAGTGTTCGATGGTCAAGTGGGGCGGGATACGCCCGGTCCCCCTGCGCACAAAGTATGATCAACCACTCTTCGCTCCCTTCGGCGAGGACGACGTAGTGGTCGATATCCTGACGTTGGAAGACTGTCCGATCTGTCCGGCTCACCGCACTCCAATTCGCTGGCAGTGACGATGACGGGGTCCCACCATCTGGCGTGAGTGCTCGGTACTCTTCGAATTCGGCGAGTGCCGCCTCGATATCCTCCCCGGTGAGGTGCCAGCAGTCGGCCGGGCCATCACACACCAGCTGACTGACCACGTCGTTGCGGAACTGGATGTAGTGTTGCTGGGCGACGGTTTCGTTGTCGGTGTAATCGAGGAGGAGCGCACAGGCGAGCTGTGCCGGTCCGCTTCCCGTATAGCCCCAGTCGAATCCCGCCGGGCTATGCCGCACGAGACCGAGACTTCGATTTGGGGAGAGGCGTTCGTGTGCGGTGAGGTTCAGGACCACTGGCGTTCCATCGACACGCATCCCGACGTACTCAACGCAGTCTGCACTCGCCTGCCATCGCTCACTTGCATCCTGTACGACTGCTCGTGGATCGGTAGTCGAATTCATCTCCATCGGTTGTATGCGGGCGGGTCGATCGTCGACGCCGAACTCACACGCCTCGGGCTGATCAAGACGCGAATCCCGGTCACGATGATCCACGTCAGCGCCGAAGTCCTCAAGCGAGGTCTCGACGCTTGTTTCGGTTACTTCGAGTTGGCCATCGTCACCGAATGCGGTCTGTCGTTGAATCTCGATCTCTGGTCGATCGCTCATCTGGATTGAGCCCCCACCCACCGAGGCTCCGACAGACACCTCCGGGCGTTGGGTCAATCGTCTTGTGCGCGGATTTCGCTGGCCCGCTGTTCAAGCCGGCGGAGGATCTGGACCCGTTGCTGATTCGCGTTCTCGTAGGCGACGCAGGCTCGCAGCGTCTCCATATTGTTGATCGTCACGATACCAGCGTTGATGAGTCGCGTATTCGATGGCTCGAGCCGTTGTTCTGGCGAAAGCTCGCTTGCGTCTGTTGTTTGACCGTCTGGATTGCTCACTGATGATCGCCTCCGTCACTGCTGAGGCGACAAAAAACAGCCCTCGCCGTTACCCGTCTTCTTCCTCGGGTTGGATTTGGCGAGCGTCTTCGGCGAGATCGTGGATGTACTCCCGAAGGATTTCCATGTCCTCGCGAGCGTCTTCGAGGGTCTTGCCTTTCGCTTT
>Ga0207733_100937_pt1 | contig 10909 bp, 7 predicted proteins | sample A23P3SouthBayCA_FD_187735 | JGI IMG/M metagenome (GOLD analysis project Ga0207733, IMG submission 187735) | Aerobic enrichment media microbial communities from Eden Landing Ponds, California, USA - A23 P3 (SPAdes) | ecosystem: Environmental > Aquatic > Marine > Unclassified | place: Emeryville, CA... | reverse complement strand
AGCGATTTTTCGACCTCGTGTGGGAGTACGAATCCGAGTCTTCGGAGTGACTGGTGCGAACCACCGAGTCCAGAATGGCACGGGGTGCTGGCTACCATCTCGTGGCGTGTCCCCGCCAGCGACTGATCCAGGGGGTGGATTACATATAGCCGAGGTCTTCGAGCTGTGTGCGGACGGCTTCTGCGTCGCCCGAATCGCTACCGTCGAGGACCATTGGTGACGGACGGTGGGCTCCAGTCTGTATTTCAGTCTCGATCGCGTCGCGAACGTCACAAACGCTCTCGATGCTCCCCACCATTGATTCGCTTGTTCCTGCAGCCATGGCCTCGTTCGTGTGGACGCCGTTCTGTAACCCATGATCGCTCACGAGGAGGAGTTCGTCGTTGGCGTCGAGGTCTGCACGAACCTCGCCAACGAATTCGTCGAGTTCGGCGTAGGCGCGCTCTTGTAATTTCGGGGTGCCATGAGCGACGTGCCCGATCAAGTCGAGGCCGCTCGTGTATGCAAACACCAGTCCGTAGCGCTGGCTTCGTAGCGCACTCCGGGCTCGTGCAAGTCGAACGAGCGCCATCTCGATACACTGCTCGTAAAACTCCACTGGGTCGGCGCTCGTGTGACCGCCAACGGCGTCCGGATCTCGTTCGAAGAGTGACCCAAGCTGCCGTCGAAGCTGGTGTTCTCGATCCTCGGCGCCCCCGATGACGTAGTTCGGGATCCCGATCGGCTTGGCCTCGAGGCCGTCGAAAACCGTCGTCAGTCCGCGGTCGGAATAGTACGATTTCGGGGTGCGAAACGCGTCCTCAGTGGTGTTTGTCAATAGCCAGGCACCGATGCGCGACTGGAGCGTATCCGGAATGAGGAAATCAGCGGCGGAACTCCCCAGCCGAAGGAATGGATTTTCCCAGGCCACACCGTCTTCGAGTACCAGTCCGTGCTCACTCGGCTCTACGCCGGTGATGATCGTGGGCCAGAGCTCGTGAGTACTCGGCTCTCCGGCGTGACTCGCGATGGTGCCGATCGATCGATGATGGTCGAGGACGAGATTCGGATGATGCTCTGGATCGACCAGATCCGGATCGAGTGCGTCGAGGCCGAGGACGACGACTGTCATATCCCCAATTCTGGTGGAGCCATCAAAAGCTACGCGCTCTATCACTGCGTTGTTCCGGGAGTTCCAGTCTGACGCGACAGTCTGTGGCCAGTTACGTAGACGTTACAGCAGGGACCGATAGATGTTCACGTACTGTTGGCCGATTTTTTTCCAGTCGTACTTCTCCTCGACGCGTTCCCGAGCGGCCCGCCCCATTTCCCGCGCTTTTTCCGTATCACTGAGGAGTTCTCGTGCCCGCTGGGCGATAGCTGCTGGATCTTCACGGGGGACCACAAAACCATCAGTGCCGTTTCGCACCATCTCATCCGCACCATCGATATCCGAAACGACCACTGGGCAGCCGTTTGCCATCGCCTCAAGGCGGACGAGCGAGAAACTCTCCGAACGCGATGGATGGACGAAGGCACGAGCATCAGCGAGGTGTTGTTTTAGCGTGGATTGATCGACGAACCCGTGGAACGTCACGGTGTCTTCAATGCCTAGCTCCGTTGCCTGTTGGCGTAACGCCGTCTCCTGTGGCCCCTGTCCGAAAATATGGAGTGTCACACCAGGGTCAGTACGTCGAAGAAGCGCCACCGCATCGAGGAGGACGTCGTAGCCTTTCCGTTCCCGAAGACTGCCGATAGCAACGAGGGACTTCGACGCCCCTCGCTCCTGATATTCGAATTCGTCTGGATTGACGCCAAGCGGCACGACTCGAAGCTTCGATGTGTCGACGAACTTCGCATATTCTTTCTTCGCGTGCTCGTGGACGACCACGATTCTGTCCGCGGCTTCCAGGGTTTTCACGAAGAGTGCTTTCCGGAGCGGATCGACGCCGAAATCTCGGATCGCGTTGATGCCAGTGTAGAGTGGGTCCGTGAGTTTCCGAGATAAATCGCGGCCAACGGCGTGACTAACCATGCGGTTAAACTCCTCATCCATGATCGCGTGTCCCGCTTGGCAGGGGCCGACGACGACGGGGGTATCGCCGTGCAATCCTGCGATCAAAAGCGGGTTGAACCATCGATAGCTCAGGTTCATGTGGTGGTAGAGGTCAACGGAACCGGCTTTGAGTTCCCGTCGCGCAACTCGAAAGGATTGACTATAGTACTGCAGCCGATTGCTGGCTGCCATCTCGTGGACGTGAAGGGTATCGCTGGAGATCTCGCCGTCGCAGTGACTGACGTACGCATCAATCCTGAGGTCCGGGCCACGGAGGTTATCGAGGAGATTGAATGTCTTCCCATAGTCCTCGTTTGAAATCGAGAATTCCGACGGGGAGACGAGGATTCGGGGCATGGGTGATTCTGTGGGAGGTCCCTGCTTAATTATTGTGTCTGCTCATTTCCGGGCAGCTCAGTCCTGCGGGCCGCTTCGTCGCGAAAAGCCTTTTATCCGCTGTTGACTGAAAATCGGTAATGTCGCCTCCCAACGTCCTTCTAGTAATTCTGGATAGCGTGCGTGCGCGCAGCACGAGTCTTCACGATTATCCCAGACCAACGACGCCGTTCCTCGAAGACTTTGGATCCGGGGCAACTGTCTACCACCAGGCTCGTTCACCGAGTATCCATAGTGTGTCGAGCCATGCGAGCATCTTCACAGGGCTTCACGTCGAAGAACATGGAGTAATTGATCACGCATCTTCGCTCGATCCAACGGCGACCATTTGGCACGAACTCGCCTCGGAGCATGATTACGAGACGGGTATGTTTTCGCCCAACGTCATCGTCACCGTAACGTCAAACCTTTCTGAACCATTCCACCATCTGGACGGTCCACGTCGGGACGACCGAGACCGATACTTCGAGGATGCCCTCAGCCCGACCGACATCGAAGGCCGTCTCGAACGAACGGAGTACCTGCGGGAATGCTTCCAGAGTGAGAAGCCGGTACGCGCGGCAGCGAATGGCTTATTCTTTCTCTATAACGACCGTGGCGAGTACGATCCGAGCGAGGAAGGCGGGTTCGAGTACGTCGATTCGTTTCTCGACTGGTCGGCGGAGGTCGATGGGCCATGGGCGAGTTGCCTCAACCTGATGGACGCTCATTACCCCTACGTCCCAGCAGCCGAGTACGACCGCTGGGGCGGGGAGGAGTTACAGGCACTCCACGACGAGCTCCCAGCGCCGCCGTCCCGCGAAATCGCCGGCACCGGCAACTGGTGGAAGTTACGCGCCATCGAGAGTCTGTACGACGGCTGTATCAGGCAAGCTGACGCGGTGATGGAGTACCTGGTCGAACAGCTTCGCGAACGGAACGAACTCGAGGACACACTGCTGGTGATCACGAGTGACCACGGCGAGGGCTTTGGCGAACACAGTCAATTGAATTCCGATGTGCAAATGGCCGACCATGGCTGGGGAATCGACGAAGTGCTGACGCACGTCCCACTGATCGTCCATCACCCGTCCCGATCCGATCCCCGTGATGAAGCAGGGCTCGCGAGTTTGACGAGGTTTCCCACCGTCGTGCGCGAGGAAATACGGGGCACCTCGGGATCTTTCACCGTGGGTGAAGGTGGGGCCCTGGCATCGACATATCGACTCGAAGCGCCCGAGGAAGTGTTACCCTCCGCCTGTCCAAACCGGTCATCCTACGCGGGCCCCTGGCGCGCGGTGTACACAGACGACGAGAACGGCGTCTGCAAGCATGCGGTGAACGGTGAGCGAAGTGTTTCGATACGTATTCACTCTGCCAGGGAATCTCAACGGCTTGGGGAGGGTGACGTCTCGCTGGTCGAAGAGAGATTTGCAGCGCTTCAGGACGCGGGGGTCAACACGAGTGACCGTGATGGGAAATCGCTGGACGCTGAGGTCGAAACGCAATTAGAGGAGCTTGGATACCTTCGGTAATCAACCACCAGTTCACCAGCTAATTGGATCGTGAATCCGAACGTCAATCCACCGATGGCGTTCGAATATTCAACGCAAAGTCGTAGTCTGCTTCGGTGCAGCCCTTGTAGACCGTCATTGAGCACCCACGCAGGATGGTAGAGGCACATTCCCCGAACGACTAACACCAGTCTGACAATAGGTCGATGTGACGGTATCGGATGATAGAGGCTATCTGTGGCTGGTTTTCGAGGGTGTCAAAGTGTCTCATCCCGGTGCGCTGACCACAAAGCATTTATAACATCCCATTGTGTTTTTGACCGTACCCCTACCCATGGTGCCAGCAACGAGTACACCTGTGCGGTCTTCACGTGATCCGTCGCGGATCACGACCGCGCCTGTAGAAAGTCGCTGTCGCCGCCCGAACGGTAGATCATACAAACTATGACAGGAAATCATAAACTCCGCAGCCTGTTCCTGACAGCGCTGATGGTCATGTCGGTATTCGCCGGCACAGTTGCCATCTCAGGTTCAGCCGCTGCTGCGGCTAATTACGACAAAACTGACGATACGGACGAAGTTCTCGATACGGGAACTACGTATTGGGAAGGACAGTCTCTCTGGATAACCAGCGGTAACGCGGACGGCACCTACGAAGTGAAGCCGGTGACGGACGCCCAAAATAACCAGGCTGGTACGACCGTCGAACAAGCAGTCTTCGACGGCGATGGTGACTACGCACTGGACACCTCGGGCCTTGATGGCGAATACGTCATTCAGGCTCCGGACGGTAACTTCATCCAGACCGACAACACTGGAGCAATTACCGGAACGAGTTCCAGTATTGATTCATCGACCGAGTTCGGCGTCTCCGTTCAGAACCTGGACGCGACGTGGGATGCCGACAGTGTCGGCAACGGTGACGTCGGCGACGACGCAGAGGTCGACTACGACCTTGACTCCAACCGTGGCACCTACCCCGTCAACGTCTCCGCCGATGGAGCTCTTGACTCCGGCGAACTGAAGAACATCTTCGTCGATAACACCAACGCGAACCTCGCTGGCAGTGCCGGCGACAACGCGAACGAAGACGATGACGAGATTAGCGTGACTGGTATCTCGGACGGTACCTTCACCGCTAACTTCTCGGACATCGACGCGGGCGAATACGAATTCACCTTCGAGAGCCCGGACACTGGTGCCAGCTCCACTGCTTCGATCAACGTGAGCGCCACCGGTGAAGGCGACGTTGACTTTGATCAGGGTGTTACCCAGCAACACGTCGGTGACAAAGCGAGTATCCCGATCAGTCTCAGCGACACCGAGACTGCGACGGTCGTCATCGGCAGTGAAGGCGACAACTACATGGCGCTGATTAACGTGACGGACGACGACGGTGACGGTTCCGTTACTCTCGACTTCGACACGTTCAACGCCTCTAGTGGCTCCCAAACCCCAGGCACCCTCACAGATGTCGCATCTGTGGGTGACGACGACGTGGTTAATGACGTCACCCAGTACACCGTCTTCAACGATAATCAGGGAGACTCGTACAACTCTGGTGACATCGAAATCCTCGAAGCCGGTAACTACGAGATGAACGTGTCCGCTGGACACAACGGCATCAATAGCTCTGGCTTCACCGAGGCAACGGACCAGGGAACGCTCTCGCTGCAGACCCGAACCACAGACGCGCTCAACGTCTGGCGCACGCCTGACGATCTCGATGCGGCCTCGATGGACAAGGGTGCCATCTACGATGGCCTCGAAAACAATGTGACCCAGTCTACCCTCATCTCCTCGCAGGACGATGCAATCCTGCAGGTTTCGGCGACTGGTCTTCAGGGTGCAATGAACGATGCTGACCCGCAGGTGCTGAACGAGGACGGTAGCTCATTCACCCACCTGACATTGTCGATCAACCAGACCAACGCTGGTAAGAACGCCGACGGCACTCCGCTAGCCCTCGGAACTGGCAACGCTAGTGTCATTCCCGACCCTGCCAACGACACGTACTTCATCGCCCTCGACACGGACAACATCGCCGAATTGGCTGATGGGAACAACTACGAGGCGAACTTCACTGTCAACGCAGGTAGCAAGCTAGCGGTCGATGACACTAACGAAAGTGTCTACGACACGCTCAACTACCGCGACGCAGACGCGGAACTCGACACGATGGAAGTCGACGACACGGATATGGTCATCGTCCAGCCGGCCGAGGGACAGACCCTCACGGGCGACACCAACATCGCCCCCGGTAGCGAAGTGACGGTCCACATGTCCTCCGACGACACGTCGAGTCCGTTCCTCATCAACCCGACCGCCACTGTGGCGGCTGACGGCACGTTCGAGGCAACGACCGACGAGTTCTCGGACGTCGGCCTCGGTGCCAACTTCACTGCCAACGTCCGCGTTGGTAACACTGGCATCAGCGACGACTACGACGGTCGTGTGATGGAAGCGATGGACACGGCAACCCCGACGGAAGAACCCACCGAGGAACCGACGGAAGAGCCGACCGAAGAACCGACGGAAGAGCCGACGGAAGAGATGACCGAAGAGCCGACTGAAGAGCCGACCGAAGAGCCCACCACCGCGGACGAAGGGCCAGGCTTCGGCATCGCAGTTGGTCTCATCGCGCTCATCGGCGCTGCACTGCTGGCAGCCCGTCGCAACAACTAACCGGAATCCTTCCGGTCCTTAACTAACAATTTTTCTTCGACGCAAGCCCCGTAGTGACAACATCGTTGTTCGGTATTTCTTTTCACAGTACACCGAGACTCCTCTTCGTTCGATAATTCAGTACAAACGTGACTGCTCGTTTGGATCACCCTCACCATCGCGGATGTAGATGGGTGCTTGAGTAGCCGTGGATCGTTGGAGACGAGATTAACATCTCTCGCCTGGCGATATATTGAAGAAGGATTCGACGTGGTGTCCCTCACTGGTGTTGCTGAAACCCCAGCACGGTCACCGAGTTGGAATCGAAACAGACGGATCGATTCATGTCCGAGCGCTGCAGGTTTACAACTTAACAGCTACGTTCAAGCCGGGCAAGATACAGAGGTGACGGCGATTGTCAGGTCGATTCGTTTCTCGGCGTGAAATTTCCGGTGCAAGAGACACCCGGACAATGCATCGACTTCACGCTCGCGGGAACCCACTCAAAGTACTCCGTTTGGCAAGTTGTTCCGTACGACGCCCCGGAAGTCCCCAGAGAGGCCCAAGAGCAACAGGAAGTACGTCATCGCACCCATCGAGACCAAGGTCCCGGCGTGAGCCAAGGGATATTGGCTGATGAGCGTGCCTTCGAGCAACGGTTGGAGACCGATCAGCAAGGCACCCATGCCGAAGGCCGCAATCACTTGTCGCCCGACTTCACCGACAGGGATGGCGGTCTCGACGTGACGACGAAGGAGGACGAAGCCCCACGACCCACTGATGACGGTCGACGCCGCGGTCGCAATCGCAGCACCGGTGATCCCATACAGGGTAATGAGGACAACGTTGAGGATTACGTTCGAGACGATCAGGACGAGGTTGATCTTGAACGCTTCGTCAGGGCGGTCAATGGCACCCAGGGTATTGACGAACTGTTTCTGGTAGCTGTAGAAGACGACAGAGAGGAGGAGAAATCCCAGGATCTGGCTGCCGGCATCGAACGCACTCCCGTAGACTGCCAGGATCTCCTCTGCCAACAACAACCCGCCGACGAGTCCGGGAATCGCAAAGAGGCCCGCGTAGGCGATGGAATCACGAACGATCGACGAAATCGATTCGGTTTCGTCGTTCTCGGAAAGTTTGCTAATTTCAGGGAAGATCGCACTGGAAACCGCGGTACTGAACAGGATCAGGAACGCGGCGATGTTCCACGTCACGCCGTAGACACCGACGGCCCCGGCTGGGACCAGAAATCCGAGCAACAGGATGTCGGCCTGGTTGAACGTCTTGCCCTCGAGATTGCCCATCCAGGCGTATCGTGCGTACTCGAAGACGCTATCGACGTGTTCCCGACCCGGAAGCGCGTAGTTGCCCCCAACGTACACCAGGCCGATGGCGACGACGACGATGCCACCGACGGCGTAGCCGAACACGAGGCCAGCAAGTTCCCACCCGAGAAGGACGGCCCCAATCTGGAGGGCCGTCCGGATAATTCGACGGACTGGTTTCAACATCGCGTAAACGTGGACCAGGTGGTCGCCCTGCAGCATCGAGTCGACGTAGGTACCGAGCAATCCGACGAGAAGGAGGACGACGACGTACTCGACGATGTCCACACCGAGAATGGTGGCGACGCTGGGTCGGAATAGCAGCAAGAGGAGGCTGATGAGGATTCCAAACCCGAGAATGACGACGCCACCGGCCCCCTTGTACTCCGCCACATTCTTGCCCTCGCTCATGCGTTTGGTGATGGCGCTACCGACGCCCATCGTGCCGAGCAAGGCGAGCCAGCCGACGATAGAGAGGAGGAAGAAGTAGATGCCGAGGACTTCGTCACCGAGTTCACGAGCGAAGTAGATCGTCGCAGCGAATCCAGCGGCTGCGGAGAGGAACTTGGACGCGAAGGCGATAAACGAGGTCTGTCCAATCCGCATCGATGTTTCTTCTCTCACCACCACCGATTAAAATACCACCCGGAAGCAGCGTGGCCGATAAAACGGGGGTTGGGAGCGACCAAAGTCCACCCTCGCCGGTTACGCCCACCGCGCGAGTATCGTCTCGTACCGTTCTTTGGCGGCATCGAACGAGTAGGACTCACGAATTTCATTCCGCCCGCGCTCGGAAATCGTCGCGAGTGACGGATCGTCGAGAATCGCCTCGATGCGCTCGGTCAACGACGCCGGCGTGGTGTCGGTGAGGTGGTACCCGGTCTCCCCGTCGCGGATGACGTCCGGAACCCCCGAGACGGGCGTCGCCAGTACTGGGGTTCCACAGGCCATCGCTTCGAGAATCGTCGTCGGTAACCCCTCAGTCGGCTGGGAGGGAAGGACGACCAGGCGCATCCGGTTGAACTCCGCCGGCACCTCGTCGTGGTCGACCCAGCCCGCCAGTTCGACCGTTCCAGCGTCGATCTCCGCACGCAGCTCGGACTCGAGCCACTCCCGGAGATCACCGTCGCCGACGAAGCGGACGGTGACGTCGTCCGGAAGGCGTTTCGCGACTGCAGCCAGTTCTCGTATGCCTTTCTCTTCGTCGAGTCTGCCGAGGAAGCCCACAACGCGATCGCGATCCTCGAAGGATCCGTCTGGTTCGAATCGATCCGTCTGGACGTAGCGGGCTCCCTTCGGGAAGACATTCGGGGCGTCCGGATCGAGATCCAGTTGTCGAGCCATCGCGGGAGTGTACGTCACGACGCCGTTAGCGATGGTAAAGCCCGCTCGTTCCAGCACTCGGACGAGTCCAGCGAGGGTAGCCGCGAGCCACCCTGGGAGCCGCCGATCCCAATTCAGGCGGAGGGTCAGCGGCACGTCCCCGCGTGGCTCGACGAGGACGGTCTTTCCACGAGCTCTCGCGACGAGCATCGGCAGGACGTACGAGGTTGCGCCGTAGAACAGGACGACATCCTCGTCCCGGCGCGCGACGACGGAGCTCATCCGGATTTGGTTAAAGACGAACCGAATCGCGGTCACAATGACTGACGTGCCGGCGGCTTCAGATGATATCTCCGTTACCTCGTGTTCTTCCAAGATGGTCGACTCTGCTGGAAGGTTCGCAGTCACCAGAGAGACCGTCGTAATCGCCGAGAGTATATCGAGGAGACTCCGCGTCGCATTCTCGCCAGCAGCTGCGAGAGGATGCGTGACGACACAGACTGACGGGAGCGATCCGCTGTTAGGAGTGTCTCCAACCATGCTATCGCCACCTGATGATTCCATACAGGTATCCAAGGCCGACGGTGCCGGTGAAGACGATGAGCATGAGCAACTGCAACAACCCAGCCGTCGAGGGCGTCGAGAGGAGGGTCTTGAGTCGGTGCGGAAGGAACCTCGTGATCAACTGACCGAGAAAATCCGATTCGTCGCCTGTCGAGGCTGGAACAAGGACTTCCATCCCGCGTTTCGAGTAACCCTGCCAGAACGCGCGGTCCAAGAGCCAGCCCAGTTTGGTCCGATATTCGAACACCTTGTGTGCGACCGTCGCATCGGGAACGTAGTAGACTCCGTGACCGGTGGCGTCCCGGATGCGGGCACAAAGTTCCGTCTCACCGCCTTGCAAGTTCGCGTCTCCCTTGCGCCCACCGATTTCCCCTTCGAAGCCACCGAAGTCCATGAAGAGGTCGCGCCGAAACGAGATGTTTGATCCGAAGGTATTCCGAACTTCCCCGGCCGTGTCCGGATCCCCATTCGGACCGAAACCACGATGCGTGACACCGACCAGCCAGTAAAACTCCTCGGGAAGAAAGGACGGTTTGCCAGCGACCCAGGCTGGTGTCATCCGGCCACCGGCAGCGGGCACATCCTCATCCTGATACGCAGCCACGAGTTCGCCGGCCCAGTGCTCGTCGGCGATCGCGTCGTCGTCGATGAACGCGACGATTTCGCCGGTTGCGACGCGCGCACCTTCGTTGCGGCTCTCTAACAAGCCACTGTTTTCATCTTTGCAGTGGACGATCGTGTCCGCTCGCTCGCCGTAGTCAGTCTGGAACTGTTCACACACTGCTTGTGACCCGTCCGAGACCAACACCAGTTCGACGTCGTCGTACGCCTGGTCCAGGACGCTCTGGGCCGCTTCCCGACAGTCGTCGTAGCGATCCAGGGTATGGGTGCAGAGGACGACCGAAATACGCATTGGAGAGCAATCCACGAGGGACGCCGATAGGCGTTTCCATCCAGTATGAACGGCTACTGAGGTGCCACCAGAGCCGCCACGTTGGCCGATGGGGGGTAGAGATGACAAGGCTTATGCGCACCATGGCAGTCAAATCGGCTAATGAGTGAGTGGCGGGAACGCTACGATGAGTCCCCGGGGTTAGCAAGCGCAT
>Ga0207733_100930_pt1 | contig 11008 bp, 9 predicted proteins | sample A23P3SouthBayCA_FD_187735 | JGI IMG/M metagenome (GOLD analysis project Ga0207733, IMG submission 187735) | Aerobic enrichment media microbial communities from Eden Landing Ponds, California, USA - A23 P3 (SPAdes) | ecosystem: Environmental > Aquatic > Marine > Unclassified | place: Emeryville, CA... | reverse complement strand
ATTCGGAGTGGCCCACTCCTACTCAATGGTGATGACGGGATCCCTCTTGACCGCCGTTCTTGTCGGTCCCGAAGCCGAGACGATGAGTGGCCGTCATCACACTGTCAACTCATAGCTGGGAGTAAATGCCTGGCACAAAGTGAAACGATGACCGGTGCTGTATCCCCTCCCTACTCGCACGGTTGGCGTTCGCTGAGCAAGAGGGTTTAGCGCCCTGACCCCAGAAGTTAAACCGACATCAACTACACAGTATCTGTCGCGTGACCGTTTCACTGGCTCTGGACTGAGCGAAGTACCGGGGCGGCGGATCCGCTGTCGGTCGTTACAGGATTGACCGAAAGGCCTCACTCCGGCCGACTTAAGTATCCGAGTGGTTCCACACAAAACATGGATATCGTGGTGCAGAGCTTTCGGCGGTTCAAATCCACCCAAATGGCCAACGCGGCCGCGCGACACAACGCGCTCTCTCGGTACGTCCTCGCCGACGACGCTCCCAACTACAGGGGGCCCAACGCGGTGTTCGATTCCTATCCCTCCGTCAAGTTCCTTCATGACGGTGTCGACAGGATAGTACCGTTCTCGGACCTGGGACAGTGGACGGTTACGGATATGTTTGACCGGTTCGTCAGTCACTCAAATCCCCCGTGTGACCTGCTGATCGGGTACTCCGGGTCCTGTCTGCGTTCAATCGCAGCGGCCAACGAGGCGAACGCGACTACCGTGGTCTTCAGAGGGGCACCACATGGCCAGTTCTTTCAGGACTATCTCAACGAGGTGCTGCGTGACGACGGGTTTCGGGGCGGAACGCAGTGCACACCCAGAATGACCGAGCGCGAGGATCGGGAGTACGCCGCCGCCGATATCGTGTGGACCACCTCCGAGTTTATCGCCGACACGCTGGTTCGATATGGCGTCCCCAAGTCGAAGTTGCGAATACTCCCGTGGGGTGTAGAAGTCGATATGTTCTCCCCCGACGAACCGGCGGAAAAGGACGGAACGACCGAGGATTTTTCGGTGCTGTATGTCGGTGACGTCTCCCCTGAGAAAGGGGTTCACTACCTCCTTGACGCGTTCGACCGCGCTACACTCCCGAACGCGACGTTGCGTCTCGTGGGTCGACTCGACGACCGCCTCACCCAGCGGGTTGAGGCCGTCGACGATGTCGACTACGTGGGATGGATCAAGCGGACGCGATTGACCAAGTACTACCGAAATGCGTCGGTGTTCGTCTGCCCCTCACTGGCTGACGGATACGCCTCGGTCGTCCTTGAGGCGATGGCCAGCGGCTGCCCTGTCGTCGTCACGGAGAACGTCGGGAGCAAGGATGTCGTCTTGGAGAACGACGCAGGGCGGGTCGTCCCGCCAGCCGACGTCGACGCCATCGTTCGCGTTCTAGAAGGCGCTCACCGGAACGCACAGGCGTGGAGAACGATGGGCGCCAACGCGAGGGTAGCGATGGAAGAAGGCTTCAGCGTCGAAGACAAGGAGCGCGAATTCGTTGACTTCTTCGAGGAACTCGCCGCCTGATCACTGTGCTCTATTGAATCCACGGACAGCATAGAGATCGTGGTTTAGAATGGTCGCAGTGAGATAGAGTCAAGTGTGATTTCCAGAGCGATTCTTCAAGCCATCTCGTGCTTGGCCACGAACTGAACCAAATTGATCCACCGAATAACCGGCTCAGAATGGTCTTCACCAAAGTGATCCCGCCGCTGTCTTCGGATTCAATAGATCAGATCACTGAGTCCGGCCCCTCGTTCATGCCGCATTCCCGGCGGCTATTCAACGTGAACGGCTGCTCGTCCGTCACCACTGTCGAACGAGTCGCAGCACTTCTCGATGGTTAACGAGCCCGATCCCGACGACTCCGACGGCGTACAGTACACTGAAGAGGGCGACGTGTCCTGCGAACGTCGGGAGCGCGGTCACGGTCCCGATTATCGACCGGACGAGTAGCGCGGTCGTGGCGCCGATGCAGACAGTGAACCCGAGCACCCTGATCGGGACCCGTATCGTGAGGTTCTGTCTCGCCTTCAAAAGATGCAGTACGTTTACAGATATTGACCCAGTAGCTGTGGCCATGGCCGCTCCGGCCATCCCGTATCTCGGAATGAGTAGGACATTCAGAGCGACGTTGATGACCACCGCCGCGACGGTAGAGACGAGTATGTACCGCGACTGCTTGAGCGTTTTCAGCAAGTTGGTTGCGGGGCCGACGGCGACCGACCCCAGTTGCCCGGCAGCGATGACCACCAACGCTACCGATCCCTTTGAGTATTCGGAACCGAACAGTAGCGAAAGCGACTGATCAGGGAAGACAACCAGATACGTAACCGGCGCCACCGTGAAGATCACGATCCACTTGACTCCTTCCCGGAACCGTTTCTGGATCGTCTGATACCGGCCTTCGGCCAGAAGTGCACCGAAATCAGGGTATAGACTGGAGGCGATGACAACCTGAAAGATCGCGATGGACGTACCGAGAAGAAACGCCGACTGATAGATCCCGACCGAGGTACTGGTCAGGTAGTAACTGACCAGCCACGTATCGGTCCAGTTCAGGAAAATACCGACGAATCCTGACAGGAAGAGCGGAACGGAAAAGACAAGCAGTCGCTTCGTGTTCGTCTTCAGTCCATCAACAGGTTCTCCCCGGAGAAGCACGTAAGAAACGAGTACGCCGAAGGCTGCAGTTAGCCACAGTACCGTAACGTACCACCAGATGAGAGACTGGATATCACCCCCGGCAAATACGACGAACGTGGCAGTTGCGAGAATCCCGGTTTTTGGCAGCACGTTTTGGATCATGGTCTGTACTCCCGCACGCTCGTAGCTCAGACACAGCGCGCCCGACAGCGCAATGATGGACTTGGCCGGGACTGCCAGGAGGAAGACCCTGAGTATCGGCGGCAACTCCGGTGAGCTAAACACGATCAAAGAAATCGGGGTCGCGAACGTCCACAGGAATATCACCAACCCGAAGCTGAGCCCCACAGAGAGAGCGCCAGCCGTGACGAGGACGCCCGCAATCTTGTTTGATTCCGAGTTAGACCGGAACCGACTGACGAACGTCACGATCCCGTCTGGGAGACCGAGGAGTGAGACCGACGTCGCCACGGTCACTGTCAGCAGCCCCAGCGAAAACAGCCCGAACTCAGCCGGGCCAAACTCTTGGGCGAGGATCACTTTGAAAAGGAAGGCACTGACGTCCGCAACGACCGATCCCACGAAGAGGTAGGCTGCGTTTTTGAAGAGTTGTCTTACTTCCTGCATCTGTTCACGGTTACAGATATCCCAGGTTCTCCATCGCGTCCTTCGTCTCGTCATCCAGTTCGCGGTGCTCCGGTTCCAGTCCTAGGCCGTTAGGGATCGCGTCCAGCAGTTCCCGAGCCTCGTGTACGGACGCTTCCGGTTCGTCGTAGGCGACCATGTCCGGAACGTAGTGTCGGAACTTCCGTATCACGGCTGGTGATGCGATGTCGACCCATGATTTACCAGCACCGGGGCCCCGGACGTGGTCGGAAGCAAAATGGACTAGCCGTTTGCCCAGATTGCTCGTGTGGAACACGTACCCGCCGGTGCGTTCGAAGTATCCATGTCCGACGTACCCGTGGTCAATGAACCGGTTCGCGTTGTGGTGATCTCTGAACGTCAATCCGTGTGACTTGTCCTCAACGCTCGCGAGGCTGTCGCCGCTACACTGGTGGGAAACGTCCATCGCGTGGTAGATTGAGGGAAGTAGATCAACCTGTTCGGCGAGCACATTGTCGTTGAAGACCCCAGCCTCCAGTTGCGGGTGAACAAACACCGTTGGAACGTAGACGAGTTCGGGGCATATCGGATACCCGTGTCCGTAGAAACCCCCGTACTCACCGAGGAGTTCTCCATGGTCGCTGACAAAAGCGACGAGCGTGTCGTCGCGGAGTCCCTGCTGTTCTAGGTCGTCAAGGAATTCGTAAAACCGTCGGGCACTCTCGGCGACGCTTTTGTGATAGGCCGAAAGCAGGCTTGACCGATCGGGGAAGTCCTCAATGGATCGCCCCTCGTACGGGGCGTGTCCTCCCTTATCGTGGAGGACGTAAACGAACGGTTCCGAGAGATCAGCGAGTCCCTGTCTCTCGCCGATGTGGAACATATCGAAGAGAGGGCTGGCCCCGCTCCACCAAGTATTGGATGTCTCGTACGCCGAGTCGACGTTCGCTCTGTCGAAAACCGATCCGACATCCTCGGGGAGTGTGTGGATCCAGTCTTTGACCCGATGTTCGGGCGGATACCGACCGGTCAGGATCGACGGGACGGACGTGTTCGTTGCGGTGCTCTGAGCAACTGTCTTGTATGTCACCCCCCTATCACGAACCCCGTCCAGAAGGTGGTCCCAGCGGAGAGCATCGGAGATAAAGATGGCTGCATTCGTCACCTCGAGATCGGAGAGTCCCCCATCGGTAGACCGGCGATCGGAAGCCATAGAAATCGGTTATTTCGCACCGAGAAATAAATGCCCGGTTCTGGTCCCCGCGGCAGCTCCGTCATTCGTGATCGCCGTCCACGGTCCAGCAAACTACAACGAGTTCAAGCGGAAAGAGAACCGGACGGCACCGAACAGATAGGCGTATTACCCAGGGACAGGAAAGCCCGGACAATGACACTGGCTGGACGGCTCACCTCGTTTCTCCCCCATACACAGCTTCCGGTCCCGCTCCGGCACAATCCAAGGTTGCGACTGTCGCTGTACATCGACTGTGAACTGCAGCAGGCGCTCGTTCACGAACAGGCCGTTCTCCGCGAATTCCAGTCTCTCCTGTCGCCCGGCGATGTCGTCTTCGACGTCGGTGCCAACATCGGCCTCTACAGCGTAACTGCCCTGGCGAAACCCGGGGTCACGGTGTACGCCTTCGAACCGGACCTAAAAGTAGCGAACCGCATCAAAGAGAATCAGCGATTGAACGGATTCGAATCCGCCAGACTCACCATCGTCACGAAGGCAATCTGGGACGAAACCGGCGAAATCGATATCGCACTGAAAGACACTAGAGAATCGAATTCACTCGTCCGGACCGAAGACGCGAGAGCCCATCAGACGGTCGAAAGCGTCCGTCTCGACGACTTCGTGGCTTCCAACGGTGTGTATCCAGATGTCGTCAAGATCGACGTCGAACACGCGGGTGACGCAGTGTTGCGGGGGGCCCAGCAGGTCCTCGAGGAGTGTCGCCCGAGGCTGATACTGGAAGTCCACGACGACGACGAACGACAAACCTACGAGCGACTCCTCGCCGAGCAGGGATATCAGTTCAAACAGGTCGCGGCGCGACACTGGTCCGCGAGGCCGGGCAACGAGTGAATACCGCCACGGGTGATAGCTGACATGAGAATGCTTATACCAACTTCTCCGGTCCATACAACCAGACAATGAACTGGAGCCAGGAGCACGTCACCGTCACAGGTGGCGCCGGGTTCATCGGGTCGTTCCTCACCGAGGAACTCGTCGAGCGCGGCGCGGACGTCGTCGTCGCGGACAACTTCTCGCGGGGCGACTACGAGAAAATCCAGCACCTCGAAGACGACGTCGAGATCCGACCGGTCGACCTCACCACCCACAAGGGCTGTCTGGAAGCCGTCGAGGGCGTCGACCACGTCTTCCACCTCGCCGCCTCCGTCGGCGGTATCCACTTCATCCAGCGCGAGAACGTCGGCGGTCTCACCCCGTCGGTACTGATGAACCAGCACATGCTCGAAGCCGCCCGGATCACGGACGTCGACCGCTTCCTCTTCGCCTCCAGCGCCTGTATCTACCGGCAAGAACACGACGACCTCAACCGCTTCAGCGAAGACCAGGGCGTTCCCGCGAACCCACACAGCACCTACGGCTGGGCCAAGATACTCGGCGAAGTCGCCTGCGACGCCTACCACGAGGACTGCGACATCGCCACCAGCAGCGTCCGCATCTTCAACTGCTACGGTCCCCGCGAGAGCCTGGACCCCGATTCCAGCCACGTCATCCCCTCGCTCTGTCGCAAAGCGATCGAAGCCGAGGACGGCGACGCGATCGAACTGTTCGGCGACGGCACCCAGGAACGCGGCTTCATCCACGTCACCGACCTGGTCGACGGGCTGATCCGAACCATCGAGCGGAAGGGCGACGGCCAGCCCATCAACCTCGGCAACTCCAGAGAGGTCGTCTCCATGAACGAACTCGCCGAGACGATCATCTCGATTAGCGGCAAAGACCTCCACATCGAACACGACCTCTCGAAGCCAACGGGCACCGACAAGTACGCCTGCGACATGACGAAGATGCGTGAGGAACTCGACTGGGAACCGAGCGTTCCCCTCGAAGAGGGGCTGCGTGAGGTCTACGAGTGGGCCGAAACGGAACTCGACGGACAAACACAGACCGTCGCGGCCGACGGGGGCGACCGATGAGCGAGTGGGACGGCGAACACGTCCTCGTGACCGGCGGTGCCTCGTTCATCGGCAGCCACCTCGTCGAGGACCTCGTCGCCGAGGGAGCGGACGTCCGCGTCGCCGACGACCTCTCCAGCGGCGAGCCTGTCAACCTCGCAGCCGTCGAAGACGAGATCGAACTCCTCGAGGGCAACCTCAAGCGCATGAGCTTCGCCGAAGAGGCCACCGAGGGTATCGACACCGTCTTCCACCTCGCGGCGGACCACGGCGGACGGGGCTACATCTCGAACTACCCCGCCAACTGCGCCACGAACATGGCGCTGGACAACGTCGTCTACGAGGCCGCGGTCAACAACGGTGTCGACCGCATCAGTTTCGCCTCCAGTGCCTGCACGTACCCGACGGACATCCAGCAGGAACGCCAGCGCCTCCGCGAGGACATGGTGAGTTTCGACGAACGCGGCGGAGCGTACGCGGACGAGGTCTACGGCTGGGCCAAACTCATGGGCGAGCGCTCGCTGATGGCCTACGAACGACAGTACGACATCGACGCCTCGATGGTCCGCATCTTCACCGCCTACGGTCCCCGCGAGAACGAAACCCACGCCATCGTCGCGCTCATGGCCAAAGCCTACGCCGGCCAGGACCCCTTCCGGATCTGGGGCGACGGCGAACAGACTCGCAACTTCACCTACGTCAAAGACATCACCCGCGCCCTGCGACTGGCCGCCGAGAACGTCACCGACGCCACGCCCGTCAACGCCGGTATCAGCAGGTATGTCACCATCAACGAGGCCGTCGAACACATCTTCGACCACCTCGACTGGGAACCAGAGGACATCGACTACATGACCGACAAACCCGTGGGCGTCCGTCACCGCGCAGCGGATACCACCCGCGCCGAGGAGCTGCTGGGCTGGGAACCCGAGTACACGGTCGAGGAAGGCATCCGGAAGACGCTGGACTGGTACGTCGACGCTCGCGACGAGGACTACGTCCGTGAGAACCTCGAAACTCTGCTTCACGAGCGGTGAGCGCGAACGGAGCCTGTCGGAACCACCCCCGACGGAAAGTCGAGCGGTATCTCGGAACCTACAAATAACCGAACGCGAAAAGTCGGACTAACTCGATGCGCATACTCAGCGTCATCTCCTCTATCGACCTGAAGGAGGGAATGGGGTGTACCCCAGCGTGGTGGCAACTCCACAAGGCGCTCCACGAGCAGGGGCACGAACTGATCCTCACACCCTATCTCGGCGCCGACATAGAGTCCCTCTGGTGGCGGACCTACGAGAACCCCTGTTACTGGGAGAGCAAACTCTACAAACGGGTCAGTGACTGGCTCGACCTCTCGGCGGGTTCGGAGAAAGGCACCGACGGACTCGTCGACACCGTCACGGACCTGTGGACCAAACGCAAATGGGAGCGCCACCTCGACGAGATCGTCACCGAAGAGGAGCCGGACGTCGTCCTCTTCTCGAACGTCCCGCTGAACCAGATCGGCGGCGTGCCCGGTACGCTGAAACGCGAACACGGGATCCCGACGGTGTTTTACGACGGGGACATGCCGACGATCCTCCCGAAGTACGTCGAGTCGCGGGGCTTCCAGTTCGACTACTACGACGGCGCGAACCTCGCCGAATTCGACGCCTTCGTCGTCAACTCCGAGGGCGTGACCGACGAACTCGAACGGATGGGCGCCCGGAACGTCCACCCGCTCCACTACGGCGCCGACCCGGGACTCTACCAGCCCGTCGACCTCCCCTACGACCACGACGTCGCCTTCTTCGGGAGCGGGGCCTCCTTCCGGGAGGAACACACACGCAACATGATAACCGAACCCGCACGCCAGCTCCGGGACCGGAATTTCGTCGTCGGGGGCCGTGGCTACGACATCGACCTCGGCCCGGTCGAACGGGCGGGCTGGATCCCGATAAACGGGTTCCGTGAGTTCTGTGGGAGCGTCCGCATCAATCTCAACATCACTCGCAAGGGACACCGCGAGGTGTACAAGTCGTCGACCTCGCGCCCGTTCGAACTGGCGGCGATGGGCTGTTGTGTCGTCTCGGACCCCTACAACGGGCTCGGAGAGTGGTTCGATATCGGGGACGAGATGTTCGTCGCCGAAGACCAGGCGGAAGCGATCGAACTCTACGAGTGGTTGCTCGACGACGACGAGGAACGCGAGGCGGTCGGTCGGCGAGCGCGCGAGCGCGTCCTCGAAGACCACACGTTCACCGACCGGGCCGACAGGCTCGTCGAAGTGCTCGGGCAGTACACCTGACGCAGTCGCCGTCGTCCGCGAAATACCGCGTTCCTACTCGCCGTCCTGTAACCGGGCGATCGTGTTCGAGATACTGTTGAGCACGAGCCCGATGAACAGCCCGAGCGCACCGATAAGGACCAGGAACCCGCTGACCCACACCTTGACGGGGTAGAACTCGCCACCCTGCTGGTAGAGGATGAACCCCTGCAGCCCGTATCCGACCCCGACGAAAGTCAGGACCAGTCCAGGGAACCCGAAAAACAGCAGCGGGTGCCGATCACGGATGAGTTGCAACACGAACGTCACGACTTCGAGGCCGTGGCGGAGCGGGTTCTGCGTCTGGCCGTCGACCCCCTCGTACCGGACGTCGATGGGCTCTTCCTGAATGTCCAGGCCCTCGCGTGCCGCGACGTCGATCATCTCGGACTCGACGCTGAAGTTGTCGGCCTCCAGGGAGAGTCGCTCGACCGCGGCCGGTGAGAGCGCCCGAAATCCGCTCTGGGAGTCCGTCACCTTCTGTTTCGACGACCCGATCGTGAGGTAGTCCAGCACGCGCTGACCGGCCCGTCGGTGGAGCGGCGTCCCGTCGTCGCGGTCGTCCATATACCGACTCCCGATGACGAGGTCGGCATCGCCGTCGAGAACTGGGTCCACGACAGTCGGGACGTCCTCCGGGAGGTGCTGACCGTCACCGTCCAGCAAGACGAGCGCCGCACAGTCCGACTCCTCGGCGTACGCCAGCAGGTTTCGGATGGCTGCACCCTTGCCCTGGTTCGTCCCGTGTTCGAGGACCGTCGCCCCGGCCTCGCGGGCGAGTTCGGCTGTCATGTCGGTACTCCCGTCGTCGGCGACGACGACCTCGTCGGCGAACTCCCGGGCCGCCAGCACGACGCTCCCGATCCCGACTTCTTCGTTGTATGCCGGGATACCGATCAGGATCGCCTCGTCACCGTCGGACTGCGCGACGCTCTCGACGACGTAACTGGTACTCTGGTGGACCGCGTCGAGACTCCGGTCGAAGTCGATCCGGTCCGTCGCCGACCCGTGAAACACCAGTCCGGGAAAGCCGGCTTCCCGTGCCCGACCGGCGAGTACGCGGCGGGCCCGATCGACGTCACGGTCGCCGGCGGAGTCGGGCAGTTCCACCGGCGTCGCACCGAGTTCACGTGCGAACTCGACAGCTTCGCGCTGTTCGTTCTCGTATCCGAGAAAGACGTGTACGCCTTCCCTACTGGCACGAAGGACGGTCCCTGCGACGGCGTCGGGATTCCCCCGGGGCGCGACGAGTCCGACCGCTGGTCGATCTAGCGCCTCGGAGGAAGCTACCACGTCGTCGAGATTTGGTACCTCTGTCATGAGACGATCCCGGTCAACACGAGTCAGTTATCGGAACTGAATGACACAGCGCGTATTAAGTATTTCATCTCGTGCACTGTCCGCGCGAACCGGACCCACTGGACACGACACTACGAGGGGCCTGATACGTTGACCCAGAGGTGGGTCTCCCTGTACGCGTTCTCGACCGTCGGGTTCGACGGCACGGAACCGTCGTACAGGAGGAACGCGAGGCGGAGACGCGTTCCCGTCGTCTCCGGTGTAATCCGATACTGTCGGTGCCACGTCTCGTTGTCGGCGATCGTCGGCGTCTCGAGGCGACCCAGTTCCGACTCCGACTGGACGGTCGTCACGTTCCCTCGACTCCGGACCTGCTGTAGTTCGACGACGATGGAGTACGTCGTCGAGCGGTGTTCGTGATTGCTGACCCCGACCATCACGGATTTCGATTCGCCGACCGTGAAATTCCTCGGGTACCGGTCGGCGACGAGTTCGCCGTCGTCCCCTTCGGTTACGAGATAGAACTCGGTGAACGCCTCACCGGGGCCCGAGAATCCCACCGCGTACCCGACGCTGCCGGCAGTCAGGAGTACGCTGCAGACAAAGAGGACGTTGAGCGCAGCGTCTGCTCGGTTGTCGGGTTCGAACAGTTCCCGGTGGGTCGACGCGAACCACGCCCTGTAGTCGACGGTAAACTGCTCGACCGCAGAGAGTTCGTGCCGACGCCTCGCCGCGACGGCAGTCGTCGTCACGACGAAGACGGTGAGACTCGCCACGATCGGTCCCTCCCGGATACCCCAGGGCGTGAAGTTCAGTACCAACCCTATCAGCGGCACGACGGCAATGCTGAGGCCCAACGAGAGCGCGATGCGCTCGATATCGTCGATACCTGTCCGGTCCTCGTCGCGGGCACTGTCGGGGTTCGCCTCCTCGCCCGCGACTGCAGGAGGAGTACCCGCTTCCGGGAAGAGGGCTGCGACGAGCACGTAACCGGGGAGAAAGAGG
>Ga0207733_100927_pt1 | contig 11024 bp, 11 predicted proteins | sample A23P3SouthBayCA_FD_187735 | JGI IMG/M metagenome (GOLD analysis project Ga0207733, IMG submission 187735) | Aerobic enrichment media microbial communities from Eden Landing Ponds, California, USA - A23 P3 (SPAdes) | ecosystem: Environmental > Aquatic > Marine > Unclassified | place: Emeryville... | reverse complement strand
GGAGACGAGCCGACGCGTCAGGTCCAGCGTGTCGCTCATGGGTCGGCCGAGGGCCGCGCTCGGTTTATACGATTCGCGACTCTACCAAAATGTTGACTAAGGTACACTTTTATAACCCGTGGGGCCGATTTGGTTGGCTGTGATACACGATGTCTGACAGAATCGAGGGTCGCGTCGAACTCACGGAGTCGGCCGAGAGCGAGGACGCCGTCATCGTCCTCGATGCGGCGAACGGGGAGATTGCGTCGGGCGGAAACGGACGGAGCGGTGTGTTGACGCTTCGGGCGGCGGACGAGGACCGGCGCATCCTCCTCGACGCCGACGCGGGCCGCATCCATCTTCGGGACGAACGGGGGGCGCAGACGATGCTCTCGGACGGCGAACTGTCGCTCGGCGGCGGCGGCGCGAACGGCGAGGTACAGATCAGGAACGCCGAGGGGCAGGTGTTCGCGCGCCTCGGCGTCCGCGACGACCTGATCGATATCCGCGGTCGCCACGGGGACCCCATCTTTTCGGTCAACAGGGACGCGAACCTCTCGCTCGGTGGCGGTGGCGACGACGGTGACCTAATCGTCCGCGACAAGAACGGGAAGGCCACCATCCACCTCGACGGCGAGGTGGGGAACGTCGGCGTCGGGGGCAACGGCCACGACGGGGACGTGTCGGTCAACGACGCCAACGGGAACCGCACCGTCGCCATCGACGGCGCGACCGGAAACGTCACGCTCGGCGGGGGCGGGCAGGACGGCGACCTGTTGCTGACCGACACGACCGGCTGTACCACCATCCACCTCGACGCGGGCTACGGGAACGCGACGCTCGGCGGGTGCGGACAGGACGGCGACGTGGTGCTTCGGGAACGCAACGGCAACACGACCATCCACCTCGACGCGCAGTACGGCAACGTGACGTTGGGGGGGAACGGGCAGGACGGGGACGTGTTGTTGGAGAACGGCGACGGCGACCGGACCATCCACCTCGACGCGGGGTACGGAAACGCGACGCTCGGGGGGAACGGGCAGGACGGGGACGTGGTGTTGGAGAACGGCGACGGCGACCAGACCATCCACCTCGACGCCCAGTACGGGAACCTGACGCTCGGCGGCAACGGGCAGGACGGCGACATCGTCATGCGCGACGGGTCGGGAACTCAGCGCATCCACCTCGATTCCGACACCGGCGACATCAAACTCAGCGGCGCGGACTGCGCCGAGGCGTTCGACGTGAGCGAGGACGTGGACGTGGATCCGGGGACGGTGCTCGTCACGGGCGACGAGTTCCTCGAACCGTGCGACGCCGCCTACGACCGGCGCGTCGCGGGCGTCGTCTCCGGCGCCGGCGACTACCGGCCGGGCATCCGCCTCGACGAGAACGGACAGGAGACGGGTCGTGCCCCCGTCGCCCTCGTCGGCAAGGTGGTCTGTAAGGTGGACGCGTCGGACGCCTCCATCGCGGTTGGCGACCCGCTGACCACGTCCGAGACGCCCGGCCACGCGATGGTGGCGACCGACCGCGAGCGAGCGTTCGGGGCCGTCATCGGGAAGGCGCTCGAAGCCCACACCGAGGGCCGCGGCGAGATACCGATCCTCGTCGCCCTCCAATGATCGACCACATCGAACGGGCGCGCGACCGACTGCGCGATCCGGAGACGCGCGAGTCGGTGCGTCTCACCTACTACGTCCACGGCGGCGCGCCGAGCGAGCGACTGGAAGAGCGCGTCGAACTCGCGGGGAGCGGCGAGATTCGCGTCGACGTACGGGACGAGACCGACCCCGACCGCGGCGGCGAGGCGGAGGGGACGGTCGATATCGAGGAAGTCCGTCGGATTCTCGACGCCCTCGACGAGGCGGGGGAGACGCTCCGGACCCGCGAGGAGGCGTCGTTCCCGCCCGACTCGCTCGTGGGGTGGGTCGACGTGACCGTCGGCGACGAGACGGAGACGTACTACTTCGACGCCGACGCGGTGTTCGAGGGCCTGTCGCAGGCGCCCGACGAGCGGCCGGCCGAAGAGCGGGAGGCGCCCCTCGAAACCGTCACGTATCGGGTGGATCGGCTCCGGACGCGGCTCATGGGGGGCGATCATGCGCGATCTTAGCCTCAAGGGCGTCGCTCGGGAGTACGCGGGCGAGACGGGCGACATCTCGGTGAAGGGTGACGTGATGAACGGGTCGGGATCGCTCCGGAATCGGCTGGAGACGCTCGCCCGCGAGGAGGTGTCGTTCTCGGTCAGCGAGTGCGTCTTCGGGTGGACCGCTCGTTTCCGGCAGGTGTGGACGCACGTCACCGTCCGCATCGACCTCGACCCCGACGCCGGGATCAGCGCGTCGACGATGAACACGCTCCGGACGACGTGGGAGAACGGCATCGAGTCGACGTGGAGCGACAACTGGGCGACGAGCCGGGCCGGTGAACTCCCCTGTCCGTTCACCTTCGAGGTGCAGTGGGTGGGAAGCGACGACCACCACGAGGTGCGCGTGCGCCCCGGCCCCGCGCGGAGCAACATGACCACGTGGGACACCAACGACACGGGTGCCGTCGCCGCGCACGAGTACGGCCACATGATCGGCCACGTCGACGAGTACGCGGAGGACCCGCCCTGTCCGGACCGGAGTCCGGTCAACACGGGCACGGTGATGGACGACAACTCGGCGACCGTGCCGAGTCGGCTGCTCCGCCCGTTCGCCGACCGCATCGGCACGGGCCTCCGGAGCGTCTGAGCGCCGGACCACCGCTTGAATACCCTTATCCGTCTCGCACCCCGATTTCGTGTATGAACATCGTACCGGACACGAGCGCGGTCATCGACGGCCGCGTGTCCGAACGCGTCGAGTCGGGGGCCTACGAGGGGGCGACTATCACCGTCCCCGAGGCCGTCGTCGGCGAACTCGAGTGGCAGGCCAACGAGGGCCACGACACCGGCTGGGAGGGCATCGAGGAGCTCCAGCGGCTGGTCGAGTTGGCCGAGGAGTCGACCATCTCGGTCGAGTACCACGGCAAACGTCCCGACGCCGGCCAGAAGCGGAGCGCCGACGAGGGCGAAATCGACGCCATCGTGCGCGACGTGGCGGCCGACTTGGGCGCCACGCTCCTGACCAGCGACGTGGTGCAGGCCGAGGTGAGTCGCGCCAAGGGCCTCGACGTGGAGTACGTCGAACCCCGCGGCCGCGACGCCGAGGGCCTCGAAATCGAGTCCTTCTTCGACGAGACGACCATGTCCGTCCACCTCCGCGCCGGATCGAAGCCGAAGGCCAAGCGTGGCGATATCGGCGACATGCATTACGAGGTCATCGGCGACGAGGCGACGACGGAAGCGGAGATGAAGGAGTACGCCCACGACATCGCGGAGACGGCACGGGCCAGCCCCGACGGCTTCGTCGAACTCGACGAACCGGGGATGACCATCGTCCAGTACCGGGCCTACCGCATCGCCGTCGCCCGACCGCCGTTCTCCGACGGCTACGAGATTACGGCCGTCCGACCCATCGTCAAGACGGATCTGGAGGACTACGAGTTCGCCGCGGACCTGAAAGAGCGCCTGCTCGAACGCCAGCGGGGCGTCCTCATCTCCGGCGCGCCGGGTGCCGGGAAGTCCACCTTCGCACAGGCCGTCGCGGAGTTCCTCGCCAGCCACGACAACGCGGTCAAGACGATGGAGAAGCCCCGCGACCTGCAGGTCGGCCCCGACATCACCCAGTACACGGCGCTCGGGGGCGACATGGCCAAGACGGCCGACTCACTCCTGCTCGTCCGCCCCGACTACACCATCTACGACGAGGTGCGCAAGACCGACGACTTCGAGGTGTTCGCCGACATGCGCCTCGCCGGCGTCGGCATGGTGGGCGTCGTCCACGCCACCCGCGCCATCGACGCGCTCCAGCGACTGGTCGGCCGGGTCGAACTCGGCATGATCCCGCAAGTGGTGGACACGGTGGTCTACATCGAGGCCGGCCGCGTCGACACCGTCTACGACGTGGAGACGGAGGTGAAGGTGCCCGAGGGGCTGACCGCGGAGGACCTCGCCCGCCCGGTCATCCAGATTTCGGACTTCGAGACGGGCAAACCGGCCTACGAAATCTACACCTTCAACCGGCAGGTCGTGACCGTCCCGCTCGACGAGGGCGGGTCGTCGGAGACGGGCGTCTCCCGGCTCGCGCGCAAGGAGGTCGAACGCGAGATTCGCTCCATCGCCCGCGGGCACGTCGAAGTCGAGTTGAAGGGCCAGAACGAGGCCGTCGTCTACGTCGAGGAGGACGACATCTCCTACGTCATCGGAAAAGGTGGCGGCCGGATCAGCGACGTGGAGGACCGCCTCGGCATCGACATCGACGTGCGGACGCTCTCGGAGCGGCCGTCACACGGGAGCGGTGGCGGCGGTGGCGGCGGTGACGGTGGCGGGACGACGGCCCGCGAGGGCACCGTCGTCACCCCCGAAGTCACGTCCCGACACGTCGTCGTCGACGTGGCCGAGGGCGCCGAGGTGGGCGAGACGGTCGAAGTCCGGGCGGACGGCGACTATCTCTTCACGGCGACGGTGGGCCGCGGCGGGGAGATTCAGGTGTCGCGCGGGAGCGCCATCGCGGACGAACTCGAACGCGCCATCGACGAGAAGAAGCGGATCACCGTCCTGCCGTCCTAGTCGCACTCGACGCAGGCCGCGTCGGCTTCTTTGCCGTCCTCGGCCAGCGCCGCCTCGTTGAGCTGGTAGAGATTCTGTCGTGCGTCGGCGAAGTAGACGTCCTCGTCCACGACGCCGATATCCTCGAGTCGTTCGAGCGCGTAGCGAACCGTCCGGGCCGACAGCATCGACTCCTCGACGATCCCCTTCTGGGTCAGCGATCCGTTGTATTCGAGGACCTTGAAAACCAGTTTCGCGCTCGGGGGAAGGTCGTCCAGACCATCCTCATCAGTTCCAGCCATCACGTCAATCGAACGCGGCCACCGGCTTAAAGGTTCACGAACGACCCGCGATGGCGCGCGTCAGCGTCAGAGAACGTCCGCCGCGCGGGCCGTGGCGACGATATCTTTCGCCATCTTGTTGGTCGCTTCGTCGACGAGTTGGCCGTCGACGGAGACGGCGCCCTTGCCCTCCGCCATCGCCTCGGCGTAGGCGTCGACGATGCGCTCGGCGCGTTCGGCGACTTCGGGGTCGGGCGCGAACACGTCGTTCGCCACCTCGATCTGACTCGGGTGGATGGCCCACTTGCCGTCACAGCCGAGCATGTTCGCCCGTTCGCAGGATTCGCGGTAGCCCTCCGGATCCTCCACGTCGGCGTAGGGACCGTCGATGCAGGGCAGGCCGGCGCTCTTCGCGGCGGCGTTGCACTCAGAGAGCGCGTGGTGCCAGTAGTGGCCGGGATATTCGGGGAACTGCCCGATGTCGAGTCCGGGCGTCCCCATCGCGGCCGAGTAGTCGCCGGGGCCGAAGATGATCGAGGAGAGCCGGTCGGAGGCGTGCGCGATGTCGTGGACGTTGTGCATCCCCTCGCCGTCCTCGATCTGGGGTTCGAGGCCGATCCGTCCGACCTCCAGCCCCTCGTTCACCTCGACCCCTTCGAGCAGGTTCTCGACCGTGTGCACGTCGCTCGGTCCCGAGACCATCGGCACGACGATGTCGTCGACGTACTCGCCCGCGCGGCCGACGACTTCGATGACGTCGTCGTACCACCACTCGGTGTCGATGCCGTTCATCCGGAACGAGAGGATGGTGTCGGACCAGTCGTGCTCCCGGGCTGCCTCGATCAGCGTCTCGCGGGCCTCGACTTTCGCGTTGGGCGCTACGGAGTCCTCCAGATCGAGGAAGACTTCGTCCGCGTCGCTCTCGGCGGCAGTCGCCATCATCTTCGGATCGCTCGCCGGCACGGCCAGCTGGGTGCGTCTGAGTGTCGTCATGGTGCCGGGGACGACGGCGGCGGGACGGGAGATAGGTCCCCTTTCGGTGATATTTGCGCGGTGTCAATAGTGCCGCAACTCCCATCATTAATGGCCGAGGCATATCGACTGGTGTCTATGGGCGTACAAGACACACGTCGAAAGCTCGATCCACTGTTCGATCCGGAGTCGCTGGCTATCGTCGGCGCCAGCCCGGATTCGTGGTACTCCTCGCGGATCACGGAGAATCTCACCGGCTACGGCTACGACGGCGACCTGTACCTCGTGAACCCGAACCGGGAGGAAGCGTGGGACCAGCAGTGTTACGACAGCGTGTCGGACCTACCGGAAGTCGTCGACCTCGTAGTCGTGGTCGTCCCCCGCGAGTACGTCGTCGACGTAGTACGTGAGTCGGGCGAGGTCGGCGTCCCCGCGGCGCTGGTCATCACGACCGGGTTCAGCGAGGCCGACGAGCGCGGCGCACAGTTGGAGGCCGAACTCGAAGCCACCGCCGCGGAGTACGAGATCAGTGTCGCGGGGCCGAACTGCATCGGCCTCGCGAACGCACAGGCGGGGACGGTGCTGACGGGACTCTGTTCGCGCGAACCCGAACCCGGCAACATCGGTCTCGCGAGTCAGTCCGGCGCGCTCTCTTTCGCCACCTTCTTCGAGAACGCCGCCGACGAGGACACCCACTTCTCTCACATCGTCTCGACGGGCAACGAGGTGGACCAGAGCCTCGCGGACTACGTCGAGTACATGGCCGCCAACCCCGACGTGGAGGTGATCTGTACGTACATCGAGGGCGTGACGGAGCCGCGACGCTTCATCGAGGTGGCCCGCGAGACGGTGGCGACCGGGACGCCCGTGCTTTCGGTGAAAGTGGGGAGTTCGGACGTGGCACAGGCGGCCGCCGAGTCGCACACGGGGTCGCTGACCGGCAACGACGCCGCGTGGGACGCCGCCTTCGGGCAGGCGGGCATCGAGCGCGTGCCGGACATCCCCGACCTCACGACGCGGGCGCAGGCACACGCGGCGTTCGATCCGCCGGACTCCGACCGCGTCTGCGTCGCCTCGACCAGCGGCGGTCTCGCCACTCTGCTCGCCGACCTCGCGGAGGAGCGCGGCCTCGAACTCCCGCAGTTGGCCGAGGAGACGGAGACGACGCTGCTGGAGATGGACGACCTGCTCACGTTCGGCGAACTCCACAACCCCGTCGACATCCGCGCACAGGGCGCGGAGGTGCTCCCCACCGTCGCGGGTGAGCTGTTCGCCGACGACAACTTCGACGCCTACGTCTTCGGCATCGGCCTCTCGATGGTCGACGAGGACGCCGACATGATCGCCGACCACTTGTTGGAAGTGGCCGAGATGACCGACGACCCCGTCATCTTCCTGTGGACGGGCCGGAAGGAGCCGGCCGACCTCGACGATCCACAACCCTACGAGCGCGTCCGCGCCGAGTATCCGCTCTTCTACGAACCCGAGAAGTCAATCGACGCGCTGGCGTCGCTCGTCCGGTTCGACGAGGCGCGTGACCGTCTCGTCGGTCGGCCACCGTTCGAACTCGACGACCGCCCCGCCTCCCACCTACCGAGCGACAGCACGCTCACGTGGTCGCAGTCGACGGCGCTGCTCGAAGAGTACGGACTCGACCTGCCGGCGACCCGGTCGGCCACGTCGAGCGAGGAGGCCGCCCGCTACGCCAGCCAGATCGGGACGCCGGTCGTGATGAAAGTCGACTCGCCGGACGTGGCCCACCGCAACCACGTCGGGGCGGTGCGGGTCGGCGTCGACTCCCCCGCCGAGGCCCAGCGGGCCTACGAGGAGATCGTCGCGAACGTCTTCGAGTACGACTCCGAGGCGATCATCGAGGGCGTCCTCGTACAGGAGATGGTCGACAGCGGCGTGGAGGCGCTGGTCGGCGCCTCGCAGGACCCCAACCTCGGGCCGGTCGTCACGCTCGGGTCCGGCGGGACGCAGGTGGAGGCGCTGCAGGACACCACGCACCTGATCGCGCCGTTCGGCAAGGGCGACGCCTACGGCGCGCTCAAGCGGACGGATCTCCCCGCTCGGTTCGAACACGAGTTCGGACCCGACGCGTCGCTCGACAGCCTCGCCAACCTCGTCACCAAGGTCGGCAACCTCGTGGCCAAACGGCAGGACGTGGCGGAACTCGACCTCAACCCGGTGATGGTGCGGCCGGAGCGGAGCGTGTGCGTGGACGCGTTCGTCCGGACGGACGGCGCGGACTCGTCCTGAGGGCGATTCGCCGTATCGAACGCCTTTTCATGTCCGCCGCCGCAGAGACGTGTATGGCTACGGAAACGCAGACCGAGGCCGGCCTCACGGGCCACGTCCGCGGGGTGACGGTCACCACGCTGGCCTGTCTCGGCGGCGTCGCGGCTGCCGTCGCCGCGGGCGTCGTCGTCGGTACCGGTCAGGAGGCGGCGTCCGATCCGCTCGCGCTCGTCTTCATGGTGGCGGCCATCGCCGTCCAGTACCCCATCCTCCGGGTGATCGGTGTCGACGTCGCCGACTTCGGCCCGAAAGATCACCTCTACGTCGGCTTCATGACGTTCACGCTCTGGTTCATCACGTTCGCGATTCTCCTCACGACCGGCGCCTCACTGTAACCATGGCCGACGACAGTATCGCGGTCGTCGACCTCGACCGGTGTCAACCAGACCGCTGTAACTACGAGTGTGCGAACTTCTGCCCGCCCAACCGGACGGGCGAGGAGTGTATCGTCACGCTGGAGGAGCGCCACGACGATCCGGACCTCTACGACGGCGGTCCCGACCAGATCAGCATCTCCGAAGAGCTGTGTCTCGGTGAGACCTGTGGCATCTGCGTCGAGAAGTGTCCCTTCGACGCCATCGAGATCATCAACCTCCCCTCCGAGTTGACCGACGACCCCGTCCACCGCTACGGCGAGAACGCGTTCGCCCTCTACGGGCTCCCCGTCCCCGAATCGGGGACGGTGACGGGCCTGCTCGGCCCGAACGGCATCGGGAAGTCCACCGCGGTCCACGCCCTCGCGGGCGAGATGGTCCCCAACCTCGGGCAGTACGACGCGGAGCCCGACTGGGAGACAGTGCTCGACCGCTACCGGGGCACCGCGCTCCAGACCTACCTCGAACGCCTGATGGACGACGCGGTGACCGTCGCGCGCAAGCCGCAGTACGTCGACCGCATCCCGGATCAGTTCGACGGCAAGACCCGCGAGCTGCTGGCGGGCACGGACGAACGCGGCGTCGTCGACGACCTGATCGACCGGCTCTCGATTCGGCCGGTGATCGACCAGCCAATCGACACGCTCTCCGGCGGCGAACTCCAGCGGGTCGCCCTCGCGGCGACGCTCGCCCGCGACGCCGACTTCTACTTCCTCGACGAGATTACGCCCTACCTCGACATCGGGCAGCGCGTCACGGCGGCCCGGCTCGTCCGCGAACTCGCCGACGAGGAGGACCGCTCGATGCTCGTCGTCGAACACGACCTCGCGGTCCTCGACTTGTTGGCCGACCGCCTCCACATCGCGTACGGTGAACCGGGGGCGTACGGTGTCATCACCGACCCGAAATCCGTCCGTAACGGCATCAACGAGTACCTGCAGGGCTACCTCGACAACGAGAACATGCGCATCCGCCCGAACGAGATCACGTTCGAGGAACACGCCCCCCGCGAGTCGGTGACGGGCACGCCGCTGATCGAGTACCCCGACCTGCGCAAATCGTACGGCGAGGGCGAGTTCTCGCTCGACGTGGCGGGTGGTACCATCTACAAGAGCGAGGTGCTGGGCGTGGTCGGCCCGAACGGCATCGGGAAGTCGACGCTCGCGAAACTGTTCGCGGGGTCGCTCGACCCCGATTCGGGCGAACTCGACTTCCGCCTCGAAATCGCCTACAAGCCGCAGTACGTCGAGGTGGACCAGCCGATGCGGGTCGACTCCTTCCTCTCCTCGATCACCGACGACTTCGGAACCTCCTTCTGGAACACGGAAATCGCCAAGCCGCTCCAGCTAGAGCGGATCATGGAACAGCAGTTGACGGACCTCTCGGGCGGGGAGCGTCAGCGCGTCGCTATCGCGGCCTGCCTCTCGAAAGACGCCGACCTCTACCTGCTCGACGAGCCGTCGGCACACCTCGACGTCGAGCAACGAGTACAGGCCACCTCCGCCATCCGCCGCTACGCCGAGAACCACGACGCCACGGCGATGGTCATCGACCACGACATCTACATGATCGACCTGCTGGCCGACCGCCTGATGGTGTTCGACGGCGAGCCCGCCGAACACGGCCACGCCTCGAAACCGCAGGACATGCGCTCGGGCATGAACGACTTCCTCGCGGACCTCGATATTACCTTCCGCCGCGACGAGCGGACGGGCCGTCCGCGGATCAACAAGCCCGAGAGCCAACTCGACCGCGAGCAGAAGCGACAGGGCGAGTACTACTACGCGCCTTGAACGTGGTCTATCGGACCACGCCTTGAACGTGGTCTATCGGGCCACGCCTTGAACGTGGTCTATCGGACCACGCCTTGAACGTGGTCCGTCGGGCCACGCAACGCTCGTCCGTTCACCGCGCACGACCGCTTTACGCTTACGTTAGCGCCGTACAACTCCTTATCATGGGGGAGCCCACCGACTCCACTGACACCGACGACCTCACGCGGCCCCGTTTCCGGGGCTGTGTGTTCTGTTACACCGCCGAGATGGTCGCGTACGGCGTCCGCAAGGCGCGGCGCTGATCGGTCCCGTTCGGACGAGAGCGAGCCGGGGCTTTCGACGTAGCCCCCCGGCGTTGGCGTCCCTCGACCCGAGCCGTCGCCACCGTTAACAACCGAGCGCCCGATAGCATTCGGCCATGCAACCCTTCTTCGGAGACGACCCGGAGGAGCCCGCGGAGGAGCCCGACCGGGAGGACGACATCTGCAACGACTGCGGAGCCCGAATGGAGTGGACACTCGACCTCGACGGCGTACAGCGACTCGAGTGTCCCGACTGCGACGACTAACCGCTGCCCACGTCCGCTGATTCACTCTCACCGAGCGGACCTTCGTGTTTAGTTAAGGATGAAGAGTGAGGCGAGTGAATTTCTTGCTGGTCTATGGCAGAAATCACACGCCTCAGCGGGAATAGCGACTGGATTGAT
>Ga0207733_100925_pt1 | contig 11082 bp, 13 predicted proteins | sample A23P3SouthBayCA_FD_187735 | JGI IMG/M metagenome (GOLD analysis project Ga0207733, IMG submission 187735) | Aerobic enrichment media microbial communities from Eden Landing Ponds, California, USA - A23 P3 (SPAdes) | ecosystem: Environmental > Aquatic > Marine > Unclassified | place: Emeryville... | reverse complement strand
CCCCTCGACATCGGCACGGACTGTCTCCCCACGGCGAACCATCTCACCGACTGCGCTGCGGTCGTAGTAGGCCTGGCCGCGGTCGTAAGAGCTGGACCTGGCAAGGTCTCTGATTGTTGCTTCTGTGATGGGTGGCCATCGCTCGTTACTCATGCTCTTGATGCGTGGATAGTATTTGTTCTTGGAAATGTGTCTTGTTGATCGCACTCGGCGATGGAACAACATCGCGTGACATCGTCACCGATCTCGCCTGGGATACTGCGGCGGTGCCTCACCCTGTTTCTCGACGACAACCGGATCGTCATCGGGCGAGCCCTCCCAGATCTCTTCAATTTTGATGTGGTGCTCCCAACCGTCACCAAGGTCGAACTCGTAGAACAGCGTCTGTGACTGATCGAGCTCGAGTTCATCGATAGTGGTTCTGGCAGCGTTGCCTTCTTTTGGTGGGTGTTTCCGGAGTTCCCGGAATCGCTCTCTGGCTTCCTCGGGCTCGCTGTCGGGGATCGCGTGCTCGAGAAACCGGTCGATCTCGTCGTCGTCCATCGGTCGCCAGCTCTCGTCCCCACTGTACAACTGTGGATGGACGTAGCTCCGAGTGGCGATCCCGTGTTCGTCACGCGTGAGAAACTCATATGCGTGGCTATCGTAGCGGTCGAACGCGTCGAAAACCCCCTCATGAAGATCTGCTAAAGTACTGGATCCGCTGATCTCGATCTCCCGGTAGACTTCAGTCTCGGGCTCGAACTCCAGCGGTGGGTTCGGCAACAGCAAAACTCTGAACCTGTAGATTGTCATACGCTCTCTTTGTACTCCCACATGTAGGCATTTACTCATCTGTTCTTCGCACCGCATCTCGCTCTTCACAGTAGGTTGTAACATCGCGTAATGTCAAGGAGAGAGCCCAGAACCCACGTCACAGCACTATGTGTGAGCAACCAGAGGATCAACGGGAGCGGCCATGATCGTGTTACAATCTATCGGGATGAGCGTTGTCTGAAAATAGGATTTCAACAGAGCCTGGAGGATGTATTTCGTTTCGTCGTCCGGTCCGTCAACGGATTCGTGGAAATCGTCCGCTTTCTTGATGGTCTCCATCCCGGCTGTGATAGCCTCCTCTAACTCGTCCGCATCTATCTCACCTAACACCTCGGCGAGTCGTTCACTACTACTGGGCTTACACCCGTCGGCAATTATTAGATGCCCGTGTTCTTCACACATAAGGATACTACCTTTAATCTATAGAGGATCGTCGATCAGTACAGATTGTCTACGGCACGGGATGGGGAAGATATCCTTCAATTAGAAGTCTACTGGAAGAATGTGAGTATCATTCCAAGGACACTGAAAATTGCTGCAACGACTGCAATCCAAACGAAATTTCCCGGTTCGAACTCAGACGAACCTTGCCCTGACAGAACGAATAGACTTGAAAGAAGTATACCACCGCCACCGAGAACCATTAACCCCGCACCGAGGGTGGTTCCTTCAATAAGAATCGTTCTGGCCCCAACTAATCCAAGAGATAGACCCGCTGTCCCCATTGAGAGATGATAGAGAGTTGGACGCTGCATACATAGATAGTTCAACCAAGCAACTATACCTGTTTTGGTGGTCAAATCGCAGGCGCTACTGAGTAGCTGATTCTTCCTTACCGATGCTGCAAATAAGTCACGCATCAGAATCATCCTCCGAGGTTGTGTGCCACAACTTCGGGATCTCAAATTCTACAACCACTAGAGTCACACGAGCGCGCTTATATGTTGTGTTTTGCGCGCACGTGCGCGAGTGCGCAACAGTTCGTCAAGTTCGCCCAACGGCATGGGTTCGGAGAGTTCGCCTCCAATAGAGCCGACAACAGAGTCTACCAGGACGAACAGATCCTCAATCTGTTCGCCTCAGCATGTCTCACGCAGGGAAGTACCAACATTCGGGAAGAAACGCGCTCAGAGAAGACGATCTATCGAGATGAGCGGAAGTCTTGACGGTCATCCAATGATGGCCTCAGGAGTGAAGATAACAGCAGCAATGAGATACAGTAATACGAGGATTGCTGCTAGACGTAATGCACCGGCTGTCTGTCGCCGGTTCTCTGGAAGGGACTCGGCAATACCAGCCAACGTCGACCCGACCACCATAATAAGCAACCAGTTGCTTGAGTCAGCGTTGCCCTCAATCCAAGAGTATACGTAAAGCCCCAGGAAGATAAGCGATCCAGCGAACTGAACTAACGCCGTAGGGCGGCCAGACGGCTTACTAAACACGACTTCGTTGATACTGGAGGGCATCAAGAGGGTATTCTCACCCGAAATTAAAATAGTATGTGTGTTAACACGTTCTCGAGCGGTACTACCGTTCGTGCGATCGATGAGATCGGCCTATGCTCGCCGTCGGAGCACGAGCGTCGTCAGTAGTCCTGCAATCGACGCGAGTCCAGCCCCGATCCCGAAGCCGGGCGTGCCATCCGCGTTCTCGTCGTCTTTAGCGGCGTCTTCGCTCTTAGTCTCGAGGAATTCACTCATCGCGTCAGTATCGGGTCGTGGGAAGTCGTCCTCCCACTCACCGGCCTGGTGGACTGTCGTCTCGGGCCCGACCACGCTCAACTGCTCGAGATCTGCCTTCGTTGCCGAGGCGGTGTCAATCCCGTCCATGTCGTCGACGTAGACGTACATCGACGTCGTCTCGTCGTGCTGTTCGGTTGCGACGCCAGTGACGGACAGACTCTCACTGACTGTGTCGGTAATCTCGCTCATGTTTTCGAACTGTGCTCCGGCTTCGACGCGCACCGTGCCGTCCTTGAGCCCGGCGTCGATGCGAGCGACCTTGAGCTCGGATTCGTTCAGCGCCGAGACGAACTCTTCTGTTTTCGGGGACATCGTCGTCGACGACTGACTGTTTTGGATCGACTGTGCCCAACTCTTAATCGTCTGTCCAGCCAGATCTTTTGCCTCAAGTTTGAATTCGCCGTCCATCGAGAGTTCGTCACCATCGGTTTCGGCCGTTAGATCGAAGGTGACATCGTTCGGCGGTTCGACATCGCGGGACTCGAGTTCGTCGATGTAGGCGTTCCAGTTTGTGGTATCGCCCGTCATCGTCGCGTTGAACGACAGATCACCGGACGATGCTTGTTCGACCGACCCGTCCCAGATAAACGTCGACTCGAGGTTCGCCGCCTGCTGAGCCTCGATGGTTTTTCGCGCATTCTCGAGTTGCTCTTGAGGAAGCTGACCAGTCGTATCGGTTGCTTCCATCAGATCGAACATCGAGAGGGTCAGTTCGTCGTAGTTCGCGATCGCAATATCCCAGTCGGCGTCAACCGAGCCCTCGTTCACGTCCACCATGAACGAGATCGTCTCAAGATTGACTTCAGTGACACTGGTCGCGATCTCCCGTGCTTCCGAGCGGGTCAGATCGGCTGACTCATCTGACACCAGTTGGTCGGTTAGCTGCTCTTCGATACCGCTGTCGATGCCGGTGTACGCAACGGTGTACGCAATCTCGAGCTGGGACTGGCCGCTCGATTGGTTCTGGAAATCGTAGTTCGTGATCTCGATCTCGCTAGTTCCGTTGAGACTCGTAGCGAGCATCCCATACTGGTCCTGAAGCGTTTGTTTAGCCTGATCTCGTGTTTCCCACTGACTCGCCGTCCACTGGGACAGATTCCGTTCTCTGGTAACGTCGACCGTGTAGCCGCTCTTCGTCTCCGTCACGGCCGCATCGACGTACATATTCGACCCGCTACCCATGGTGTCCGTCTCGGCGGACACCTCACCGTTCGTCTCGAATCGATCCGCAGTCGCGGCGATTTCGCCGCTCGTACTGACTGTCCCAGCACTCGTATTCTCGCCATTAAACGACCCAGACATCTCCGCGTTGAACTCGTTGGCGTCTTCGGAGACCTCTCCAGAGACGTCAACAGTGAGATCTTTGAGATCGTCCGGTTGCTGCATGACCATCGATCCGTTTCCGGCGAGGCCCTGCTGGTTAAGGATCGTCGAGAAATTCGCTGATTCTACATCCTCGTTTGGGTTCTCGACGTCATCAACGACAAGCATGTGAACCAAACCTTCACTGACGTCCATACCCACGTCGATCTTATCGAGGTCCTCGGAGTCGTTCTCATAGTGGAGGACGGCGCTTCCGTTGTCGCCGAGATAGATATCATCGGCCGGCTCAGACTGTGACTCGACCTGTGTGATCGAGTCGTGCGATTCGAACTCCGGGGAGGGCTCAGTCGCTTGGGCAGTCGTCGTCGCACCGCCGAAGACGACCGGGAGTCCGATCGTTGCAACGCCAACGACTGCGACCATGCACACGGCCAGAAACGCCCTGAAGCCGTCCGTCGATCGCAGTTTCGCTAGCGATTTCAATACTGATGACATGTGAATGGACGTTCAACCGCGTGGTTATAAAAGTTAAGATATAGTGACATTCACACCCCATGAAAGGCGCGGCTTCCCATGGCGGATGAGTTACGGGTTCCCATTCCGTTCCACGAGAGACTGCTGGCAGTGCCACGCTACCAGTGTACTTTTCCACCGTCGAGAAACGGAGAGTCAGATGTTGACATGATCGAATCGATAGAGTGCGCTCCGAGGGGTACGACGATCCAAAACAGCAGAATCATGAAGGAGAATCAGTCATTTAAGTAAATTGTCAGCTCGTCGCCGAACATCTGTACACTGGTGGTCGATCCCTGCTCAAGCAGATCAACGTCGGTAATGAATGTCAATTCTCTGTCTCATGCCTGGCCGAGATCGAGATTCGTGATGAAGTACGTCCAGTCTTGCCGCCGCTCTGCCGCCATTTCTTGCCCCTGAAATTCCTGTGTGTACCGTTACGTATCGAAGAAGAGGAACTCGCGCTCACCGAGCAGCCTAAAATAACTCTGGATGTCCACATCGTCTGCAATGAGAGCGTCGGTCTCATCTACTGCTCGTCACTGGAAGATGAGACATAGGTCAGTTAGCAGGGCTGAGATGCACGCCCCATCCACAAGGAGTGTGGAAAACACCATTAGAGCCAACTGTATACGACAAGGATGATTCTACATGTCCACCACAAACGACATTGAACGCCCACAGGAGGCAGTCACGGTTGCAAACCGATACCTCGACCGTGAACGCCCTCTGAGTGCTCTTGTTGTCGTGATCGCAGTGTCGCTGTTCCTTGGGACATACTTGATGACATCACTGCTGCCAGCGGTCATCGTCGCAGCTGGGTTACTCGTCGTTGCCCGCGCTCCGATTCTGCAGTCTCGTGGGACAGTTCAACTCCGAACTGATGCTGATCCCGAGACCGTCGTCGAGGCGTTTACTAGCCCGACACCGCCGGTGCTCGCGTTCCAGTGGGGAATTGCAGACGAAGTGTCAACCGACGGTGACACGATACGATATCGCACCTCGTACCTGTTCGGCCTCCGATCTGCTGTGGTGACTGTCCAGACACAGACGGAAGATACACCAAGTGGAATTCACCGAGTCGAGTTGGAGATCATGGCGAACAATCAGCCATGGGCGACGTACACAGCAACGATTAGTCGCCAAAACGGTGAGACAATCGTCGATGTCGAGTATACATCGGATCGGCGCTTCGGATTACGGCGTATCCCACAGCAGTACTTCGCAGAACAGTACCGCGATGATGCACTCACAGCGCAAGGATACACAGTCGTTGAGCGTGAGGCACATTTCGGTATCTGAATAGCATTATATCCCCATAGGATGCAGAGACTCTTCATATATCACTTCTTATTTGTCTTTAATTAAGCCTCAGACCTCGGTCGTGTAGCGGTAGCGAGCCTCCTTGGAGTATCGGCAGTTACTGGTGTATCTTCTGAGCATCGTCGATTAACCGTTCCAGCAACGGTGATGGAGAATAGCAGGGGTGTTCACTGAGTTCGTAGAGATTCTGTTCAAAAGGGGCGACACCCCAGAACCGGTTGGGTATCGAACAGATTATATACTACCTTTAATATTTAAGGAGATGGATTGTAAAAATGAGTGTGCAGTGACAGACACGACCCATACCGGCGAGCAGCCAACAGCGGGTTTCAATCGCCCCACGATACTATTCGTCATCTGGGTAGGGATCGCGCTAGTAATTACGGCGCTGGCAACGTTGGATCTCGTGCAGGAAGGGGTCGAGGACGCCTGGATATTTCTTTTGAGCGGGGTGATGCTCCTCTGGTTCATCATCCGCGACTGGTTCCGCCACGAAGGCGGTGCGTTCGTACGACGAGACAATGACCTTCCGTTTCTTGGTGTGACGGTCTTCATGCTGGCAGTAACGCTTTGGGTCCTTAGCGAACAGTTCGTCATATAACAGTCTCTACGGATACCAGCAAGCGCTTCCCGTCTCTCCTGCCTAACCCCGCCCCCACAACCGCCCAACCAGACCGTGTTGCTTCGCCAAGTGACGGTCAAAACATGACGCTGCATAGTGCTGGACTGAAGTCACCAAAAGTTTTTTGTTGAAATCTGATCACTCGTCACCCATGGCTGAGCCCTCCTCACCTGGTTCTCCGCCAGGAAGCTACGATCTCTCCACTGTCAACCTTAATGACGACCGCTACGAGGTCAAGCAGTCAGCGATCCGGAACAAGTACGCCGTCCGTGACAGCGCTGGTAACGTCGTCCTGCGCGGGAAGCAGAAGATGTTCAAGATGAAAGAGGAATTCCCGTTCGTCACCGGTGATGGCGAGGACGCGTTCACGGTAAAGGCGGGAGGTATTATGGACGTGGCGGGGAACTACGCGATCACGGACGCGGGGACCGGCGAAGAGGTCGTCGTCCTCGACGAGGACTTCTCGCTGTTCGTCGAGAACTGGACAATCCGTGACCCCGACACCGGGGAGGCGTTGGCAACTATCCAATCGAAGAGCAAACCTCTCTCGGCACTCCGACACCTCGTCTCCGTTGCGAACCTCATCCCGAACAAGTACGAGATATTCGACGCCAGCGGAAACCACGTCGGCGACATTGAGGGAAAGCTCTCACTGCGAGACGCCTACACGGTCAGCATCGATGACGCCAGCGACGTCCCAAAAGAGGCCGTCATCGCCTCCGCCTGTATCCTTGACGCCCTTGAAAACGAGTGACTGTCTACGGCCAACAAAACCCCCCTTCTTCCTTTAGATAATTGAGTAACAACGTCCAGTTCAGAACACGAGCAGTTGCAGGATCACTGCGATGAAAAAGAGCGCTACTACGAAAGCGAATCCGGTTCTCTGGACGCATTTCCCGTAGGTATCGAGGTCGTGGTTCCCCAAGAGAATCGTGACAAGCCGAGTCGGATGCTTGAACGGGCTTGGCGGCCGCGGCTCCGGGATCCGGTCGCGGAGACGTCGATACTCAGTGAACGACCATACACCGTAGAGAAGCACTGACACAAGTAACACGAGCACCGCGAGAAACGCCGTTCCTAACAGGAATCCAACCGGATCCAAGAGTGTGACCTGCAGCTCTGAACCGGTCCCCGATCCCGACTCCGTGCCGAGGAGGACGAGCACTACCCCGCCTAGCGAGAGCGGTAAAACGGCCACCGCACCTACCATCAACTGTTTGCTAACGCGGTTGACCGTCTCACGGCCGACACCGAACAGTGTGGAATACCGCTGTTGTTCGTGTTTGTCCACCGGCTGAAGATCCGTCCTTTGCCCTGGTTTCCGTGTGCCGACAGCGTCAAGCGTAGTGACGAGCAGCAGTAGGCCGCCGATAGCCATGAACTGTAATGGTCCCTGTGACGTTCGGTGCTCCAAGAACCCTTCCCCCGGGGCGTCAGGATCGACGTATGCCGTTACCGTATCCCCGTCTTCGTACGGCTCCAGCGCCGATTCCGCCTCCCTCCTCGTGTCATACGTCTCGTCGAAACTTCCGGGGACTATCTGGTCGCTCCTGTACTCGGTACCCTGATACCGGTATGTGAACTCGGTGTGGGTGTCGTACTTGATACCGCTCCGACCGCTTTCGACCTCTGTGACCGATGTCTCAACGATGGTGGCTTCAACTCCGACAGAATCATCCACCGTTTGTGTCTGCTGGACGTAGTCGTATCCACCATACCCGACGAGTGCGAGCCCGATGACTGTGAAGATGACCGTTCCTGCCGTAACTGTGACCGGTGTTCCACGTACAGAGATGTTCATTGTCCTTCTGGAATGAATATATCCTCAATACTACAGTTAAAATGTGCTGCGAGTTTGAATGCGAGTTCTAATGACGGATCGTACCGGTTGCGTTCGATTGCATTGATTGTCTGACGGGTCACGCCGACTGCTTCGGCGAGTTCACCCTGACTCAGTCCTCCATCTTCACGTCGCTTGGAGAGATCGTTCTGCATAGCTTAGATACGGCGTTTCGCGATTCCAAGACAGAGATTGGGAACCGGACCGTCGTGTCGTGCGAGCTTCATATACGCATGCTCACGGAGTGCTTAATATTCACCGACGTTGAGTTTCTCCGCATCTGGTCCAGCAATTGGATTCAGCCCTTCTATCGATATTACTGAACATAGAATTTCAACGGATTCTGATGGGAATAATCTTGAGGTGCATCAATCCGAGATCATCTAGAAAATTGTTCTATTACTTCTAAATAGAAGCGATATGTATTTATGATTTTTATATTAAGATCAATATATGGTTTCAATAGTAGATTGTAAGTTGATGCTGTTCGGAATTCAATTATCGTTAATTGGGATAGCAGCCCTACAATTCGTCGCTATCTATAATGCTCTTTTCCCTCTATTCCTGTCCGGTCTGGTGTGCGTCGGAGTGGGAACTGTATTATCAATCGTCGGGGTATTTCGATAATTGGTACTCCTATGACTCCATGAAAACCCTACTAATACTGTCGGTACTCCTATGAAAATCCCGCAGTTAAGATCATGGTGTCCAAACAAGGTAAGCGGGATTGCATGAGATCGTTTCGGTACTGGTGCATCAAGCACGTTGCGGAAGACTAGTCCAAGGCCCGTGGAAAGACGAAGAGTATTGTGCCAAAGAGCACGCATAGGAGTCTTTCCGGTACCACGCCTGAGCGGTCCCACCGGAGGCGTTCCAATGTACCTTGGAATCGATATCCACAAACTCGAACAGTTCGTCATCTGACGGTCTCTACGGATACCAGCGAGCGCTTCCCGTCTCTCCTGCCTAACCCCTCTCTCACAACCGTCCAACCAGACCGTGTTGGTTCGTCAAGTGACAGTGAAACCGTGGGAAATCCGGCACTGCAACAGAACAGTGGACTGTCACACTATGCTGCCCGTTCAACCCCCGCCTGTTCGCTCTTCGGTTCCAACAGGGTGTCGGAACACTCGTCACTCACGGGAAGGCAGGGGTATGCGCTCGCATCTCTATCAAGTGCTGGTCACACTCGAGCGCGAAGCCGGTCGATGCGCTTCTCGGTTGGCGGATGCGTACCGAAGACCCGACGCGCAATAAATCGTCGCGTCCGATCGAAGAATGGATGTTTCTCCCACGGTGGCGGGACAATAGCGAACGCAGTAGCCGTATCCCGCTCGCGAAGATCCGTCGATGGGCGACGCTCGAGGTCAGCGTCAAGCGACTCAAGCGCGCTTGCGAGTGCGGCTGGGTCGCCAGTAATCGCGACCGCGCCGTCGTCGGCAGCGTACTCTCGGCCACGGGAGACGAAAGCGACGTACCACCGGCTGATGGTTCCAACCAACATTGCTAGTGGTTCGACGACAGGGTTGTAGCCGTATCGACTACGAGCGAGTCGTGCAACGGCACTGGGCGCCGATAGCGCAGTGAGCACCGCGGCGTCTCGATTGGCAGCGTGGGCGAGTTCGTGAGCGATAGCGGCCTCGAGTTCGTGGTACTCAAGCGTCTCGATCAACCCCCTAGAGAGAACAAGTGTCGAGACAGCGGGACGATAGCCCACTGTCAGTGCGACGGGTGTTCCGTGCTCGAGTACTCGAATCTCGGGCGGCGGCAGGTCGACCTGACCAGCGAGTCGAGTGACAATCGACTCGAGGGATGCATTCACATCGAGTTTCCGGTCAGAGTTAGATCCCGCTGTACCGTCAATCTGATCGACCGACTCGATGTCCGTGACCGTGAGCGCCTCGAGATCGAATCGGTCCTCGAGATCTCGGAGAACAGCGTTGTTGCCTGTAAACTCTGTGCGGATTGTAGCGCCGACATGGATGCCAACGAACGCGGCAGCACTCACGGCGGCCACTGAGACGACAACAGTTTCGACTGATACGAGAGTTGCTGCCCAGTAACTGGCTCCGGCTATAACGATTCCTGTGACGGTCACTAGAATGGTCGGTCGCAGATCTGTAGTTTGCTCAAGTCTGGTACGCACCCATTTGACCTCGTCCGTGATGCCGTAGGCGGCTGCTGGGTCGACAGGTTCCTCCTCGGCGATTTCGGCGGCGCGGCGCTCGATGGCGTCCCGCACCCCATCGACATGATTGGGAACGATAATCGATCCGAAAACGAGCCAAACAAGTGCAGCGACAATGAGCAGTGCAAACCCAACCCAATAGGCCATACTGAGGTAGCCGACGATAAAAATCCCGATGACGAGCCAATTACCGCCGGTCGTGCGCTCATCGTTCACATCGTCTTTCGAACGGATCCATTCGTGGGCAGCCCAGAGGTACCCAGCCATCAGCAAGTAAAAGAAGCCAAGCAGGACCAAGAGCCCGAACAGCGGAACAGGCAGTACTGAACGGAGGAACGGCAGAGTACTTATCACAATCAGTAACGACGAAAGTAACAGCACGTACGAGGCGAGTTCGACAATTCCCTGGGCAAGTGCACCAGCCGGTGCGGAGCGCTCGCGAGCGGTACGGACGGTCCGCAGCGACAATTCGACGGCCGCCAAACAAGGCATCCCGACCGCAACTACGAGCGCTACAGCCAGCGGCTCGGCGGCGAGACGGAAATCAGAACCAGAGAGGATCGCTAGTGAGGAAAGCAACTCAACACCGTAGTGAACCCCAGCGTAGATCGGAACGCCAATCAACAAGAGGACAGCGACGACGACACCACTCGAGAGGAACAGACAGCTAACAACGGCGATGACTGTCCGGACAAAAAGGCCGGCACGAGTT
>Ga0207733_100923_pt1 | contig 11132 bp, 10 predicted proteins | sample A23P3SouthBayCA_FD_187735 | JGI IMG/M metagenome (GOLD analysis project Ga0207733, IMG submission 187735) | Aerobic enrichment media microbial communities from Eden Landing Ponds, California, USA - A23 P3 (SPAdes) | ecosystem: Environmental > Aquatic > Marine > Unclassified | place: Emeryville... | reverse complement strand
CGAGACGGAGGCGTTCGACCGCGGCTGGTACGCCGCGCCGATAGGCTGGGTCGACGCCGCCGGCAACGGGACCTTCGCCGTCGGCATCCGCTCGGCCGTCGCCACGGAGCGCGAGGCGACCCTCTTCGCGGGCGCGGGCATCGTCGCGGACAGCGACCCCGACCGCGAGTGGGACGAGGTCCAGCTCAAGTACCGGCCGATACTCGACGAGCTAGAATGACCGCCCCGAACGTCAACACGCTGTGGGCGGAGACGCTCGTGGCCGAACTCGTCGCCGGCGGCGTCGACGCGGTGTGTCTCTCGCCCGGCAGTCGCTCGACGCCGCTGACGGTCGCGTTCGCCGAACACCCGGACATCGAGGTGTTCTCGCACCTCGACGAGCGGTCGGCGGCTTTCTTCGCGCTGGGACGGGCCCGCCGGACCGGCGAGCCGACGCCGCTGGTCTGCACATCGGGGACCGCCGCGGCGAACTACCACCCGGCGGTCATCGAAGCGAACCAGTCGGGCGTTCCGCTACTCTTGCTGACGGCGGACCGACCGCCGGAACTCATCGACAGCGGAGCGAACCAGACCGTCGATCAGGAAAAGCTGTACGGCGACGCCGTGCGCTGGTACCGGGATATGCCCGAGCCCGAGGCCGAGCCGCGGAAGGTGCGAATGCTTCGGACCACGGCGGCCCGCGCGCTCGCAGAGAGCACCGGCGCCGACCCGGGGCCGGTCCACCTGAACTGTCAGTTCCGGAAGCCGCTGGAACCGACGCCGGTGCCGGATGACGACCCGGCGGGCGTTCCCGCTGGCTGGGCGGGCGGCGACGATGCGGCCGAGGTTGGCCGCGACGGCCCGTTCGTCACGACGAGCCAGGGCGTCGCTGCGCCGGACGAGCGGACGGTGCGCCGCGTGCAAGACGCGCTCCGGGCCGCAGAGCGGGGACTCATCGTCGCTGGGCCGGCCGACCAGGGACTCAGTGCAGAATCGCTTGAACGGCTGGTGTCGGCGACCGGCTTCCCTGTCCTCGCAGACCCGCTGTCGGACCTGCGGTTCGGCCCGCACGTCGACCGCCTCGACGTGCCGGTCTGTGGCGGCTACGACGGCTATCTCGGCAGCGGCAGCGTCGACGAGTGGGGCGATCCAGATGTCGTCGTCCGCTTCGGTTCGTCGCCGACTTCGAAGCCGCTGCGTCACTACCTCCGGGACGCCGACTGCCAGCAGTTCCTCGTCGACCCGACCGGCGGCTGGTCGGAGGCCGAGTTCACGGCGACGGACCTGCTCGTTGCCGACCCCGACGCCACCGCGGATGCGCTCTCGGACGGGACACTGGGCGGTGGTGAGTCAGCATGGCGCGAACGGTTCGCCAAGGCGGAACAAATCCACTGGGATGCCGTCGACGACTTCGTCGAGGAAACTTACTGGGAAGGCGGCGTCCTCTCAGACGTGGCGGTGCTGGCCCCGGACCCGGCCACGCTGTTCGTCTCGAACAGCATGCCGATACGGGACATGGATCGCTTCGGCCGGCCACATGACGCCGACCTGACCGTACTGGGCAACCGGGGGGCAAGCGGTATCGACGGCATCACCTCGACGGCACTGGGGGCCGGCAGCGCGACGGCGGACCCGCTCGTGCTCGTCACCGGCGACCTGGCGTACTACCACGACATGAACGGCCTGCTCGCGCTCGGTCGCTGTGAGGTAGACGCGACGGTCGTCCTCATCAACAACGACGGCGGCGGCATCTTCCACATGCTCCCAATCGAGGACCACCCCACCTTCGAGGACCAGTTCCGCACGCCACACGGGCTCGATTTCGAGCCGACAGAGGCGCTCTATTCACTGGAGTTCGAGCGGGTGGCCGACCGCCGGCAGTTCCGCGAGCGGTTCGCCGAGTCAGTCCGGGCCGATGGGACACAAGTCATCGAGGTCCAGTTCGACGCGGGCGACAGCCACGCGGTCAGAGACCGGCTTGCCGAACAGGTCGCCGAAACCCTCGCTGGCGACTGATTTTCAGAGCCGCAACACGGACGCCGTCAACAGCGACAGTCCGAACGGGAGCCACGTCCCAGACAGCGCGAGCGCCCCGATGAGCGAGAACGCGCTGATGTTCAGCGTGACCAGCAGCACCGTCGTCGTCATGCTCCAGCTCCCGAATACCATGATCGCGATAGTGGGCTCGGACTGGAGATAGCCGATCATGAAGAGGGTGCAGACCCCGATTGTCAGATTGACCCACAGCGGGAACGCCGGGAGCAGCGCGCTGAACAGCATCACCGGATAGAGGGCGAACGTGATAGCAAACAGCGTCAGCCCCCGGCCGGTCGGCATTTCCAGGAGCGACCCGCGGGACGGGGTGTCGGTCTGGCGGACAGAGTACGCGGACGACGAACTCCAGGTGGCGCCGCTGCCGGAGTTGTCGCTGAAGCCGCTGGTCGCGGTAGCGCCGGAGTGCCAGGTCGAGTCTGCCTCCGACGCGGTCGCCGTCTCGCTGGCCGGGTCGGCTGACCGGTCGTCGTTCGAAGCGGTAGCAGCGGTCGAACGTCTGTCCTCGGTGACGCGGTCCCTGGCAGCCCGTTCGCGTCGTGCCCGTTCCCGGGCGTTCGTCCGAGCTGTACTCCGGTCAGCGCTCGCTTCGGTCCGGTCGCCAGCCGACGCAGAACCGTCATAGCCCGCGTGCCGTGCCGCTTCGGCAGCGTCACCGCCGTCATCGTCGGCTGCATCACTCTCGCCCGCAACGTAGGCGTCGTGGCCCAGCCGGTCGTACCGCGCCCGCTCGTCCTCGTCGGTGAGCACGTCGCGGGCTTCGATGAGCCGCTGTGTCGCCTCGCCGGCGTCGGCCGCGTCGCTCACGTCGGGATGGGTTTCCTTTAGCCGCTCCCGGTAGGCCGCTTCGATAGCTGCCGTCGACGCGTCGGTTGAAACGCCCAGTACCTCGTAGAACGTCTCTGTCATGCCGGGCGTAACACCTGTAAGCGCGCGACCGACGTTCGCTGCCAGCTACCGCGCTCGATCACTTGTTCTCGACGCCCCCTTCTGTCTCTGTGCCGCGTTCGTACGACTCCGACGGCCGCTGGTAGTCCCCGGCAGATCCAGTGGACTGCTGCTCCTGGGCGCGCACCGACACGAGCTGTTCCAGCGCCGTCGCGATTCGTTCGAGCGTGAAGATGAACCGCACGAGCAGGTACAGTAGCCAGGGGGCAACGGCCACGATCAGCCCGAGCAGAATCTGCTGGACGATGACGAGACTGTACACGACAACGAGGATGGAGAGGCCCGCGAGTATCCCCATCACCGCTTTTCTATTCAGTTTGGAGGGCATCGCTAGTCGATTCACGTACGCGACACCAAAGCGTTTCCTCTGCTGTGGTAGCGCGTACGAGGAATCTTTTTGCGAGGGCCGTCCCGAGCCACGGTATGGTCTCTGAGCTATTCGACCCGGAGCGGTGGACGGTCATCGACCGGTTCGACTTCGCCGACATCACCTATCACCGCTCGACCGACACGGGCGCGGTCCGCATCGCCTTCGACCGGGCGGAGAAGCGCAACGCCTTTCGGCCGGAGACGGTCGACGAACTCGCGACGGCACTGGACCACGCCAAGCGCCAGACTGACGTGGGCTGTGTCATCATCACCGGCAACGGTCCCTCGGAGAAGGACGGCGGCTGGGCCTTCTGTTCCGGCGGGGATCAGAGCATCCGGGGCGAAAGCGGGTACGAGTACAGCGAGTCGCAACGCGACTCGGACACAGCGAGCGGGGAGCAAAGCGACCCGCGAGAGACGAGCGACGGCGTGGCAGACGACGCGCCAGAGAACGTCGGCCGCCTCCACATTCTCGAAGTCCAGCGTCAGATCCGCCACATCCCAAAGCCCGTCGTCGCCGTCGTCCCGGGGTGGGCCGTCGGCGGCGGCCACTCGCTGCACGTCGTCTGTGACCTCACGCTCGCCAGCGAGGAGCACGCGAAGTTCCTCCAGACGGACCCCGACGTGGGGAGCTTCGACGGCGGCTTCGGCTCGGCGTATCTCGCGCGACAGGTGGGACAGAAGAAGGCCCGGGAGGTGTTCTTCCTCGGCAAGACCTACGATGCTGAAGAAGCCGCCGACATGGGGATGGTCAACGACGTGGTGCCACACGAAGACCTGGAAGACACCGCGATCGAGTGGGCCGAGCGGATGAACGAGAAGTCACCGACGGCGATGCGGATGCTGAAATACGCGTTCAATCTCGACTCCGACGGGATGGTCGGCCAGCAGGTGTTCGCCGGCGAGGCGACGCGGCTGGCGTACATGACCGACGAGGCCCAGGAGGGTCGGGACGCGTTCAACGAAGGCCGCAAGCCGGATTTCGACGACGTGCCGTGGCACTACTAACGGGCGCGGGCAGTTGCGGGACGATACCGCCAGCGACGGTCAGTCCTCGTAGGCGAGGGTCATGACCCACTGCGAGAAGGTGTCGTCGTGGGGGTCGACTTCTTCGTCGCCGATGAACGGCGAGAGCTGGTCGCCGGCCATCAGAAGCGAGAAGTCGAGGTCGCGGGCCGCGGGCGTCAGGTAGTACGTGTTGTGCCCCTCGTACACCGTCTCCTCCCGCTGGATGAGGCCCTTCTCGAACAGGGACTCGACGATCCGACTCCCCTTCCGCGAGGAGACGTCGAGTTCCTTCCAGAAGTCGCTCTGGTGGATGCCGCCGGACTCCCGAATCAGTTCGAGCCCGGCCCGCTCGCCGTCAGAAAGGTCCGCCTCCGACGCTGCTGAACTCATGTATTGTGTACACCGTGAGTCGGCCGCTTAAATCTGACCTTCGACCGGGCGGTAGGGGGTCCGGCACGGCGGCCCGTCCGCGTAGCGATATTCCCTGTCGGCACCCAGCGTGATGAGCGACGACGACCGCGTGCCGAAGCCGTCGCCGTGGACGCAGACGCCGTACTCGTGGTCGCTGATAGCGTCGCCCGCGCGGTCGATCCACCCGTCGGCGGATTCACCGGGCTCCGGAACGAGTGCCTCGTGCAGCCGCGTCGCGTTGTTCGCCTGTTCTTCGCCGGCGTCGGGCCGAGTGGCCGGAATCCGGTAGTCGCCGTCCGCGCCGACGTTGACGACGACGTGGACGCCGGGCTGGAAGTTCCGGACCGCGAGCTGGCCGTCCCATTCCAGCAGGACAGCGGCGTTCTCGTCGGCCAGCAGGAGATTGAACCCCGCGTACTCGGCCGCTCTGGTGGCCTGTTCGACGGCGCGCGCTGCGGACTCCGCGTTCTCGTGACTCAGCGCGTCCCGGACAAGCAGGCCGCGCGAGCGGTCGCCAGCCAGGTCAGCGTCGACCCAGCGGTTCGTAACCGCCGCCAGCAGGCCGTGCTCGTTGTAGCCGATCCACGTCCCGTCGGCCTCCTCGTCGGCCGGCGCGACGACGCGACTCCCCCAGTGGCGCTGTTGTGGCGGTTGCGATGGCCTATCGAGGCGCTCGTCGCGGTTCGCCGCGACCGCGACCGGCGCGTCGTCGAAGACCTGCCACGCGAGGACGATTGTACACACAGGACTGCATACACTGTGGACGTAGAAAACCGCTTGGCCAAAGGCCCTACACTACTGCCGCGATTCGTTCGGCTCACCAGCAGCCCTGAGCCGCGACCGAACGGCGGACCGGTCGACGGTCCCCGACGCCGTCCGCGGGAGTGCGTCAGCGACTCGAACTGTCTTGGGGACTTCGTACGAGGCGAGGTGCTCAGCGCAGTGGTCGCGAACCGCCGCGGGCGATATCTCCCCGACGACCAGCGCGGCGACGCGCTGGCCCCATTCTTCGTCGGAGAGCCCCACTACGGCCGCATCCTCGACCGCGGGGTGATCGCGAATCGCCGCGGCGACCGTGCTCGCGTCGACGTTCTCCCCGCCGGTCACGATCTGGTCGTCGACGCGGCCCTCGACCCAGAGACGGCCGTCCGCGTCCCGGTAACCGATGTCGCCGGTCCGGAAGCCGTGGTCGCCGAACGCGCCGCCGTCGCCGTTCAGGTAGCCCGGTGTCACCGTGGGACCGTCGACGACGACCTCCCCGCGCTCACCGGGGTCGCAAGGTTCCCCATCAGCGACGACTGTTACGTCGGAGAACACGAGCGGCTGGCCGACGGTGCCGGACCGCTCGAATGCTGTTTCGGGCCGTGCTGTCGCTATCTGGGACGCCGTCTCGGTCATCCCGTAGGTCGGACAGACAGGAACGCCCCGCTCCCGACATCGCTCGATGAGGCTCTCGCTGGCCGGGCCGCCCCCGAGCAGGACGAACCGGAGCGAAGACGGCGGTTCCCAGCCCGCGTCCAGCAGGCGCGACAGCATCGTCGGCACCAGCGAGACGCCCGTCACCGACTGGTCGGCGATGACCTGCTGTGTCGCTTCGGCGTCGAAGGACCGCTGTACAACGACAGCGGTGCCGTACAGCGCGCTCCGGACGAAGGGAGCCAGCCCGCCCATGTGGTAGGTCGGCAGGCAGACCAGCCAGCGGTCGGTCGGCAGGACGCCGAGGCGGTAGGAGGACGCGACGGCGCTGGCGACGAGGTTGCCGACTGTCAGCCGAACGCCCTTCGGCTCGCTGGTGGTCCCCGAAGTAAAGATGACGAGTTGGGTGTCGCTGCGGCTCAGTTCTGCTGAGCGTACGGCAGTGCTCCCTTCCACCGTTGCGGTCTCGGTGACGGTGGCCACGGACAGATCCTCGTCGACCGACACCACGGGATAGCCTCCGATGTCGGCTGCCAGCGAAGCAGTGCTGCCCCCAGAGACCAGCAGATCAGCGTCGACCGCCGAGAGTTGCGTTCGGAGTGTCTCCGCGTCGAGTTCCACATTCAGCGGCGCGAGCGTCGCGCCCAGTCGCATCGTCGCGAACAGGAGCGTCCCGACCGCCGGCTGGGTCGGCAGGAGCGTCGCAACGGTGGCGTCCTGGGCGTCGATCCGTCGGTCGAGTCCGGCAGCCACCGCATCGACAGCGGCGTCAAGTTCCCGGTAGGTGACCGCGTTCCCGGAGTCAGCCGCGACCATCGCCGTCCGGTCAGGCGTGGTGTCGGCGCGGTGAGCAACGAGGTCCCTCGTCGGCCAGTCGACGGGGTCACGCATCAGTCCCCACCTCCGACGGGTCCAGGCCGAGGCCGGTCGCCTGAGGGACCGACATTGTCCCGTCGGTTACTGTCGTCGGGTCCGGCGCGAGGTCGGACGCCAGTCGGTCGCCAGTCGCCAGGCCACAGGCCCCGACGTCGGGAATCGCGGCGGCGACGTGCAGCGCCGCGAGGCGGGCGACGACGGCGTCGACGGTCGTCGTGACGACCGGCTCGACGCCCTGCTCGCGGGCCCGGAGCGCCAGCGTGTGGGCGTTTCCAGGGCCGCCGAGTACCATCGGCTTCAGTATCAACACGTCGGCCGCGTCGGCGTCGAGCACGCTGTCGACCCGGCGCTCGACGAGAGACTCGTCGAGCGCGACGCCGATATCTGTCCCTCGAAGTGCAGCATGGCCCGCCAGGTCGTCGGCTGGGAGCGGCTGTTCGATGTAGGCCACGTCCAGCGGCGCGAAGCGGTCGAAGGCGTTCTCGGCTTGATCGCGTGACCACGCTCCGTTGGCGTCGGCGCGAAGCGTCACGTCGTCGCCCACGCGCTCACGGACGGCCCGAACGCGCGCGACATCTTCATCAACGGTGCGCTTTCCGACTTTGAGCTTACAGCAGTCGTAGCCGGCCTCGACCGCCTGCTCGACGGCGTCGGCTGTCTCGGCCGGCGACCCGTCGCCGACCGTCGCGTTGACCGGAACGCGGTCGCACCGCCTCCCGGAATCGAACCACTGGTACAGTGGCACGCCGTCGGCCCTCGCATCGGCGTCCAATAGGGCGGTCGCGAAGCCGTGCCTGGCGGCGGGGACGGACGCGGCGTCCAGCGACAGGAGGACGTCGGTGTGACCGCCGTCGACTGCGACAGCGGCCGCATCGGCCAGCCCGCTCCGGCAGTCGTCGACCGACTCCGTCCAGCCCGGGAGCGGCGTGGCTTCGCCGACGCCGGTCTCGCCGCGGTGGTCGTAGCGGACGACGAATCCCGAGCGCTCGCTGATGGTCTCGCGGGCGGTGGCGAGCGGACTCGACAGCGGGAGCGAGAACGGGTCGACGTTCATAGTAGCTGTGGGACGGCGAGTCCCAGCGCGAACAGGACGGAGTGGGCGAACAGCGTCTGCCCGACCCGTTCGAGCGTCGGATTCAGTGCGTCGCCGTCGGTCTGTGTGAGGACCGTCTTCGAGACCGTCGCCGCCAGTGGCAGCGTAAGCAGCGGAGCCAGTGCCGGCAGCCCGTACCGGCTGTCGAGGGCGAACACGACCGGGACAACGTAGGCCATCCCCACCATCAGGAGAAACTCGACGCGGCTCCACCCGTAGCCCAGATAGACGGCCAGCGTCTTCTTGCCCGCGGCGCGGTCCGTCTCCCGGTCGCGGATGTTGTTGACGACGAGAATCGCCGTCGACAGCCCGGCTGCCGGGAGACTCGCCGTGATAGCGGCGGCAGTGACCGACCCCGCCGGAAGCGTCATCGGGAACGTGCCGACGCCGCTTGCGCTCGCAACGGCCTGCACGTAATACGTGCCAGTGACCGCGATGACGCCGAAGTAGACGAACACGAACAGGTCACCCAGCCCGCGGTAGCCGTAGGGGAGCGGGCCGCCGGTGTAGAGTATTCCGGCGGCGATGCCAGAGAGGCCAACGACAACGATAGGGAGGCCGCCGACGGCGACGAGGTAGACGCCGATGACGACGGCGAGCCCGTAGGTCGCTATCATTGCTCGTCTGACTTCGTCGGCGTCGATGAGACCGCCAGCGGTCACGCGGGTGAACCCCTCGCGCTCGTCGGTGTCAGCCCCCTTCACCGCGTCGTAGTAGTCGTTCGCGAAGTTCGTTCCGACCTGGATGAGCAACGCGCCAACTAGCGCTGCGACCGCCGGCAATGGAGCGAAGACGCCGGCGTGGACTGCCAACCCCATCCCGACGATGACCGGTGCGGCCCCGGCAGGCAGCGTCTGTGGCCGCGCGGCCATCACCCACGCCTGCCGCTTCGAGACGTCCGCCGTCGCTGTACTCATTGCTGAGAAGTGGGGACGCTATCCCCAAAGCGACTGTGGTTCGACGGACACCCAAAATATGACCCGTCCGCGTGACAGCAATATCAGGGGAGTATCACAACCACTATATCATAATTAACCATACGGTAGCCTGAGATGCATAAGCCACTGCTGACCACGGATTTTCTCGACCGTGCGCGGGAGTACTACGGGGACAAAGAGGCTATCGTCGCGACAACCGGTGAGCGGTTCACGTACGACGAGTTCGGCGAGCGAGCCGACGGGTTCTCGGCGGCGATGGCTGCCCGTGGCATCGAGAAGGGGGACCGGGTGGCCGTGCTGGACCCGAACACGCACTACCAGCTCGAAGCGGCCTACGGAACCATGCAACTGGGTGCGGTCCACACGCCGCTGAACTACCGGCTCGTTCCGGACGACTTCGAATATATCCTCTCGGACGCCGAGGTCGACGCCGTCTACGCGGACTACGAGTACGCGGATAAAATCGAGCCGATCCGCGACGAGGTTCCCACCGAGATCTTCGTGACCAACGACACGGAGGCCGTCGACGGCGACTGGGAATCCTTCGACGAGATAATCGAGGAGGCGGGGACCGACTACGGGCGCCCCGAGATGAACGAGGACGACCTCATCACCATCAACTACACGTCGGGAACCACCGGCGACCCGAAGGGCGTCTGCCGGACCCACCGGACGGAGACGCTCCATGCCTACATCGTCGCGCTCCACCAGGAGATCTCGGACGACGACGTGTACCTCTGGACGCTGCCGATGTTCCACGTCAACGGCTGGGGCCACATCTTCTCCGTCACCGGCATGGGCGCGAAACACGTCTGTACCCGCGGCGTTGACGCCGAAGGCATCTTCAACGCTGTCAGGACAGAAGACGTGTCGTATCTCTGTGGCGCGCCGACGGTCTTGAACATCCTGGCGGACCGCTACGAGGACCACAACGGGGATATCGAGACGACCGGTGCCAACGACGTGCGCATCGCGACCGCCGGCAGCGCGCCGCCGGAGGCCGTCATCCGAACCGTCGAGGACGACTTCGGCTGGTACCTGAAACACGTCTACGGCGCGACCGAAACCGGCCCGCTCGTCACGACCTCGGACGCTCGCCGCTTCTTCGAAGACGGCAGCGACGCCCGCTTCAGCGTCAAGAAGCGCCAGGGTATCGGCTACCTCGGGACGGATGTCCGGGTCGTCGACGAGGACGGCAACGACGTGCCACACGACGACGAGACGCTGGGGGAAGTCGTCGTCCGCGGCAATCAGGTGATGGATCGCTACTGGAACAAGCCCGAACAGACGGAGGAGGCCTTCTCCGACCGCGTCGAAGGGTACTACCACATGGGCGACCTGGCGACAGTCGACGAAGACGGCATGATCGCCATCCGCGACCGCAAGAAGGACATCATCATCTCCGGCGGCGAGAACATCTCCAGCATCGAACTGGAGGACACCCTCTACGAACACGACGCCGTCAGCGATGTCGCAGTTATCCCCGCGCCGAGCGACGAGTGGGGCGAGACGCCGAAGGCCTTCGTCGTCCCGAACTCCGGTGACCCCGACAACCCGGGCGTGACGGCCGAGGACCTCCGGAACTTCACCCGAGAGGAGCTGGCAACCTACAAAGTCGTCCGCCGCGTTGAGTTCGTCGAGGAACTGCCCACGACAGCGACCGGGAAGGTCCAGAAGTACGAACTCCGCGAACAGGAGTGGGAAGACGAGGACGAGATGGTCGGCCAGGGATAGCGGCGCACAGCACCTTTCGCCATAGATATCAATTAGGTATAATTTATCCCGAAGCGCACGATAGAAGACATTGCGAGCCAACGACGACGGGAGATCAGTCCTTATCTCCAGAGACTATCTATTAAGTCACAGTACTGTAATGTATAGCTAACGGGCAGAGTTATGGCTGATATTGCTGAGACGATGTGTATTCTCCACGTCGACGACGAGCCGGGGTTCGCCGACATGACAGCGACGTTTCTCGAACGCGAAGACGACCGGTTAGACGTGCAGGCCGCGACGAGCGCCGCGGCGGGACTCGAAATCCT
>Ga0207733_100920_pt1 | contig 11170 bp, 9 predicted proteins | sample A23P3SouthBayCA_FD_187735 | JGI IMG/M metagenome (GOLD analysis project Ga0207733, IMG submission 187735) | Aerobic enrichment media microbial communities from Eden Landing Ponds, California, USA - A23 P3 (SPAdes) | ecosystem: Environmental > Aquatic > Marine > Unclassified | place: Emeryville, CA... | reverse complement strand
CAACGCATTTCCGCCACGCTGAACCAGAAACTGCCGAAACATGGTTGCAAGCGTTTGCCGTCTGCTGGAATCAACTAATCTGAACAATGCCCCTGGGGGGTCGGTCCACCCGGGAATCCGTCCGAGCGTTTAACTCTCGCCGCGCTCCCTCACGGCCATGGGAGACACCCACGAACAGCTTCGAATCGGCGCCGCACAGGTCGCCGAGGTGTTCATGGATCGGGAGGCGACCGTCGAGAAGGACTGCGAGTACATCTGGAAGGCGGGCGAGCAGGGTCTCGACCTGCTGGTCTTCCCCGAGTTCCACGTCCCGACCTCCCCGTGGACGCACACCTACGGGGAGACGGGCCTCGAACGGCGGGAGTTCTACAAGCGCCTGTTCGACAACGCCGTCACCGTTCCCGGCCCGGCGATCGACCGCCTTTGTGAGGCCGCCCGGGAGGCCGACACCGTCGTCGTCGTGGGCGTCACGGAAAAGGAACCGGACACGGCGGGGACGATGTACAACACGCTCGTGTTCATCGACAGCGACGGGACGCTGTTGGGCAAGCGCCGCAAACTCGTCCCGACCAGTTCCGAGCGGCTGTTTCACGCCGGCGGGACGGGCAAGGACATCCGGACGTTCGACTCCTCGGTCGGGACGCTCGGCGGTCTGATGTGCAGCGAACACACCAACCAGCTTGCGGGGTTCTCGATGCTCGCGGGGGGCGCCGACCTCCACGCGGCCGCCTGGCCCGTCTTCGCGAACCGGGACCGGGAGAACCGCGAGCGGGTCGTCGGGACGCTCACGCGCTACCAGGCCTACGTGGGCTGTCTGCCGACGGTGTGTGCGACCGGCGTCGTCACGGACGACCTCGCGGAGTCGATCGGAAATCCGGACCTGGATCGGGACTCCGGCACCTCCTCGGTCATCTCCCCGACCGGCGAGACGCTGGCCGGTCCCAGGTACGAGGGCGAGGGGCTGGTCTACGCCGACGTCGACATGGGCGACCGGGTGCGGGCCAAGAGCCTCCATGACCTGGTGGGTCACTACAACCGCTTCGACGTGTTCACGCTCGAAATCGACAAGGGACCTCAGGACCCGACGAGGATCGTGGGGGATCCGGACTGACCGCGGTAGACCGACTGATAACGGGGGACACGGATTGACCGCGGGCGACGGTCCTGCGCCGACACTGGGTGCGGGTGGGCGCTCGAACGCTCGACCGGCGCCGCGGCCCGCGCTATCGGTCCCGGCGGTCGTCGCGGCCCTGGTCGGTGCCGTCCCGCTCTGAACCTCCGCGGCATCGCGGGATCGATTCGGACGCTAGTACTGCTCCTCGTCGTCGTCGCCGTCGCCGGTGTCGACCGACTCCCCTGGATCACCCACCTCGGAGGGATCCTCGGCAGGGGTCGCCTCTTCATCTTCCTCTCTGTCTTGGCCAGCCCCGTCGTCTTGGCCAGTCCCATCGGCCTCGTCGACTTCGTCGTCTTCGCCAGCCCCGTCGGCCACGTCGGCTTCGCCGGAGCCGTCGTCTTCGTCAGTCCCGTCGGCTTCTGCGGCCTCGATTTCCGCCTCGACCTCGATTTCGATTTCGAGGCCCTCGGTTTCGAGGGTCGCCTCGGCCTCCCGTGGCTGGTCGAGTTCGATCTCCAGTTCGTCCTCGTCCACTTCGACCTCGACTTCCACTTCCAGATCGACGTCTACGTCGTCGGTCATGGGTCGGACGTTCGTCGAGAAGAACCAAAAACGTCTCGGCGAGTCAACAGGTGTGCGGGTCCGCGACTGGCGAACGTCGTCCGCGGCGGCCAGGGGCGACTGTCGCCCGGTCCGGGGCGGACAGGTCCCCTCGAACTCCGGAGTCGGCGTCAGCGCTCGGCCGCGAGTCGGAGTTCGAGGCCGTCGGGGGCCGCGGCTGAGAGGGTCCCGTCGGATCGCTTCTCCACGTCGGTCACGGCTTCGAGACGCGACCGGAGGGTCGCGAGCGCCGGCGCCGGAACGCGGAGTTCGAACCACGCCAGCCCGCGGCCCGACCGGGGAGCGGACCGGCCGTTCCAGGTGTTGAGGCCGACGTGGTGGTGGTAGTCGCCCGCGGCGAGAAACAGCGCCGAGGCTCCCATGCGCTGGCGGCAGTTCAGCCCGAGGGCGTCGGCGTAGAACTCGCGAGCGGCGCCCAGGTCCGTGGCTTCGAGATGGACGTGGCCCAGGTCGGTTCCCGACGGGGCCGCGTCCGTTCCCGTTGCTGTGGCCGCGAGGTCGCCCAGATCCAGGGGGAGCGTGTCCATCTCCACCCGTCCCTGGTCGTCGATCGGCCAGGCCTCGCGGGGCCGGTCGCAGTAGATCTCGACGCCGTTGCCCTCGGGGTCGGTCAGGTAGAGCGCCTCGCTAACGTGGTGATCCGAGGCGCCGTCGAGGCGCCACTCCTCCCGGATCCGGGCGAGGGCGTCCGCGAGGGCAGCGCGCGAGGGGACGCGGATCGCGGTGTGAAAAAGCCCCGCCTCGGTCCGCCCGCGCTCCGGGGCGTCCGGGTCCGCGCGGAGTTCGATCAGTGGCTCCCCGTCGACGCCGAGCGAGGTCCGATCGTTCGTGCCCGACAGGACCGACAGCCCCACCACGTCGCGGTAGAACGCCGTCACGCGATCGAGCTCCGTCACGATCAGGCAGACGCGGCCGGCGCCGCTCGACGCCGGCAGGCGCCAGGGCGACGCGTCGTCGGCTCCGGCGACGTCGCCGGCGTCCGAATCGTCGGTCGTTCCGCCTGCGTCCCGCGCGTTCGTCATACGTGGACCAACGTGGGCGTCGCAGTTATGTATGTCGCGGGCGCGACGATGCGCACGTCCCGTGTACGTCGGTCACGGGGTCACGACGAGTTTGCCGATCGACTCGCGGTCGCGCATCGCCTCGAAGGCGGTGGCGGTCTCGTCGAGCGGGTAGGTGTCGTCGATCTCCGGCGTCAGGTCCCCGGCCGCGACTAGGTCGACGAGCCGTTCGAGGTCGCCCTGGGTGCCCATCGAACTCCCGATCACCCGCTTGTAGTTCAAAAAGAGGTCGCCCATGTCGATCTCCGAGGTGGGACCGGCGGTGATGCCGCAGGCGACCAGCCGGCCGCCGCGCCCCAGTACGTCCAGCCCGAGTTGCGTGTACTCCCCGCTGAGGTGGTTGAGGACGGCGTCGGCCTCGCCGATCTCCAGTACCGCCTCCCTGAGTTCGTCCGGATCGGTTCCCTGGACGGTGTGGTCGGCGCCGAGGTCGGCCAGCCGATCGAGCTTCGCGGCCGACGACGAGGTGCCGATCGAGCGGGCGCCGAGAATCCCGGCTAGCTGGACGCCGGCGACGCCGACGCCGCCGGTGGCGCCGGGGACGAACACCAGGTCGCCGGGGTCGACGTCGGCCTGCCGGAGCATGTGATAGGCCGTGACGTAGGCGGTCGGCAGCGCCGCCGCCTCGGTCGCGTCGACGCCGTCGGGCAGCGGGACGAGCCGGTCGGCGGGCACCGCCGCGGCCTCCGCGAACCCGCCGTGGAACAGCGAGAACTCCGCACAGCGGTTCTCGGGGCCCTCCCGGCAGTACCGGCACTCCCCGCAGGTCTGGTGTGGACAGAGCACCGCCCGGTCGCCGACGGCGACCGCGTCGACGCCCTCGCCGACCTCGCGGACGGTACCCGCCAGATCGAGGCCGCTCAGGAAGGGCGTCGCGGACTCGTCGACGAAGCCGGACTCGCCCGAGAGCACCCAGAGGTCGTGGCGGTTGAGCGAGGCCGCCTCGACGTCGAGGACGACCTCGCCCGCGCCCGGCTCGGGGTCGGGGCGGTCGACGATACTCACGCCGTCGGGGCCGGTCAGATCGGTGAAGACAGCAGCGCGCATCGCCCGGACTTCGCCCGGCCGCGGGATAGGTTCGGGGGCTGCGGCAGTGTGTGGGCGACCCCATAGCTGGGCTGCTCCCGGCACCCGGCGATCCAACGGGGTGCCGCGTGGTCGCTGGCACCTCGTGCCACGAAAGGTTTAGGCCGTCGCTTGGCCAATCGGCTGGCGATGGCAGACGGCCCGGAGCTGATCATTACGGAGAAGGACAACGCCGCCAGGCGGATCGCGGCCATCCTGAGCGGAGAGTCCGCCGAGGTCGAACGGGTCAACGGCGTCAACGTCTACAAGTGGGGCGGCACGCGCTGTATCGGCCTGTCGGGCCACGTCGTCGGCGTCGACTTCCCTCCGGAGTACAACGACTGGCGCGACGTCGAGCCGGTCGAACTGATCGACGCCAGCGTCGAGAAGCGGCCGACCCAGGAGAACATCGTCGCGGCGCTCAGACGGCTCGCCCGCCGCGCCCGCCGGGTGGTGATCGCGACCGACTACGACCGCGAGGGCGAACTGATCGGCAAGGAGGCCTACGAACTCGTCCGCGAGGTCAACGACGAGGTGCCGATCGACCGCGTGCGGTTCTCCTCGATCACCGACCGCGAGGTGACCGAGGCGTTCGACGACCCTGACGACCTCGACTTCGATCTTGCGGCCGCGGGCGAGGCCCGCCAGGTGATCGACCTCGTCTGGGGCGCCGCGCTCACGCGGTTCCTGTCGCTGTCGGCCCGCCAGCTCGGCGACGACTTCATCTCGGTCGGCCGCGTCCAGGGGCCGACGCTGAAACTGATCGTCGACCGCGAGCGCGAGATCGAGGCGTTCGACCCCGAGGCGTACTGGGAGCTGTTCGCCGACCTCGAAAAGCCCGCGACCGACGACGCGAGCGCGGCGGCCTTCGAGGCCCAGTACTTCTACGAGGCCGACGACGGCACCGAGGCCGAGCGCGTCTGGGACGAAGAGAGCGCGACGGCGGCCTACGAGACGCTCGAAGGCACGGAGAGCGCCCGCGTCGCCTCGGTGTCGCGCCGGCGCCGCAGCGACGACCCGCCCGCCCCGTTCAACACCACGCAGTTCATCCGGGCCGCGGGGTCGATCGGCTACTCGGCCCAGCGGGCGATGTCGATCGCCGAGGACCTCTACACCGCCGGGTTCGTCACCTACCCCCGGACGGACAACACCGTCTACCCGGAGGACCTCGACGCCCGCGAACTGCTGGAGGCACTCGCCGCGGGGCGGTCGTTCGGCGACGACGCCGAGACGCTGGCCGAGCGCGACGAGATCGAACCGACCGCCGGCGACACCGAGACGACCGACCACCCGCCGATCCACCCGACCGGCGAGTTGCCGTCGGCCTCGGAGCTGTCCGACGACGAGTGGGAGGTGTACGAACTCGTGGTCCGGCGCTTTCTCGCTACTGTGGCCGACCCCGCCGAATGGGAACACCTCCGGGTCGTCGCCAGCATCGAGGGAGACGACGAGGACTTGGACCTCAAGGCCAACGGCAAGCGCCTGCTGGATCCCGGCTACCACGCGGTGTACCCGTACTACAACGCCAGCGAGAGCATCGTGCCCGACGTCGAGGAGGGCGCCGAACTCGCGGTGACAGACACCCGGATCGAGGACAAGGAGACCCAGCCCCCCCGGCGGTACGGCCAGTCCCGCCTCATCGAGACGATGGAGGACATGGGCATCGGGACGAAGGCCACCCGCCACGACGTGATCCAGAAGCTGTACGACCGGGGGTACATCGAGAGCGACCCGCCCCGGCCGACCCGCCTCGCGACGGCGGTCGTCGAGGCCTCCGAGGAGTTCGCCGACCGCATCGTCAGCGAGGAGATGACCGCCCAGCTGGAGCGGGACATGCAGGCCATCGCGCGCGGCGAGCGCGACCTGGACGAGGTGACCGAGGAGTCCCGCGAGATCCTGGCGGAGGTGTTCGAGGGACTGATGGAGAACCGCGAGGCGCTCGGTGACCACCTCAAGAAGTCGCTGAAGGCCGACAAGACACTCGGCCCCTGTCCGGAGTGTGGCGACGACCTCCTCGTTCGCAAGTCCCGGTACGGCTCCTATTTCGTCGGCTGTAACGGCTACCCCGACTGCGAGTACACGCTCCCGCTGCCCTCGACGGGCCGGCCGCTGATCCTGGAGGAGACCTGCGAGGAACACGGCCTGAGCCACGTGAAGATGCTCGCGGGCCGCAAGACGTTCGTCCACGGCTGCCCGCAGTGTTCGGCTGACGCCGCCGACGAGCAGGAGGACCGCGTGATCGGCGCGTGTCCGGACTGTGGCGAGGAGCACGGCGGCGAACTCGCGATCAAGCGCCTCCGCTCGGGGTCGCGGCTCGTCGGCTGTACCCGCTACCCGGACTGTGAGTACTCCCTGCCGCTGCCCCGCCGCGGCGACGTCGAGGTGACCGACGGGCGCTGTGACGAACACGACCTGCCGGAACTGCGCGTCACCTACGAGGACGACGACCGCGAGCCCTGGGAGTTGGGCTGTCCGATCTGTAACTACCGCGAGTACCAGGCCCGGCAGGCCGGCGCCGAACTCGAAACGATCGACGGGATCGGCGAGAAGACCGCCGAGAAGCTGAAAGCCGCCGACGTCGACGACGTCGGGTCGCTGAAGGAGGCCGACCCCGACGCAGTCGCCGAGGAGGTCGACGGCGTCTCGGCGGCCTCGGTGCGCGACTGGCAGGCGAAAGCAGACTGACCCGGCGGAGCGACGCCGGCGCGACCGTGCGGGCGTCGCCGGCGCTTTGCCGATCCGCCGCTGCCCCGACACCGTTTTGTCCGCGACCGCCTACCCTCGGGCGTGTACGACGTCGCCTTCCGCGAGCGGGCGGCCTACCTGCCGGAGGTCGACGCGCTCGTCGTCGCCGACCTCCACGCCGGCCGAGCGGCGGCGTCGGCGGTCGACTTCCCGCTCGGGGAACGGGGGGACCTCCGCGACCGCCTGACGGCGCTCGTCGAGGCCGACCGACCGTCTACCGTCGTCTTCGCCGGCGACGTGCTCCACCAGTTCGGACCGGCCCCGGAAGCGGCGGCGTCGGCGCTCGACGACCTCGTCGAGGTCTGCCGGGAGCGCGGCGCCAAGGCCGTCGCCGTCGCCGGCAACCACGACGGCGGCCTCGACGCGGCCTGGCCCGGCGAGGTCCGGACCGCCTACCGGACGGGCGGCGTGATCGTGTGTCACGGCCACGAGTCGCCCGACCCCGGGGCCGTCGCTGACGGTCGCGGCGGCGACGGGGACGGCCGAGAGGACGTCGCACTGTACGTGATCGGCCACGACCACCCGGCGATCGAGATCGAGGGGCGCAAGCGCCCCTGTTTCCTCTACGGCGAGGGCGGCTATCGGGGGACCGACCTGCTCGTCTGCCCGGCGTTCAGCCGCCTCGCGAGCGGCTCGACCGTCAACCGGATGGCCGCCGCGGACTTCCAGTCGCCGCTGATCGCGGACGCCGACGCGCTCAGGCCCATCGTCTTCGATCCCGACGCGGGCGAGGCGCTGACGTTCCCGCAACTCGGGCGCTTCCGACGGCTGCTCTGATCGGGTTCGAACGGAGCACTGACCACGATGGCGCCGGGCGGTGACCGCGTCCGGGTCGTCCCCGGCCAGCCATTAAGCCCCTGTGGCGAGACGGGGCGACCGTGACCGACGACTACGAGGCGGGCGAGGATCTGTACCGGGTGCTCGATCCCGACGGGTCCGTCGTCGGCCCGGTTCCGGACCTCGACGACGAGACGCTCCTGTCGATCTACCGGGACATGCGGCTGACGCGACACTTCGACGCGCGGGTCGTGAGCCTCCAGCGCCAGGGTCGGCTCGGCACCTACGCGCCGGGCGCGGGGCAGGAGGGCGCCCAGGTCGGGTCGACGTACGCGCTCCGGGACGAAGACTGGATCGTCTACCAGTATCGCGAGCACGGCGCCGTCGCCGCCCGCGAACTGCTCCCGGAGTACCTGGCGTACTGGATGGGCCACGAGGCGGGCAACGCGGCGCTGGCCGAGATGAACGTCGCACCCCTGAACATCACCATCGCCGACCAGATCCCCCACGCCGTCGGCATGGCCTGGGCGGCCAAACTGAAGGGCGACGACGCGGTCGTGGCCTGTCACTTCGGCGACGGCGCCACCAGCGAGGGCGACTTCCACGAGGCCGCCAACTTCGCCGGCGTGTTCGACGTGCCCTGCGTCCTCGTCTGTAACAACAACGGGTGGGCCATCTCGACGCCGGGGGAGCGCCAGACCGCGAGCGCGACTTTCGCGGGGAAGGCCGCGGCCTACGGCTTCCGCGGCGTCCGGGTCGACGGGATGGACCCGCTCGCGACCTACGAGGTGACCCGGCGGGCGGCCGAACGCGCCCGTGGCGAGGCGGTCCCCGGCGACGATGGGAGTTCGGGAGGGGACGGCGACGGGACGCCCGGAGAAATCACGACCGGCGACCACGGCGGCGCGTACGGCGCCGAGCGGCCGACGCTGATCGAGGCCGTCAGCTACCGCTTTGGGGCCCACACGACCGCCGACGACCCCACCGTGTACCGCGACGACGAGGAAGTCGACCTGTGGAAACAGCGCGACCCCCTGACCCGGATGGAGGCGTTCCTGCGCGAGACGGGCAGGCTCGACGACGAGCGCGACGCGGCGATCCAGTCCGACATCGAGGCGCAGGTGGCGGCGATCATCGAGGAGGCCGAGGCCTTCGACCCCGACCCGGCGTCGATTTTCGACTACGCTTTTGCCGACCCCACACCCGAGATCGAGCGCCAGCGCGCCGCGTTCGAGCGCATCCGCGAGGAACACGGCGACGCGGCGTTCCGGCGGGACGAGTGACCGTCGTGGGCGGACGACCCCTCACCCGGGGGCCCGGAACGCCTTGAGCCGGAACGCCTGGACCACCCGCTCGACGGCCTCGCGATCGCCCGCCCAGGTCACCCGGACCTCGGTGAGGCGGTAGGACGGACCGACGGGGACGGTGCCCGTCGAAAGGGTCGCCGTCCAGCCGTCGCCGTCCACTCGGCGGTCCCCAACGCGGTCGCCGCCCAGCCCCGTCAGGTACCGCACCGCCTGCTCGACGGTGACTCCTCGAAAGGCGTGTGTGATCCGGAGTTGGCCGTCCGTCTCGGTCCGTTCGACCGGTGGGATGGCGTCGAGTGCGTCCAGCCGGCGGTCGCGCCAGGCCGCCGGGGCCGCGTCGTCCGTCCGTTCCCGCCGGTCCCGGTTCGCGTCCTGCTTTCGTCCCCCGTCGGTTTCGGTTTCCATCCCGCGTCCCGGTACGTGCTTCGGCGGAATAACGACCGCCGCCGGTTCTTGTGCGACGGGAATCCGGTCGCCTCAGGCCGCGTCGAGGTCCAGGTCGGCCACGACGGCGCCGGCGGCCTCCCGGCCGCTCCGGAGCGCCCCCTGGATCGAGGACCAGGCGGTGTAGTCGCCCGCGAGGTACACCGACCCGTCGGGCACTCGCGCGGACGGGAGGTCGTCGTGGACGCCCGGCGGCTGGTCGAACTGTGCGAAGGGGACGCGGTCGGTGCCGACGAGCGCGAGGTCGTCGAACCGCCGTTCCGGGAACCACGCCGAGAGGGTCTCGCGGGTCTCCTCGAAGAGGTCCTCGGCGTCGCGGCCGAGCGCCTCCGTCCCGAGGAACGTCGCGTTCAGGAGTTCGCGGTCGCCGTCGCCGTACTCCGGGGCCGCCGCGGTCAGCGGCACGACCGTGTTGGGGGCCTGGTCCCCGGCGTTCAGCAGGAGTCGCGGGCCGACGTCGAGCCCTCGGTCGAGGCTGTAGTACTGGGTGACACACCCCCGGCCGCGGGTCGGGATGCCCGGCGCGTCGGTCAGGTCGCTCGCGGCCTTCGGATCGGTCGCGACGACGACGGCGTCGGCCGCGACCGTCCGGTCGGCGGTGGTGACGGTCACGGCGTCGGTGCGGCTGGCGCTGCCCCCGCTGTGGGCGGACCGATCGGCGTCGACCGTCTCGACGGCCTCGTCGGGGACAACCTCGGCGCCGGCCGACCGCGCGCGGTCGGCCAGTTGCTCCGGGATCGCCCCCATCCCCGCCGCCGGCACGCCGATGGTGCCCTCGCTCAGCGCCTTGAACGTGTACTCGAACACGCGCTTGGAGGTCGACAGCGACCGGTCGAGGGTGATTCCGCCGTAGAACGGCGCGACGAAGTTCCGCAGGTACTTCGGCGAGAACCCCCAGTCGCGGAGGTACTCGCGGATCGGGGCGTCCGGTCGGGCGAAGATCTCGGCCTCGGTCCGGCCCGCGAGGTCCTGGCGGAGCGCGAGCGTCCGGAGTTTGTCGCTCACGGTCACTTCGCGGTTGAACAGGGACTCGACGGCGTCGCCGGGACTCCGGAGCGGGTCCGCGAGCGTCGACCGCTCGCCTGGGCGGGCGATCACGGCCCCGGGGTCGAACCGCCGGAGGTCGAGGGCGTCGAGGTCGAGTTCGCGCTTCACGGCCGGGTAGGCGCCAAACAGCACCTGGAAACCCCGGTCGAGGGTGAACCCGTCGACGGTCCGGGTTCGCACCCGGCCGCCGACGTCCTCGCGCGCCTCGAACAGCGTCACGTCGGCCCCGGCGGCGGCGAGGTGCCGAGCCGCGACGAGACCGGCCAGTCCCCCGCCGGCGACCACCACGGCGGCGTCGTCAGTCATACCCGTCGTTCGGCCGGCGGGTACAAAGGGGCTGCGAGGTCGGCCGTCGCGGGCGATCGAGCGGGCGCCGGTCCAGAACCCGGTTCGCTCCCGAGGCGGAAGCGGTTAGTCGGTCGCAGCCGACGGTCGGCCATGGAGCAGACCGCTGCCGTCCGCGGACTCGACTGTACCGGGTGTGGCCGGCGATTCGACGCGACCGAACCGGGGCGGTGTCCCGACTGCGGGGCGCCGCTCGACCCCGCCTACGACCTGGGGGCCGTCGACGCCGACGCGCTCGTGGCGGCGACCGGCGGGTCGATGTGGCGCTTCGAGGCGGCGTTGCCGTTCGCCCGGGACTCCGCTGTGAGCGTCGCCGAGGGGGGCACGCCGACGGTGAGCGACCCGGGGCTCGCGGCCGACCTCGGCGTCGGCGAGGTGCTGCTGAAAGACGAGAGCCGCAACCCCACGGGGTCGGTCGTCGACCGGGGGATGGCGCTCGCGGTGACCGCCGCCGCCGACCGTGGGCTCGAACCACTGGCGCTTGCCGCCGCCGGCAACGCCGGCCAGTCGGCGGCGGCCTACGCGGGACGGGTGGGGCTTCGCTCCTACGCCTTCGTCCCCTCGCGGGCCCCCTTTACGAACAAGGCGATGGTGAACGTCCACGGCGGCGACATGCGCGTCGCGGGCGGGCGCTACCCGGC
>Ga0207733_100913_pt1 | contig 11343 bp, 9 predicted proteins | sample A23P3SouthBayCA_FD_187735 | JGI IMG/M metagenome (GOLD analysis project Ga0207733, IMG submission 187735) | Aerobic enrichment media microbial communities from Eden Landing Ponds, California, USA - A23 P3 (SPAdes) | ecosystem: Environmental > Aquatic > Marine > Unclassified | place: Emeryville, CA... | reverse complement strand
GCAACGACTGCGAGAACCGCCGCAAGCCGACCCGGTGGGACGCCAGCTACCTCTGAGCGCGCACCCGTTCCTCCGCTGATTACCCGGTTATATCACAAAGTATTACACCGTCGCCCGCGCACCGTCGAGTATGACGCGATCCATCGACACCGGCGGTGAGTCGCCGTGGTGACGGCGACGACGCTGTTCGGTCTGTTACTCGTCGTCCTCGTCGCCTTCGCGGCGTTCGGCGCGTGGTACTCGCGCGGTCGGATCGAGACGGTCGAAGACTACATCACCGCGCGCAACTCGACCGGCGGTGGGACGCTGACGGCGACGATAGTCGCCTCCAGCATGGGCGCGTGGATTCTGTTCAGCCCCGCCGAGGCGGGCGCGGCCTTCGGCGGCATCACGGCCGTCGCGGGCTACGCCGCGGGGTCGGCGCTCGCGCTCGCGGCCTTCGCCGTCGTCGGCCCGCGCATACGCGACCTCCTCCCCGAGGGGCACAGCCTCACCGAGTACGCCTACGCCCGTTACGGTCCGGTGATGTACGGCTACGTCCTCCTCGTGAGCGTCGCCTACATGTTCGTCTTCCTCGCCGCGGAGTTCACGGGCATCGCGAGCGCGCTCTCCCTGGTCGCGGGCGTTCCGGGGTGGCAGACCGCGACGGTCGTCGGCGTCACCGTCCTCGCCTACACGGGCTACGGCGGTCTGCGCGCGAGCATGGTCACCGACACCGTCCAGACCGTCCTCATCCTGCCGCTCCTGATCGTGAGCGTCGTCGTCACGTTGCTGGCGCTCGGGGGCACGGACGCCGCTCACGCCGCCGTCGTCGAGACGTCGCCCGACCTCCTGACGTTCGGAACGCCGAGCGGGCTGGAGTTCGGCGCGTACGTCGTCGTCGCAATCGTCGGCGCCGAGATGCTGAATCAGGCGTGGTGGCAGCGGGTGTACGCCGCGAGCGACGAGGGGACGCTCCGGCGCTCCTTCCTCGTCGCCGCCGTCGCGGTGGTGCCGATGGTCCTCCTCGCCGGCGTCTTCGGTCCCGTCGCCGTCGGTCTCGGTCTCGTCGAGGCCCCCGCCGACGCCAGCATCGCCTTCTTCCTCGTCGTGACCGAGGTACTCCCCGACCCGGCCGTGATCGCCGTAGCCATCCTCGCCGTCCTGCTCGTCGTCTCCAGTGCGGACACGCTGTTCAACGCCATCGCGAGCGTCGTCACCGTGGACCTGCCGCGCGTCGCCGACCTCTCGGACGACCGGCTCACGGCCGCCGCGCGCGGCGTGACCGTCGTCGTCGCCGCGGCGGCGACGGTCGTCGGCGCGCAGGGCTACTCCGTGCTCACCCTGTTCCTGCTCGCGGACCTGCTCGCCGCTGCGACGTTCGTGCCGCTGCTCTACGGGCTCTACTCGCCGCGGGCGTGGTCCGGGGGCGTCACCGCGGCCAGCGCCGCCGGTCTCCTCGTCGGCCTGGCCTTCTTCCCGCCGGCACGGGGCGTCCTCCCCCTGTCCGCGCTCCCTGCCGCCTCCTACTTCGTCTCCTTCCTCGGCGCGGCCGCCGTCTCGACCGGGGTGGCCGTCCTGACCGCGCGTCTCGCCGACCGGCGGTACGACCTCGACCGACTCGGTCGCGACGTGCGCCGCCTCGACGACGACACGGTGGCGGACGGCGGCGGGGGTGACCGCTAGTGCCCCTCTCGGCGCTCGGCTTCGCGCTCCTGGTCTGGGGGTCGCTCGCGCTCGTCGCCGCCGTCTTCCTGTACGAACTGCTGGCGGTGTGGCGGGAGCGCGGGGAAAAGAACGGTCGATCCGGGTGAGGCTCAGTCGCCGCCGACCTTGCCCTGGATGTCCTCGACGATGTCGGGGTTCCGGAGCGTCGAGGTGTCGCCCAGTTCAGCCTCGTTGGCGATGTCCTCCAGCAGGCGCCGCATGATCTTGCCCGAGCGCGTCTTGGGCAGGTCCGGCGAGAAGATCACGCGTTCGGGGCGGGCGATGGGACCGATAGCGTCCTCGACGCCCTGGACGATGCGGTCGCGGAGGGCGTCGTCCTCGTCGTAGCCCTCCTCGGTGATGACGTAGGCGTAGACGGCCTCGCCTTTCACCTCGTGGTCCCCGCCGACGACGGCGGCCTCGGCGACGCCCTCGACGCCGACGATGGCCGATTCGATCTCCATGGTTCCCAGCCGGTGCCCGGAGACGTTGATCACGTCGTCGACGCGACCCAGGACCGTGATGTAGCCGTCGTCGTCGAGTTTTGCGCCGTCCTCGGGGAAGTAGACCCAGTCCTCGGGGTCCGAACTGTCGGTGTCCGAATATTCGGCCCAGTACTCGTCGATGTATCGCTCGTCGTTGTGATAGAGCGTCCGGAGCATGCCGGGCCACGGCTTCTGGATCGTGAGGTAGCCGGCGCGGCCGGCGTCCACCTCGTCGCCGTTCGTGTCGACGACCTGCGCGTCGACGCCGGGCAGCGGCGGACCGGCGGAGCCGGGTTTCATGTCCTTGATGCCCGGCAGGGTGGTGACCATCATACCGCCCGTCTCGGTCTGCCACCACGTGTCCACGATGGGACAGTCCTCGTCGCCGATGTGCTTGTAGTACCACTTCCACGCCCGCGGGTTGATGGGTTCGCCGACGGTCCCCAGCAGCCGCAGGCTGGAGAGGTCGTGCCGGTCGGGGTACTCGGAGCCCCACTTCATGAACGCCCGAATCGCGGTCGGGGCGGTGTAGAGCTGTGTCGCCTCGTACTCCTCGACGATCTCCCAGAGACGGTCGCGATCCGGGTGGTCCGGCGTCCCCTCGTACATCATCGTCGTCGTGCCGAGCGCGAGCGGCCCGTAGACGATGTAGGAGTGGCCCGTGATCCAGCCGATGTCGGCCGAGCAGAAGTACGTGTCCTCGGGCTTGACGTCGAGCACCGCCTGACTGGTCCACGCGGTCCACGCGAGGTAGCCGCCGGTGGTGTGTTTGACGCCCTTCGGCTGGCCCGTCGTCCCCGACGTGTACATCAGGAACAGCATGTCCTCGGCGTCGCGCTGGACCGGGTCCACGGTCGCCCCGTCGTGCTCGGCGACGAGGTCGGCGTAGGCGTGCTGGTTGTCCGCGAGGTCGTGACCGAAGCCGTCGCCGTCGAGGAGGCGTTCGGCCACGATCACGTCTTCGACCTCGTGCTCGACGCCCGCCAGCCCCTCGTTGGCCTTCGAGAGGTGGTCGAGGGGGTCGCCGCGGCGGTAGTACCCGTCGCAGGTGACGAGATACTCCGAGTCGGCGGCGTTCATACGCGTCGCCAGGGCGTCCGCCGAGAAGCCCGCGAACACCACGCTGTGGGGCGCGCCGATGCGCGCACAGGCCAGCATGGCGATGGGGAGTTCGGGGATCATCGGCATGTACATCGTCACCACGTCGTCCTCACCGACGCCGAGGTCACGGAGCGCGGCGGCGCACTCGTTGACCTCGCGGTGTAGCTCCTCGTAGGTGAACGTCCGGTCGTCCTCGTCGACGGGTTCGCCGACCCACTCGATAGCCACTTCGTCACCCCGCTCGTCGAGGTGGCGGTCCAGACAGTTCGCCGACGCGTTCAGCGTGCCGCCGGTGAACCACTCGTAAAACGGCGGGTTCGAGTCGTCGAGCACCTGATCGTACTCCTCGTCCCAGTCGAGGAGGTCGGCCGCGTTCTCCCAGCAGTCGGGCCAGTTCTCCTCGAACTCCGCGTAGATGTCGGGGTTCGAAACGTTCGCCTGTTCGACGAACGCGTCCGAGGGCTCGAACACCTCTTGCTCTTCGAGGCGCGCCTCCAGTTCGATGTCGTCGTCGGACATATCTCATCGTAGGGATTCCCAATCATTCGTGATAAACCTACGCCATCCGACCACACGCACCACGGTACGGAGCCATCCTCGTCGGGGCGGACGCGGTGGCCGTCCGTATTTGCGGGAACCCGAACCATTCAGAAGGCTTTTGAGCGGTCCGGCGATACCTCCCACACAGTATGCCTGCGGACTTCAACTGGGCGATCGGTGGTGAAGCCGGCGACGGCATCGACTCCACCGGAAAAATCTTCGCCCAGGCCCTTTCGAGGGCCGGTCGGCACGTGTTCACCTCAAAGGACTTCGCGTCGCGCATCCGCGGCGGCTACACGGCGTACAAAGTCCGCACGTCGGTAGATCAGGTACAGAGCGTCGTCGACCGGCTGGACGTGCTCATCGCACTCACCCAGCGAACCATCGACGAGAACCTCGACGAACTCCACGACGGGAGCGTCATCATCTACGACGGGGACCGGACGACGATGCAGGACGTCGAGATCCCGGACGGGATGATCGGTCTCGACGTGCCGCTGAAGGCCCTCGCCGAAGACGCCGGCGGCGCGATCATGCGCAACGTCGTCGCCCTGGGCGCCGCCTGCGCGGTGAGCGACTTCCCCATCGAGAACCTCAACAGCGCTCTGGAGAAGCGCTTCGGCGACAAGGGGTCCGCCATCGTCGAGAACAACATGGCCGCCGCCCGGAAGGGCCGGGACTACGTCCACGACGAGTACGACGAGGCGTTCGGCTACGATCTGGAGTGTACCGACGAGAACTACGTCCTGCTGAACGGCGACGAGGCCATCGGCATGGGCGCCATCGCCGGCGGCTGTCGATTCTACGCCGGCTACCCCATCACCCCGGCGACGAACGTGATGGAGTACCTCACGGGACGGATCGAACGCTACGGCGGCCACGTCGTGCAGGCCGAAGACGAACTCTCGGCGATCAACATGGCGCTCGGTGCCGCCCGCGCCGGCGCCCGGTCCATGACCGCTACCTCCGGACCCGGGATCGATCTCATGGCCGAGACGTTCGGGCTGGTCGCCACCAGCGAGACCCCGCTGGTCATCTGTAACGTGATGCGCTCGGGACCGTCGACGGGGATGCCGACCAAACAGGAACAGGGCGACCTGAACGCGATGCTCTACGGCGGCCACGGCGAGGTGCCACGGTTCGTCCTCGCGCCGACGACCATCGCCGACTGTTTCCACAAGACCGTCGAGGCGTTCAACCTCGCGGAAAAGTACCAGTTGCCGGTGTATCTCACCGCCGACCTCTCGCTCGCGGTCACCGAGCAGACCTACCCGCCCGAGGAGTTCGACATGGACGCCGTCGAGATCGAACGCGGGAAGGTCGTCGACGAGGAGACGGTCGGGGAGTGGCAGGACGAGCAGGGCCGGTTCAAACCCCACGCCATCACCGACGACGGCGTCAGCCCGCGCGCCTTCCCGGGGACGGAAGGTGGCGTCCACATGTCGACCGGTCTCGAACACGACGAACTCGGTCGCCGGACCGAAGACACCGGGATGCGCGTCGAACAGGTCGACAAACGCTCCCGGAAAGTCGAGACGGCGCGGGAGCGAGAGCCGTTCGCGGCCAGCGAGTTCGGCGATCCCGACGCCGAGACGCTGGTGATCTCGTGGGGATCGAACGAAGGCGCGATGCGGGAGGCGATGCGCTTCCTCGAGGCGGACGGGATCGGCGTCCGGTTCCTCTCCGTGCCGTACGTCTTCCCGCGACCCGACCTGACCGAGGCCGTCGAGGCCGCGGAGACGGTGATCGTCGCCGAGTGTAACGCGACGGGGCAGTTCGCCGACCTGATCGAGCACGACACGCTGACGCGGGTGAAACGACTGAACAAGTACGACGGCGTCCGCTTCAAGGCGGACGAACTCGCCGAGCGGATCACCGAGATGCTGGCGGACGAAGAGGAGACCACTGCATGAGTTCCAACGTTCGATTCACCGACTTCAAATCCGACGCACAGCCGACGTGGTGTCCGGGCTGTGGCGACTTCGGCACCATGAACGGGATGATGAAGGCCCTCGCCGAGACGGGCAACAGCCCCGACGAAACGTTCGTCGTCGCCGGCATCGGCTGTTCGGGGAAGATCGGGACGTACATGCGTTCCTACGCCATCCACGGCGTCCACGGACGCGCGCTCCCGGTCGGCGCGGGCGTCAAACTCGCCAACCCCGACATCGAGGTGATGGTCGCCGGCGGAGACGGCGACGGCTACTCCATCGGCGCCGGCCACTTCGTCCACGCCGTCCGACGCAACGTCGACATGACCTACGTGGTCATGGACAACCGCATCTACGGATTGACGAAGGGACAGGCATCGCCGACCAGCCGCGAAGACTTCGAGACGTCGACGACGCCCGAGGGACCACAGCAGCCGCCGGTCAACCCCCTCGCCCTCGCGTTCGCGGCGAGCGGCACGTTCATCGCCCAGTCGTTCTCCACCGACGCCCAGCGCCACGCCGAGATCGTCAAGCAGGCGGTCGAACACGACGGCTTCGGCTTCGTCAACGTGTTCTCCCCCTGCGTCACGTTCAACGACGTGGACACGTACGACTACTTCCGCGACCACATCGTCGACCTCGCGGACACCGACCACGACCCGACGAACTACGAGGACGCCCGCTCGCGCATCCTCGATCCCGGCTCGGAGTACCAGGGCGTCCTCTACCGGGAGGAGGAGTCGGTCCCCTACGAGGAGAGCCACGGCGTCGACGCCGACATGAGCGACATCCCCGACGGCGCCCCCGACGACGCGACGGACCTGGTCCGCGAGTTCTACTGAAACGGGGCATCCCCGCCGGAATGGAATAACTGAAGAGCCGAATCCGAGTACGGTCCCCACATGTCACGTCTCGGGTTCGGCGCCGGTATCTCTGGAGTCGTCCGGGACCTCAGACGCGACGGACCGGGGTGGCTCCTGGTGTTCGTCTCGCTGGGCTGGTTTCTCGCGCTCGGCGTCCGTATCGTCTACCCCGCGCTGCTACCCCGGATCACCGCGGAGTTCGAGGTCACCCACCGGACCGCCGGGCTGTTCATCGGCACCCTGTGGACCACCTACGCGCTCTTTCAGTTCCCCGGCGGCGTCCTCGCCGACGCCGCCGGCGAGCGAATCGTCCTCGCCGGGAGCCTCCTGTTGACCGCCGTCGGCGTCGGTGCGCTCGCGCTCTCGCCGACCCTCTGGCCGTTCGTCGCCGCGACGGTGCTACTGGGGGTCGGGACCGGTCTCTACGGCACCACGCGCATCACCGTGCTCTCGGCGACCTACGACCGGATGGAGACGACCGCGATCAGCGTCAGCCAGTCGGCCGGCAACGTCGGGAACGTCGTGTTGCCGGCGAGTGCGGGCGCCGTCGGGGCCTACCTCGGCTGGCGGGGCGGGTTCGGCGTCCTGCTCCCCCTCATGCTCGTGTCGGCGGCCGGCGTCTGGTACGTGTTGCCGCCGCGGTCCGACGCCGAGAGCGGCGAGTCCGTCGGCGAGACGATGGGCACACTCACCGTGGAGCTTCGAACCCCGCGGGTCGTCGCCGTCACCGCCCTGCTCGCGCTCAACATGCTCCTCTACCAGAGCGTGACCGGCTTCCTGCCGACGTATCTCACCGACGTGAAGGGGCTGACGCCGAGCATGGCGGCGACGCTGTTCAGCCTCTTTTTCGCGGCCGCCATCGGATTGCAGTTCGCCTCCGGTGTCATCGCCGACCGGTTCGGCAACCGCCCCACAATCGCGCTGTTTCTCGGTCTCAGCGTCCCCGCGTTCGTCCTGTTGACCGTCGCGGAGACGGTGCCCGCGCTGGTCGGGACCGTGCTCCTGTTGAGCTGTATGCTCGGGGGCATGCCGCCCGTCAACGCCGCCGGCGTCGGCGCGCTTCCGCCGGAGATACGCGGCAGCGGTTTCGGTCTCCTCCGGACGATCTACATCGCCGTCGGGGCGGCCGGTCCCCCGGCCGTGGGCCAGTTGGCGGACTACGGCCTGTTCGACGAAGCCTTCCTCCTCCTCGGGGGAGTCGCCCTCCTCACGAGCGTCTGGGGATACGCCTTCCGGCGGGTCGCCAGCGGGTGGTGACGCCGTTCGGAAAGACTGATTACGTTCACCCGGTATCGAGAGATATGTCCGACCGTTTCGACGTGATCGTCGCCGGCGCGGGGCCCGCCGGGGCCCAGTGCGCCCGCGACCTCGCTCAACGGGGGTACGACATCCTCGTCCTCGAAGCCGAACCCGAGGACGGGTTCCCCCGCCAGAGCAACAAGTCGACTGCCGGCACGTTCTACTCCATGATGGCCTCCTTCGGCGTGCCGGACGAGGTCGTGATGAACTACACCGACGACGTCGTGCTGGAGTCGCCGAACGACCACTACGTCCAGCGTCAGCCCGGTGCGGTGCTCGAGTTCGCCGAGTTCAAGCGGTGGCTGGTTCAGGAGGGCCGCGAGGAAGGGGCGACCTACCGGTTCGACGCCCGCGTCAACGCGCCGATACTGGAAGCGGACACGATAGTCGGCGTCCGATACGCGGGCGACGAGGAGGCGTACGCCGACATCGTCGTCGACGCGACCGGGCCGGCGGCGCCGCTGGCGAAGAAACTCGGCGTGAGCGACCTGGAGCGGCGAAACCAGGCCATCGGCATCGAGTGGGAGATGGAGGGCGTCGACGTCGACCACCCGGACTACGCCGATCTCTCCGACTCGATGATGCTCCGCCTGGATCACGACTACGCCCCCGGCGGCTACTCCTGGATCTTCCACACCGGCGGCGACACCGCGAAGGTCGGTCTCTGTTACATCCAAAACGAGAGCCACGACCGGTACGGGCGGGACGGCGCCAGCATCGACGACTATCTTCAGGACTGGCTCGACACCGACCCCCGCTTCGCCGACGCCGAGCGCATCTCCCACAAGCAGCAACACCGCGGCTCCGCCCACATCCAGATGCCCGGCAAACTGTACACGGACGCGTTCATGGCCATCGGCGACGCCGTCCCGACCATCGACCCGCTGTGGGGTGAGGGAATCCACAAGGGGATGAAATCCGGGCGCATGGCCGCCATCACGGCCGACCGCTGTTTCACGAACGGCGATCCCGACACGTCGGCGGAGGCCATGTCGGTCTACAGTAAACTGTGGCACAGCAAGGTCGCCCCCCGGATGCGCGAGCGACTCCTGATGACGGAGTTGCTCTATCTCGCGCGCAACGAGCGCTACGACACCCTGATGGCCGACCTCCGAACCGCCGACAGCGACGTGTTGGCGAAGGCGAACGCGGGGAACGTCCGGGCGATGATGAAGCTGATCCACCCCGGGGACGTCCCGCTGCTCGGCCGGTTCCTCAAAGAGCGGCTGAGCGAACGCCGGTAACGGGAGTCGTAGCGGCACGAACCGGCCCTTCCACAACGCCTTTTGCCGTCTCTCCCCTCGCTCGACACATGTCTCAGTCCCCGATCGACGAGATGCCGAGCCTCGGCATCGGTACGTGGCAGAACACCGACCCCGAGGCGTGTTCGAACGCCGTGGCGACGGCCCTCGAAGCGGGCTACCGCCACGTCGACACCGCACAGGCGTACGACAACGAGGAGTCGGTCGGCGAGGGTGTCGCGCGGGCGGACGTCCCCCGCGAGGACGTGTTCCTCGCGACGAAGGTCTGGATCGACCAGCTCGCGTTCGACGACGTGATCGCCTCGACCGAGGAGAGTCTCCGAAAGCTGGGCGTCGACTACGTCGACCTGCTGTACGTCCACTGGCCGGCCGGGGCGTACGACCCCGCGGACACGCTCGCGGCTTTCGACGAACTCCACGCCGAGGGGCTGATCGAGCGAATCGGCATCAGCAACTTCGAACCCGCGCAGGTGACCGAAGCCGTCGAGACGGCCGAGGCACCGATCTTCGCCAACCAGATCGAGTGTCACCCGCTGCTCCCGCAGGCGGAACTCCGGGCGCACTGTGCCGCCCACGACGTCGAGGTGGTGGCGTACTCGCCGCTGGCCCGCGGCGAGGTGTTCGACGTGCCCGAGATTCGAACGGTCGCGGAGAAACACGACGTCAGCGAGGCGCAGGTGTCGCTCGCGTGGCTCCGCGAGAAGGGCGTCACCGCCATCCCGAAGGCGACGAGCGAGACCCACGTCCGCGACAACTGGGCGTCGCGGACGCTCGACCTCGACGACGAGGACGTGGCGCGAATCGACGGGATCGACCGGACGGCACGGCAGATCGATCCGGATTTCGCGCCTTGGTAATCAGGGGCGGTCGACCGCTTCGGCGTCGGCGTCCGCCTCGTCCGGAGGCTCCGACGCGACTTTCGCGGCCATCCGGACGCCGACGAGCGAGACGACGATAGCCGAGATCACGAACAGCGCGAGCCGTTCGGTCGGCGCGACGGTCACACCGGCCAGCCGCAGGTTCGGGAGCACGTTCTCGCGTTCGAGGAAGTAGCCCGCGAAGCCGCGGACGACGAGACCGAGGGCGACGACGCCGAACGGGAGGTTGAGATACGGGCGGGGGATTCGGTCCGTGTCGATGAGTTCGTCGAGCAAGCGCCCGGCGCTCGCGGTGAGCGCCGCCAGCGCCAGCCACGGGATACTGCTGTAGAGAAACTGCATGACTGGCACGAGAACGACGCCGTCGGACACCGGCGAGACGGCGAGTGCGCCGAGAAAGATCCCGACCAGCGCGAGCCCCCCCGCGACGGCGTAGGTGACGACCGACACCTGCCCGGAGTAGAGGGCGTCCTGGATCTGGTCGGGGAGGCGGGCGAGGTAGGTGTCGATGGCGAGTCCCTTATAGAGGACGGCGGCCCCGAGCAACGAGGCGAGACCGGCCAGCGCCACGCCGAGCGAGAAGCGGATCAGCAACACGGGGAGGAGGAGGAGACCGACGCCGAGAGGGACGAGCACCGTCGACCGGAGCTCCTCGTCCGCGAGGAACTGCTTGAGGAGGTAGTACGTCGACTCGATGTCGCGCGCCTGGCGGACGACCACCCGGTCGACGGAGTCGACGGGCAGGCGGCTCTCGATGATGGGAATCAGTCGCTCGTCGTCGGCACTGTCGGTGACGATGATGGCCGAGTCTGGGTCGTGCCGGTCGAGGAGGGTGTCGACCTGTGCGGCGACCGACCGGTCGGCGTTGACGGCGGAGTCGCCGGCCCCCGAGACGACGGCGACGATGGCGTCCTCGTCGCCGCTACGGAGGTCGCGCGTCACCCGGAGCGCTTCGAGCAGGCAGTTGACCGTCGAATCCTCCGGGTCGGCGAGTCCGACCTCGGTCACCAGCGACCGCACCGCGTCCCACCCGTCGACTGGCATCGACACGCCGACCGTCCGTCCGATGTCGTCGGCGCGGTCGACACACAGCACCAGCGTGGTCACGCTTCCGAGAACTATCCACGGGAATAAATATCCCCCGCTGGCCGGGGCACGATCCGGCCGCCGGACGCACCGAGGCGACGGTCACCTCCGGGCGACCGCGCGCTCAGAGCCGGAGACGGAAGTCGCGGTCGCCGTCGACGAAGGCGCTCGCGACGCCGGCGCCCGCGGCGTAGGCGACGGCTGTCGCCCCG
>Ga0207733_100908_pt1 | contig 11443 bp, 8 predicted proteins | sample A23P3SouthBayCA_FD_187735 | JGI IMG/M metagenome (GOLD analysis project Ga0207733, IMG submission 187735) | Aerobic enrichment media microbial communities from Eden Landing Ponds, California, USA - A23 P3 (SPAdes) | ecosystem: Environmental > Aquatic > Marine > Unclassified | place: Emeryville, CA... | reverse complement strand
GAGCCACTCGAACGACGCCTCGACGCGGCCGAAAAGCGCTCACGAGTCGGTGCGATCGAACGCCGCGTGCAGTCGGCCGTCGCTGGATCCTGGCTCTGGCAGTGGCTGACACGAGAACCTGCCGGCGATCCGATCGTGATCAACCTGCGCGAGACGTGGACTGCGGGACCGGTCCTGAGCCTGGCCCACCGCGGGCTGGCCCGAGCAGCCCCCGCGTTCCAGGCGAGAAAAGAGAGTCGCGCGAGCGCGGCCCTCATCTGGCTCGCCGGTCGACTCCCCGCGATCGCTGGCCTCTGTATCCTGGGCGTTGTCCTCTGGATAGTGATCACGTGGGAGCGCCTCTCACCCGTCGCAATGGTCGCACTGGCGTTTGCGACGGTCGCCGGCGCGGGCTTCTTGACACTCGTTCGGACGTCCCTGGCCGTCGAGAACAGTACGGCAGCGGGCGTGGCAATCGCGCTGTTCGCACCACCAGATCCGCCGCGCGAGTGACGATTACTCGACGGTGACGCTCTTGGCGAGGTTGCGCGGCTTGTCGATCGATCGTCCCAGCAGTTTCGCCGTGTGGTAACTCAGGAGCTGGAGCTGGACGTTGGCCAGGACGGCCGCAGCCCGCGGGTCGGTCTCGGGAATCTCGAGGACGTGGTCCGCGTAGCGCGCGGCGTCGTTCTGGCCGTCGGTAATCGCGACCACTGGTGCGTCGCGGGCCTCGACCTCCTTGATGTTGCCGACGGTTTTTGTCGCGCGTTCGTCGTCGCCAGTAGCGATCGCGAAAACCGGCGTGTCGCTCGTGACGAGGGCGAGGGGCCCGTGTTTCAACTCGCCAGCGGCGAAGCCCTCGGCGTGTTTGTACGTGATCTCCTTCATCTTCAGCGCCCCCTCGAGCGCGACCGGATAGTGGTCACCACGGCCGATGAAGAAGTACGCGCTGGCGTCCCGATAGCGCTCGGCGACCGCGGCGGCCGTGGTCTCGTCGAGCACGGCCTGGACCTGGCCCGGGAGATCTCTCAGCGACGCGATGGCGTCACGCTGGTCGCCACCGCCGGCCGTCGCCAGGGTAAACAGCGTCAGGGCGACCAGCTGGGTCGCGAAGGTCTTCGAGGCGGCGACGCCGATCTCGGGCCCGGCACGGATGTAGAGGGCGTGATCACACTCTCGGGCCGCGGTCGAGCCGACGACGTTGGTGACCGCGAGCGTTCGCGCCCCGCGGCCCCTGGCTTTCCGGAGCGCCGATAAGGTGTCTGCAGTTTCGCCACTCTGGGTGACGCCGACGACGAGCGCGTCGCCGATCGGTGGCGTGCCGGTGGCGTACTCGCTAGCCAGAAACGCCTGGGCTGGAACGCCTGCTGCCTGGAATCGACCGGCAGCAAAGAGCGCGGCGTGGTAGCTCGTGCCCGCGGCGACGAACTGGACGCCACGTGGCGAGAGGTCCCCGAGGTCGCTCAGATCGACGCGGCCCGATAATTCGTCGACACGACCCTGAAGACACTGCCGGAGTGCGCGGGGCTGTTCGTGAATCTCCTTGAGCATGAAGTGGTCGTAGCCGCTCTTGCCCGTCTCCTCGGGATCCCAGTCGACCGTGTCGACCACTTTCTCGATGGCAGTGCCCGCGGCGTCGGTGACCGTCCAGCCGGTCGCGTCGAGCCGCGCGAACTCGCCGTCGTCCAGGTAGACGACTCGATCGGTGAAATCCCGGAACGCGGGGACGTCACTCGCTAGGAAGGTCGCCTCGTCGTCGAGGCCGAGGACGAGCGGGGAGTCGTGACGTGCAGTAAAGACGGCCTCCGTGCCGGCGACGACGGCGGCCAGCGCGAAACTCCCCGCGAGTCGGTCGACGGCCGTCCTGAACGCGGCTTCCGGACTCGCGCCGTCGGCGAGTGCGTCCTCGATCAGGTGCGGAATGACTTCGGTGTCCGTGTCCGAGCGGAAGGTGTGGCCGGCGGCGACGAGTTCGTCGCGCAGTGTCTGGTAGTTCTCGATGATGCCGTTGTGGACCACCGCGACGTCGTGGTTGCAGTCGACGTGAGGATGTGCGTTGGCGTCCGTCGGCGGGCCGTGGGTCGACCAGCGCGTATGCCCGATGCCGACCTCGCCGGTCAACGTCTCGTCGGCGAGGGCCGCGCGCAGGTCCTCGATCTCGCCGGCGTTTTTGTACACCGACAGCGTGTCGTCGACGAGTGCGACGCCCGCGGAATCGTAGCCGCGGTACTCCAGTTTCTCCAGGCCGTGGAGTACCGTCTCGAGCGTGACGTCACCGCGGCCGACACAGCCGATGATTCCACACATTAGCGCTCACCGTCGAGACGCGATTTCGAGGCCGACGGTGATAATTCTGCGGCCGATACGGCCCGTCGGGGTGGCCAAGGCTGTGAAACGCGGCCACTTGCCACCGTTTGATCGGATGGTTCCGTCGGCGCGCGCTCGTCGCTCATCGAACCACCTCGGCGTTCTCCGCGATGAAATCCCTGACGTGTGCACCAGCGTGGAGGGTGGCGTTCGGACCGACGAGTGTCCCGGCCGACACCGAGACGTTGCCGCGAGCGGTCACGCGGTCGGCGAAGACGGCCCCGAGTCGCTGGTCCTGAAAGTACTGATCGTTGATTCGAACGTCGGCCGGCCCGCCAGGCACGACGGTATTGGCCCCCAGATCGACGTCCTGACCGGTGACGACCTCGATCAGCGTCGAGCCCGGATCGACGCGAGCGTCGGCGTCGAGGACGCTGCCGGAGACCGTCGCATTCGCGCCGATGGTGACGTTGCGGCCGAGCGCGGTGTTCGGGCCGATGACGGCACCGGGACCGATCTCACAGTCGGCGCCGACGACGACCGGTCCGTCGAGGGTCGCGTCCTCGTGAACGATGGCCGTCTCGTCGACCCAGACCCGGTCGCCATGATCCGGTTCGATAACGCGACCGCGGGCGAGGATCTCCCGGGAGACGGCCAGCAGGTCCCAGGGGTACGTGGCGTCCACCCAGAGGCCCTCTGTGGCGACGCCGCGAACGCCACCCTCGTCGATGCGCTGGGTGATGGTGTCGGTGAGGGCGAGTTCGCCTTCCGTGCGAGGGGTGTCAGAGATTGCGCCGAAGATGGATTCGGGAAAGGCGTAGATGCCGCCGTTGATCAGGTGATACTCGTCGGAGTCGGGTTTCTCGACGAGTTCCGTGATGTCGCCGGCTTGCATCGCGATGGCGCCGTACTGACTGACGTCCGGGCGTTCGAGGACCGCCAGCGTGGGAGTGTCGTCGTTCGTCTCGAACGCGTCGATCACGGCCTCGACGGAGCCGCCGTCGATGACGCGGTCGCCGTTGACGACCAGCATCGGTCCCGAAACTGCCTCGCGGGCCTGCAGGAGGGCGTGGCCCGAGCCGAGCTGTTTGTGCTGCTGGACGTAGGTGAGAGTGGCGCCGCCGTAGGTCGAGCCGAAGTGGTCCTGAACGCGGTCGGCCTTGTAGCCGACCACGACGACGATTCGCTCGACGTCGGCCGCGAGAAGGGCGTCGAAAACGTACTCCAGAATGGGGCGATTGGCCGCCGGGAGCATCGGTTTGGGACGATTGCGAGTCAATGGTCGCAGCCGCGTCCCTTCCCCAGCCGCCAGCACGACCCCGGTACGAACGCTCATGCGTCCACCTCGGCGCGAGCCGGTTTGAAGGTTCGGTCGCCCAACACTCGATCAGTTGGGTTCGGTTACCGTCCGCAGTCGTCAGGTCCGATCGAGTAAGGACCGTTCACGCCGGTCGTTGCCGTCGGTCGAAATGATTTTCCGCCCGAAGCCGGAATACTGGGGTAGATATGAGCGGTGAGCCAAACGAAGAGGAGCTCGAAAAGCTCCGCGAGGAGAAAATGGAGCAACTCCGAGACCAGCAGGAGGGTGGGGACGCCGAGGCCCAGGAGGCCGCCCAGGAGCGGGCCGACGCCCAGAAGAAGGCGGTCCTCCGGAAGAACTTGACCGACGGCGCGCGAAAGCGGCTGAACACGGTCAAGATGTCGAAACCACAGGCCGGCGAGCAGATCGAACAGCAGGTCGTTCGCCTGGCCCAGAGTGGCCGCCTCGGGGAGAAAATCGACGAAGACCAGATGAAGGAGTTGCTCCGGGAACTCACCCCGGACTCGCAGAGCTTCGACATCCAGCGCCGTTAGATGGACGCAGCCGTCCTCTGTAGTGGCGGCAAGGACTCCGCGCTCGCCGCCCTGCTCCTCGACGATTTCTTTGACGTAACGCTCGTGACGGCCACGTTCGGCGTGACGGATGATGTCCAGCACGCCCGGGCCACGGCCGAGGCACTCGGCTTTCCCTTCGCAACGCTCGATCTGGAGCGCGGAGTAGCAGCGGAGGCCGTCGATCGAATGATCGAGGACAGCTTTCCGCGCAACGGCATCCAGTCGGTCCACGAACACGCCGTCGAGGCTGCCGCGGCCGACGGGCGGTGGGACGTGATCGCGGATGGGACGCGCCGTGACGACCGCGTGCCCACCATCGACCGACCGCTCGCCCAGAGCATCGAAGACCGATTCGGTGTTTCATATCTTGCCCCGCTTGCTGGCATTGGCCGGGACGCTATCGATGCGATGGCCGAGAAGCGCCTGCGCGTGGAAACCGGCCCCAGCGAACGCATCGCCAAAAGCGACTACGAATCCGAGTTGCGAGTCCTGATTGCCGAACGGGAAGGTGAGGCCGTGGTTTCTGAGATTTTCCCGGACCACACCCAATCGCGAGTCACCGGACGGGTTGATTGACTATCGGGCGCGGGTGGGAGGTTCGCTGGAGCAATTTGAAACCCCTGCCGAGAGAGGTCATCACCGCGACCATGAACAGTGGAAAGCGCCCGCGCGGGCGGCGAAGGAGGCCGCGAACGCGAAGAGGGAAAAACGACCGGTGAGCGAGTCCAACGAGTCGAGCGGCCTGGGGATTTCCATGCGTCACGCCCCTGTTACAGCAATCGCTGCGAGAGGAGCGGCTTTGGGCTCTCAGCTTTCCATCACAGCAATCCACCCCAGGAACACATACAACGACCTGTACTCGCTCATCCCCCAGACCGGCAATTTAAACCGGAGACCGCACCAATCCACGCTAAATGGGTCCCGTCCCGGCGTTGGAGGATCGCGCGACGGCGTGTGCCAAGCGCCTGCTGGCAGCGGATTCCGTCCTTCTCGCATCACACATCGACGCCGACGGGTTGACGAGTGCGGCGGTTGCGGCGAGCATGCTCGAACGGGCAGGCCTGCCCTTCGAGGTCGTGTTCAAGAAGCAACTCGACGCGGCGGAGATCGCATCGATCGCGGCCACGGAGTACGAGACGGTGCTGTTCACCGACTTCGGCAGTGGACAGCTCGACGATATCGCGAAACACGAGCAGGCAGGGGATTTCGAGCCAGTCATCGCGGATCACCATCAGCCAGCTGACGTCGACACGGAGTACCACATCAATCCGCTGCTGGAAGGGCTCAACGGAGCTTCCGAGTTATCGGGCGCGGGCGCGGCGTACTGTCTCGCCCGGGGGATGGCAGAGTGCGGTGGCGGACCAGCCGATCAGCCAACCGCTGCGACGGACGGCGGTGCGTCGGCCGCGACGGGCAGTCCACTCGCCCCTGTCGAGGGAACGCTTGCCGACCCCCACCCGGAGAACAAGGACCTCGCGGCGCTGGCCGTCGTCGGTGCGGTGGGGGATATGCAGGCCAGTGGCGGCGAGTTGATCGGTGCCAACGAGGGGATCGTCGCGGAGGGCGTCGAGGCCGGCGTGCTCGAGGAAGGGACCGACATTTCGCTGTACGGCAAGCAAACGCGGCCACTCCCCAAACTGCTGGAGTACGCCAGCGAGGTCAGGATTCCGGGCGTCTCTAACGATCAGGCTGGGGCGATTCGATTCCTCGAAGGCCTCGACGTCCCGCTGAAGAAAGATGGCGACTGGCTGACGTGGGCGGACCTCTCCAGCGAGCATCGACAGACCGTCGCCAGTGCACTGGTCCAGCGAGCGGTCAAGCGCGGTGTGCCGGCCCACAAGATCGATTCGCTCGTCGGGACGACCTACGAACTCTGCGCCGAGCCGACGGGGACGGAGTTGCGCGACGCCAGCGAGTTTTCGACGCTGTTGAACGCCACGGCGCGCTACGAGCGGGCTGACGTGGGCCTGGGCGTCTGTCTCGGCGATCGGGAGTCGGCGCTCGAACGTGCGCGAACGCTCCTGGCGAATCACCGTCGAAACCTCTCGGAGGGGCTGCAACTCGTCCAGCAGGAAGGCGTCACCCACGAGGAGAACGTCCAGTGGTTCGACGCGGGTGACCGAATTCGGGAAACTATCGTCGGTATCGTCGCGGGGATGGCGCTGGGGACCGACGGCGTCGATCCGAACAAGCCGATCGTCGCGTTCGCGGCGAAAAACGAGGAGGAGACGAAGGTCTCGGGTCGAGGGACCGGCTCACTGGTAGCGCAGGGGCTCGACCTGTCCGTCGTTCTCGGCGAGGCAGCCCGGTCGGTCGACGGTGACGGTGGCGGCCACGACATCGCCGCGGGCGCGACCGTCCCGACGGGTCGCAAGGCGACCTTCATCGAGGCCGCGGACGACCTGATCGCCGAGCAATTGGGCTAAGGGCTGGCGAGCGCTGACCCGGGCTATCGATTCACTTCGCCACCGGAACGGCAGCAAAAGCTAACTACGAGTAGCTACCACGTCTGATAATGCGCGATCGGACGCTGTTCGACCTGGTCCTCGTCCTCGCAGCGGGCATTCTGGCCTACACGGAGACGTTCGGCTGGGCCGATCCGGTCGCGAACCTCGACCAGCTACTGGGCGTCTTCGCCGCCATCGACGTCCGTGCGTATCTCGTCCTCGGTGGCCTGCTGGGCGTCGTGTTCGTCGGCTATCTCGTCGCCTATCTCCCGAAAAAAGAGGCCACGCGCTCGGTCCGAAACCAGTAACGAGACGCTGCAACGGCCGTCGAGCAACTGTGGATCGCGACATTGTTAGGACCGCGGAGTGAATCGACGCCAATGACCGATTTCGACCCGGAGGCGTTCGAGGACAAGTACGCGAACTATTTTCCCGAACTCCAGCGCGCGTACAAATCCGCGTTCAATACGATGAACGATGCCTACGATTCGGAACTCGTTCACGCCATCGATCAGCAAATCCTCAACGAGAGCGAGCCGTTCTACGAGGGTGACGGGGAGTTTCGCATCGCGTTGCCGGAGAATCCCCACGAGCGAATTTCGACGTTTGCATCCGAGGAGAAGGTCGAGACCGTTCTGGAACGCTACGTCGAGGAAATCGAAACCGAGCTTCGTAGCATCTTTGGCTTCGAATACTGAGCAGCGGCAGTGATCATCGTATCCCCTCATTTTCTGGCGTGACCCTGGTCAGTCGCGACGATGCCAGTCGTCTGACGCAAGAGGGCGGATCGTCCGACGCGCGGCGGTCGCCTGGCTGCTCTCCGTCAGCGAACCGGTGACTGCCGGCTGCCGAGCGTCCGACGCCGTTTGCCGCGTCGTCTGACGGACGGCAGCCGGGCGTCAGACGTTGTCAGTCACTGCAAACATCGCCCTGGCAACCGTCCCAGCGGTGGCCAGGCCACTCGTGGCTCGTGAACGAACCAAAGGCATAAGCACGCCCGCGACGGAGTATTTGCCACTATGAGCACCGAAACCGAGGATGGCGACGACCTCCAGGAACGGATCACGAACTTCCTGCGCCGGAACTTCCCGCAGATCCAGATGCACGGCGGCAACGCCGCCATCGAGAACATCGACCGCGAGGAGCGGTCGGTCACGATCCAGCTGGGCGGCGCGTGTTCCGGTTGTGGCATCTCCCCGATGACGATCCAGGCGATCAAGACGCGCATGACCAAGGAGATTCCCGAGATCGACACCGTCCACGCCATGACCGGCGACAACGGTGGCATGGGTGGGTCGAGCCCCTCGATGCCGGGTGACTCCCGCGGCGGCGACATCGGCGGCGACGAAGACGAAGGTCCCCAGGCGCCGTTCTGACGTCGCGATTTCTCGATTGTTTGCAGTCAGGGTTTCACGCACTGTCCCAGCGATGTCCTTTTGGCATCGGTCACTCCCGTGTGGTTCGACCGCAGGACGTCGCGCGCGTGCAGACGGGATGTCGTGACCGAGGCCGGGCAAATGGCCCACGGGCTTTTTGCCCAGCGCATGTGAATAGGTAACAATTGGACGCTAGTATGACCGCAGCCAGCGATGCGATCCACGTACTGCACGTGGATGACGAGCCAGGCTTTGCGAGCACGGCGGCAGCGTTTCTCGAACGAGAGGAGGAGCGGATATCCGTCGAGACGGCATCGGACGCGAGCGAAGGGCTCGATCGGCTCTCGGCCGATATCGATTGTATCGTCTCGGATTACGATATGCCCGGCAACAATGGGATCGATTTTCTGGAAGCGGTCCGGGCGGAGTATCCCGACCTCCCGTTCATTCTCTACACCGGCAAAGGAAGCGAAGAAGTCGCGAGTGAGGCGATTTCGGCAGGCGTGACGGAGTATCTCCAGAAAGAGAGCGGCACCAGTCAGTACACCGTCCTCGCAAACCGCATCAGAAACGCCGTCGAGAAGCACTACACCCAGGTCGAACTCTCCGACAGGGAACGCCGTCTAAACCTCTTTTTCGAGCAATCGCCGTTCGGCGTCATCGAGTGGGACGAATCGTTCACGTTCGTCCGCCAGAACGATGAAGCGAGATCGATTCTCGGGTATTCGAGTGACGATCTGGCGGGGAAATCCTGGGAAGCTCTGATTCCGGAGTCGGCGGAGGTACAGGTCGCAAACGTCGTCGATTCCATCCTCGAGGACGAGGGTGGCTATCACAGTATCAACCAAAACGTTCGGAAGGACGGGGAACGGCTCACCTGCGAGTGGCACAATCGAGTCGTCACCGGCACCGATGGCGACGTGGTGGCGATATTCTCCCAGTTTCAGGACATCACCACGCGCATCGAGCGAAAACGAGAGTTAGAGCGTTACGAGGCTTATCTCGCAAATTCGACCGACATTATCACCGTTCTCGATGAGGCGGGCACGGTCGTGTACGAAAGCCCCTCCGTCGCGCGAATCCTTGGCTACGATCCGGGCGAAATCGTTGGACAGAATGGCTTCGATTTCATCCATCCAGACGACCTGGAAGCGGTCCTCGCGGGGTTCGAGGACCTGGTCACCGGGGCTGCCGAGACGGTCACCGTCGAGTCACGGTTTCGGACGGCCGACGGATCCTGGTGCTGGCTCGAAATCCACGGGCGAAACCTGCTCGACGACGAGACTGTCAACGGAATCCTGACGAACAACCGGGAGATCACCGACAGGAAGGTCGAGGAGCAGAAACGCGAGCGGATCATCGAACGCGTCACCGACGCCATCGTCGAGGTCGACGAAGACTGGACGTTCTCGCTGGTGAACCAGCAGGCCGAACGACTCTACGACATGGACGCGTCGTCGCTTATCGGTCGCAACTTCTGGGACGTGTTGCCAGAAGTTGCCGACGAGGAGTTCGCGGACGAGTATCGGAGCGTCATGGAGACGCGCGAACCCGCTTCCTTCACCGAGTATTACGCTGGCCTCGATCGATGGTTCGAGATCAACGCGTACCCCGATGCGAGTGGCGGGATCGCCCTCTACTTCGTCGACGTCACCGAGCGACGCCAGCGAGAAGACGAACTGGAGCGTTCCAACGCGCTGCTGTCAACGCTGTTCGATACGCTGCCCGTCGGCGTCCTCGCCGAGGACACCGAGCGGAACGTCCTGGCGATCAACGAACGCATGGTCGAGTTGTTCGACCTCTCTGGAACACCGGGAGCGTTCGAGGGCGCCGACTGCCGAGAGCTCGCCGACCAGATCAGTGAGGCGTTCGACGATCCCGAGCAGTTCCGTGATCGGATCACCGAACTCGTGGATGCCCGCGAACCGACGACGAACGAACGGATATCGCTACGGGATGGGCGGACGGTCCAGCGAAGCCACCGGCCGCTGTCGTTCCCGAGCGGCCAGGGGAATCTGTGGGTGTATCAGGATATCACGGCCCAGCGAACCCGCGAGCGAGAACTCCAGGAGGAACAGCAGTTCGTGAAAGCCATTTTCAACGCGCTGTCGGATCTCCTCTATACTATCGATACGGCGGGCTATCCACTTCGCTGGAACGAGCAACTGGAGACGGTGACGGGCTATTCGGCGGCCGAAATCGAGGCGATGCATTTCAGTGAGTTCATCCCAGCGGATGCAGTCGACGACGTCGTCTCCCAGTTCCAGACGATCCTCGAGGATCGGACGGCAGTGACGATCGAGTCCGCTCTCGAAACGAAAGACGGCGAACGAATTCCATTCGAGTACACCGGCGCGCCACTCGAAGATCCAGACGGCACGCTCCGCGGGATCACCGGGGTCGGGCGAGATATCTCCGATCGCGAGAAACGCGCGGAACAGCTAAAATCGCTCAATGACCGTAGCCACGACCTCCTGAACGCGGACTCGCGCGCCGCGGTCGCCGAAATCGGCGTTGCCGCCGCGCGGGACGTCCTCGGTCTCTCACTGACTTCGATCCATCTGTACGACGAGGACGTGGACGGACTGGTCCCCGTGGCATCCACAGCGGCCGTCTTTGACCTGCTGGGGGAACCTCCAACCTTCGAACCTGGCGACAGCATCGCCTGGCGGGCATATCGCGACGGCGACGCACTGGCGCTGGATCACGTCCAGGCGGATCCGGACGTGCACAATCCCGACACGCCGATCGAGAGCGAGTTATTCCTGCCGCTCGAAGCGTACGGCATCCTGGTGGCTGGGTCGACGTCGCCGGAGGCCTTCACCGAACAGGACCGCGCTCTCGGCGATCTCTGGGCCGGCAACATCGTCACGGCGCTGGACCAGATCGACCAAACCAGGAAACTCCGCGCTCGTGAGCAGGAGTTGACGCGCCAGAACGAGCGCCTTGAGCAGTTCGCGGGCATCGTCTCCCACGATCTCCGGAACCCCATCAGCCTCGCCAGCGGCCAACTCGAACTCGCCCGCGATGACTGTGCGAGCGAGCATCACGACGCCATCGAGGACGCGCTGGATCGGATGGAACGCATCGTCGAGGACGTCCTCTGGCTCGCTCGCGAGGGCGCGGACGTCGGGTCGACCCGCCCCGTTTCACTCTCGGTGGCGACCGAGGACGCGTGGACGATGGTCGCCGGATGGGCAGCGGGCGCTGAATTGATTCGCGAGGACGAAGATCGATGGAACAGGATCATCTGTGATGCCGATCGACTCCATCAACTGCTAGAAAACCTCTTCGCGAATGCGATCGATCACGGCGGCCCTGACGTGGTCGTCACCGTCGGCCAGTTGCCCGACGGCATCTACGTTGCAGACGACGGGCCGGGAATTCCGCCGGAGGAACGCGAGGCGGTGTTCGAGGGCGGTTACTCGACGGCCGAGGACAGCACCGGCTTTGGCTTGC
>Ga0207733_100905_pt1 | contig 11498 bp, 9 predicted proteins | sample A23P3SouthBayCA_FD_187735 | JGI IMG/M metagenome (GOLD analysis project Ga0207733, IMG submission 187735) | Aerobic enrichment media microbial communities from Eden Landing Ponds, California, USA - A23 P3 (SPAdes) | ecosystem: Environmental > Aquatic > Marine > Unclassified | place: Emeryville, CA... | reverse complement strand
CGCGCTCTCGCCAGCGAGGTCGCCGTCCGGCCTCTCCACGATAGCTGTCGGACCGTCCATCACGCCGGTCTCCTCACCCCTGACCCAGTAGTCGAACCAGTCGAGCAACAGTTCCCGATACCGCTCCTCGTACCTGGTTCGCAGGTTCGGCACCGCTCCGTGACCGCCCTGTCCGACCCACAGCCGGTGTGGGATATCGTGGCGTCGGAGCGCCTCGGCGTATATCGACAACTGGCGCGGACTCATCGTGTCGTCGCGGAGCGTGTGTACCAGCAAGACGCTGGCTTCGACGTCGTCGAACGCCGCGACGTACTCGCGGTCGGCCCAGAAATCGTTGAAGTTCCCAGACCGCCAGTCCACGCGTTCCGCCAGCCGCGCTAACACGTCACCACATCGGTCTCTGTTGACCCCAGTCGTCCACCTGGCAGCGAACGACGTCGTCGGACTGTCCACAGTGACGGCGCCGTGTGACCGATTGGCGACGTACCGGCTGACCGCCGAAGCCTTCGGGACGATGGTTTTCAGCCCGTCGACGCCGGTCACGACGACGTTGTTCTGGATCGAACCCAGATACGACTGGCCGACCATTCCCGCGTTCCCGTCGGCCCACTCGGCGCCGACGGTGTCGTCGCTGGCCCGGTTGGTGTAGGCGGGGACGCGGTCGTTCAGCCAGTCGATGGCGGCGACGACACTCCGTGCCTCCGGTGCGCCGCCGAGCGTGTTACAGCCGGTCGAGCGACCGGTCCCGACCGGCGACACGTCCACGTAGGCGTACCCCTCGGGAACGAACAGGCCAACGTACGCTCGCCGAACCACTTCGACCGGCCCGGTTGCGGCGAATCGGCGGTCCGGCGACTCGACGCGCCGATTCTCTTCTGTCGGCGTCCCCGGGTCGGGAACGAACAGCGGGACGTCCCGCGTTCCGTACTGCTCGTTCGGCCCCTCCGGCGGAGAGGCACTCTCGAGATCGAAAATGTCCCTCGGAGAACTGGCGATGTCGTACGGGTCGGCACGGACGACCGCGGGGAGCGGGTCGGTCGGCGTTTCGGGTCGTACGACGTACACTTCGACCCGGTCCGAGCGGCCGGTGTCGTCGGTGTCGGTTCCGGTTTCGACCCACACGCTCTCGGTCCTGTAGGGCACGTCAATATCGTACTCGTCGGGCCCACCGGAGCGGTTCGGGGGCGTCCCCGCTACAGATTCGGGTCGGTCTGTGACGTCGTCCGTGGACACGAGCGTGTCTGTTGCAGGCGAATCCGCCGAGGGCTGTTCAGTCGCGGTTCGCGTGGCCGGGTCCGACTCGCTCGCTCGGCCCGGACACCCGGCGACCGCGGCGCCCAGTGCGACCAGCACCGAGCGCCGCTGGAGGGGACGGTCGTCGGACATCACCTCCGTCTTCGATTAGAGAGGTTTCAACGTTGCGGCAAGTTGTGACTCTGCACACACAGTCGACGAGACAGACCGAGACGAGCAGTAGACAGCGGCGACCACAGTTCTGACGCGGTCACTCTCGGCGCGGCATGTCCGGATCCTGCGCCGTCCGCCAATATGCTACTGTAGAGTATTGCCGGGTCGCGCCGACCCAGCGGTCGGCATGTCCCGGTAGATCAGTCCAATAATCAGTATCAGACGAATCGGTCGACCACGTACCCGCCGAGCGCGCCCGCTCCGACGTTGAACGCCAGCGCCACCAGTTCGCTGCCGGCGACGATACCGGCGATGACGATGCCACCCCCGACCATGTCGGCTGCACTGGCCCCAGCGAGCAGTCCGGCCGCGAGAAAGGCTAGCAGCGGGACAGTCAGTACCCAGCCGACCAGTCCGGCCGCTCCACCGACCCGCGCGCCGGACCCGTTTTCCCGGAGGTACGCCGCGAGGCCACCGCCGACGAGTCCGGCTCCGGGTACGAACGACACCAGTGCCGTCACGGCGGCGCCGTAGACGGCACTCGCCCAGAACGTGGCGGTCGTCCCGCCCTCGCTGGCGACCCGGCGACGGGTTCGCCGGCGCGCGCGAACGAATTTCGTAGCGGCGACGACAAGCCCGAGGCCGGTCACGGCCAGACCGGCCGAGAACCAGTTGACAAAGGGCACCCCGGCGGCGATGGCCTCGGCGGTCGTGAGTCCGTTTACCTCCGTACTCTCGGCGGTGACGAACTCCGCTATCACTGCCCTGTCGACCCGGGCGTACAGTCCGATACCGACTGCCGTCAGGACGAGACCGAGCGCGGCGGCCACGGCCCCCAACAGCCAGTCGACTCCCCCGGGTACGGGGTCGCGCCCTTCTGTCGATGCTTTCGTAACGGGACGACCGGTGTCACGCCCGGCGTTGGTATCCGTCATATCTGAACCGACGAACGCGGGAGAAATGTATCGTCCAACAGTGTTTCCGGGACAGAGACGCGTCGAAACGGTCCGGTCAGTCGGCTGTGATGTCGGCCGCGGACTGGCGAGGCTCGACAGGTGAAGACGCGATTCCCCCGACGGCGACGACGAGGGCGAGCGCACACAGCACTCCCGCGAACACGGGACTGTCGAGGAGATACAGCAGTCCACCGAGTATCAGATTGACTGCTACCAGCGACGCCACGTACAGCCGTTCGACGAGTGAGGACATGGGTACATACGTCTCCGTGTGGGGGGCCTAAAGACCGGCGTGGGGTGTTGCAGGCACGGAGACCGTGCAACCACTGTTCTCGTCACTGGCGGGCCGAAACCACCGAACGACACGGGACACGACCGTGTCGCTCGGACGGCGACCGAACGATCGGGGGCCGGTATCCCCACCGAGTCACGCCGTCGGACGCTCGCTCGACCGGTCGGGGACGGAGATCTCGACAGTCGTTCCGTCGGTCGTATCGAACGACAGGTCGCCGTTCAACGCCCTGACCGCCCACTTGAGTTGCCAGAGGCCGAGCCCGGTGGTGTGCTGGAGGGGTGACTCTGTGCCGGCATCCAGCGATTCGAGTTCCCAGTCCGGGATCCCCGGACCGTCGTCGCTCACCCGGAGGCGAACCCCGCCCGGTCGTGAGTCGACGGTAACACTGACGGTCGAATCGGCGTAACTGATGGCGTTGTCCAGCACGCTTTCGAGCGCGCCGACGACCGCCGGCCGGTTCGTCACGAGCGTCGCAGTCGACGGGATGTCGACCGAGACGTCGACCGTCGCGTCGTCCGCTCCAACCGTGTCGAGAACCGACAGGATCGCTTCCTCTAAGTCGACGGTCGTGTCGTCGGTAGACCCTGCGACGTACTGGTCTATCCTGCGTGCCTGCTGTCCGAGCGCGCCGATCGCGTCGGCCGATTCCAGTATCGGCGCGACCTCGTCGTCGTCGAGCATCTCGGCGTGACTCTTCAATACGTCGACCTCGTTGCGGAGGTTGTGTCTGAGAACGCGGTTCAGGACCGCCAGACGCTGCTCCCTGAGGTCGCGCTCGGTGACGTCCCGGAGGCTGAGCGTCCCACCGATCTCGTTGCCGTGATAGTCGGTGACCGGCGAAACCTGCGGGTCGTACTGTCGCGTCCCTTCGGTCGTCTGAACCGCCACTGTCTCCGATGCTTGCAACTGTTCGCTGCCGTAGTCTACCCAGTCTTTCAGCGGCGTCCCGATGACGGCCTCCCGGGTCGTGGAGAGCATCTCGACCGCCGTCTCGTTGATACTGATAACGCGGTCCGAATCGTCGACGACGAACATCAGGTCGTCCGTCTCCCGGGTGAGGGCCCGCTCTCCCAGCGTCCCGATAGACGGGGTCGAATCGAACAGGCCGTACCGCACCCGCGCTGCACCGACACCGACCGCAGCGACGACTGCCCCGGCGGCGTAGGCTCCTGCGATACCCAGAGTCGTGGTGTCTAGGATGCCCAGCAGGTTCCAGATAGCGAGCGTCGCGACCGGGACGAGACCGAGGCTGATACCCTGTCCAGCCGGGACGTGTCCGTAGGAGGAACTCTTCTGCATGAAGAGGTACACCCCACCACCGGCCAACGAGAGGACGTACAGGAACACGAACGTTCCGACTAGACTCAGGTAACCGATCTCAAACCCCAGCACGGACAGTCCCAGGTCGACGACGATAACGACGTACGGCAGTCCAGCGAGCGCAAGCGTCCGCGGACGAATCTTCGTCCGGGACCCCGTGTACTGGACCGCGAACACGAACCAGGGGAACGTAGACAGGGACCAGAACAAAAACGGGAGCTGGGCCCACGTCGACTCTTCGGTATCGAGCGGCAACACTGAAGGCACGAGTCCACCGACACCGGCAACCACACAGCCGGTCCCGAGTATCACGGAGAAGGCGACGAACGACCGTCGCCCCAGTCGCTCCGACAGGCGGTACACCCGGTACCCGACCCAGACGAGAGCGCCGCCGGCGACGATGCCGAGAACGAGGAGCGCGTCGACAGCCGAAACCATCGCCACAACGTTTCCCGCGAGCCACTAAAAAAACGCCGTCACCCGTTGCAGGCTGACGAACAGGGCCTTCGAGGGCCGAACCGCGCTGCAACTGGTCAACTCCGGGCGTCGAGACGCCGAAGGGCGACGATCGGACGACGTTCGACCGGGATATTAGTAGCCGCGGGTCGTACCGGGAGATCAAATGAGTGATGGGATGTGCGTGGCGGAACCGACGGTCCTGATGGTCGACGACGAGAAGAAGGTCGCCGACGCCTATGCACTCCGACTCGGCGACGTCGCCGACGTGACCGTCGCTTACAGCGGCGAGGAAGCGCTCGAAACCGTAGACGACGGACCCACGCCGGACGTCGTACTGCTCGACAGGCACATGCCAGCGATGTCCGGCGACGCGGTGCTGACCCGTCTCCGGGAGCGCGACGTCGAGTCGCGGGTCGTCATGGTGACGGCGGTCGACCCGGGCCTGGACGTGCTGGACATGCCCTTCGACGACTACCTGTCGAAACCGGTCGAGCGTGCAGACCTGCTCGCGGTCGTCGACCAGCAGTGTCAGGTGCTCGCGTACGACCTGCTGGGCGAGTACTTCCGCCTCGAATCCACACGCGCTGTCGTCGCGTCACAGACCTCGGAACAGGACGGTGAGGACAGCGAACTCGCCAACCTCGAAGCGAAACGTTCGGCTATCGAAGAGCGGATCCGTTCGCTGTTGCCCGAGGCGGAAGCGATGCTGTCTTCGTTCGACGGGGTCGACCGGGGCGGATACTGAGTGATAGTGCGTATTGTAGATAATTTTCGGATGGCGCCGACCCTGGGGTCGGCGTGTCCCGGTACATCACTACACTAATCACTATGAGTCGTCGGTGGCGTCACGAGCGGACGTTCTTTCTCCTCGTCCGGTGTGCTACTTCCCGTACACAGAGCTGACCAGCCCCGGGGTTCGACACTGGGCCGACCGACTGCCGATGGGTCGCGAGCCTGTAACAGAGGGACTCAGACAGTGTGTGGCCACGTGTGTCTCGGACAGGAAAGCGCGTCAGTCGCGCCACTCGTTGATGAGTGTCGGGACGATAACGCCGACCCCGAGGAGTACGGCGAAGTGGATCCACTGCGTGTCGGTGACGGCTGTCGTACCGAGTACCGACAGGACGCCGAGTACGACGAAGACAGCTGTGATCTTGGTCTCCGTACTCACTAGGCTGTTCGACTCGTTGGAGGGCTGATTCGACATCTCTCTCGTATTTGGTTGACACACACAAGTGTCTTTCCGACCGTCTCAGAGCCAGCGACCACCGTCGGCTGATCGAGGTGGTAACCAGCCCAGACCGGCGCTGTCGATGGTGGGCAGAACTCGCGTATAGGGGACCGGATCGCTGCTGCGGTTCAGGAATCCGGGCGGCGGCGCGGTTCGCCGTCGGCGTCGAGATACGCGCCGACCAGGTTCTGCTGTGCCCGGCGAAGGTGATAGAGTAGCGTCGATCCGGCGATGTCGAGCGTCTCGGCGACTTCTTCCGAGGTGCTCCCGCGCGGCGAGTCGAAGTAATCAGAGAGGTACGCGGTCCGCAGTACCGTTCGCTGTCTGTCGGTCAGGCGCTCGTCGAGTTCGTTTCGAAACGCGTCGGCGGTCTCGGACGTCCGCGTCGACTCCGTCTTGGCGACGAGGTCCGTCTCGGTGGCCGTCTCGTCGACGGCCTCGACGATCCGTCGCACCTCCCCGTCCGGCGGCGCCTCCACGACGAGCTGTGCCGACTCCCCCGTGTACTCGCCGGCGGCGACGCTCGCACCCCACGCGACGAGCGCGGTGACCGGCGTCTCGCCGACGAGCGTGGCCTGAATCTGTGGGTTCTCGCCCTCCCGGATCCATCGCACGTCGGTGACGGCCTCGTCGTCGACAAGCGTCGTTCGAAGCTCCGGCCGCGAACCGTCGTCCGTCTGTGCAGCGTCGTCGTCCGTCGCGTCGGAATCTCCGCCCACGTCGTCGACGCTCAGATAACAGACGACTGCCCCGTCACCGCGGGGAACTGCCCCGTCGAGCGAGAGTCGACGACCTGCCTGTCTGGCGGCCCGGGCGAACGGGAGCGACTCGTCGTCGACGCCGATAGTTACCTCGGTGATGCTGTCGGCGACCAGCAGGTCTTCCTGTCGGAGCGCGCGGACCGCGAACCCCCCGACGTGTGCGAGCGTTTCGAGCACCGCTCGTTCCTGTTCGCTGAACCCGTCCTCTCGCCCCGAGTACACCGACACCACGCCGTACGTGGTCCCCCGATACGCCAGCGGGACGGCATAACACGACTTGACGCCGTGACCGAACGCCGCCCGCCGGACACCGCGCGGGATCGACTCCTCGTCGGCGATGGCGCCGACGAGTTGTGCCCCACCGGTTTCGAGCGCCGCTCGTTCGGGCAAGGTCCCTTCTCCGCCGAGTGCCTCGTCGATCCGACTCCGGAGGTCGGGTGCATCCCCCGCGGCGGCCAGTTCTCTGAGTTCCTCGTCCGGGAAATCGCGTTCACCGACCCACGCGAACCGGTACGGGCCAGCCCCGGCCAGTCGCTCACAGACCGTCTCGCCGACGGAGGTACGGTCGGATGCGTCGACGACGCGTTGTAACACGGTCGCGACGACGCCGTTGATCTCTCGGACGCGTTCGAGTCGCCGTTCCAGCTGGTCGACCCGCTCTTTTTCGGCCATTCGGTCCGTGCGGTCACGGACGTACACGAGGACGGTGTCGCCGACGTGGACGTCGACGGCGAGCCATCGGTCGACTCGCGGGTAGTACTCCTCGAACGAGCAGTCGGTCACCGCCTCCCCGTCGAACGCCTCCCGGAGCGTACCGGCCGCCGACTGCGGGAACGCGTCGCGGATATTCGTTCCGCACAGCGCCTCGGTGGTCGATTCGAGCGTCGCTGCTGCGGTCTCGTCGACGTCGAGGACGCGACCGTCTGTGCTGGTCTCGATGACCCCACCCGGGGCCGCCCGTAGTCGGTCGTCGAGTGTCATTGTGGTCTGTATATCGTTCGCAACTCAGTTGCTGTCGGAAGCCGGACAGAACTCGAACCTCGCGCCGCCAGCCGACCCGGTGGTGAGCGAGACCGTCCAGTCGTGTGCTTCGGCGATCCGTTCGACGATCGTCAGACCGAGACCGGTGCCGTCGCTCGTCCCGTTCGCGGAGTACCCTGGGTCGAACACACGCTCGCGCTCGGCCGGCGGGATCCCGACGCCGTCGTCGGCCACGAAGAACCCGCCGTCCGTCCTCCCCACCCGGACCTCGACGCCGTCTTCGGGAGACGCCTCCTCGTATCCCTCCTCGGCAGCGTTGTCGGCCCCTGGTCGCGTGTCCGTGGAACCGTGTTCCACGGCGTCCTCCGGAGCCTGCGACGGAGGGCTTGTTGAGCCGTGCTCAACAGCGTTCCGGAACAGGTTCTCGAACAGGCGCTGCAACCGGTCGGGGTCGCCGTCGGTCGCGGGGAGGTCCTCGGCGACTGTCAACGACGCCGACTCGGTCTCGACCGTCGCCCACGCGTCCCTGGCCACGTCCTCGACGTCGACGTCGGCGGTGACGTTGAGGACGTGTGCGCCGCGGGCGAGCGTGAGCACGTCCTGGATGATCCGCTCCATCCGGTCGTGTGACTGCCTGACCTGGTCGAAGTGTTCCGCGTCACCCGTGTCGCGGGCGGCGCGGAGGTGAATGTTCGCGACGTCGAGCGGGTTCCGGAGGTCGTGACTGATGACGCTCGCGATGCGGTCGACTTCGACGTCCGTGGACTGTGTCGATCCCGTGTCGGTCACCACCAGAAACTCGCCGACGTCGTCGCTCTCACCGGTGTCTGCGAGCGTCCGGAGCCGGTACGCCATTCCGGTGTCCTCGTGCCCGCCCTGGCCGACTATCGTGTCGACTCGGCGCCCGTCAGCGAGGGACGAACGGACCTCCTCGACCGACTCGTCGTCGGCGCTCGCCGCGGTCGTCAACCACTCGCTGACCGTCGTCCCGACCGAGGTAGACTCGAACGCCCGTTCGAAGGCGGGGTTTCGGTCGACGACGACCAGCGACTCCTCCCGGCGTTCGTACCTCAGGATCGGGTCCGGGAACGCGTCGATCGGGACCGTCCGTGCGACTCCGCATCGGGCCTCGCGGTCGTCACCCATCGCGACCACCGATCGTTCGACCGCGGGCACGGTATCGGACTGGCCGTCGCCGGGCGCGGACCGTCGGTCGGCGCAGCGGGCGGTGAATCGTTGTCATGAGAGTACTGTTAGGGTCCCGTACTCATAGCCGAACACTCTAGGTATACGCAAAACCCACACAATAGGAGTTACGGACTGTTCGAACAGCGGCTCTGGACGGCGGAGACGGGAGCGTATCGATTGCCGTCCGCTGGTCTACCGCGCTCGCGCGGCGGCAGGGATGATACTGTCGGCACAGGCGATGCAACTGTTCGGTGTCTGCTCGATGGCCTTCGAGACATCACTCCCCTGAACGTCGGCGTATATGCACACGCACCTGTGACCGACGGTGTGAGAAAGGGGAGGGTATCGGTGTGCGTGCGGTTCCACGGCTTGGTCGTCAAGCGGCGACGAGGTCGGCGCCACGAGTCGGGTCAATCGCGGAGCTTCGTTGCGACCACGGCGGCCACTGTCGCGAGGGCCGCGACGGCGGCTCCGACTTTCAGTTTCGACATGCAGATGGAACGACGGGTGCCACCATCAGTAATGCAGGGACAGTGTCTCAGGTAGAGAAACACTGTCGCCGTCCCTCGGCGGTGAGGCCAGGAGGTCTGCGCCGGACCCTCGCGAACCATTGACCGCGTCGTTCCGGGTCGGCCGGCCGCTCGAACGGTGCAAACGGCCATAGGGCTGTGGGCAGATTCCGGAATTCGTCTCTGTGTCAGTAGAGCCGGGTTCGACCCGTGTCCCGACTGTTAACGTGTCGGTACAGGGCGTGCCAGTCACTACAGTAACACGACGATGGCCCCACCGATCCCGTTCGAACGGTCGCCGTCCGAACAGGCGCTGAATCACGCGACGAAGTTCTTCTACAGACTGGTCTCGCTCGGCCACCGGCGAGTCCGTGCCGGGTGAAACGCGAGCGGTGGAATGGCACCACCGACACAGGTGACCGCTCCCGACAGTGGCGAACGGCCGCTGTATCGTCGAGACGGGTCGTCGGACCGTCCGCAACCGATTTCAGACCGAAGTCGCCAAATTATGAACAGTGGTCCAGTTCGGTCTGTCGACGCTGCTCAGGGTCGGAGTTCCGGCAGTGAGCGGTGGCATCGCTGGGATGGTCGGTCTGTCGGTCTATCGCCGGTCCCGACGGGGAGAGGTTCGCTCCGGGCTCGCCCGGCCGTTCATCGCCCTCGCAGCGGTCGTTGCGGGTCTCGGAGTCGTCCACGTCAGCTTCCACTTGGTGACGCCGCTCGCGACACAACTGAACGGAACGACCGCCTTTCTGGCCGTGCTCGTCCCGTGGCTGGTGTTTGCCGCCAGGTACGCCGGTTTCGGGCGGTACGTCACACGCCGACGGGTAGTCGCGGGAGCGGTCGTTGTCGGTGTCCTCCTTTGCGTGGACGTCGTCATTGTCCTTGTCGAAGAGGGACGTCTCGACACAGTGAGTGAGGGGACACTCGATACGTTGCAGACCGCCACGTCGGTCGTTAGTCTCTGTCTGTTACTGCTCGTGTTCGCCCTGATTGGTAGTGCCGTCGTCACGACCTATCGCCACGACAGGCTGCCGACGGCACAGGGCGTCGTCGTGACGCTGCCGATCGCGGGATACCTGTTCGCGGTCCAGGCGACCCGCCCCGGGACGCCACTGGTGAACGACGTGCTCGTCGGCGGCGCGTTCGCTGTCGTCGCCGCCAGTCTCGTCCTCGGGGTCACCCGCTACGACGTTCTGGGTCGCGTGCCTGCGACCAGACGGCTGGGTGAGCGAGCGGCGCTGACCGAGACCGACGAGGCGATACTCGTCCTCGACGACCGGATGCGGGTGGTCCGGACCAACGAACTGGCCGGACGGACCTTCGGCGAGGTCGACACGCTGGGGGACGTGACCGAGTACTCGATAGCGACGCTAACCGAGCGCAAAACCATCACCTGCCGGACGACGACCGGGCGTAGGCAGTTCGAACCCAGCATCTCACCGCTCGTCGATGGGTACGACGAGACGCTGGGATACACCGTGGCGCTGTTCGACGTGACCGACCGGGAGATCCGGCGCCAGCGACTGGCCGTGCTCAACCGCATCCTCAGGCACAACGTCAGGAACGAACTGGACGTGATCCGCGCACACGCCGAGGGCGCCGACCTCGACCCGGCGGTCGCGGGTGTCGACCGACTCGGCGAGATCAGCGAGGAAGCGCGACGCGTGCAAGAACTCATGGAACGGTCCACGGCCGACCGGACCGAGACCCCGCTGTCTTCGTTCCTCGACCAGATCGTCGCCGACGCGACGGCCGGAACGGACGCCGACGTAACCGTCACGGCACCCGAGGCGACTGCCAGCATCGACCGGGAACGGTGTCGGTACGCGCTCCGACACCTCGTCGAGAACGCCGTCGAACACAACGACGGGGAGTCACCTCGCGTCGTGGTTCGCGGTGAACGGGGGGAGTCCGGCGTTCGCTTCGTCGTCGCGGACGACGGTCCGGGGATCCCCGAGTCCGAACGGGCGGTCATCGAGGCCGGCGAGGAAGCGCCGCTCGAACACGCCAGCGGCCTCGGTCTCTGGGGGGCGAACTGGGCCGTCCAGACTGCGGGCGGGTCACTCTCCTTCGACGAGAGCGACCTCGGCGGCACGGCGGTCACAGTCACGCTTCCCGACGTCCCACCGGACGACGACTGATACTGATCACTGTAGATCAGTTACAGAACGATAAAGAACACAACGAATCCTCCGATAATAGCGACAGCGGTCCAGAAAACGAATTGCTTTACCTGTTTCTCTTGCTCGGAACTGAGTTCGTCCGTCGACATACTCTGCCGTCTCCATCCGGGGTATTCAATCCTCAAAGCTGGTCTCTGGTTCTGAGACAGTGCTGACGACACGCTCTGTGTTCACCACCTCGGATTCACCAGTGTCAGATATCGGG
>Ga0207733_100904_pt1 | contig 11509 bp, 12 predicted proteins | sample A23P3SouthBayCA_FD_187735 | JGI IMG/M metagenome (GOLD analysis project Ga0207733, IMG submission 187735) | Aerobic enrichment media microbial communities from Eden Landing Ponds, California, USA - A23 P3 (SPAdes) | ecosystem: Environmental > Aquatic > Marine > Unclassified | place: Emeryville... | reverse complement strand
CAGCGAGGGATCCACGCATAGAACGCTCTCTCCCACCTCTCAGATTCTGACTAATTCGATCGATATTCATTTGTAAACGCTCTATATCCCGAAAACGTGCTAGTATGATGAGAGTTTCAACAGGATGTTGTCGACGGCGCTCGCGCATACCTTTCGGTTTGTTTTTACCTCCGTTGTCAATACTATTGATTGAATGGTCGCGTTCCGGTCGTTGTGGCTGTTGCTCCCACGACGAGTCAGACAACTGCCCGCTGATCTTGCTGCTGTGGTGGCGCTCGTTATCGCGACTAACATCGCTGCGCTGGCCCCTGTGATTCGAGAGACGCCCCTTCGGGTTCCGCTCGGCCTCGCGTTCGTCCTCTTCGTCCCCGGCTACGCGTTTATCGCGGCGCTGTTTCCCGAGGCTGGCGAGTCACCTGCGTCGGCCGATGAGTTGACACCACCGGCTGACAGCCAGACGATGGTCGACGACTCGGATTCGGATGGATTGTACGACTCGATTACCTCACGGTCCGGAATCGATGGCATCGAGCGCGTAGCACTCTCCTTCGGACTCAGTATTGCAATTGTGCCTCTGATCGGCCTCGTGTTGAATTTCACACCCTGGGGAATTCGTTTGGTGCCGATCGTGGTGTCGGTCAGCGGCTTCACACTCGTTTCGGCAGCCGTGGCAGCAGAACGCCGACGGGCACTCCCAACCGACGAGCGGTTCCAAGTCCCCTACCGAGAGTGGTACGCTGCTGGACGCGAAGAGTTGCTTGAACCAGACACCCGTGCAGATGCTGCACTGAATGTTCTACTGGTGATATCGGTCGTGCTTGCAGCTGGGAGCGTGAGTTTCGCAGTGATGGTTCCGCCCGATGGTGAGCAATTCTCAGCGATCTATCTGTTAACCGAGGACGATGACGGGGAACGGGTCGCCGACGATTATCCGACCGAGTTCGTCCAAGGAGAGAGCAAAGAGCTGATCGTCGGGATCGACAACCACGAACACGAAACGACGGAGTACACGGTGGTGGTCCTCGAGCAGGATGTCGAGGTGGTCGAGAACGAGACGGCTACCAGTGAGGGAGATACTAATACGACGGTCAACGAGACAGTCGTTCAGGAACAGCGTGAACTCGATCGCTTTAGCACCACGATTGCACATAACGAGAGTTGGCACCACGAGTACGCGCTCGAGCCAACGATGGCCGGGGAGAACCAGCGGATAGTCTGGCTCCTTTTCCCTGGTGGTGACGTGCCAGCCGAGCCCTCGATGGACGATACAGAGTATTCCGTCCACCTCTGGGTGAACGTCTCCGAGTCGCGATGATATGGGCATCGTTGGCTGACTGTCTTTCTCGAATTCTTCTTCCCGCGAGTGGGGCGCCCGAAAAGGGATTGATCACAGAGCAAAAAGACGCTACAACGCGTCAGTACCGACGATGTCCTCGAGGCCGACATCAAATTGAAGAGAAAAACACCTCGCGATCGTCGACATGGAACACATTGGGGTGCTGGCGCCTACTTTTCGTTAATGAAGTAGTTCAAGTGGGGGTGTGCGACTAATCCGCCAACCAGCAGTAGCTGCAGCAATCGTTCCAACGACCACGGCAATCCCGAGACCGGTCCCGTAAATCCACGGCGCTGTTTGGAGAAGTCCTTCGAACCCGACAATAGCTGCTGCAAGGCGATTAAAAATACTAACAGCAGGAACCGTGAGTAGTATTCCAATTGCTCCCCCAATCAATCCAATTATGAACCCCTGTCCAATCACGGTTGAGACAAGGAGTGATCGTGAGATTCCTTGAGCTGTGAGAGCCGCAAATGTCTGGCGTTGTTGGTGAATTACAAGCGAGAGAAGCGATATCGTTAGTGCGATGCCAGAACCGATAGCCAACAAGACGAGTGCCCCTGCAGCTGCTAGTAGAAGCACTTGTTCTTGCAACACTGCCGAAAGCTGTTCTTGATTCGTTCGAATTTCGTATTCAGGATATGCTTCTTCCAAGTCCTGCTGAACCGTATTAACGCTTGCACCGTCCTCTACGGTGATTGTGATGAAGGTTGCTGGCTCAGTTTGAGTAGTGCCCGTGACTTGGTGTAGTTCACTGAGTGGCATCGTCACCGTTGGCGTTCCAAGCATTCGCTCGAAAGTTGGTGAGATCCCAACGGTGGTGAACTGATTTTGCCTCGCAGCGGCCAGTGACCCGCCAATGTTGACTGTGTCACCAGTTGAAATATTGAGCGTATCAGCTGTTTCTTTATCAATCACCACCTCTCGAGTCATCTCTCCCTCATATGTCCCATTCGCGTAATGAGTGTCTCCCTGAATCCCCTCACCCTCTGTTATTTGAACTACTGGACCACCTCCTGGAACACCTGTTGCAACGAACGTATGGAATTCATCACTGTGGTTGGTGCTGACATATACAGTATCGAATGCTAACGGAATAGCATGCTGTACGTCCTCATGTGCTTCCATTTCGGCGGATAGATTTCGAGAGTCGTATAACGTGTTTTCGAACCCACCGCCGCCTGCAGATGTTATTCGAGTTTCGCCTGACGTGACCCAGAGGTCACGTTCAGCAGCATCAAATCCTTGCTCACCGGTTTCAAGAACACCAATTCCTGCACCGGCGAGTAACGTCATTGAGAGAACAGCTAATGCGACACCGATAATCGCTAACGTAAGTTGGAGTTTGTGTTGTCGGAATTGAGCAACAGTGAGACTCCCTGCAGTACGCAGGCGAATAACTCCCTGACTCACCCAGTTGTAAAGTTGTCTAAACACTATGGAACACCTCCTGAAACACGACGAGCTGTCAGCAACAGGACTGGCAGTGAGAGTAGGCCTACTACCAGTGCAACACCGATTCCGTAGACAATGAAGACTGGATGAGAGGTCGCTATCGGCTCTGTCGTTATTGTTCGGACTGCAATAGTGTTTATCAGCCGTATTCCTGCTAAACCGCCAATAGTGCCTATCAACCCACCAAGTCCTGTCAGCACAACTGTCTGTGTTCCCACAAGCTGTAACTGACTTTTGATCGAGAGCCCCATTGCAGAGAGAACTGCTAATTGCTGCTGATCTGCAACGATCTCGAGTCCCGATGTTGTAACAACAAAAAGCGTTCCAATAGAGAGCGATACCACAAGTGCAGTAAGCGCGAGTGCCAATGAAAGATCTGACTCAGCTACTTGGTTTGCTGTCATTTCACCGCGTGTCTGGACAGATGACTGTGGATAAACCCCTTCGAGCTTGTTTTGCACGGATGGTGAATTCGTACTGACAACGAATTGATCTGCTTGGTCATATTCTGCAGCGCCAGTTATCTGTTGTAACTCGCTTAGCTGGACAAGTGCTGTCGGAATATCGCCTGTCGAACTTGACTGGTTGTCGATAGCCGTAACGGTGAACGTGTTGTTTCCTGCAACTGCGACTGATTCACCTGGTGAGGTTGCAAGAATGTCTGCTGCACCGTCCGAAAGGACCACTTCTCCTGTCCACTCACCGTTGTACTCTCCATTAGCGTAGTAGGGGTCCTGAGGTGTGAGTAAGTCAGAATCGACTCCAACAACGCGATCCAGCTCGGGTGTGTTTATAACCCCGACAACGAGAATATACTCAGCCGTGTCGCTTGATTCAATTCGGAGAACTTGAGCTAACACTGGTGTTGTTGCATCTACTCCATCGTAACTATGGATACGATCGTTCGTCTCATGGACCGAACTGAACTGTATATTATCGGTTGCAATTAACGGTGACTCTGGACTGTCTGTCTCAGGGACGATCCAGTAATCAACGTCATCATCGTAGACGGTGGTGCTCGTCGCAAGACCGACTCCAAGTCCAGTGACCATTATCAATAGTGCGATGGCGACGGCAACACCAAGGACACTAAATCGACTCCGTTGCTTCGCTGTATGGGTTGCACGTGATGCTGTGCGACGAATCCCGACAGCAATCAGCCCAACCCAACGAGTGAGTAGCCGCCGAATTTTCATGGACGGATCTCTTGTGTCCGACGATTAGCGATGGCACCATCTCGAAGTTGAATTACCCGATCACAAATCTCGAGCGTCTCCTGATCGTGTGAGGCAAGAACGATAGTTCGATTCTCAGCAACCTGTTTGAACTCCTCGAGTATCGTTCGCCCAGTTTCCGTGTCTAGTTCCCCGGTTGGTTCGTCAGCGATCACGAGTTCCGGATCCGTAATAAGCGCACGGGCGATCGCAACTCGTTGTTGTTCCCCACCGCTGAGTTCACCTGGTCGGTGCGTGATCCGATCTTCGAGTCCAATTCGCTCGAGTAACTCTGTGGCTCGCTTTCGGCGCTCGCTCTTGGGAACACCAAGTTCAACGAGTGGAAGCGCAACATTTGCACGAGCAGAGAGCGAATCGAGTAGATGGAACCGCTGGAACACGATCCCAATATTCTCAAGTCGATGCCGCGTTCGCTCACGAGCAGATAGTGTTGTAAGATCGGTCCCCTGAAACGAAACCGTGCCTGCAGTCGGCTGTTCTAATCCGGATAAGAGATGCAACAGTGTCGATTTCCCACTGCCACTCGATCCTGCGAGACCAACTATTTCTCCGGGAGAAATCTCGAGTGAGACCGAGTCGACTGCATGGACTGTAGGCGGTTCTGATCGGCCTAATATTCGACCAATCAATCCCGGTTCTGAGCCTCGTTTATAGATTTTCGTCACGTTCCTTGCTGTGACGATGGGAGACGAAGAACCAATGTCCTTGCTTGAGGTAACAGCCCCGGCCATACAAGTGGAAGATTCCTATAGCTAATTAACAGTTCTGCTATCGTGAACAAGTGTGTCTCCGTCTTGTTTCGGCGGAAAGATGAACGAGCTCTGGTAGTCAGTTTTGTCGGCGAGACAGGAGCAACGCAACTGATAAGAGTGCAACAATAGCGATGCTCATTCCAAACCCAGGGATAGGCAGTAAGCCGCGATCCTCGTCAGGCTCGTCAGGATCATCAGGTTGATCTGGTTCTTTGGGTTCGTCAGGCTCAGGGTCAGTTTTTGTATCTTTCTTAACGGTCAGTGTTGCTGTTGCAGTATCAGTCTCACCGGCTTCATTTCTGACTGTGAGCTTGACTGGATACTCACCAGGCTTGTTGAATGTCTTGGTAACGGTCTTCCCTTCAAGCGTCTCTTTGTTTATTTTCCACTCGTAATCGACGATGTCCTGATCTTCATCCGTCGACTTCGCAGCGGAGAAGGTAACTGTCTCGTTAACTGCGGCTGGGTTGGGGTCAATCGCGATTGCGGCGTTCGGCTTCTGCTGATCAGATTCGTTCTCGTCGGGCGTATCGTCACCGGGTGCGCCGGGGGCACCACCGCCTCCGCCACCGCCTCCGCCGCCACCGCCTCCACCGCCGCCTCCGCCACCACCGCCTCCGTCGGTGGTATCGGCTTGAATCGTCGTCGTACCAGTATTCACTTGGAGTTGATCACTTGAGGAGCCGGTTGCAATGTGGATCCAGCGATAGTCACCTTCCGTCCAGTTACCATACGTCTCGACGTCAATCGACGTTTCAGGACCAGCTTTCACTGCAGTAGTAGAGGCATCGAGAGTAGTTTCTCCGGTAACCTCTGTTTTGATCTCATCGACGTTGCCTTCGTTTGCGATGAAACTAACAACATCTCCGAACTGAGTTAAGCCTGTCCCGGTCTGCTCTCCGATTTTTTGGTTGACTATCGAGACATCATCTGTGAGGTTTTGCACCCCGTTGAATTCCTTAACTCCATGCTTGATAGTCACGTTCTCAGTAGAGAGGTCTGTACTCAACTGTTCTGAGATATTAACAGACATCTGACTGGCTTTGAACTTGGACTCGTCATAGACAGCAACAGCGTGTGACGTTTCGCCGTCTAATTCAGTCGCATTAACATCAAAAGTCAGAGTATCGCCTGGCTCTGGCGAGTCAGTCGAAACCGAGACCTCGGATGGGGTATCCTGCGCAGCGAGTTGTTCGACTCCAAGAATCGTTGTCTCTCCGTTGATTTCGAGCTCTCCGTTAGACGTGCTTAGATTACCGCCTGTCGCAAGCACGTACACGTAGTGTCCGGGATTGTCCGGCGTGGCTGCTAGCTCTTGATCACCGCTAAGATCGATGCTCTTCTCCGTAAATGAAGCGTTCTGGTTGAGATTCTCGATATTTTCGTTCGAGAGTTCATTAAGCAATTCTCGTCCAGTCGTCGGTGTGGCACTCGTTTGTTCCTCGATATGCGCGGTTAGAAGCTGAGCACCGTCGGTAGGAACATTATCCGTGTCAACGTTTTCTCCAAAGGAGAGTGTCACCTCATTTCCAGTCTGGAAGACAGCAAGCGTAGCACGATCCATATCACCTGACGACACGTCCCCCCGTGGGGTTTGTGCGCTCAAGAATAGATTGTCGACGGTCAACGCACCGTTCGCACTCGTATTTGCCCGTAGTGAGAGTGCTGAGCGGTCCCAGACACTCATGTTCTCGGTGACGTCAATGTATGAGTCGTCTGTTCCGTCGCTCGCCGCTATCGATTGGTATGAGGTTGAAGCTGTCCCACTCGAGGCTCCCACGACCCCTGCAATTGGGCTGAGGAGCATCATAGCGCTGAATAATAGCGCAATGACAGGCCGACGTTTCATATCTCAAGAAAATAAACTCCACAGATTTAACACTACCGAGTGAATTACCTCGGAGCTAGACCTAGTACTTTCTCGAGTCGCTTATCGGCGAACACTGTCGTTGGCAGTTATCGGCATAGCTTCAACCACTTGATATCCGGTCAGTCACCGTGCTAACGGCGGAGCGCACCGATATTAATTCATCCCGTCTCCAACGTTCTGTCCGCAACTGGTACATATATCTGCCTGCCATGGGACGGTGATTCGGATATCCCGGTCATCGTCGCAGTGTGGACAGTAGGCAGATCGAGTCGTTGTCTTCTCCCCTTGCCGCGGAATGGTAATCTGAACTTCTCGCTCAGTACCACAATGTGGGCAATAGACTGATCTGATCGTCGTATTCTCGTCGATAAGTCCCCCCATCTCCTGATCTAGTTACACTATTCTACCGTGTAATGAATAACAACTTAATATTTGGGTATGATTGATACATTATACTGGTTGAAAATTAAACGATATATAATTGAAGATTTGATATGGATATTGAAGGCCGGAAGGACCAACAAGAATATCACTCTATTAATATGATTCCTGCAGATAAAGACACAAGTTTCTCTTTATGATAATTTGAACGTCCGGCAAACAAATCTAAACTGAAAACCGATATCTGCCTCGAGTTCAGACAGCGATTGTTCTATTGATCTTGCACCTCAGAGCTACCGTGTCTGGCGATATCCAACTATGAGTAGTGCAAAGACAGTTACCACGGGGAAAAAGCCCGGGGTGCCAACCGAGTCGGTCTCTGTATTAGTCGACTCATCAGACGTCTCAGACTCGTTGTTTGGATTGAGAACCTGATCCTGACCAGGAGTCTCTTGGGTGCTCTCGTTGTCAGAATTAGTCTCATTCACACTCTCGGTGTCAGAGCCTGAGACGGACGTCTCATTCGTATCCGTCTCACTCTCGTTAGAACTGTCTTCGGTTACCGAATCGTCATCCACAGATTCATTTGACTGATCGGTACTGCTGTTAGAACTGTTAGTATCGTCTTCGGATACACTGTCGTCCGGGGAAGCAACTCCTCCGCTACCGCCACCGCCACCACCGCTACTCCCTCCGCCGCTGCCGGTTCCATCATCTTCATCGGTGTCGTCGGCTGTTACCGTGAGCGTCTCTCCGTTATCGATCGCGACAATGGTCGGGTATCCCTGCGCTTCCTCGTCACCCTGTACAGCACCGTAAACATGATACTCGCCTTCACCGAACTCACTGAGATTTGTAGTCGTACTATATGTTCCGTCACCTTCAGCGCCTAACGTGATGTTTTTTCCATCGTCGTTAGCTTCGTTCCAGATCGCGACATCAACAGTGTCTACATTCGTTGCTGCATCCGTCGACTCGATCGATGCAGTAACGTTGATTTCCTCATTGACTGTTGCGGATGTCGGATGATCGACCGAGAGATCGAACTCTTCGACGACCACGGGATACACTGCTTGTCGACCCTGTCCTCGAGGTTCCAAGGATAGCATGTACGTTCCAGGCTCGAGCGTGCTTGTATCGAGCGCGTCATCTTCGGTACCCATCGCAACACGGGTTTTGTCCGCGGTCCATACGTTACTGAACTCAGCTTTTTCGTCTGTATTGTAGAGGTAGATACTATACTGTTCTTGAGAGGTAACTTCGATTTCGATCGGTTCGCCCGGTTTGATGACACCGACACCGTCAACCGGATACTCTGTTCCTTCGATCTCGATGGTCTCTTCGGGGGTCGAAATCGAATCGACGACCTCGAGATCGTAGTCTGACTCCGATGCCACTGGGGCGGCAAGCGAGACGGAGGCAAGGATGATTAGACAAACGCTGACGACTTGAAGGGCACTTGTCCGCATAGATGAACATTTTGAAACTATGAATAAAATCCTTCCGCTGTTGTGAGAGGTTCGTAGGTCGAGGTCACCATCGACTAATACGTGTCTTGAGAAACGCCGGCCAGAGGCCAGCGTTGGAGCCCCCATCCGAGAGGTGGTGTGCCAATCGGGTGGGACTGAGATCAGTTGAGGGTGGGTTCACAGTGAACTGATCTCAGGTGTGACGGCGAGGTTCCGTATCTCCCGGAGTGAGACGGATGCTGTCGGGCGAAGACAGAATCATCTCCCCGCCGCCTTCGAATTCAAATTGCGGTGGGATAAACCTGTCGGTAAAATTCTATTATAATTAATGATAACTGGGAGCAATAGCTGTAGGTGCCAGCGTACGTAATATCCGTTGTGCTGTGGCTGCGCGGTACTCACAGTGGACGGCTTCACCGAGGCCACGCCGTGTGTCGTGTTGTTTCATATAATCCGATGATAGAGGTCTCGACCCCATGGAGTGAGTAGGGCGAGGTGGTTTATTCTTCGGAGGCAGTTTCTTTAATTTCTGTGATGCGATTCTGAATGCGCCACAACTCTTCCACCAGCTCGTCAAGTGATTGCTCTGCCTCCTCATCACAGAGTTCTGTACTAACGTTCCAGACAACATCTTCGGCATCAGCGAGTTGATCCTCAGCAGATTCCAGCGCTCGAATTAATTCATTAGTATTACTTCCACTCATTATCACTAACGTCCTCCCATAGAGGCTGTTCCATTCATGTCAATATATTTGTACTGGTTATTACGGTCAGCGTCACGTGTGTATCGAACAGAAATGAACAACAAGCTGGCCGAGTTCGAAAGCGGGTATACCATCGAACTCGAGCGTCGGTGGGGATCAACTACCGAAGCCACAGTACTTTGACCACCTCTCGTGCCTGAAGATGCGAGTCTGCGCTATCAATTTTAATTGACTTGTCTCTAGGAGAGGAGATGCACATAGTCGTCAAGGGCGAGGGCGAACTCTCGAGTTGTCGGTAACTCGAGCCAAAAGTAGGTGAATTCGGCGCCCTGTTCATCCCCATCACCAGTCACCACGTGCGTCCACGTGTCGCGGTCGGTGTCGACCTCTGCATGGAAGAAATGCCGGTGGTATCGTTTGGGAGGTGTGCGTCGGCGCGTCCAGACATCGCTCGTCAGGTGTTCTACGTCTTGGAGTGTTGTAAGGCCACTTTCTTCCCAGACTTCGCGCTCGAGTGCATCCCGTGGCGATTCGCTAGGCTCGATCGTTCCTTTCGGGATTTGGAGTCCATCATGACCAGGTCCCTCGAACACGAGCAACTCGCAGCCATTCCGGGTGAGATACGCACAGACCTTGGGGACACAGGGCACTACCGAGTTGTACATATAGTAGGATATTTTATATTACAACATAAAAATATGTGGTTGTGGTACGCGTGTAGACGTAGTGATGGTGAGTTCAAGTGGTCACTGACGTCGCTGGCAGAACCTGTTCTCACGTCTCCAGTTGTGTATCCTGTGTCTGCCCGCTCGTGAATCAGTATAACAGACTGTTCTATGACTGGGATTTAATTAATGACGGACATAGTTTACTGGTGAGAAGTGTGTACAGTCTCGTATGGACGAGCCGCTCGCAAGCGATCTTCGACAGAAATCCGTCGTAGGCATCGACGGCAGCGAGGTCGGGATAGTACACAATATCATACTGCACGTCAAATCAGGTACGCTTGACCATCTCGTCGTCGACCCCCACGGGCGATTCTCGAGTCAGTCAGCGGACTTTGAAACGACCGACGACGGCCGACTCCTCGTTCCCATCAGTTGTATCCAGGACATCAGGGACCACATCATTATCCGAGAGTGAACTACCCCGCCCTACTCGCCGCCTTCGGCGGCTCCTTGAGGGCGGAGGCTTGGCACCCTCACCGCCACCGCTAAGACAGTAACGGCCATCTGGCGGTGGGTTGGTGCCTGCTGTGTCGGCCGGTGGGTCCTGCTCTGTGGGTGGCCTATATAGCACTTCACTGACAACATAGCAACCATCATACACATCGGACAGACGACTAGTTTCTAACAGATGTCCAAACAGCATCCAACAGAGCAGACGTCGTGTCCCAACTGCGAATGCCACGGCACGATCCACACCGACAAGCCGTGGTTGCCGGCCGTCTGTCTGGCCTGTGGCACCCTCTGCTGACATCAGACAGAGGCGCACCATCTCCGCTGCTGCCCTGTCACGCAGCAGGGTCGGCCCAGACCTAGTGAGTCGTAGAAGATACCATTATGAAAGTTGATCCGAACAACCCGCGAATCAACGAAGTCGACGATCGAGGTTGAATCTATCTCGGGGCCGAGTGCGCGAACAAGACTGTAGCCGTCACCGTCGTCGAGATAGAATCCGCCCATCTCGACGAGGTCTAACTGGACTAATGGATGAGGGTTCGAAATCTATCGCGATGACATTGTTATTACGGATATTACTCATTCCCATTCCGAGGATCATCGACAAGCTCGAACAGCCGAGTACCATCATGGACACATTTGACATAGCCAGCGGCTTCAAGAACTTCAAGACGATTGTAAACGGTATTTCTCGAATAGCCGGTCCAGTCTACTAATGCACCCTTTGTTACTCGACCACCCTTCAGTTCGTCAAGGATTGCCTCGTCAGCGGGTCTAAGATCGTCAGGATCCATTGATTTGTTCTCCTGTGTAGCCGCCATGTGCATATATTCCACTAATACGCATTTAGAACTGTTGCTAAGAACACCATATAAGCATGTGCATATTGCACAAAAGCTAAGGTAGACGCCTTCCTATTAGATAGCAAGTACGGGATGCCTCAGTCAGAATTGAGGCCGGTGTTTCAGGCACCGACCCCGTGCTGGTGCTACCAGCAATGGCAACTACGACATCTACTACAGTAGACTAGCCCGTTGCACGAGTTCGAAATTAGCTCAGGTATGTCCAAGCGATATCACTACGAGCTAGAATAGTCACTTTAACTAGATTAGAAGTCGGATCGATG
>Ga0207733_100901_pt1 | contig 11521 bp, 12 predicted proteins | sample A23P3SouthBayCA_FD_187735 | JGI IMG/M metagenome (GOLD analysis project Ga0207733, IMG submission 187735) | Aerobic enrichment media microbial communities from Eden Landing Ponds, California, USA - A23 P3 (SPAdes) | ecosystem: Environmental > Aquatic > Marine > Unclassified | place: Emeryville... | reverse complement strand
CGGGCGCCCCGCGAGTCGCCCGTGGGGAAGCGAGACGGCTTCGCCGTCTCGCCCTGCTCGCGCGGATGCTTTTGCTAGAGACAGAGTGTCTATACAGCACACCGAGAGGCACCTCAACGCGTGTCGGGGCAGTTGATTAATCCCCATTGACGACAAAGGGATTGTATGAGACCGCTCACCAAAACGATACTCGTTGGTGGTGGTGTGATATTCGCCGGCTGGGTTGGATGGGGTATCTATTCGACCAGAACGGCAAAATCGGTGCCGTATGAACAGCTACGAACGCTAGATGGCGGCGAAATTCGTCACTATCCCCAGAGGATGCGTGTCGAGACGACGGCACCAGATCAGCGGAGTGCGTTTCGACGACTCTTCGGCTACATCTCGGGAGACAATCGTGGTGACGAGTCGATCTCGATGACTGCCCCTGTCCAGACACAGAAGGGGGAATCAATCTCGATGACTACCCCTGTTCGGTCCGAGACGGCCGAGGCCAGTACTGATACAGTCCGGATGGCGTTCTACCTTCCCTCGGAGTACAGTCCCGAAACGGCACCAGAACCGACGGAATCGGATGTTACACTCGTCACGGAGCCACAGAAGAGAGTCGCTGTTGACCAGTTTTCGTGGTACGCGCCTGAGTGGCGAGTCGAACGACGGACACGGAAGCTTCTTTCCACACTCGAACGTGAGGGCATCGAACCGGCGGGTGATCCCTATCTCCTCCGGTATAACGACCCGTGGACACCGCCGTTTATGCGACGAAATGAAGTGGCGGTAGAGGTAGTCGAGGAGGATTGACTGCGTCGGAAAATTGAGCTGAATATCGAACCGTACGAGATACGCGCCCTGTCTCTCGCACGATCGTACAGGACCTACCCACGTTCCCCCCAAGAGCGCTGTGACCGATACAGAGGATGGGTGTGGCAAAATCCCGGATGAGACATAAAATAGGGATTTATTTTGGTCCGGTGTCGAGCGTTCGTATGGCAATTCTCGTGGCCTACGATGGTTCCCACCCGGCACAGAAAGCCCTAGAGCGTGCGATCAGAGCCGCGGATGGCGAAGAGATCATCCTCTTACGAGTCATCGAAGCGGCTGACGGGATGATAGAGGCGGGGTGGGACATCGTTCAGAACCGACTCAAAGAGATGCAGGAGGAAGTGACGAGTGAGATATCCGAGGACATCAAAACACGCCTGGATACGGAAGATGTGGAGTTCCGGGTCGAAACTGTCGTCGGCAAACCCTCGAGAGAGATCGTTGCGTTCGCGGAGGAAAACGACGTGTCGGAGATCGTCATCGGGAGTCACGGCCGGGAGGGCGTTTCCCGTGTGTTACTGGGGAACGTCGCCGAGAACGTCGTTCGGCGGTCCCCGATCACGGTCATCGTCGTTCGGTGAGTCTGGTCTGCTTTTTACGGTCTCACGTAGCATAATGAATCGCCGGTCCCTCTGAGTCGATGAATCGTCACTGCCCCCTGAGTGCTAGCTATGCGCTCGATAGCTGGCACGACACTGTGGACGTTCTGCAGAACTGCCAGAAACCCGGCGGTCAGTTCACAGACCAGTGTATCGGGCGGTTCAGTCATACCGAGCCTGGAAAATGGAGCCGCGGTCCGCAGTCACCGCGAGCGACCGGAGGGAGCGAGCGGACCAAGGAACCCCCGAAGGAGCGGCGAAGCCGCGACTGAGGGGGGAGACGCAGGCTTTTGGTCGAGCTTTTGCAAGGGAGCGAGCGAAGCGAGCGACCGCGGCAAAAGGTCGCTATTCGACGTAGTCGATGTCTTCGAGGCGGTCCTCAGCGGCGGCCTGGACGTCCTCGGAGCGGTCGTAGATCGCCTCGGCGACGCCCTCGGCCTCCTCGATGGCCACGTCGCTGCCGTCGATGACGTTCACCAGCGCGGCGATGGGCCCCAAGGTGTCGACGTCGAGCAGCGGCGATCAAAGCGGACTCATTGAGTCCTTTTCTTCTCGGAGTCGAAGGACGTAACACTGGGCCAAGGATGTCGTCCACCCGACTTGTGCGCTGTACTCAGCACGCCGCCGCTCCACACTCCCGGGGGATCCCTTGGGTTCTGTAAAACGCCTGTTTGAGAGACGAGTGCTTACTTGACCGAGGCTGTCGTCGGCCCGCGTATGGTCGATATCGATTCGGAGACGCTGTTCAACGGGGCAGCGGCCGCGATCGCCACGATCGCAGTCCTGGTCTACGTACTCAACGTCGAGATTCCGTACTCACCGGTGACGAAATACGCGCTCGCCATCGTCTTTCTCGGGGGCGTTTTCGCCCTCACGCAGCGTACCGACAACCATCAGCTCGTCCTGTTTGGATACGCAGTCATTCTGATCTCGGCGGTTGCGATCTTTTTTGACATTGTGAACACGTTCGAACTCGGGAACACAGCTACCGTACTCGGGTTACTCGTCATCGCGGCAGCAATCTTCTCGCTCCGGTCGTTGCTGGACGAAGAAAGCCAGTTTCTCTCGGGACGCAGGGCGACCTTCGCATTTGCCGTCATCGTGGCGGTCGTCGCAATCGTTTTGCTCGTCGACGTAGCGAGTGGAGGTCTGGCCTACGAACTCCAGACCCAGAGCCAGGTGACGTTCGCAGGTGATCGGGACTACCGCGACCAAGCCCGTCTCGGAACGGTGGTCGTACGGAACCCGACACCGTTGCCCGAACGCGTCGACGTACCTACCTACGCGGCCTGTACGGTCGGAAACTGGAGCGCCTTTCGCCCACAACCCAACCCGGATGCGCCGCCCGAAGAGGTCCGTGTCGACCTCCACGTCGACGACGGGTACAACGAACACGTGTTTAGTTTCGGGGGCAAGTCCTATCCGGTTTTACTTCACGCCAACGTGATTGCCTCCAACGAGACATCGGTCCCCGTCGAGCGGACCGACTCCTGTCCCGATACGGAGACTGGGAGCCCCTACATTGCCGTCTTCGAGACGTCCGGCGCCACCCCCGACTACCGAGCAGTCTAACGGAAGAACGACCGTTTTCAGCGTCGCCCTTCCTTACTCACTTCGCTCGCTGCGGGAGGGCTCCCCACGGGCGACCCCCGTCGTCGGGACGGCCTGCGAGACGGCTGTGCCGTCTCGCTCGGCTCGCGGACGCTCGTGGTCTACAGAGGACGGCTCGGTCGTCGGAACGACGGCGAAACGCCTTCCCATCCCTGTCGTGTTGTGAGAGTATGTCTACGACCGTCGAAACGCCCACCGCCGACGAGACGTGTGCGTACTGTGGATCGCGCATCTTCGACCACGATCCGATCTGCGTCCGCGACTGCGAGAATGACTGCGGGTCGCCAGCGTACTTCTGCAACTACGCCTGCCTCTCCTCGTACATCGACGAGAACGACCTCGCGATGGGGGACGCGTGCGTGTGGAACCCGGACGAGAGCCACTGTTGCTGATCGGGGATACGAGGGACAGAGAGCGTCAGCTCTGACGCGTAACGGGCTGAAAAGTCGGGATCGTCGCCCGTCGCTGTGAGCGACGGTTGCGTCTCGGTGTTACTTGCGAACCACGTTCGTCGCGCGCGGGCCCTTCGGGGCCTGTTCGATGTCGAACTCGACCTCAGTACCTTCGGTGAGGTCTTCGCCGCCGACGTCCTCCATGTGGAAGAACACGTCTTCGTCGTCGTCGAGGTCGCCGTCGTCGGTCGAGATGAAACCGTAGCCGCCTGTGTCGTTGAAGAAATCAACCTTGCCTTCTGCCATTACAAACAGATGGAGGGTGAGATGAGGGATAACCTTTCCGAGAGTCGAGGTACCACGACCCTTCGCACTACAGCGACCTTTTGCTGCGCTCGTTCGCTTCGCTCACTCGCTGGCAAAAGCTCGACCAAAAGCCGTCGTCACCCCCCTTCGGGGGGTTCCTCGGCCCGCTCGCTCCCTGCGGTCGCTCGCGGTACCAACGATCGATCCGCAGGCCCACCACTCAGAGGTTTCCGCCCATACTGAGCTGAAGAATGCGGTCGGAATCCGTAGTCACCGCGAGCGAACGAAGTGAGCGAGCGGGCCAAGAGCCGACCGAAGGGAGGCTCGCAGGCTTTTGTCGCCAGAACGCTTCGCGTTCTGGCTGACCAGCCAGAAATCGAAGATTTCTGGCGGGGGTCGAGCTTTTGCAAGGGAGGCCGCCGAAGGCGGCCGACCGCAGCAAAAGCTCGGTTATTCGACGTAGTCGATGTCTTCGAGGCGGTCCTCGGCGGCGGCCTGGGCCTCCTCGTTGCGGCCGTAGATCTGCGGCGACTCGACGCCCGTGACGACGATCATCGTCCGCATCATGCCGTCGAGTTCCTCGTCGATCGAGGTGCCCCAGATGATGCGGGCGTCGGGGTCGATGCGGTCGTAGATCTCCTCGACGACGCCCTCGGCCTCCTCGATGGCCATGTCGCTGCCGCCGGTGACGTTCACCAACGCGGAGTTGGCCCCGGAGATGTCGACGTCGAGCAGCGGCGACCGGAGCGCGGACTTCACCGAGTCCTGGGCCTTCTTCTCGGAGTCGGAGTCGCCGAGGCCGATCATCGCCACGCCGCCGCGCTCCATCACGGTCTTGACGTCGGCGAAGTCGAGGTTGACGAGGCCGGGCTTGGTGATCAGTTCGGTGATCCCCTTCACCGAGCGCATCAGCACCTCGTCGGAAATCTTGAACGCCTGCTTGACCGGGAGTTTGCCGACGGCGTCGAGCAGCCGGTCGTTCGGGACGACGATCACGGTGTCAGAGACGTCCCGAAGCCGTTCGAGGCCTGCCTCGGCGTTCGTCCGGCGGACTTCCCCCTCGGCGGTAAACGGCGTCGTGACGATCGAGATAGTGAGCGCGCCGGCCTCGCGTGCGGCCTTGGCGACGACGGGCGCCGAGCCGGTGCCGGTGCCCCCGCCCAGGCCGGCGGTGACGAACACCATGTCGGACCCCTCGATGGCGTCGTAGATGTCCTCCTGGCTCTCCAGGGCGGCCTCCTCGCCGACCTGCGGGAGCGACCCCGCGCCGCGACCCTGGGTCTTCTGTTCGCCCATCAGGATCTTGGTGTCGGCCTCGATGTTGACGAGGTGCTGGACGTCGGTGTTGGCCGCGACGAGTTTCGCGCCCGAGATCCCCTCCTCGGCCATCCGGTTGACGGTGTTCCCCCCGGCACCGCCACACCCGACGACCGTGATGGTGGTCTGGAGGTCCTGCAGTACGTCCTGCAGTTCCTCGTCGGTCATCGTGCCGCTGTTCGGTTGCTGTGCGTCGGCGTCGGAGGGCCCGTCGACGGTGCGGGTCGTCCCATCCTCCGCCCCTTCGGCCTCCTCGATCGCTTCGTCGACGATGGAGTCCATACTATATGCGGATCCATTGCCAGTGCAGGTTAATTACCTTTCCCCTCGCGTCAGACGGTCGTCAGACGGCGTCTCGCCCCGGAGAACACCGGAGACGCGGTGTCGACCTGTCGACGGGTCGGTACTTAAGGGTCGCGCCGTCGAGTCGAGTGGCTGGAAGCAGGGTCGTAGACCAGTGGTCCGCGTTGTCGCACGGGCGAGAGTGGGAGGCTACCGCGGGAACCGCTCGACGCGTTCGCGGTGGACTACCTCGGGATCGATCCGCTCGCCGTCGACCTCGACGGTTTCGCCGTCCGCCAGTTTCCCGAACGCCGGCCCTTCAGAGATGCCGAGCGTGCGCGCGAGGTCGGGGTCGAAGGCCTCGGTCCGGGCGACCACCGCGTCGTCCTCGACGGCGACGTGTTCGTACCCCGTTTCGAGCACCGCCGCCAGCGCGTCGACGATGGCGGCGCGGTCGCCCGGTCGGACCGCCGCGCGACCCCGGGCACGGGTCCCGTTCTCGACGGTCTCGAACGCGACGGCGGTGGACGCGACTGCCTCGCGGGCGGCCCCGGCGTCGATCCCCTGGGCCTCGGCGAGCAGTTCGTCCGGCAGGTCGACGACGTCGAGGGCGTCCGGAGCCGGGACCTCCTCGGCTCCCCCATCGGGCGGTCCCTCGACTGGGTGATCCCACGTCCCGTCGGCCTCCACGTCCGACGCGCCGGCGACGACGGCCGGGTCGCCGAACCGCAACCCCGCCTCGACCGAACAGAGCCGTGTTTCCAGCGCCGTGACGACGTGGCGGGGGACGCCCGCGGTCGCGCGGAGGAACGACTCCGAGACCGCCCGGTAGCCGAGGTCGTCGATCGTCTCCCGGAGCGCCGTCCGTTCACCCTCGACGAGCACCAGGTCCGCGGCGCTCGCCTCGAACGCCCGCCGCAGCACGGCCCGGTGCTCGCGGGGGTGCCCCATCGCGTCGAGTTGCCAGTCCGATCCGAGGTGTCCGACCGCCCAGTCGGTCTCGCGGAGTACCCGCTCGAACCGCGGCGCGTAGTGCCCGCCACCGAAGCCGACCACGTGTCGGGTCGACGCGGGCGACGCTCCGGTTCCGTCAGTTTCCCCCGACTCTCCTGTCGACCGGGCGCCGTAGTCGACCCGGTCGGGGTCGACGCCCCGAAGCGAGAGGATGGCGCGCGCGACGGCCGCGGCGCCGGCGGGGTCCTCCCACTGCTCCGGACCGGAGCCGAGTTCGACGAACATCGAGGGGACCCCGACGCGGGTGGGGCCGTGGTGGGTACACTCGATCCCGACCTCGTACCCCTCGGGAGCGTGTTCGTCCAGCGCAGCGAGGACGGCCACCTGGGCGTTCGGGGCTGCGCGGGCGAAGGCGCGGTCCTCGCCGCCGTGGTCGGCTGGCCCGAAGTTGCCGGTGACGTGGGCCGTCAGCAGCGGGCCGGTGTCGCCGGCGTGCCGGGAGGCAAAGACGAGCAGGTCCGGGTCGTCGAACGCCGCCGCGGCGTCGACCAGGTCCAGGTGGAGGTCCTCGAACCGTCGTAGTTCGACCGGCGACGAGGGGTCGTCGCCGTCGAGTCTGCGGTAGGCGCCCCCGCCCACCTCCGACGGGCGGGAGTCGTCGTTTCGCGTCTCCCAGTCCGCTGAGTCCAGCAGGCGTTCCCCGATGGCGACCGAGGCCGAGTCGGCGTCGCTGACGACGATTCCGAGCACGGCCCCGCTTGGGGGTCGCGGGAGAAAACTGGGTCGATCCGCGGCCAGCGATACCGCACCGAGTAGCCGCGGCGGGGAGCGGGAACCGGCCCCGACCGGGGGTCAGTCCGCCCCCTCGGCGGGGGTGTCACGCCCGATCGCCTGCCGGGCGGTGACCGCGGTACGCCCGAGGAGGTCGCGGAACTCCTGGCGCCGTCGGGCGAACAGGTAGATCGCAAGCGCGAGGTAGGCGACGGTGTAGACGTACAGCAGCCAGATGCTGTAGGTCTCCGCGAGCGGTTCGGGAAAGGTCCGGATGAAGGCGAACTCGACGAGCACCTGCGAGAGGAAGAGGACGAGCAGTCCGACGGCTTCCCGGATCGAGATCTCGAAGTTCGAGAGGATCGCGATGGCGAAGAAGCTCTGTGCGGCGGTGATCCAGATCTCCGCGACCTGTTTCTCGTCGAACGGCAGCGAGCCGATCTGGCCGGCGGCGATCGAGTACACCACCGCGAGGGTGCCGATCAGCAGCGTCCACTGGTTGAGCTTCGAGGAGATCAGGGCGTTGAACCCGGCGGTCGCGCGGGCCTTGTTGACCAGGTAGGCGACGACGATCAGTTCGGGGCTCTCGGAGGCCAGCGGCGCGATCCACTGGATCATGAAGAAAGAGGGGATGCCGAAGCTCCGCCCCAGGTCCTCCAGCCCGTGGGCGAACGGTTCGACCGCGGTGAGGATCAGCAATCCGGAGTAGCCAAACAGCACCAGCACGGTCGCGATCCGCGGGCGCTTCGCGTACGACTGGAAGTACGCCGGGACGCCGACCTGGTCCGTGTGTTCCTCGACGTCCCCCCGGATGACGATGCCGATGTACAGCGCGTACAGGCCCACCAGCACCACGGTATCGATCACGCCGATCCCGCCGACGGAACCGCCGCCGACGAACGTGCTGAGGCTGAAGGGGACGAAGAAGGCAAAGACGGTCGCGGCGAGCAGGAAGGAAATCTCTGTCGAGAGGTCGCGATCGAGCGTGACGACGTTCTTCCACCGACCGGGCCGGATCTCGACCGCCGGGTCCCGGAGCTGCCGCGCCCTGTAGACGGTGAAGATGGCGATGGCCGACCAGCCGATCCCGATGAGGATGCGGTTCGCGCCGGTCATGTTCGCGACCGCGAGGTTGGCCGCCTCCGCGCCGCGCGGGGTCCCGACGTTCGCGCCCGCGGTCCAGGCGTACAGCGCGTCGACGGCGTACTCCGGCGCGACGGCGAGCACCGCCAGCACGGCGAGGGCAAAGGCCCGGGGAACGTCCTTCTCGGCCGTCTCGGCGCCCCACGCGAGCAGGAACGACGCGCCGAGGACCGCCAGCCCGCTCACCACGACGATCGTTCCAGTCGCCACCCCGTGGACGGAGCCGGTCGCCCACAGCACGAGCCACGGTAACGACAGTCCGAACGCCGCCAAGACGGCGACGAGCGGATGCCGGAGTCGAGAACGCATACCCGACCAAGTCGAGGTGGAAAGGTTAGGCTTTCCCCTTTCATCCAACGGCGCGCCGGACTCCCGGGTGCTTATAGTGGGGACCCCCGTCGGGTCCGGTATGCAGGTGTTCGGGCTCATCGGCAACCCGGTCGAACATTCGCTGTCGCCGCCGATGCACGAGGCGGCCTACGAGGCGGTCGGGCTTGACGCCCGCTACGTCACCTTCGAACCCGACCCGGATCGACTGGAGACCGCCCTCGACGGCGCCGCCGCGCTCGGCGTGTCGGGACTCAATGTCACGATCCCGTTCAAACAGGACGTCTTCGATCTGGTCGAGGCCGACGACCTCGCGCGACGGATCGGTGCCGTCAACACGATCGACTTCTCGACCGACCCGCCGCGCGGCTACAACACCGACGCCGCGGGGGTCACGCGGGCGCTCGATCACAACGGCGTCGCCGTGGAGGGCGCGGACGCAGTCGTCGTCGGGGCGGGCGGCGCCGGGCGGGCGGTCGCGTTCGCGCTCGCGGACGCCGGCACCTCGGTGCACGTGGCAAACCGGACCGTCGAGCGAGCCGAAGAACTCGCGGCAGCCGTGGGAGGGGAGACGACCGCGGGCGGGCTCGACTCCCTGGAACGCGTTCGGGAGGCCGACCTCCTGGTCAACGCGACGAGCGTCGGAATGGAGGAAGACGCTTCGCCGGTGCCCGCCGAGTACCTCCACGGCGACCTCGCAGTCATGGACGCGGTGTACGCGCCGATCGAAACCCGGTTGCTGCGCGACGCCGCCGCCGCGGGGGCCGACACCGTCGACGGTGCGTGGATGTTGCTGTTCCAGGGCGTCGAGGCGTTCGAGCGCTGGACCGGGCACGAGGCGCCGGTCGAGGCGATGAACGAAGCGCTCCGGGCCCGGCTGTGAGCCTTCCCGGTTCGCCGTCCCGGTTGTGATCCTTCCCGGTTCCTTGCGCATCGGTCCTCCGTCCCCCCGGGTGCTCCTCCCGTCCACCAGCACTGGACCCGTCCGGTCGGTGATCCCCCACAGCGGACGCCACGGGCCGCCGCCGTCGCCGGTTTTTAAATAGAGGGCGTGCCTACGTGGCCACAATGGGCCTACTCGATACGATCAGGTCGCTCCTGGGACTCGACGGCGGGTCGGACGGCCGCGACCGGCGGGACGCGAGCGTCACCGTCGAACGGGACACCCGGGTCGAACCGGACACCGAATCCGAGTCCGCCGTGAAAGAGCCGGTCGCCGCCGAGAGCGACGCCGCCGCGTCGACCGGATCGATGGTCGACGAGGACGCCGACGGCGACGAGGCGGCCGAACCTGCCGAGGCGGCCGGACCCACGGACGCGGAACCGGACACCGAAGCGGAACCGGACGTCGAAACGGAGTCCGACGTCGAAACGGAGTCCGACGTCGAGGCGGAGTCGGACATCGAAGCGGAACCGGACGTCGAAGCGGAGTCAGACGCCGAAGCGGAGTCGGACGTCGAGGCGGAATCGGACACCGAAGCGGAGTCGGACGTCGAAGCGGAAGCGGACACGGAAGCAGAGTCGGACGGCGAGGCCACGGCGGCCGAGTCGCCCTCTGAGGGAACCGACGCGGAGCCCGACGACGCGGCGGAAGACGCCGAATCGCCGGAGGTGATCAAGGGCATCGGTCCGGCCTACGCCGAGCGCCTCGCGGACGCCGGCGTCGACTCCGTGCCCGCCCTGGCCGCCGGAGACGCCGCCGACATCGCCTCCCGGATCGACGTCTCCGAGAAGCGGGTCCAGCGGTGGATCGACCGAGCCAGCGAGCGGTGAGGCGGCCCCGAGTCACCACCGGAGAGGCCCGAGGACCCACCGCGCTGATCCAGTCTCCGACCCCGTGACCCGGTCCAGAACGTCGTGACCGACCGCCCGCCGGACGACCCTGGTTCCGCGGGGGCGCCCGACGCCGACAGCGACACCGACCAGCGACGGTTCCACGTCGACGGCGACCTCGTGCCGGAGTCGGAAGCGACCGTCAGCGTGCTCGACCGCGGCTTCGCCTACGGCGACGCGGCCGCCGAGACAATCCGGGTGTACGGCGGGGTCCCCTTCCGGTGGGCAGCCCACGCCACGCGGCTGGAGCGCTCCTGTGATCGGCTGGGGATCGACGACGCTCCGGCCGCGTCCGAACTCCGGCGGCGCGTCGCGGCCACCGTCACCGCGAACGGCTTCGAGGAGGCCAGAGTCCGCGTCTCCGTCACCCGCGGGACCGACGAGGGGGGCGTGGCACCCACCGCGGCGTCGACGCCGACCGTGGTCGTGGTGGCCGCGCCGCTGCCCCGCGGTGGCTCCGCAGGCACGACGCCGTGGGACGACCCTGCGACGCTCGCGACCGTCAGGACCCGGTGGCCGGCGGACCGGGCGCTCCCCGCCGACGCGCGCACCCACAGCGCCGTCCCGCGGGTGCTCGCCGCCCGGGAACTCCGCGCGAGCGGCGCCGACGAGGCCGTCATCCTGGACGCCGAGGGCGCCGTGGTGGGCGGCGTCGACGCGTCCCTGTTTTTCGTCGACGGCGACGCGCTCCACACCCCCGGTCTCGACGGCCCGGTGTGGCCCGGCGTCGCCCGGTCGCTGGTGCTCGAACTCGCCCGCGAGGAGGGGATCCCGGTCGAGGAGGGACGGTACCGCCCGGCGGACCTGCGCGACGCGACCGAGGTGTTTCTGGCCGATCCGATCGCGGAGGTCCGGCCGGTCTCGACCGTCGACGGCATCGAGGTCCCCGGCGGACCGATCGCCGCGCTGCTAGGGCGACTGTACGACCAGCGCGTCGACGAGGCCTGCTACGAGGACCCGGACGCCGACGCGCCCACTGGGAGCGACGGGGGCTGACGCCGTCCGAATCCGAAACCGGTTCAAGCGATGCGTCCCCGATCCGGGACATGGACGCAGGGAGCCGGATCGCGGCGCTCGACGACGTGCCGGCCGACGGATCGTTCCTCTTCACCGTCCGCGACGTCGAGGCCGACGAGCACAAGGAGGCGATCCTGGTCCGCCTCG
>Ga0207733_100896_pt1 | contig 11583 bp, 8 predicted proteins | sample A23P3SouthBayCA_FD_187735 | JGI IMG/M metagenome (GOLD analysis project Ga0207733, IMG submission 187735) | Aerobic enrichment media microbial communities from Eden Landing Ponds, California, USA - A23 P3 (SPAdes) | ecosystem: Environmental > Aquatic > Marine > Unclassified | place: Emeryville, CA... | reverse complement strand
GTAGACGCCCGAGAAGCGGACCGAGAGCGCGCCGATGACCCACGCGATGGCCGTCGTCGCCACCACCGCGACGGCCACGCCCAGCAGAAACGAGTTCGACGCCGTGCCGACCGTCAGCGCGACGGCGTAGGCGCCGACTCCGAAGAACGCGGCGTGGCCGAAGGAGATGAGCCCGATGTAGCCCATCACGACGTCCAGACTGAGCGCGAACAGCCCCCAGACGAACATCAGGGAGATGACGCCGACGTAGTACTCGGGTATCACCCGGTGGATCCCCAGCGGGACCAGCGCGAGGACACCGATCAGGGCGATAACGCGCCGGTCGCCGAGCCTGACCGGGTCGATGGACTCGGTAAAGGAGAGCTTGGCGAGGTCCTTGCGGACTTCGTAGGTGCCGAGGATACCCTCCGGCCGGAAGAGGAGGATGGCGAACATGATGAGATAGAGCAGGTAGCCGGTCAGTTCGGGGACGAACACGACGCCCAGCGTCTCGACGAACGCGATGACGAACGCCGCGACGACCGACCCGAGGTAACTCCCCATGCCGCCGACGATGACGATGATGAACGCGGTGATGAGGATCTGGTTGCCCATCGTGGGTTCGACGCCGAGGAAGGGGGCCGCGAGGACGCCGGCGGCGCCAGCGAGCAGCGACCCCAGGGCGAACACGAGCGTGAAGTACTTCGCCATGTCGACGCCCAGCAGTCGGACCGTCCCCTGGTCCTGGGCGCCGGCACGGACGACCAGCCCGAACTGCGTGTAGCGAAAGAGCGCCCACGTCGAGACGGCGATGACCGCCCCGGCACCGATCGTGAAGAGCCGGAACTTCGGGTAGAAGATGGGGCCGAGCTTGACGGCGCCCGACAGCATCTCGGGCGTGGCGACCGGTTGCGGGTCACTTCCCCAGACCAGCCTGACGAGGTCGGTGATGACGAGCACCAGCCCGAAGGTGAGCAGGATGTGATACAGCGGCTGACGGTCGTAGATACGGTTCAGCGTCGACCGCTCGATGCCCGTGCCGATGACCGCGACCGCCAGCGGCGCGACCAGCAGGGCGATAAAGTAACTCCCCGTGGCGCCGATGACGGTGAACGCCAGGTACGCACCGAGCATGTAGAACACCCCGTGTGCGAAGTTGAGGATGTCCGTGATGCCGAAGATGACCGACATGCCCGACGCCATGAGCACGTACAGAACCCCCAGCGCCAGGCCGTTCAGGAGCAGGTACAGCAGCTGGTTGACGTTGAGGTTCGACAGCTGGACGACGGCGCCGTCCAGCGTCCCGAACCCGAACCCGAGCGCGACGGTCGGGTCCATCCTACAGGGAGGGCATGTCGCAGCCGGTTTCCTCGCAGGGCTCGATGACCTCCTCGGCCGGCCGCGTGTCGAGGATCTCGTAACTGGGGAACTCGTACTCGTCGGGTTCGGTTATCCGCCCCATCGGGTAGGGTCGCGACGCCTGGTGGTCACACGCCCGGATAGTCGTCTGTCCCATCGGGGTGTCGGACTGGATGTCCTCCAGGGCGGGCACGACGTCGGCCGTCGCGACCGACCCGGCCTCGTTGGCCCCCCGGGCGTGGAGCAGGAGACTCGTCCACATGACCATCGCGGGTTCGGAGGGCATCTGGCCGTGGGCCGAGGTGAAGCGGTCGACGAACAGCTGGTTGGACTCGCTGTCGCTCTTGTGGGCGTAGCGGATGTTGCCGTAGACGCCGACGACGGCCGACCCGAGCGCCCCACGGATGGGGATGGTGAGGTTCTGGCTGACCAGGTCCTTTTGCTGTTTGAGGCCGAACTGGTTGGCCTGCTGGATCATCGCGATGAGGTCCGAGCCGGTGACGCCCATCAGCACCCAGTCGGCGTTCGAGGACTGGATCTGGCTGAGATACGAGGAGTAGTCGCTCGTCCCCAGCGACGTGCTCGTGACGTTGACGATGTTCGTGTCCATCTCGTGGTTCTCGATCTGTCTGCGCCACTCGTCGCGGATGGACTGCCCGTAGCTGTAGTCGGCGTAGTGGATCCAGACGTTCGTCCCCAGGTTCTCGACCGACCAGGGCGCCCCCGCACGTGCGTCCTGGCTTGCCGAGTAGACGTACCGGAACGTCGTCGGTGCACACGACGAGCCAGTCGTCGACTCGGACCCGCCGTAGGGCCAGAACGGCACGCCCGCGTCGTAGGCGTAGTCGGCGACGGAGTTCGTGACCGCGCCCGAGACACAGCCGACCAGCACGTCGGCGCCCTCCTGCTCGACGAGTCGACGCGCCCGCTCGCGTCCCGTCGCGGGGTTGGTCTCGGTGTCCTCGAAGACCACTTCGACGGTCCGGCCGTTGATGCCGCCCATCTCCTCGTTGATGTAGTCGACCGCGACGTTGATACCCCGCTGTTCGTCCTCGCCGAGCGCCGCGAGCGCACCCGAGAGCGGCACCGGCGACCCGACGACCACGTTCCCCTCCGCACTCACCGTCCCCGACGGCGTCCCGTCGCTCGTCTCGGTCTCCGTGGGGGTAGGTTCTCCGTCATCTCCGTCACCGCCGTCGCTGCCATTGCCACCGTCACCTCCGTCTCCGCCGTCGCCACCGTCACCGCCGTCGCCGCCGTCGCCACCGTCAGTCGGTGTCTGTTCCCCGTTGCCTGCACACCCGGCCAGTCCCGCCAGGGTCGCGACCCCGGACGCGCCGACCGCCTTCAGAATCGTCCGCCGGTTCGGGGTACTGTCCCCTGGTTTGTCGGGATCAACCATGATGTTCCCTTCCGAATCGTCGTACTTAACTATTGGCCTCGCGGCACCGGATAGTCGTCGTTCTCGGCTGTCAGATACGCGGGCGTGACCCGGAACCGGCGAAGCACATAAGAGAATTCGGAGCGAACTCGCGTCCCGTGATGGACGTGGCAGACATCAGTACCCGTGGTCACAGCACCCGTTGTCACCGGTCTCTCCGGGGTGGACGACAGTGAGCGACTCCCCGGCGTCGGGGCCGCCGTCGTTTCTCGGCCGCCTGCTCTACGGCGGGACGCTCCTGTACATGGCTATCGACGGGTTCAGACACAACGAGAAGCGCGTCGAAATCGCGCGCGACCGTGGGGTGCCGCTCCCCGAGCTCATGGTCCCGCTGGCGACGGGCATGTTGCTGGTGGCGACGCTGGGGCTCGTCCTGTGGGCGTGGCCGGTCGTCGCGGCGCTGCTCGTCGTCCTCTTCTTCCTCTCGACGACGCCGGCGATTCACCCCTTCTGGGAGCTCGAGGGCAAGGAGCGCAACGACAACAAGATCAACTTCCTGAAGAACGTCGCCCTGACCGGCGCGGCCATCGTCTTCCTCGACGAAGCCCTCGGTGAGGACGACGATGTGGTCGACGAGGAATAGCCAGTAGTAGTGTCGAAGAACGCTGATCTGGAAACCGCACCGCAGTCGACGTAATGCGATGAAAGCCCTCGGCGGGCTCGCGGTCGCGCAGACGACTAAAGTGGACGCGAGCGCCCCTCGCCCTTTCAGTCCGCCAGGAAGGATTTCGTTGCACAGGCCGTTTCGACGTTGAACGCTCGGTGGCCGATCTGACAGAGTGAATCCCTGGCGGACTGGAAGGGCGAGGCGGACTCGCGGTGAACGCAGTGAACGGAGTCGTCTGCGCGACCTCTATCCGCGCGGGCCGTGCTGAGAGCGCGGATATGTCGCGCAGCGACCGCGAGCCCGCCGAGGGCTTCCATCCCACGATCGTGACTGCGGTCGCGGAAGCTGTGCCGGCTCGAATCGCTACATCTACACCCAGTAGGTCACAGCCAGCATGGAGTCGCTCAAAGGTTCCCTGCACCAGCACGACACACCCGAACGTCGTACAGACTACCCGAGACGAGTGTCCAACGAAGAGGCCCGCTGGCTCAGACCGGGTGGATGTGGCCGACGTTCGCTTCGACGCGGCCGACCGTCTCGTAGGCGCCCTCGTCGTCGCGGCGCATGATGCGGCCCTCGACGTCCTCGCGCCGGTCGGGCACGTCGAACAGACCGGAGCCACAGACGATGTCGCCGTCGTCGACGGCCCACGTCTCGACGACCTCGTGGGGTTCGCCGGGGTAAGCCACCCGTTCCCAGTCCCGACCGAAGTTCGTCGACTCGAACAGCGCCACCTCGTGGTCGTCCTCGACCCACGCGGGCGGTGCCTCCTCGCCGCCGCCGAAGAAGACCCGCCCGTCGTGGACGAACACCCGGCGGATGTACGAGAAGTTGGTGTCGCCGTCGATGCGCTTCCAGGAGTCGCCGGCGTCGACCGTCCGCCAGAGCCCGCCCTCGCCGACGGCGTGGCCCAGGCCGATGGCCTCGATGTTGTGGTCGAGATAGCCCGTCGCCGCGAGCCAGACGTCCTCGGTGATCGGCAGGACCTGGTGGATGTCGTCGACGATAGTGTCACGGCGGTCGAGCCAGGTCTGGCCGCCGTCTTTGCTGAGGTGGATCCCGCCGGCCTCGACCCCGGCGACCAACTGGTCGGGACGGCCGGGCACAGTTTCGAGCGCCCGGAGGCGGGCGTAGTGGGGGTCGATCGGCGACTCCCAGTGACCCCGCGAGGGGAGGTCGCGAAACCCCTTGAGTTCGTGCCAGGTGTCGCCGCCGTCGACCGAGCGGTAGAGGTAGGGGTCGTTCGTCCCGGCGTAGAGGGCGTCCTCGGTCCCCAGGATCGACCACACCTCGCTCTCGCCGGCGTGCCAGAACCGGTCGCCGAGCGGCACGCCCAGGTCGACCCACGTCTCGCCGCCGTCCCGCGACCGGTAGGCCCCCGCCGTCGACGCGACGAAGACGCCCTCGAACACCTCGAAGGTCCGCAGGCCGGTCACCATCCCACAGTCGAGCACCCGCTCGGCCTCCTCGCGTTCGAAGGGCACGTCCCCGACGCGATAGAGGCCGTCGTCGGTACCGATTAACAGTGCCATACGCGAACAGTTCGCGCGTTCCACAATAAACGTTAGTGATGGATCGTCACTGACGGACAACTGACGGCCACTGTGACGGCGTTGGGTGCCTGCCCGCCACCTCGTCGCCGTCTCGTCCCGCGACCTCAGCTGTGTTCGATGTGCAGTTCGAGTTCGTTGGCCGCCGCCAGTACCAGGTCCGGGAGTTCCTCCTCCAGTCGGTCGCTCTTGAGTCGCGTCGCGGGGCCCGAGAGGCTGATCGCGCCGACGACGTGGTCGCCGTGTTCCATCACCGGGGCGCCGATGGCGTGGACGCCGGCGGTCGACTCCTCGCGGTTGAGCGCGTACCCGCGCTCGCGGATCGCCGCCAGGTTCTCCCTGAGCGCGTCGACGTCGGTGATCGTGTTCGGCCCCGTCTCGGTCAGGTCCACCGATTCGAGGAGTCGTTCGCGCTCGTCCTCGGGGAGGTTGGCGACGATCGACTTTCCGGCCGCGCTCGCGTGGATCGGGCCCCGGCGGCCCGTGTGCGCGCCGGTCTGGACGGGGTTGTCGCCGATCTCCGTGTACAGGTAGACCCGCTCGTGGCCTTCCCGGACGATGAACTGCGCCCGCTCGTCGGTCTTCTCGGCGAGTTCGTCGACTTTCCGCTTTATCATCGGGTAGCCCGGCACCCCCCGACGGAGCGACCCGCCGATGGTCAGAAACCGGAACCCCAGCCGGTAGCGCCCGTCGACCCTGACGACGTAGCCGTGGTCCTGTAACGTCGCGAGATGACGGTGGACCGTACTCGTCGTCAGCCCCAGCCGGTCCTCGATGTGTTCCCGGGTCGAGGGTCCGTCCTCGAAGAGCACGTCCACGACCTCGAAGGACGTCCCGGTCGTCTTGACCCGCGAACCGTTCTCGCTCACCATGTCCGGCTACAGGGCTCGCCCGGGCTTATAATTCCCGGATACTCGAATCCGCCGATCGTGTCCCACTAGTGGCGCTGAAACGCCCACAGAACCGCCTTTCAGCACCCCGATCCCGGTCCCCGGCGACTGTCACTATGCCAGCCTGTCCGGAAGCCGGGACGGCACCCGAACGTGGACTACCCTGCCGAATTAACTCCCGCTTACCGCGAAGCAGCGTCCGCATCTCACCGGAGTATCCACTTCCCGGAATACGGGATACAGCTGTGCTCCTGCCCCGCGCTACGGCCGGTCTCGAACCCCCGACACCCCGACAGTCCCCCGACCCGTCACCGAACGCCACAGCCGCCAGCCTGTTCGTGACTGACGGCCGCCGGTATTACAGTGATAACGATGTAAGGACTATTCGACTCGGCGAGGCCAGTCCGATCGTCTACGTACCGGTGATAGATAAAACAGTGAATGAGTTTACTCTGACACATATTACGTGTGATCAGCCCCAGCGGAATGTGGGCCGTCGGGATCGACGTTCGGATCGTCACGTCCGGCGCGAACCGGCCTGGCCACACACCTCGCCCCTTCCCCTAACCATCACTCAAAAGATACGAAGAAACAAAGTAAAAATTTACTTCTCAACCCACCACCAGAGATACATTTCGAGGGATGCACCCCGCCCCGTGGCTGATCGCTGGCCACCCGCGATCCGGGAACGGCCATCACCGGTCGGGCACTGGCAGCGCTTCGGAGACCCGACTCCCGTGTTGTCAGCATCGATTCCATACGTATGGATCCCGTATGAAGGTGGCACTGTGGAATGTTTTTATATTTTCGTGGAAGATCCGGTGTTCGTCGAAGACAACGCCCGTATACAGTTTGTTCCGGAACTGTGTTAGAGCCGCCAGAGCGGGATATATGCGGGTTCTGGGCGCTATGGGCGCGGATTCTTCCCGGTATTATTTCGGGACCGGGACGCATCGATAGTACTGTGAGTGCTGGTGTCCCCTTCGGGGGAACGGGGTGGCTACCGGGGTCGGCACAGTGCAGGCACAGCGTCGGCGGCGGTCCCGCGCCCGGGAGTCGAACAGAAGACCTTTGCAGGGGACACGAGTACAGTGGGACGATGGCTCAGGACAGCGGCAACGAACCGGACAACAAGGTCGAGCGGGTGATCCGGAACTACGGACTCGAGGACATGGGGGCGGAACTCGAACGCCGCTGGCTGGGCGACGGCTACGAGCGCCAGAGTCTGCGCGACCTCGCCGACCACTTCAACCGGCGGGTTCTGGAGAGCGCGCTGAACGAGGCGGGCGTGGTCACGCTCCAGGGCGAACTCTCGAATACGTACGAACTGCTGACGGGCGACGACGTCACCGAGGGCGCACGGATACAGGCGCGCAATCGCCTGGAACGGGACGGCATCGACGTCGACGCCCTGCTCAACGACTTCGTGAGTCACTACGCGATCCACACCTACCTGCGCGACTACCGCGAGGTGGAGTATCCCGCGGGCGACGACGAGGACCAGCTCGAGAAGTCCGTCGAGACGATCCAGCGCCTCACCAGTCGGCTGACAGCCGTCACCCGCCGTAACGTCGAGAACCTCCGCTCGACCGAGCGCCTCGACGTCGGCCCCGTCGACGTCATCACCGACGTCCAGGTGGTCTGTGAGGACTGTGGCCGCCAGTACGACGCCGTCGAACTCGTCGAACGGGGCTCCTGTGAGTGCCGGGAAGACGGGCCGAACTGAGCAGAGCGGGAACCGCGTGTATCGTGAGAACGGTCACGCCCGTTCCGAGCGTATCCAGACCTGCATCGACCCGGCGTCGCGGTTGTCCCAGGCGTAGTACGGTACCGCGTGGAGCCGCGTCGACTCCCGGTCGGCCTCCTCGTCGGGGCGGTAGAGTTCCCCGTCCCAGCCGTCGATGTCGGGAACGACGGCTTCGGTCTCGACGGTCGTCACCCCGCCCAGCAGGTCGGGATCGTGGTCGACGTCCAGCTCGCCCCCCGTATCGACCGCGTACTGGTGGAGCGGGCGGTCGTTGTCGACGCCCTCGGCGCAGTAGACGAGTGGCCCTCGCTTGAGCGCGACACGACCGGCGGCGCTCCCGACCGCGGGATGGGCACGCAGGAGTTCGACCTCTAGCTCGAAGTCGAGTTCGATCGTCTCGTCGTCCCAGTCGCGTTCGAGTCGAACGTGTCCCGCCCCGTCGTGGGAGGTCACACCGTCCCCGTCGTGGGAGGTCGCACCGCCGGAGACCACCTCGCCGTCGACGGTCACGGTCGCCTCGTCACACCACCCGGGGACCCGGAGATTGACCGGGACCGACCCGTCGGCGTCGACCGCGATCTCGACTGACCCGTCCCAGGGGAGCGCGCTGGACTGCGTGAGTTCGACGTCGGTCCCATCGACGGTCGTCTCGACCGTGCTGCCGACGTACTGGGTGACGTAGAGTTCGCCGTCGGCCGTCGAGTAGCAGTACTGGCCGAGGGAGGCGAACAGGCGGGCGGCGTTGGGCGGGCAACACGCGCAGGTGAACCAGCCCTTGCGGTGGTGGTCGCCGGCACTCGCGAGCGGATTGACGTAGAAGAACTCCGTCCCGTCCATCGACACGCCGGCGAGAAAGCCGTTGTACAGCGCCCGCTCTATCAGGTCGGCGTACTTCGGGTCGGTCGTGTGCTCGAAGAGGCGCTGGTTCCAGAAGATGCTGCCGATGGCGGCGCAGGTCTCGGCGTAGGCCGTCTCGTTGGGGAGGTCGTAGTCCTCGGTAAAGCCCTCGTGGTCGTGTTCCGGCCCGATGCCGCCGGTGACGTACATCCGCTTCGTCGTCATGTTCCTCCAGAGGCGATCCATCGCCGCCCACAGTTCCCCGTCACCGGTCTCCGCGACGAGGTCGGTGACGGCGGCGTAGAGGTACATCGCTCGGACCGAGTGGCCTTCGACCGTATCTTGCTCGCGGACGGGCGCGTGGGCCTGGGCGTAGTTGCCGTCGTACTCGCCGTCCTCGACGAAGAGGTTCACGGCCGCGTCCATGATCTGGTCGCCGCGTCCCTGGGGTAACTCGCTGTAGGCGTGCCCGCCGATCTCGTCGAGGTGGGCAGTCTCCCAGGCGAGTCGGTCGTCGTGGCCCCGCAGGTCGACGAAGTACTGGGCGAGGTCGAGATAGCGTTTCTCGCCGGTGACGCGATAGAGTTTGACCAGCGCGAGTTCGATCTCCTCGTGGCCCGGGACGCCGTCGACTTCGTGGGGGAAGACGTCGTCGACGTGGTCGGCGAAGGCCGTCGCGACGTCGAGCAGGCCCCGCTCGCCGGTCGCCTGATAGTGTGCGACGGCGGCCTCGATCAGGTGGCCCCCACAGTAGAGTTCGTGCATCAGGTGGAGGTTCGTCCACTTGCCGTCGGGTTCGACGAGCTGGAAGTAGGTGTTGATGTAGCCGTCCTCCTCCTGTGCGGTGGCGATCAGGTCGATGACTTCGTCGACGCGCTCGCGCAGGTCCGGGTCGTCGGCCTTCGCGAGTTCGTAACTCGCCGCTTCGAGCCACTTGTAGGCGTCGCTGTCCTGGAACCACATGCCGCTGAACTCGCCGGCGGCGGCCGTCGCTTCGCCAGTGCCCGGGCCCTCGCCGGCCAGCCGGAAGTTCTCGAGCGAGCCGACCGCCTCGAGCTGGTCGTACTGGTGTTCGAGCGTCACCTCGCGGTTGCGCGTCAGCCACGGTGACCAGAACGGGTCGTCGATCTCGACGGCCCCAGTGGGGACCGAATACTGTGGGATCGTCACGGGTGAAGTGCCGATACCGGCGACGGCCGTTTATATCTGTGTGCTTCGGACAGCCCGTGATCCCGGCGCTGGACCGGGGATGCAACCCGGCGTCGAACCGTGCCCCGGTGGCACGGAACCTGACAGTCACGCCGCCCGATACGACACCATTAATTATTTACATAGGAGCGAGGTAGTCTCTCCCATGTCTGGTGATGACAACCAGTTCGGTGATATGAACCGGCGCCGGTACCTGGAAGCAGTCACAGTCGCGGGAGTCGCGGGGGCTGCAGGCTGTACCGGAAACGGTGGCGACGGTGAAGACGGCGGTGACGGTGGGACCGACGGCGACGGTGGCGACGGTGGCGACGGTGGCGACGGTGGCACTACCGGCGGTGACGGCGGGTCGGGACCGAACTACGGGGACTATCAGGACGTCTCGGTCACGTTCGCGACGAGTTCGCTCTACACGGAGCCGTGGAACGACCTGGCGTCGACGTTCACCGACGAGACGGGGATCGAGGTGAACGTCACCGCCTACGCACAGAGCGAGATGCTCACCAAGCTCCAGAACCAGTTGCGCGCACAGCAGGCGGAGTTCGACGCGTTCATCTCGGACGTCATCTGGACGGGGACGCTGATGGACCCCGGGTGGTCCGAGCCGCTGGAAGAGTACATGAACGACTCCTCGCTGGCGATGGAGGGGTACGACTACGACGACCACCTGGACGTGTTCGCGACGAACTACGGCCAGTGGAACGGCACGACCTACGGACTGCCGTGGTACGGCGACACGATGAAACTCGCCGTGCGCAAGGACGTCCTCGAGGAACACGCCGAGGAGTTCAACGCGAACCACGACTTCGACATCATGCCCCCGTTCCCGGAGGGCTACGAGAGCTACCAGCAGTTCAACGAGGTCGCCCGGTTCATGCACGAGAAGGGCTGGGACATGGGCCTCGAGGGACGGCGGGGCTGGAACATCGTCTACTACTACCCCAACCGCTTCTCGGCGGAGACGGGTGAGGCGAGCATGATCGACGACGACGGCAACTCGCGGCTCGGCATGGACGGCGCCCAGAGCGCGCTCCAGATCTACGTCGACCAGACCGAGTGGGCGCGCAACCCGCTCTCGTCGGGCTACACCCAGAGCCGCGACCAGTTCCTCAACGGCGACACCTGGGCCGTCGAGCAGTGGGGGACCGCGACCTCGAAGTTCATCGACGAGTACGGCTGGGAAGACGGCGTCCGCGTCACCCTGACGCCGGGTGGCTACCCCGACCTGGGCGGCTGGGGGATCCTCGTCAACTCCTTCTCCGACCAGAACCGCAAGGAGGCCGCGTTCCTGTTCGCCCAGTGGGCGACCTCCAAGGAGATGGACAAGTACGCCATGCGCGAACACGGCGTCACGCCGACGCGCGCCTCGTCGTTCACGGACGAACTCAAAGAGCAGGCACCCCAGCTCAACTACCAGGACCCCGAGGAGAACCCCGGTATCAAGACGCTGTCGCTGCGGCCGCGCAACACCAACTACCAGGAACTCGGCGACACGATGCAGACCCGCATCAGCGAGGCACTCTCGGGCAGCGCGGGGGTCGAAGAGACCATCACGACGATCCACGAGGAGTGGCAGAGCATCATGAGCAACTGACCGCGAGGGCCCAATGAGCACAGCAGACTCCACGTCGGGCTGGCGAGAAGCGGTGCGTCGCCGACTGGCCGACGAGCGGACGATCGCCTGGCTGTTCGTCCTCCCGGCGATCGCACTGCTGGCGGCGGTCGCTATCTACCCGTTCCTGCAGATGATCTACGACAGCGTCTTCTCGTTCAGCCAGGCCGGCCAGCGCGAGGCGTTCGTCGGCGTCGAGAACTTCGCTCGCGTGCTCTCCGACAGTCGCTTTACCGGCGCCATCAGCTTCACGGTCGTCTTCGTGTTGATCGTCGTCAGCGTCGAGTTCTTGCTCGGGCTCGGGATCTCCCTGCTCATCTACAGCCCCTACGTCGAGCGCCGCCAGCTGTTCGTC